>LNFM01002215.1_pt1 | contig 41244 bp, 37 predicted proteins | sample 596031 | NCBI WGS metagenome assembly LNFM01 (sample SAMN04254537, study PRJNA301005) | activated carbon metagenome | isolation source: dual media filters at the Ann Arbor, Michigan drinking water treatment plant | place: USA: Ann Arbor
GATCAATTTACGCCCACGCAAACGCCTGGGCTGGAAGACACCGTACGAAGTGTATGCAGGGGTGAGCGTTGCACTTATGGGTTGAATTCAGGGGGCTAATAACCCAGCCGATGTGCCGCGCAGGGTTTGTATCTGCGCGGCGCTTAGGACGTGCGACCCCCTTTCTAACGTCTATTAAGGAGTCACCATGGTTACTTACAGTTGCAACATCGTGCGCGCTGGCTTGGCCACTTTCGCCCTTTTGGCCAGCGGATTTACCCTTGCCGCAGCCCCTGAAATGATTGTCACGCCCTTTGAGTCGCTGACATTCAGCGCCCAGAAACCGGGCGAACCACAGATAGCACCGGTGCGCGGTAATCCTGAACAGGAGGCCTCGTCCATCGTCATGAAAATGGGCCGTGGTGCTTTTCCCATGCATACCCACACCGCCAACTACCAACTCGTGGTGATCAAAGGTGTGATGAGGCACTGGGACGCCAATGGCTCGCAGCAGACGGCGGCCAACATGGGGCCAGGCAGTTATTGGTATCAGCCTGCGGGTCAGCCGCATGGCGACTCATGCGAGTCTGATGAGTGCGTCTGGTTTATCAGCTTGGATGGGGCGCGTGATTTTGCCGAGGCCAAGGGCCATTAACCTGAGCGTGCTTTACCGCGTTCAATAATGATGTCCGCCCCAGCCACCGCGCGTTAGGCGTGAATGGCTGGAGGCGTTTTTTGTGCGTCAGCGGAGGTTAGCGGGCCGCCATTTGCATGAGCCAATCGCGGAACGCCTGCAACCTTGGCAGGCTGGCGCATTCCGGCCGGTACACCACGTAATAGGCCAGCGCCGAGGCAAATTCAACCTGTGGGAATAGCCGCACCAGGCGACCCGCCGCCACGTCGTCGCGCGCCATCACGCTGCGGGCCAGCGCCACACCATGCCCGTCAATCGCCGCTTGCAACACGGCGACCGAGTTGTTGATTTTCATCCCGCGCGCGCTGCTTTCAGCTGTCACATCGGCTTTTTGCAGCCACGTTTCCCAGGTCGGAAAACCCGTATGGCTGTCCATCGACAGGTCGTGAATCAGGGTCTCGCGTGCCAGATCGTTTGGCGTTTGCAAACGCTGCTTATCGGTCAGCAAGTTGGGTGAACAGACCGGGTAGACCTCTTCATCCAGTAGCTTTTCGGCGACCAGCCCCGGCCAGTTGCCCGGGCCATAGCGCACACCAATGTCCACGCGCTGCGCGGCAAAATCCACCGGTTTGAGGTTGGTGTCTAGGCGCACGTCCATGTCCGGCCAGGCGGCGTAGAAACTTTCAATGCGCGGCAGCAGCCACTTGCCGGCGAAGGCCGGGCTCACGGTGACGGTTAAAACACCGGTGGTCGAACCTTCGCGCAGCCGCTCCAGCCCCAACGCCAGGCGGTCGAAGCCCGCGCGGATGTCCGGCAGGGCGCGTTCGGCCGTTTCCGTGGCAACGAGGCGAACCTTGCCGCTGCTGGTGCGATGAAACAGCGGCGTACCCAGCCAGTCTTCCAGCGTACGAACCAGTTGGCCGACAGCGGCGGGCGTGACATTCAGCTCGCTCGCCGCCGCAGAAAAGCTCTGGTGGCGGGCGCTGGCTTCAAAGGCGCGCAAGGCGTTGAGGTGTACGGGTAGTTTCATAGTGATAAAGATTTTCTTTTAGTTGGTGACACTTTATCTGGTTTGTCCGTGTACAGGGAATAGCAAAGAATAGCCCTCAAGCGGAAAAACCAAGCGCTGCAATGCGTTTACGCCAACGAGCATAGAAGTTTTTCTTGCCGATTGTGTGGCGTCGGCCCCGTTGGGTTGTGCCCATTGCAAGCTTCACCGGCAACGGCCCGGTGAACACGTTAATTCCCGGGAGAGCAGGCCAGACCGTCAGCTTCCCATGAACTCTGGAGTAACCCCATGCTCGTTAACGCCGATTTTTCCCGTCGCGCCGTCGTCGCGCCGCAACAGTACCAATGGTTGGCCTCACCTCAGCAGGGCATCGAGCGCATGATGCTGGACCGACTTGGCGGTGAAAAAGCCCGTGCGACTTCCCTCGTGCGCTACGCGCCGGAGTCGGATTTTCCCGCGCATGCGCACCCGGGCGGCGAAGAAATCTTGGTGCTTGCCGGGACCTTTTCTGAAGAAGAAGGCCATTACCCGGCCGGCTGGTATTTGCGTAATCCGCCTGGGTCTAGCCATCGGCCATACAGCCATGAAGGCGCGATCATCTTCGTCAAACTCTGGCAGATGAGCGCGGACGATGAGCAGCGTGTGCGTATCGACACGCAAGACCCCGACAACTGGCATATAGAAGATGACCGCGAGGTGTGCCCACTGTTTGTCAGCGCCCATGAACAGGTCAGCTTGCAGCGTTTGGCGAGCGGTGAGGTGCTGTTCTCTGCGCCGGTAAAAGGCGCGGAGTTGCTGGTGCTAAGCGGTGAGTTGCTGGCCGACGGGCAGGTTTACCAAGGCGGCAGCTGGATGCGCCTGCCGCACGGTCAGCCCCCGGTGATTGTCGCTGGCAGCCAGGGCGTCACGCTTTATTTGAAAACGGGCCACTTGGCCGCAACGGCGCAGCTGATATGAGCATGCAAACAGCACGTGTGGCCATCGTCGGCGCAGGGTTGAGTGGGCTTTATGCCGCCTACCTGCTGGAGCAAAGAGGCATCCGCAACTATGTGGTGTTTGAGGCGCGCCCAGAGGTCGGCGGGCGTGTGGTCTCCGTCGCGCCAGCCGGTGCGTCACCGCTGGAGCGTTTCGATCTGGGCCCGTCCTGGTTTTGGCCGGGTGATCAGCGCCAACTTGATCGCCTTGTCCACGACTTGGGCCTGAAGCGGTTTGAGCAGTTTGAGGCGGGCGACATGGTGATGGAACGCTCAGCCAAAGGGCCGCTCACGCGCTCCCCGGGTTACTTGAACGCGCCGCCGTCGATGCGGCTGATGGGCGGTATGGCGGCGTTGACCGATGCGTTGCGCGAGCGTCTGGATGCGACGCGGATCAGGACCGGGCACAAGGTGACCCATCTCCATCGCGTGAATAACCATGTGCAATTGCACAGTGTCGATGCCGCGGGCAGCAGCACCACCTGGTGCGTGGAGCATGTGCTGCTGGCCCTGCCGCCGCGTCTGGCTGAAACCAGCATCGCCTTCACGCCCGCGTTGCCTAAGGTGTTAGCGCGGCAATGGCAAGCCACCGCGACGTGGATGGCCCCTCACGCTAAATACGTGGCCATCTACGAGCGACCTTTTTGGCGCGAACAGGGCCTGTCTGGTGAGGCGCGAAGCGTTCGTGGCCCGCTGGGCGAAATTCACGACGCCTCAATCCCGGGCGGCAGTGCGGCGCTGTTTGGCTTTCTCGGCGTTCCAGCCAGCATGCGCCAAACCGTGAGCGAAGAGCAGTTACGGCGGCTTTGCCGGGTGCAACTCGAACGACTGTTCGGCCCGGAGGCGGCCAAGCCCACAGCCGAGTTCCTCAAGGATTGGGCGCAGGAACCTTTCACAACCACTGTGGCCGACCAGCAGGGCGCTGCCCAGCATGCGCAGGCACCCATGCCCACGGCTGATGCGGGACCGTGGGTCGGCTACCTGACGGGCATTGGCAGCGAGTGGTCGGCGCAGTTCCCCGGCTACGTTGCCGGAGCCATTGAGGCGGCGAGCATGGGTGTACAGGCGCTGTTGCTGCGCACCGAAGGCGCTCCGACATGAGCCTGAAAACACACTATGGCGCTATGCAAATTGCCCGCCCTGGCGTGCTGCAATGGGTGCAGCGAGAAACGCCGATGCCGGCGAGCTGCGAAGTCCTGATTGAGGTCGAGGCTTGCGGTATTTGCGGTGCGGATGTCGCCGACATCGAACGGGCAGATCCGAACCTGCAGCCACCGCGCGTACCGGGCCACGAAGTGGTCGGCAGGATCGTAGCGCTGGGCAGCCACACCCCGGCCATTTGGCGCATCGGCCAGCGCGTCGGCGTCGGGCGTTTGGGCGGTTATTGCAATGAATGCGCTCAATGCCGCCAGGGACAGTTTCAGCTGTGCCAGCAGCAACCTTTTGTCGGTTCCAGCTGTGATGGTGGCTACGCTGAAATGATGATCGCGCGCGCCACAGGGCTGGTATCGATTCCCGATGAGCTGAGTTCGGAAGAGGCCGCGCCGATCCTCTGCGCCGGTATCGCCACCTTCAATGCCCTGAAGAAATGCGGCGCACAGGCCGGTGACAGCGTTGTCATCCTGGGCATCGGCGGGTTGGGCCACATGGCCGTGCAGTACGCGCGTCGCATGGGGTTCAAGGTGGTCGCCGTGGGGCGCGGCGTGGATATTGCCGACGAGGCACTGGCGCTCGGTGCGCACCTTTATATCGACAGTCAGCAGACCGATGCCGCCAGCACACTGCAGCGCATGGGTGGCGTTCAGGCCATCGTCACCACCGTCGGCCATGCCGACAGCGTTGCGGCGCTGATGCCGGGGCTTGCCCCGCAAGGGCGGCTGGTGCTGCTTGGCGCTGGCAAAGATCCGCTGCCGGTTTCGGCGGGGCATCTGGTGATCGGTGAACGCAGCGTGCTGGGCTCCATCACCGGTTCACCTTTTGAGAACGAGAAAACCCTGAATTTCAGTGTGCTGGCTGGTGTGCGCCCAATGATTGAAGTGATGCCGCTGGCACAGGCCAACGAGGCCTACCAGAAGATGAAATCCGGCGACGTCAAATTCCGCATGGTCCTCAGCATGACGCGCCCGTCGCCAGCGCCATGAACACCGCTTAGCCGCTTGTTACGCCGTGCGCGCTGCGCCGGTTTCCTAAATAGTACGACCCAGTAGGTTCCATATGCACAACACAAGCATGCACCGCCAGGTTCTTATCCTGGCTGCTGCGCAGGCCCTGTTTCAGGTCGTCTCCATTATGGTCATGACCATCGGCGCATTGGCTGGCAGCCAAATCGCCTCATCGCCCACGTGGGCCACCCTGCCCATCGCCACAATGTTTCTGGGCACGGCGATCATGGTCTTCCCGGCCTCCTTATGGATGGTGCGAGTGGGTCGTCGCGTCGGCTTTTTGTACGGCTCGCTGCTGGGTGTGGCCGGTGGCTTGGTTGCCGCGCTGGGCATCTCTCAGGCGTCGCTGCCCATGCTTGCCTTCGGCACCTTCCTGGTCGGTGCTTACCAGGCATTCGCCCAGTTCTATCGCTTCGCCGCGAGTGAAGTGGCGGACGCGGCATTCCGCCCGCGCGCCATTTCCCTGGTCATGGCCGGCGGTGTGGTCGCCGCTCTGGCTGGCCCGACACTGGCACGCTTGGGTGGGCCCATTCAGCAGCCGGAGTACTTGGGTTCGTTCCTGATTCTCGCTGTGGTATCGCTGTTGGCCACTGGCGTTCTGCTGGGCCTGCACATGCCAGCTGACGAACCAGCGCATAGCGAACGTGCCGCAGGTCGCCCTTGGCGGCAGATCGTGGCGCAGCCAACTTACCGCGTTGCCCTGTTCGGCGCGGCCACCGGCTACGGCATCATGATTCTGGCCATGACCGCCACACCGCTGGCGATGCTGCACCACGATCACGGGCTGGGTTCCGCCGCCACCGTGATCCAACTCCACGTGCTCGGCATGTTCCTGCCCTCGTTTATCACCGGCACGTTGATTGTTCGATTTGGCGTGCTGCGCATCATGCTTGTCGGCGTGCTGCTGTTTATCGGCCACATTCTGCTCACCCTGACCGGAACAAGTTTTAGCTCGTTCGCCAGTGCGCTGATTCTGCTCGGCGTCGGCTGGAATTTCATGTACATCGGCGGCACAACCCTACTGACCAGCACCTACACCCCGGCCGAAAAAGGCAGCGCGCAGGCCATCAACGACATGCTGATATTTGCCGTCGGGCTGGTTTGCTCGTTCGGTGCCGGTGGCCTGCTGCATGCACTTGGCTGGCAAACCCTGAACCTCGTGCTTCTGCCCTGGCTGGGCTTGGCTGCCGCTTCTTTGATTTGGCTGGGGGCTAGAACAGCCGGACAGCGCGGCGACTAAAACCGGGCCGTTCACGAATGCTCCAGAGGATGACCTTTGGTTTTAGGGCGGGTGACCGCCCTCTTTTTATTCCAAGTGTGAGGGTGCTGACCGCCGCGTTAGGGCGGTGCAAAAGTCGTGCAGGCATCGCTGATGTCAGGCAGGCGAGGTGTGTCAGATCACCTGTTCCAGCGCCTTGAGTAACTGCGCGATGCTGGCTTCATTGCGCTTGTAGTACGTCCACGGGCCAATGCGTTGGGAGCTGACCAGTTGGGCACGCTGAAGGGCCGCCAGGTAGTTGGATACGGTGGACTGCGACAGCCCAACGCGCTCCTGAATGATGCTCACGCACACGCCAAATTGCTCGGGATTGGCCTCCTGTTCAGGGAAGTTTTCTCGCGGGTTCTTCAGCAGGCTGAGGATGGCTAAACGGGTTGGATTATCCAACGCCTTAAGCGCTTCGGTAACGTCAATGCTCATGTGCACGGCATTCAGTGATTTTTCGCGACTCTACCAGATTGTGCCTTGGCCCGCTGCGCGCCCTCTCACCGAGCGCGCGCCGCGAGGTTACTTAGCCTTGGTAAGTCGGGTAGTCGCTGTACCCGCGCTCAGTGCCGCCATACATGCTCGTTGCATCGAGCTCGTTCAGCGGCCAGTCGTTGGCAATGCGCGCGGGAAGATCGGGGTTGGCAATAAAGGGTCGGCCAAAAGCAACCATGTCTGCCCACCCCGCCGTAATTGCCGCCTCTGCCCGTTGCGGGGTGTACTTGCCGGCATAGAGGATGCGCCCGCTGAAGGTTTCCCGAACCGCGCGGCGGAAGGTGTCTGGCAACTCCGGGGCATCGTCCCAGTCCGCTTCGGCCAGTGACAGGTAAGCAATGCCGACCGCCTCAAGCACCTTGATGGCTTCGATATAGGTCTCGTGAGGGTTCTCCTCGACCAAGCCGAGGTACACACGCTCTTCGTCAGTGCTGGCGAACAAGGGGGCAAAGCGCACACCCAAGCGATCGGCACCCACCACATCGGCCACGGCTTGGGTGATCTCAGCGAGAAAACGCAAGCGATTCGGCAGGGAGCCGCCATATTCATCCGTACGCACATTGCTGTGCGCCGAGATGAACTGATTGACCAGATAACCATTGGCGCAGTGCAACTCGACCCCATCAAAGCCCGCCTCCAGCGCATTACGCGCTGCCTGGGCATAAAGCTGTACCAGCTCTTTGACTTCAGCAGTGGACAAAGCCCGTGGAGTGGAAGGCTCCGCTAGAGCCCCTGCACCGGGTGCGGTTTCAATGAAGACTTTAACGTTGCGCGCCGGCAGCGCGGACGGCCCCACCGGCTCACCGCCATGTGGTTGCAGCGAGGTGTGGGATACCCGCCCCACGTGCCACAGCTGGGCAAAAATAACCCCGCCTTCGGCATGCACCGCCGTGGTGACTTTCTTCCAGCCTTCAATTTGCTCGGGGCTGTAAATACCCGGTGTCCAGGCATAGCCCTGACCGCGTGGCTCTATCTGCGTGCCTTCGCTGACCATAAAACCGGCACCTGCGCGCTGGCCGTAATAAGTGGCCATCAGCTCATTGGCGATGTTGCCTGGCTGAGAACTGCGTGAGCGGGTCAGGGGCGGCAACACGATGCGGTTGCGCAGGGTGAATGGGCCCAGCTGGGTCGGCGTGAACAGAACGTTGTGCGTCATGGTTGAATCCATATATAGCGAATTATAGATATGTCGGTCCGGTCATATTGGTTCAAAGGCGTGTTGTGCCCACGGACTCAGGGCCACCCGGCCTTATCGAAACGGCCAATGGGCGGCATTCTACCCATCATATCTATAAATACAAATATCTAAATTTGACGAACTGCAATCGGTCTCGCGCATGGGCTCGATCACGGAAGGAATAGGCGGTCTGAGACGGTCGCTGGTTGAGGTCGAGTTGATTCATTGCGCCGGCCTCGACAGCAACTGGTCGCTGTTCTAGCGTAAGGGCCCCATTGTTCGGTTTGTGCCTCCTATGCCCTCGATTTTGCTCGCTGTTGTTGCCCTGTTTCTGCCGCTGCTTGCCGGCGCTGCTACCCCTCAACAGGTGGTGTACCTGAGTACTTTTGCAGTGGAAAACCCCGCCGATACTCAGCAACGTGAGCGTGCTGCACAACTGGATGACGCGTTGAAGCGCGCACTATTGGTTCGGCAAATTCCGGTGCAACTTCTCAGTGATCAAGCACCGTTACCGCCGCATGGCTGGTTGGTGCAAGGGCAGCTCTCCAGCCAGGCCGGGCGCCGTCTGTTGCGAACCGCCGTGGGGCTGGGGGCAGGTGCCAGCAGCGTCGAAGCGCAGGTCTGGATCAGTGATCTGGCTGCTGGCGAGTTGCAACAGCTGAACGGCGAGGATCGCTCTGGTCGATTGCCGGGCGCTCTGATCACCCGTAACCCGCAGCTTGCAGCGGCCAAATTCCTGCTGGAGCGCCGCGCACTCGACCGTAATATCGATGAGGTGGCAGGTGAGCTGGCAGACGAAATCAGCCGATCACTGGCCAGTCAGCCCTGAGTGTTGGCGGGGATGTGATCTTTGGTTCACGGTCAGTGCCCGGTGGAGCGAGGGCTGACGAGCACGTGGTACTGGCGACCCGTGTGCACAGCAGGCACACCCGGTTAACCCGTTCAGCCGTAACGATACAACTCAGTGAAGCATAAAAAAGGGCCTAGGTTTTCACCTAAGCCCTTGTTTTATATGGCGCACCAGGCGGGATTCGAACCCACGACCCCTCCTTCGGAGGGCAATGCGGTAGGGAGATTTTAGATGATAATAAACGTTCTAAACCTACTGTAAGCCACGTCTTTACTGGCTCTCTACTGTACTTGGTGATGTAGCTTCATATCAGCTGGTGTCACTTAAGGTTCTACACATGCGGCACGCGGACGAATCCGGCGATTGTGCTTTTTGACCACAAGCTCAGTGGAGTCAGTTTGCAGAGTTGAATGACGTAGAACCCTAGCTGTCCCGTCTTGATAGCGAGCAGCGGCAGGCGCTTTCCTCACCTACCCCTGATCATGAGTTGATGCTTACGAAGTCGCTTTTGGCCTTAGGCAGACGTCCACGAACAAAGCAAAGGGCCGATTATGTTCAAAAGTCTCACCGTGACTCCTGCTGACGACAGCACGTTGACGACGCCAAAATCAAACACGCTTTGAAGTCCAAGCTGCCTGACCTGCGCCAAGTGTCAGCACCGGTGGGAAAGAAGTGCTTGAAGATATATAAAGTTTAACCCATATTATCTTATATCGATAACTTGATAAATTTCGGTATAAACACATGGACGCAATCAGAAACCCTTACGCGCCTGGCGCAGGAACTCGACCTCCAGAGCTCGCTGGCCGTGACAACCTTCGTGAACAAGTAAGGGTTGCCATTGAGCGCATCCGGATTGGTCGGCCTGCCAAGAGCGTGATCATGGTAGGCCTTCGAGGCGTAGGCAAGACTGTGCTGCTCAACCAGATGCAGCGCGACGCCGAGGCATCAAACTTCCACACGGTTTACGTGGAAGCACCAGAGACCAGATCACTGCCGGCGATTCTCGCACCACAGTTGCGACTGGCGTTGCTGCGTCTAAGCCGGGTAGAGACTGCAAGAGCAGCTGCTATTGTTGGCTTGCGCGCCCTCGCTGGCTTTGCTTCGGCCCTGAAGCTTAAGTTTGGCGATATCGAGCTTGGCTTTGATTACGATCCGGAGCCAGGCCTCGCCGACAACGGTGACCTTGAGGGCGATCTGTCTGCCCTGCTTACCCAGGTTGGTGAAGTGGCTAAGGCAGCCGGTACCGCTCTGATCATCTTCGTTGACGAACTCCAGTACGTGGAAGAGAGCCAACTTGCTGCCCTAATTACGGCTCTTCACCGTGTTTCGCAGTTGGCCTTGCCGGTGGCGTTGGTTGGCGCAGGCTTGCCCCAGCTTCGGGGGCGAGCGGGTAATGCGAAGTCCTATGCAGAGAGGCTTTTCGACTATCCCGAGATTGGCCCTCTACCGCCAGATCAAGCCCGTATTGCGTTTGTAAAACCTGCAGAAGACGAGAACGTTCAAGTCGACCCTGATGCCGCAGAGCGGGTGGTCGAGGTAACCCGTGGTTATCCCTACTTCATCCAGACGTGGGGCAGTTGCGCATGGGATGCGGCATCCAACGACCGCATCACCCTTAAGGATGTCCAGGATGCCTCAGTGCAAGCTATTGCGGCACTAGATGTAAGCTTCTTCCTGGTGCGATTCGACCGGATGACTGTTGCCGAGAAGGTCTATCTCAGAGCTATGTCAGAACTTGGTGAGGGCCCCCATCGCTCCGGAGATATTGCCGGGATACTGAACCGTAGCAGCCAGTCGCTTGGACCGATTCGCAGCTCCCTTATTGGTAAAGGGATGATCTGGAGTCCAAACCACGGCGATACTGCTTTCACGGTACCTATGTTCGATGAGTTCATGCGCCGGATAATGCCGGGCCATGATTGGAAGCCGGGTTCTTCATCAAGCTAATCTAGCTCAGACGATGGCTTCCACTGACAGGGACTTCAGGTGAGCCCTGAATCGACCCCAGTAAGTCTTGGGAAGCTAGCCTTGGCACCGATTTGCCACACGGCACCTCCAAGTAGGCCGTATTATGAGGCCGTAAGGTGCCTGCGAAACTAGGGGCGATTCAGTGACCGTCATGGAAGAAAGCGCGCAACAGCGTTCAGAACGCTATGTATCCGCCCGCAGCCAGCACCCAGCGTGGCTTTTGCTCGCCTCGCGGCGTGCTCCGCTGGTATTGGGCTGCCTGCGCACGCTGTTCGAACGGGCACATGATGGCATCCCCATGGAGGATGCGCTGCAAGCACTGTCCGAAATGCTGGCGGCTTATGCCAGCCAGGAGCTTTACCAGATCGACCCGGATGCAACGCATCTGCAGGCCGGTCGTGAACTTCGTGAATGGATCAAGCGGCGCCTCGTCGTAGAGCGAGAGGGCCGTATCTACGCAACCGACGCGCTGGAGTCAGCCATCCAGTTCGTAGATTCGCTGGATAGTCGGATCATGACTTCCACAGCATCTCGCCTTTCGGTGGTTCAGCGTGAGATCGAGAACCTGGAAACAGGTTTGAACCCCAGCCCAACTGGCCGCATTGCCAGCCTGCGCCGCCGCATTCAGGATCTGCAGAACGAGCTGGCGCAGGTAGAAGCTGGCCACGTCGTCGTGCTGGATGAAGCGCAGGCGATAGAGGGCATACGCGAGGTCTATAACTTGGCCACCAGCCTGCGCGCAGACTTTCGACGAGTTGAAGACTCTTGGCGCGAGGCGGACCGCGCCCTTCGACACTCCATCATCAGCGAGCAGTCTCACCGTGGAGAAATCGTCGATCGGTTGTTGGACGGGCAAGATGCCCTACTCAACACACCGGAGGGGCGCGTCTTCGAGAGCTTTCAGCAGCAACTGAGGCAGTCCGCTGAGCTGGAGGCCATGCGTGAGCGCTTGCGCACCATTTTGCGTCATCCAGCAGTTGCAAAGGCGCTGAATCGTCCCCAGCAACGTGAGCTGCGTTGGCTGGCGTTACGCCTGGTTCGGGAGTCGCAGGCTGTGCTCCAGGCGCGCGCCCGCAGCGAGCGCGATGTGCGCGGTTTCATGAAGACGGGGCTGGCCGCCGAGCATCATCGCGTCGGACAGTTACTCAACGATTTCTTCAATCTAGCGCTCAGTGTCGACTGGCAACGCCAGTCAGAACGCCGTAAGCCTGTCTGTTTACCAGCGGTTGGCGTCGCCATTACCGGTGTCCCGGCAATCGAGCGCCTGCGCTTCAAGACCCTGGATGACGATGAGGCCGCCGAGCTGGATCTGAGCCAGAAGCCCGCAGGGTTGGAGCAGATTGACGATGACTTCTGGGATGCTTTCGACGGGCTGGATCGTGAAGCGCTGATTCATGACACCCTGGCTGTGCTGGTGAAGCAGGGTCGCCCTGTGAGCCTCGGGGAGCTTGCCGCTTTGCTGCCACCTGCTCATGACCTGGAAACCTTTGCGCTCTGGTTAGCGATGGCGCGCGAGGCAGGTATCGAGGTGCTGACAGAGGCGCGTCAGCTCGTGGAGCTGGTGGACGAGGATGAGCAACGCTGGCGCTTTAATCTGCCTTATGTCGGACTCGACCACCAGGCACTCAAGGACATCGATTGGGAGTTGTGAGCATGGCAGGGATCTTCGATCGAATGGCAGGCGCCTCCGGCGCCGACGAAACGGAGCTGACGGCGGAGCCCGTGGCGTTGGATGACGGCATGGAGGATGAACAGCCCGCTACACAGGTCGATGAGCGGCGCACGCCGCAGCGGGTACGTGAGGCCGTACAGGAAATGCTCAAGTACGGGCTGCTGGAAGAAAGTCACAAGCCCAATCTGTATCGCTCGGCGCTTGCCAATCTCGAGGCGGTCGACACAATTCTGGAACCCCTCGATCTGGCCATGGGGGTCGATGAGGTTCGCGGGCTGGTGTTCGTCACCGTTCGCCAGGGCGAGGTAGCCGAGCAGGATGACTGGTCGCACCCCCTCGTGCGTCGGCAAAGACTGAATCTGGAGCAGTCCCTGCTGATAGCCATTCTGCGCCAGCACTTCATCGCCTACGAACAGGAAAGCGGTACGGGCGCCACCCAGGCACTGGTAGCGGTTGATGAGCTGATTCCGCAATTGCAGGTTTACCTGGGCGAGCTGGGCAGTGAGGCGAAGGAGCGCAATCGCATCATCACACTGCTGGACCAGCTCAAGGGGCATGGCCTGGTGTCGGCTCTGGACGCGCATGATCGCGTCATCATCCGCCCCATCATTACCCACTTGGCCAACCCGGAGAACCTACAGGCTCTGGTGGCCTGGCTGCGCGAGCAGGTGGAGGGCGCGGTTACCCCGGCTGCTGGTGCTGAGGAGGATGAGGCGTGAAGCAAGCACTGCTCTGGCGTGACAGCGAGACCTTCATTCTCAGCAGCATAGAACTCTATAACTGGGGCGGCTTTCATGGCTATCACCGTGCCGAGATCGATCCTTCCGGCACCGCCGTGATCGGCCCGACGGGGAGCGGTAAAACGACCCTGGTGGATGCGCTGATGACCTTGCTGTGCGCCAATCCGCGCTACAACCTGGCCTCCACGGGCGGGCACGAAAGCGACCGCGATCTGGTGTCCTATGTGCGCGGCGTCACCGGTCCTGGGGACGGAGGTGTGGAGCAATCGCATATCGCGCGCCAGGGTAAGACGGTTACCGCCATTGCCGCTACGCTCGAGCGTGACGGTGCGCAGGTACGCCTGGGCGCTGTGCTCTGGTTCGAGGGCACCAGCTCTTCGGCATCCGATCTGAAAAAACTCTGGCTGTTGAGCGAGTCCCCCGAGCAGACGCTGGAGCATTGGCTCAGCCAGCATCACGCAGGCGGCATGCGGGCGCTGCGTCAGATGGAGAAAGATGGCACGGGTATCTGGCCGTATCCCAGCAAGAAAGCCTTTCTGGCCAGGCTCAGGGATTACTTCGAGGTGGGTGAAAACGCCTTCACCTTGCTCAACCGCGCTGCCGGCCTGAAGCAGCTCAACAGCATTGATGAGATCTTTCGCGAGTTGGTGCTCGATGACCACTCCGCTTTCGCACGGGCTGCCGAAGTCGCTACTAGTTTCGATGACCTGACCGACATTCACCGAGAACTGGAAACCGCCAGAAAGCAGCAGCGCTCATTGCAACCGGTCGCCGATGGCTGGGAGCGTTACCAGGCCTTGCAAGAGCAGTTGCAGGACAAACAGGCGCTCGAAGGCATTCTCCCAGTCTGGTTCGCCGAACAGGGGTATCGCCTGTGGTTGGCCGAAACCAACAGGCTGGAGACGGCGTACAAAAAGGCCGAACTGGATCAGGCGCAATGCAGGGGGCAGCTTGAAACCCAGAAGGGCGTGGTCGATCAACATCGTCAGCGCTACCTGCGCGTAGGTGGCGCAGGGATAGATCAATTACGCGGGCGCATTGCGGATTGGGCCAGGGAGCGTGATAAGCGAAGCCTTAAAGCCGAGCAGTACCAACGCTTGGTCAAGGGACTTGGACTCGCGGATGAGTTATCGGCTGCCGCGCTCGAGGAAAATCAGCAGCAGATCGCGGCACGTCTGGAAATACTGGCTCAGCACATTACTGAGGCGCGGCAAAAGGCGTTCGATGCAGGTCTCGTTCAGCAGGAGCTCAATGGCCGCCTGCAGAGCTTGCAGCAGGAGCGTGCCGAGGTTGAAAGGCGGCCAGGCTCGAACTTGCCTGGGCATTTTCATGCTTTTCGAGGGGATCTGGCGCAGGCGCTTGGCGTCGATGAATCGGCCCTGCCTTTCGTCGCCGAGCTGGTGCAGGTCAAGCCCGAGGAGCTGGCTTGGCGGGGTGCCATCGAGCGGGCAATCGGCAGCCACCGCCTGCGTATACTGGTGCCGCAGGGCGCGTCCGAGGCTGCACTGCGCTGGGTGAACCAAAGGCACAACCGTTTGCATGTGCGCTTGCTTGAGGTCAAGGAGCCGTCGTCGCGCCCGGTGTTCTTCGACGATGGTTATACCCGCAAGCTGACTTTCAAGGAGCATCCGTACCGAGAGACGGTAAAGGCACTACTGGCGGAAAACGACCGCCACTGCGTGGAAAACGACCGCCACTGCGTGGAAAGCACGGAGCAATTACGGCATACCCCGCACGCCATGACGGCCCAGGGGCTGATGTCGGGCAAAGAGCGCTTCTTCGACAAGCAGGATCAGAAGCGCCTGGATGAAGACTGGTTGACCGGCTTCGATAACCGCGACCGTCTGGCCTTTTTGGCCGAGCAGATTGGCGAGGTCAATCAACAGCTCGCGCCTGCCAAGCTGGACTTGGACGCTGCCCAGGGCGATGCCCGCAAGTTGGAGGATCAATCTTCGCTGCTGCAACGTGTCGAAGAACTGCAGTTCGAGGAGATTGATCGGCCGGGCGCCGAGCGTCAGCTTGCGTCGCTGCATGCTCAGCTCGAAACCCTGACGCGCCCCGATTCCGATCTTGCCATGATCAAGGCTGAACTGGATCAAGCCGAGGTTTTGCAGGCGTCTCTGGATCAACTGTTGCAACGACTGATCGAGCAGTGCGTGCAGTTGAGAACTCAGTTCGAGCAGGCCGCATCCGCTACCCGTAAGGCTTATCGCGGTGCCGAGAGGGGGCTGAGCGATACGCAGCGCGAGTTGGCGCACGCGCACTTCCCGACCCTGAATGCTGATGACCTCGGCGATATTGTCGAGCTGGAGCGCCAGCATACGCGTGAGCTGCAAGGGCAGCTCAAAACCCTGAGCGAGAAACTGGGCGATCAGAAATCCGAGCTTGCCAAACGTATGTCCGACGCCCTGAAGGTCGATACCGGCGCGCTGTCAGAGGTCGGGCGAGAACTGGTGGACGTACCCAGGTATCTGGAGCGGCTACGTGTACTGACCGAGGAAGCCCTGCCCGAGAAACTCAAGCGCTTCCTGGAATACCTCAATCGTTCCTCGGATGATGGCGTCACCCAGTTACTGAGCTATATCGACCATGAAGTCGCGGTGATCGAGGAGCGTCTGGATGACCTCAACAGCACGATGCAGCGTGTCGACTTTCAGCCCGGACGCTACCTGCGCCTGGTGGCGAAAAAGGTCATCCATGAAAGCCTTCGCACCTTGCAACAGGCTCAGCGCCAACTGAACTCGGCGCGTTTCATCGATGATGAAGGCGAGAGCCATTACAAGGCATTGCAGGCGCTTGTTGGCCTGCTCAAGGATGCTTGCGAGCACAGCAGGAATCAGGGAGCCAAGGCACTTCTGGATCCGCGCTTCCGCCTGGAGTTCGCGGTATCGGTGATCGATCGAGAAAGCAAGAATGTCATCGAGACCCGAACAGGTTCTCAGGGCGGTAGTGGTGGCGAGAAGGAGATCATCGCCTCCTATGTACTGACCGCTTCCCTCAGCTATGCGCTCTGTCCCGACGGCAGCAGTCGGCCGTTGTTCGGCACCATAGTGCTTGACGAGGCGTTTTCCCGCAGCTCCCATGCGGTTGCCGGTCGGATCATCGCGGCACTGAGGGAGTTCGGCCTGCACGCTGTCTTCATCACCCCCAACAAGGAAATGCGCCTGTTGCGCCACCATACGCGTTCGGCAGTCGTCGTTCATCGGCGCGGCGTGGAATCCAGCCTGGTTTCCCTGAGCTGGGAAGCGTTGGATGAACATCATCAACAGCGCATCAAGGCCATGCATGAAGTCGCCCATTGAAATCGGCCGCAGCTTGGCCAGGCAATGGCAGCGCTCCAGCGTGCGATTGGAGCGCTTGCTCAATCCCGCTAGCTGGCCGCAAACCCTCAACATCGGCAAACCTTCGCCACGCCTGTTCACTGACAACATTCAGGCGGTGCTCCGGCATGTGGAGAACTGGCGGAGCGTGAACGTGGGTACAGTCGACTGGCAACCCGTCAGCTACCGAGCAGGGCTGGCCCCCATTTCCTTGCCGATACGTTGGCACTTGCACAGCCCCTCCGAATGGATTGCCGCAGCCAATGATTCAGCGGTCAGCCAGGAATACGCTCAACTCGAATATCTGGTCGAACGGGTAGACAGTGCCTTTCATGCACTGCTGGTGGCTCAACGCAGCCTGTGGTTGGCGAAGCCCGCTGAAGAAGTCGTCGCCACGGCGCGACTCGCCACCCAACTGTCACCAGGCTGTGCCCGAGGCCGACCACTGCGCCTGCTTGCCGAGCACGGCGTGGATACCAAGTTTTTCGAGCGCAACGCCAGCTTGCTGACCAAGCTCTTAGATGAGCGCTTCGAAGGCGCGGCGTCCGAGCAAGGCCTGACGATTTTTCTGGATGCCTTTGAAGAAAGCAGTCATTGGGTTCTGGTCGTCCCCCTTCAGTCTGAGCTGTTGCCCTTCAAGCGGCTTAGGCTCACAACTGCGGAACTGGCCGAAACCCTACTTCCCGGTTCACGGTTGCTCGTGGTGGAAAATGAGCAATGCATTCACTTGCTGCCTGAGAACTTACCGGACACCCTGGCTGTGCTGGGCTCAGGACTCGATTTGCAGTGGCTAGCGTCCGCGCACCTGGCCGGGAAACAGATCGCATACTGGGGCGATATGGATACCTGGGGCTTGCTGATGCTGGCGCGAGCGAGACTCCATCAACCTGCAGTGGAAGCGCTATTGATGGAACGTGAGCTGTTTGACCAGCACTCACCAGGCAATGCAGTCGTTGAACCGGCCAAAGCGCTGGAGTCGGCTCCACCTGGTTTGCTGGCTGACGAAGCGGATTTCTATCGGTATCTTCTGGTGCAAGAACGAGGACGTCTTGAGCAGGAATACCTCCCAAAGGTACAAGTTGGGCGCGCTATCGAGCAGTGGGCTCGGAAGGTCCCTGTATAGGACGGCTAGCGGTGGGCGCCCCCTGTAATTGAATCGCGCCTAGTTCCGCAGACGCCTCCAAAAATCGAAACCGAGCTTCAGCAAATGCCCGTTCTTAGACTTCGGCCTGTCAGCAGGGAAATATGTTGATCTACAGGTATCGATGGTCGTTATAGCAAGCCGTTTCGTTCACATCGACTTAATGGGTAATAGCGATGCCAACTATTGGCTGGATAGAAGAAACCGGATTGGATCGGTACTGGGAAACTGGGAGCCCACTTGACTATTCATCAGTACCCGATAGCTACCCATGCCGCCACTGCAAATTGATCTTTGACTCCATTGCTCAACGCGAAAGACATGAGCTCGAGCATCCGATACAGAACCCGAGCCTGTATTTTCAGGATCGGGATATTGCCGGCAAGCAACTGCGGATCATCGCGCCACTCAAGCCCGGAGATCTGGACGCACGCAATGTAGAGGCATTGACCATCAACGGCGCTGATAACCAGTCGGTTAACGATCTATTTGAGCGCATACAGGCGATGCAGAAGGGCTACATCGATGTGAGTTATGGAAACTCGGCTTTGCAGAAAAACTTGAAAATCGAGGTATGCATTGCCGACAAGCAGGAACTGCTTAAGGTCGACGAGGCATTCACACTGCATTTTTCCAAGGACGACTTCACCAGTAGTGATATTGCTGCATTTATCGACAACGTGAAGCCGTACAGCACAGTGATCGAGTACACCAACGGGCTTGTGCGCTACTTGCACGGTGTAATGGCCAAGGATCGACGTTCGGATAGCATGCCATTTGAAGAGTTTGACACTCGCTTCAACCAGGCTGTGCAGTCGCTGCAGGATTACCGTACTGGCCTTTGCATGGGTGTAAGGGCCGTGATTCGCTTCAATCGGAATGACTTCAGTAGCCTGCAAGGCTGCGGCCTGCCGGAAATAGAAGCTGCCATGCAGTTCTTCAGAGGTGAGCCCTATACGGTGCCAGTGCAGGTCGGCAGCAGAGTGAGAATGCCGGTGGACTTCCCGACAGAGTTCATTCTCAAGGAGCTACTGGGTAGCTTTCAGCAAGCTTCGCTGCAGTATATGGAGCAGCAGATTGCGGCGCTATCGGCGAACAATCTGTCGCTGCAGGATAGAAGCAAGTTCGACTACATCTGTTACAGAAAGGCAGTTGCGCAAGATGATGTTTCTGCGATCGATAAATACCGAAAAAAACTCAAAATTGACGATGTGTTCAATACGCTTATTGGGGAGCAATGACAGATGACTGGCATTGAGAATGAAATCGCCGAGCCCAAATCGGACGATACTAAAAAGCCCAAGCTGAGCAAGGCCGAGCCAAAATCTGTTGAGCAAATACTCACAGAGGCTTTTGCAATAACCACGGATAAAGATAAGAACATCAAGCCGGCAAGTATCACCAAGGCCGATCTGAAGTCGTTGATGACCTATCCGCAGGATACGCGCCTGAGCAGTGAACTTGCCGATAGCATTACTGCTGCTGCCTGCAAGACGGATCCAGAGCTCAAAGTTCTTTCACTCATCACGCTGGCAGCCTTCAAGTGTCAGCGTGATGGGCTACGCCATGAGCTGATGGCCTTCTGTGTGCGCCTGGCCAGTTCCCTTTGGATTCAGCGCCATCGCGGGTCATTAGATCTGTACCGGGACATCATGGACGCCGACAAGGGCCTGGACAGCAGTCCGCTGACCTTCCTGAGTAACGCCATCACAGAGCAATACCGAAAGCGGATTGACTCGGTTGGACGACAGTCCAGTGAAGCACCAAGCCCGAGCACAAGTAATGCCGAGGCCAAAGAATCTACCGCATTGGATGTATTGTCCAAGAAAGAGCTGGCGGCACAGAGAAACAATATTCTGCTGATTGGCGCTCTGTGGCTGATGGCCCAAGGTAAGACGGAACTCAACGCCGCTATCGAGTTCTTCTCGGGCCTGCTGAATGAGCAAACCTCGCCCACCCAGAGCCCGCGTGCGGTTGCAGTTTTTCTTGCGGAGCAATATGCCAATCAGGACAGCCTGCTGGCCGATACCATCGATCACTTCAAGAAACAGTTCACGGAGCTGGCAGGCCAGCAAAAATTCTTGCAGTCGAAACATAACGCGCAAGAGGTTGAGCTTAAGGCTTTGCAAACCAAGGTCATGACGCAGATCACTGCGATCGCTGACAAGGATCAGCAAATTGCTCGACTAATGGCTGAAGTCGAGCAGCTGAAGCTGGCACAGCATGAGCAGCAGCTGGATGAGCGGGCTACACGAACGCATCTGCGTGACAACGCAGGGCAGGCCAAGGCCAAGGCATTCAATCTTCTTACTGAGGATGTGCTTGAGCCGCTGAAGCTCTCCCTGGCAGCCTTGCAGCGTGAAAAGCCCAAAACAGAAGTTGCCGTGCATCAAATCGAATTGGCAGTAGAAAGTATTGAAAGGGATATCAAATGGTTCAGCGAGTAGGCATTGACTTCGGCACCACCAATAGTCTCATTTCAGTAATTACCCGAGCGGGTCTAGCAAAGTGTTTCGACGATACCGGGCGTCCACATCCTTCAGTTGTGCGCTATGAAGGCGAACAGGTTATCTGCGGGAAAAAGGCACGGGACAAACTTGATAAGCTGGGTATTGGTGTGCTGGGTAACACGGTACGCGGCCCGAAAAAGCTGCTGGGTAGCGAGCATATCAACGTTGATGGCCGGATCATGACGCCGGTCGAGGTCATTGCCGATTACATCAAATACCTAGTGGCTGATGCTGACGATAGTGATATTGACCAGATTGCAGATCTAACACGTGCCGTAGTGACCATTCCGGTGGCTCTGGACGGACGGGGTAGGCAAACATTGCGCGAAGCAATGCTCAATGCCGGCGTATACGTTGAAACCTTCGTGCACGAGCCATTGGCAGCGCTGTATGGCTATTTCAAAGACCAGCCGAATACTCGAGACGTTCTTGCGTACTACGACGGCAAGATGGTTTTGGTTTTTGATTGGGGTGGCGGCACGCTGGATCTCACACTGTGCAAGATAGTTAATGGCTCCATCGTTCAGGTGCTTAACCGCGGCAACAATCTGGTCGGTGGTGATTATCTGGATGACACCATTCTCAGTCATGTGACTGACGAGCATGCGCGCAAGTTTGGTTGGAGCGCTGAAAGCAAGTTACCGGCCAATCCCGGCATGCGCGCGAAGCTGATCACTCAGTGCGAGCAGGCAAAAATCACGCTATCAACCCGCGACAAGACCAATATATTTCTACCCAATTATTTTCAGGGTACTGATGAAGAATCTGAAATTGATATCTGGTTGACCAGAGAGACTCTGGAAAGTATTTGCAACCGTCTGATCAATCAGGGCATCGACGAAATTGACAGTCTGCTGGACAAGGCCGATGTAGATCCACAGACGCTTGCGCTATGCCTTGCGACCGGGGGCATGGTCAATATGCCAGTGATCAAAAACAAGCTAACCGAAAAATTTGGTGTTTCCGCACTGCATATTTCCGAGAAGGGTGACCGGATTATTTCCGAAGGTGCAGCCTGGATCGCGCACGACAATCTTGAGCTGGCCCTGGCAAAACCGTTTGAACTGGCTGAAGCAAGAAACTCGCTGCTCACAGTGATTCATGAGGGCACCCGCTTGCCACAAAGGGGCGAGTCAATCCAAAAACAGCAATCCATGTATTGCTCTGATCCTCGCGATGGCAAAGCCATTTTCACCTTCAAGCGCCCACAGATGGTTCAGAAGTCAGCTGCGGCTGATCCGCGCACCAACTATGGCAGCCTGGTGGTTGAAGTGAATCCAGACTTCCCCCCACTTGAGGAGCGGATTGAGCTTACGATAACTATCGATGACAACCTGATTTTGCATGCCCGGGCGATGGCCGAAGACTTCAGAGAACCTGCAGCAGAGGAATACTACGATCTGGAATTTTCATTGGTGGTGAAAAAAGCGGCGGATGACTCAAGCGAAAAAAAAACCGCTTAAGGCAGGTAGTTAATAAAAGCGGGCCTGCACAATTATTCGTGCGGGCCAACGTCACGAACGATAAGGATCGCTGGGACACCGTACCGGGTGAGCTGCTCAGAGAATACAACGCCAAATATGTCTATCTGCAGAAGCCTATGACCAGAGTGCAAAGCGAGGAGGATGTCCGCTATCAGCCTTGTTCTGGATGTGGCGCGAAATGGAAGAAAAATTGTTGCACTACTGGATCTGTTACGGGATAGAAAACTCCTTACAGGACGGGCCTCGCTCCTCTGCCAGAAAGCTGAACCAGTCATCTTGAAGTGAAGGCTGTAACCGGTAACAAGTCGAGCGACTGAAGCGCTCAACCATCGCATAGGGAGTTTTAACGGTGGCATTAAAAGCATTCCGTGGCAGGCCTTTCGAGCATACCCACGAGAATCGGGCCTTCAACGACCTGTTTGACGCGCTGCAACAGCATTGCATAGCCACTGAGCAGGACTGGTATCTGCTCGGCAACTTCTTTGTGGGCAGCCGCGAACTGGATGCGATGGTGATTAAGCCCAACGCTCTGATCATCATCGACTTCAAGGAGTTCAACGGAACTCTGCAGTTTTCCGAAGAAGGACCGTGGCTGATCAGCAGCGCCGAAACGGGCGACAGCGTGACGGTTAAGGGCGGCGCGAGTATCAATCCGCTGCGCCAGCTACGCCTCAACAAGGGGGCCATGCTCGACTTTCTGAGCCGCAACCTGGCGGAGCTGAACCCGGTATGTAACTGGCGGCACATGGCCGCTCTAGTAGCCTTTCAGGGTAAGGTCGAGTTCGATCGGCAACAGCTGCCGGGGTCTATCAAGCCCTGGTTTCATATCAGCGATACGCGATCCGTCGTCAGGGATCTTGACGCTATTGTCAGCAGGGAAATCAGGCTCTCGCCCGAGAATATTGAAGATATCGTCGGCAAACTTGGGCTTGAGGTTTTTGTGCCTGCCGGCATCCCCACAACCAGAGAGCTGGGCCATCCGCCAACTCGTGAAAATGCCGTCTGCCGACTGACCACTCGACAAGAAGAGGTACTGCATGACTTTTGCAGCTGGCTGCAAAACGGCACTGGGGTATTTCGCGTCACTGGTATGGCTTCAACCGGAAAGCGCTTCCTGTTTCCTCATCTGGTGGATGCCATGGGTGAAGCCAGACGGGAGCTGTTACTGCTGACGCCCAGTGTGCGAATCTCCTCGACTTACCAGCACCCTCTGGCGCAGCCGACCTCTATCTATAGTTGGTTGTATACCCATCAACCCAAGCGCTTCGAAAAGCAAGACGATCGCCAAATCGGCATTCACGAAATCAGGGACGAGCTGTTGTTAGAGGGCAGGATCCCGGTTCTGGTGGATGCCCATCTGTTGAGCGATGAAGAGTTTGAGGTAGGTGACAGGCGCTATGGGTCTGGCCGACTGCTGCATGACTTTCTTTCGGTCATTGCCAAAACCAAAGCGCCCTTTGTGATCATCGGCGACCCTTATCAGATGCCCAGAGGTTCCCTGCAGCGCAGCCTAGTCAGTGGCACCATGCTGGAGCAGTTGGGGCTGACAGTAAATCACTGCGCGCTGACCGAGCAGATCGTCATGGATGAAGACGATGCACTCAAACACATGCAGGCGCACCTAGCCGACAGCCTGAACAAGAACTGCTTTAACAGGCTGCCACGCCTCTCGGGTAAGCGCCTTGAAATTCTCGATGGCGGAAACGTCAGGAGCTGGACACCTGATGTCAGCAATGTACGAGCCGAGTCCATTCTGATCTGCGCCACCCATGAGCAGAACAGCAAGCTCAATGCGGCGGTAAAAAGTAGGGTTCTAGGGCACGCCAACCCAACACGACTGGCTGCTGGTGATCGAATCGACTTCTACAACCGCACGCCCATCCTTGCATCGACTGAGGAATCTTCGAGCCTTGAGGCGCTGCGCTGGGTTAGCTCCGGCGAGATTGCGCTTGTCGATTCGGTTGACGAGACCGTTGAAACCCACTTTGTCGAGCTGCGTGGCCGCAAGGAGGCCATCCGCTTACGCTTCCAATGCGCCATTTGCCGCCTGCCTGGCCTGGGTGAAGTGCGCTTCCGCTATCTGGTGGACTACTTCGAAGCTGATCGCCCGGAGATGGCCAGCGAGCAATACCTGGCGTTGCAGGTATTGGCCAGACAGCTAGCCAGACCGTTGCTGCAGACACTGAAAGCCAGGCTGCCGGATAAGCAAAGTCCGGACTACAAGGAAGCAAGAGACAATTACGATCGGCTCGAATATCAGATCCTGCAGGCCCACGGCTATCTTTCCGCCGCGCAGATTCGCCCTGCACATGCGATGACCCTGCATCGTGCTCAGGGCAGACGTTGGCCCAGTGTCTGGGTCAACGCGGCGCGCAGTGCCTCGAGTACAACGGCCAATAACGCTGACTATTTCCGTTGGTTGTACACAGCAACCGTGCTGGCAGATGAACAGTGCGTCATTCGTCAGATGCCTGCTCTCACGCCGCTGAGTAACGCCTGTATAAGCCGCGCCCATGACTTGAAAATAGCTCCCCTACCACTTAGGCGGGGTCTGTTCTACGACACAACCCGGCAGCCTACGGAGCAGGAAGCCTTGCTGAGCACCCCATCAGGGTTCTCCAACATGGAACTACTTCCACTCTTCCTGACATTGCATGAGCGGCTGTCAGGGTCTGACTGGTGCATTGCGGACTGGAGTGAGCACAGCTACCAGGTCGTTATGGGGCTTACCCACCGGCAATCGACGGCAAGCGTGCGGCTTAGGCTGCATTACGACAAGAAGTTTGCCGTCAGCAATCTGGTTTTTGCCGATGGCAGCCCGCCTGAACAGGATGCCATCAGCACTCTGTTGTGCCAGCCATTCAGGCCGAAGAGCGAATCCCTGGCGCAAGCACTCGATGCGTTGCAGGAGCAGATCAGCACGCTGGGCTTTAGCCTGGTGGAGGCCAAGGAGTCGAACTATCGGCTGCAACTAACGCTAGCCATTGACGATGAAGCCGTCGAGACTCAGGTTGATTGCGACAAGGAAGGCATGATCAGTTCGGTGCGTATTATGAAAGCATCTTCCGAGGGCGTAATTAAACGTCTGGAAGAGGCTTTGGTGTTCTCGGCATGAGTGTTTTTGATGAAATTCGTGAACATAAATCACGCTATGACTTCGAAGGTGCCTGGCAGGTCGGCTTTAAGGCCCTGGAAGTTGAGCCCAGCAATGAGTTCCTGAAAACATCACTATTCTGGGTGAATTACGCAGCGCTCAAGCCTTTGCTCGAGCCTGTCAAATCCCGTGAAAACAAGGCTCCTTTACCTCACGAGCAGGCGAAGATCGACCTGTGGGCCTCACGTATCGCCACTCTTCAGCTAGCGCTTCCCAGTGAAAACATCGATTTCAGGCTATGGAATCTGTTTGGCGAAACTGGGAAGTTCTGCGAGCCACTCTGCACATTTATCTTGCACAGTGGCAGCAAGCTTTTTACGCCCGGTGATCACAAGCCATTCGTTTCGGAGAAAGGTGAGTCCCCCAGCGTGGTCATGAAGCTGGCCCGTATGGTTGCCGCCGGCTTTCTCGTAAGGGGTGCTAACAGCCCACTGCCTGCAAATCGAGTCACTGGGTTTCTGAAGTATGCAGAGGCCAATGCGAAGGATTCGACAGAGCGCAAAGTGTGGCTTGAGTGGGACAAGGCACGAATATATTTCACCGTAGGTGAAATCTCCCGCGCCAGAGACTCCTACCTGGCCGTGCTGAAAAAGAAGCGTCAAGAACCCTGGGCTTGGTTCGGCCTGGCCAAGACCTATGCGGACGAGCCGGAAAAGGCGATCTGCCTGATCGCCTCCGGCCTGACCTATGCCCATGATCCAAAATTCAGCATTCCGGGGCTGGGCGAACTTGCCGAGCGCCTCGCGGAAACAGGGGCTTACGAGAACGCCTCAAAAGCCCTAGTCAAACTGATGGCGATCTATAGTCAGAACAGTTGGACGCCCAAGGACAATATCGTAAAGCTGACATCCTACTCATGGTATGACGCTGCGATTGATACCAGTGATTTCGATGCCGTGGTGAAGAGGCTCGCTGAGAACGCCAGTCTCTATACCATCTCCAGGCCGGGTTACTACCAGGGCGTACTGCAGTCCGTGCACGCCTCCAACAAAGGGGCGAACATTTACATCGCGAGAGATCTCGTCATCTCTGCGCGCAAGGCCGTTTTCCCGGCCCGGAAAATACCTCCACAGGGAACCTTCGTGAAGGTTCTCTGTGACATGGACGCAGAGGAAAAGGAGGTCATTGCTGCAGAGGTCATTCAGGAATGCAGCTCCGCCGACATCCGCTCCTTCAGTGGTCCGCTGACAATCAGTGAAAAAGGCTTCGGATTTGTCAACAGAGAGATCTTTGTTCCGGCAGCACTGATATCCGGCATTCAGCCTGATGCCCAAGTGGCAGGAGTGGCAGTTATGTCATTCGACAAGGTCAAGAATAAATACAGCTGGAAGGCAATTACCTTGCGCGCATTCACAACCGAGAGCCTGGATTGCCAATGACGACTATCAATTTTAACTGACAGCCTGCACTACATACGTCCAGCTTCAGAATATAATAACAAGGATATATCCCATGGGAATTCCAAAGCCCGAGCACTCTAAATTTGAAATAAGATTACCGAATAAAAAGAAGCTTCTGTCGACTGTATTAAATACTGAATCTGAGCGCAGGTTAATATACAAAACCTGGGAGTTGCTCAACCGCCCAGCAAATTCACTTGAAGATCATGGCGCTTTATTCTATCCGTCGGCTGGATATGATCTAGTACTCCCACCATTATAGGGCTGCCATTTTGCACGCGCTTTTATTTCTTTGAGTCTGGCAGCCTTCCCTTTGGGAAAATAAAAAATTCCAACGCTGTTTTTCACTGATTTCTGACGATGCGAAATGCTCGGTTTCAGAACACAGCAAAGGTTGCGACTACCAGTTTACCCATGCAGATATCGAGCGGCATGTATACTGGATCAAAGGGCATAATAAAAAATTCCTTGAAATGGATATAAATCTAGCGATGTATTTCCATCGCGGCGATAGCCCTGGGGAGGGTGGGTCGGGGGAGTGCTGGGATAGCGAGTTCCTTGCATACATTGCAAACATGGCAGGTAGCGGCACGCTAAGAATAGTTACTCAAGGAGAACCTGGCGGCATCCATATCCTTGCTCGCAAGTATTTAAAAGAACTCTCCATAAACAACAGAGACACAATGTCAAGGGACGGTCTTTATTTTATTGGCGAGCTACCTAGACTTGCTATAGCCTTGCCAGACTGCAACATCAAGCAAACTATCCAAGCAGAATAAAAATAGAATTAGATCTAAAGGGCGAACGAAATGGACTGGTGGGGATACAGTGAAACACGAGGCTGGGTATTTCTTGACCGAAATATCCCCTGCAACGCTGTGGGGGTAAAAAACAAGCTATTGTTCATTGAGTGCAATAAAGAGCGCGCCTACTTCGAGCCTTGGGATCAGTGGGCTCAGCCCAGATATATTGCAAAAAATCAGTATTTAAACAAATTAAATCAAACACAAAAAGAGGAAGCGCTCAACGAGTTAAGCAAGCTACAAGAAAATATCGATCTATTCAGAGAGCTTTCAGTTTACGCCTTCTATGACAGTTGTTCCGGAAAACACTATAATCCATTCAGCTTAGTAGAAAGCAAATCAGGACTGTACACCCTTTATTCGGCGGCATGGAGCAGAAAAAAATCAGAACAGTCTCATAATGCGCACAAAGAATTTATTAATAAAACTGGAAAAGCTTACAAGGGTACTTCAAAAATCACACAAGCAAAAAAACACAGAACGACTCATTGCTATAATTGCCAGAGCAAGCTTGATAATTCAATCGATTTGGAATGTAACGCCTGCAAGTGGATTATCTGCAATTGCGGCGCATGTGGTTGCGGCTGGAGCAGCAACTATTACTAAACAAAAGAGCCATTATAGGATGACAGTAATTTACTCAATAGCTACCGAATCTGGCATATCATGCTTTTATAAAAGAAAAAAACTTTCCGAGTACTCTATTAGCTTTACGGATGAAACTTCGGAGCAATCACTTGCGGTCGCTCAAATCATGATGCTCATCATAATCGCAAGATATGATTTCTCCTTGCGCACGCACGGGGTTAACAGCATTAGCTTTACAAATGCAAATGCACTTGCAATGGCAGTCAACCCATCACTTATACCCGAAGCACTAAGTGAAAAAAGGCAATTAGTTCAGCTATTGAAATCAAGATTCAACTTTTCCTTTAGCCTTTGCACTAACCCAGAAGTAAGTGATCCCCCGCAGAACGGCATCAACACATCTACAAGTATGCACCGCTGGCACGGGCTATTCCTTAAAAATATTGGCGATTCTTATTATTTCTCATGCCTACATCATGAGGCAGCAAAATTTCACAACCGCCAGGGCGAGCAACCACTGAACGAAGAAGAAATCATTAAGGCGCTTCTCACTGCAGAGAAGGCGAATGAGAGAAATTACTTCCACACCTTTTTATCAGACTCAGAAAGTTATGCAGGCAATGGATTCTTCCGCCTAAAATACTTCCCAGAACACTCCTGCGCAATGATCTTGAGTAAAAACCTTGCACAAACTGAAATTCTTATCGCACTATTCAGAACTTCAGAGGAGCAATACTATAGCTCAGCGCTAAACATAATAAAAAAGTGCTGCAGTCGTGAGGCCAATATATACCCAGGCATAGCCGAACCAAAAATAAAATCAATTCCAACTAAAAAACATCAAACCCTAGGCAAAGTAATTCTAACCCTACAAGTAAACATGACAGCTACAAAAATTTATTTTGGTTATAACCTGCGAGTCTACAGCGAGAGCGACACCAACACACCAAAGTCTAGTCATTATGGAACATGGGAAAACAAAAATCCTGACTTAAATAATATATTGCGAGATCTTTGGATTTGCTTGCGCAACCACTGGCTCGATGTGGATGGAAAATCAATAGAAATATTCACAAACAGCGTAGAGCTGCGGAAATCCATCTACACACCTCAAACCGGCCCTGTCTCCGGATTTCTCTGGAGTCTACTAAATACAAGATTCCCCTCTATTCAAATTCATTCAGCGTCCTTTACAGGCCAGATTAAAAGCCCTTCAGGCTCATACCTCAGCGACCACAATCTTGATGAATTTCTAGTGTCTCTCCCTCTCTTTTATATCAAAGGCATCGGACAGGCCCGAATGTCGCTTCATGCCGTCAGAAGGTACTTTCAGCGAGAGATGGAATTATCCGGAAAACTAATACCCCACCCATTTAAAAGACTTTCATCAATAGCAAGCTCAGTACTTTGGCGCGAAATGAGCCCGAGCGAAATCAAGCAATACTGGCAAAACGATTACAAAGCAAGAATACTAATAAACGATGAGAGCGGCTGGCTTCTTGTTTTAGCAGATCAAACAAACACTCTTCAATTACTTACCGTATTTAATATAAAACTAAAATACACAAGAGAACGCCAAAGCATCGAAAGCAGCTAACTCGGAGCTTAAGCAGCCAAGTAATTATTCACGAATTTATTCTTCGCTTTTTGAAATCGGAAAATATGTATCGATCAAACCTTGCTGACAAGAAATAATAACCAAACCACACTTACAAGAGAGCTCGACATGGATCTTCTGACAGCTTCTACTGCACTAGCATTGATTGGCATAGTTTCCTCACTTTCGATATATCTATACAGAAATAAAAAAAACATAAAGCCCGTTAACCCCATAGCAATATGCGGCACGCCATTCGTGTACTCAGGCCAGCTAAGTATACGCCCTGAAATCTTAGCCGCTGATGCCGAGTTTGAAAGCCAAGGTTATGCTGCAATAAAACATCATGATATTGAAAATGCCTGGACACTGATGGTCTGCAGAGGGAATATTTGCTTTTCGCACGGCGGAATTTACAACAGCAAAGATGATGCACTAAAAGCTGGCCTGGAGTGGAAAAACAACATGAGAGATAATACACTCCAAGAATAATAGCCGGCATGTTAATTATCATCATCAACAAACCAAGCATAAAATCGATAGCCAGCCCAGATCGCAACAGCATTAGTCAGTAGGGTGAGCCATGGATATACACCTTCGATACCAGCTAACCATTGCAGCTTGAACAACAACGCACCCACCATGACGCATGCAAGGACTCCCAAGCCGAACCCCATTAGCCAAAAAATGCGTTCATGCAAGCTCAGATTGCCACCGTGCCAGTTATCGCTCAGACAGAACGGGCAATGACTGCTGGTGGGCGAGTACCCCAGCAGACCTCGGCTGTACGTCGTGCGTGGCACCATGATTTTTCCGCAGCAATGGCAGGTAACGGTCGAATGACGCATAACATCTCCTTGAAGGGATTGGACTATGCGACTCAGGATTGCAAAGGCTTAGATAAACCCAAGCGATACCAAACCCACCAAAGAGCTGTGTAAATGCCGACCACCCGGCAGGTGGAAGAGGCGCTATCGCAAGGAAATGCAATGAATGATTTGGCGGTTTTGCCTACCCCCAGCAAAGTATTCCGGTCATTGTTAACGGCTACCGGCTACCGCCCTTGCCTTGAAGGTAAAGGATTTGGTCGAGATCTTGATCACCTAGCCCTCGAAGAGCGCTCGGGCAGCAACTTCGACTTATTGGAGAACTGCCAAGCTCAATGGCTACGGGCCATTCGGGACGATGCTGGGGCGGACTGGAGCAATCTTATCGAGTCCGCCCTGAATAGGCACAGCAACCTGCTGCGCTCACTGGCGCGAAAGGCAGATACCACCGGGATGATTCAGGATCGTGCGCGACCTGCCATCTTTAGGATGCTGGTGATCCCTGAGATTTCAGGCTTTGTTCGTCGCGTGCATCAAGAGTTACCGTTGCTAGATATTCGGCAGTGGTGGGATTCCCCCTTTGCCACCTGGCTTATCGCTGCACAACAACAAAGCTCACTTTCTGCACAAAAATTGTTAGAGCGGCTTGCCAATCACGTAGATCTGGACGAGCGCACGCTGGAGCGCTGGCAGCAGGGTAACGCTATCGGTAAAAGCCTGTGGCCGTACCGCGATACGGTTATGGCACTCGTCGGCGACTGCCAATTGCCGCGCCAGCAGATAGAGCGACTATCCGGTTGGTTGATCATGGTGGTCGCAATACAGTCATTGCCCGCCGATCTGCGCGACACAGTCAAACGCGACTTTTTTATGCACGGCCAGCTGCCTCTGAGGACAGAGGAGCAGTTCATTGCATTACTGAAGCGGGAGGCAGCAGACCGGCTTAGCCTGCCTGTACGTGACCAGATTGCTCCTGTACTCAACGAGATCCAAAGCTTGTTTGCCAATCCAGAGGGCAACCAAAAGGCTATTCGTGATCGCCTTGTCTGGCTTCGCTCGCTGTGTGAGCGCACCTCACCTGAGGTCTATGCGGCCCATGAGTATCTTTGGCGCTGGTTCTCGGCAAGGTTGGCCGCAAATCTTGGCGAGAAGGACAATGCGCTAATGCTTTACGCAAGCGCATGCCATTCGGCTTGGTGGCGCGCCGGGTCGCACCAGCATCCACTTATCCATGAAGCTTTGTGCTACGCCGTTGGCGTGGGTGATCAGGTTCAGGCAAACCATTACTGGGACAAATGTTTTTTGCTGGGTTTGAACAACCTGCCCAAACGAGAACTGGATGAACAGGCAATGCGCCTGATCTCCTTTGAGTTTGAACGACTGTTTGCGCCACAAAAGGCTACGCAACGAATTCCACCTGCAGTGCGTTATTTAGTGGGACCGTTCGCCCTATCACCCAAGGATCTGGCAAACCCAAACCGAAAGCGCGCCCAGGCCGATGGACGCGTCCGCTATACGCCGTTGATGGATGCAGTCCTGATGGGGACGCTTGACGATGTCAAAAAGCTTGTTCTGGCAGGCGGGGATCCAAATATTTTAATTCCGGAATCTGGCGAAAACGCCCTGATCATAGCGCTGCGTCGAGCACATGACCGAAAAGACCCCGAAATTCTTCAGTATCTGCTGAGCCTGGATATCGCTCCAGAAACAGCCAACCGGCCAGCGTCCAGCAAACGGGAGACGCCATTACAGATCGCCATGAATATGGCTGATGCGAAGGTTGTTGAGCGGCTGATAGAGCTCGGCGCTGATATCGAGCAGCCTTGCTTCAACTCCCCAAGCGCTCTGGTTTATGCCATGGCGCTGCTTCATGACAGCATCCATGTGAATGATCCTGCGCAGTTGAGAGCCTACCTGGACGGGCGCGTTCCGGCCGATTCTTTCGATGCCAAGAACGGTGCCATTCTGGATTGTGAGCTATCGGCTCAACGCCTTGACGTGCATGCGATGCTCGCTGACCCGCAAAAGAAGCTGATTTTCGAGGCTGTAAAGCAGCATTACAGCCGGACCACCGATGAGCGTCGTGAGGTGGTCATGGCATTGCTGGACAAGAAAGCAGATCCAAATCGACGCTATCCAGACTTCAACGGCCATCGCGACCTCTGGACGCCTACGTTGTTCGCCGCGCAACTGGGTGATCTTGATGTACTCAAAGCCATGATCGCGGCTGGTGGTAACCCTTGGCTTTCACTGGACGAGGACCGCCCCGGTGATGAGAGGAATGCGCTTTGGGTCGCAGTCAGCTATAAGCGGCACAGCGTGATCGAGTACCTGCTGACGCTGCTGCCTGAGCGCGCCACAAACTGACGATACATTTTCCGATTTTTCTTTCGGCTGGCTGTCGGGCTTCGAAAGCCACCTCTGCTGCATCGTGCGCGCAAAGCCACGCAACAGAGGAACCACCATGTACTTCAGTAAGAACAAGGACATCAACAAACTCGCATTGAACCTGCTTCAACTTGGCTGGAGCTATGCAAAAGGCCGGCACTACAAGCTCTTTCCACCCAATGGCTGCGGAATGGTTATCGTGCCAGGCACGCCCGGAGATTGCCGCGCATTTCAGAACTTCCGTCGTGATGTAAGGCAACGCTTACGTGGCCACGCTGAACGATACCGGCACGCTGACCAGGAGCTGACGCCATGAGGCCGGTAGTCTTGGTTTCATTGGATTGGCGTCGGCCGCAGGACGGTAAAACCGGATTAGGGATCGCCTCTATCGCTGCGGCTTTGCGCGCAGCCGGTGTGCCATTTCAGGTCATCGACGCACAAGTGAACAGCCCTGCTTTCTCACTGGAACAGGTACAGGCTCTTTTGCTGCAAGCCATTACACAGGCCGGTCCTGGCTGCTTGGTTGGCTTCGGCACCTTTGTCTGGAACGACGCCGAGGTTCGCGCCTTGACTCATTCGATTCAGAACACCGGAGCAGAGGTTGTCCTTGGTGGGCCGCAAATCTCCTATATGGCCAAGGGCCAATTGGAAAGCACATATCCGCTAGTAAGGTATTTCGTTCGTGGCCAGGGCGAGATGGCCATGGTTGCACTGGCCAGCGATACCACACCCGATGACTGCGGCATCCATATCGCCGGGACCACCGATCTGGGCCGCAAAGCAGATCACGATCTGCTGACCCTACCCTCACCGTACCTGCTGGAAACAGCTGAGTTACAGAGCAGCATTCGTTGGGAAACTCAGCGCGGCTGCCCGTTCAAGTGCTCGTTCTGTCAGCACCGCGAGCCAGGCATACGTCTCAAGCATCAATGGTTTGATGGCCATCGGCTGGAGAAAGAGCTCGCGATGTTTGCTGCTGCGAAGGTCAAGCGCATTTCGGTGCTGGATCCGATTTTTCACAATGATACCAAGCGAGCCATTCAGATCCTTAACAGCGCTAAAGCAGCGGGTGTAACTGCGCACCTTTCGCTGCAATGCCGCTTCGAGACCTGTACCCCGGACTTTCTGGATGCGCTTGAGGGGCTCAATGTCACCCTGGAGTTCGGTCTGCAGACCACCATAGAGGCCGAGTACCTCGCGATCAAAAGGCCCAACCATCTGGATATCATTTGCAGCCGAATCCGTCAGTTACATGAACGACAAATAGACTTTGAGGTTTCACTCATTTACGGCTTGCCCAATCAAACACTGGACAGCTTCCGTAGCAGTGTTGATTGGTGTGTGCAGCGGCGGGTGCCTCGTGTAAGGGCCTGGCCACTGATGTTGCTGAGGGGGACGCCACTATACGAGCAGAAACAGCTCTATGGATTCAAGGAAAGCGATGACCAGACCATTCCCATCGTAGTCGCCAGTAATAGCTTCTCGAAGACGGAATATGCCGAAATGGCTCGTATTGCCAAGCTGCTGGAGGAGAACTGAAATGGCTGGATTTGTTGCTATTGAGGGCCTCGACGGCGTGGGGAAATCTACGATTCTGAACAGTCTGGCCGCGCGTTTTTCGGGCCACGCAATGAGTACCCCTGGCCCCGCATTGCGTAGTAGCCGCCCAGTCATTCTAGAGGCTTTTGCCCACGATGAACTTGCCAAGGCGCTGTTCTATGCAGCCAGCGTTTCCAGCGAAGGCAGGCATGCACGCAGCCTGGTTGAACGTGGCGAGTGGGTGTTTATGGATCGCTACTGGGCCTCGACACTGGCCTATGCAAAAGCTCGCGGTGTATCCGCCGAGCTGGAGCTTTTGGGCCAAAGCCTGGTCAAACCGGACATAACGATATTACTTCTGCTTGACGAGCCTGACCGCCAACAACGTCTCCTTGCTCGTGGCGCTACCGCAGAGGACATGGAAACGCTTGATCCCGGCTTTCGTGAGTGCGTACTTGATGAGCTAATGGCGCATGCAGACATTGCAGTGAATACCACTCACTTGACTGCGGAAGCCTTGGCAATCGAATTGGAGCGGAGGATCAGACGGCTCCCGCTCGGCTAAACCAACATGCTCGTGGCCGGATCGCTGATCACCCGTTCGCGCCGGCCATGCTACGCGACTCTTCCGGTAATCTGCGAGCCCGTCGAGATGGCAACTGACGGCGCAGGCCAAGCCTCCAGAACGGATTCTATAATCCTCTATAATTTGACTATAAAAGCCTATAAAACCCTTACTGGGAATGAAAAGTGGCGTTTTGCGCAGCATAGACGCCAGCCAAAATCGGATAGAGACGAGTCCGAATTTTCAAGGTTGAAAAGCTGATACAAAATCAACTCAATCAGACCATTGAGCACGCATCCACCTCAACCGTGCTTGTCGGATAAAATTTGTCGATACGCCCAATCGCTTGGCGATTGCACTGTCGGAAACCTTGCCAAACTCGGCTGCAATTTCAGGCGTGATCTCTGGGAACGGAGCTTGATACGCAGTAATGCCCAGTTCTGCGCGTTTTTTCTTCACGGGCGTTCGGCTGACGCCCAGCCGATCAGCCAGCTCCGGATCAGGCATCGTGCCCAGTAGCGCCACGGCTTCGTCAGTCCAGATACCATCCTCTAACGGCACAAACCGGGGTCTGATCATCCCTGGCTCTGGTATTCCATGCTCGGCCCGCAACCCCTTAACGCGACTGACAGCGATACCAAATTCCTTCATCAGCTGGTAGCTGGTAGTGGTTGGCAGCTTGTCCATCAGGCCCTCGGGAATCTCTGTATTTTGCGGGTTGTGAGGCGCTATGCGTTGCTGCGCTCGGTAACGCCGAACGGTACTCGCACTGACGCCGAACCGCCGCGCCACTTCGCGGTCGCTTATTTGTCCAACGTATTCCTTCCATTTTTCAGCCATGACGTCTCCGCAATTACAGGATTGAGGTACCTATTCATAACAACGTCATGGCCGTGAACGATTGCGGACAAGCAGTCCGTATTCTCTGAACTAATTTTTCCGCTTAATCGCATTTCCCATCTGCTGGCACGCAATCACATGGCGAAAACTGACGGTCCACTCATTGGAGATCCTGCGTCATGACGCCACTCGTATCGCCCTACATCCGCCCAGAACTGATTTTCGAAATCGACGCGCAACTCAGTGAACTGAAGTGTTGCGCTGTGCATGTCGTCGTCGGCCCGGCATTGGTCGGCATCGGCTGGGACCAGACCGGCCCCGTTAAAATTGAACACCCAGAACTGGATTCGTACCTGCACGCAGAACTTATCGCCCAACGCGTCAATGCACTGGTTGGTAGCAGCGACCACGAGCGAACACAGATCCTGGCGAATTGGGAGGTGAGTGCATGAGTCGCTGGCGGCGGTATCTGTTGGCACGCACTGTTCGGCGATTGGGCCAGGCCCGGTTGGGGCTGCATCTAATACCGCAGGGTGCCGAGCTGCATGGGCAGATGAGTGAGTACCTGCGTGAGGCAGGGGCTTGCGCGTCTCCCTGGGTTTTGCTGCGGCTCTATTGGTATGCCCACTGCCTGGAACGCAGTGTCCACCACGCACTTAATGCCGAGGAGTGTCGTCGATGAACAACGATGAAGATGTGGATCTGCGCTACCTGCAGTGCGAGAGCTTTGTGGCTGAGTTTCACAAGCCCAGAGTTCGGCCGCGAAATAAGTTCCTGCCGCGTTTGGCGACAAATCTTAAACCCGGTTTTTCTGGCCAGTTTGACCTGGAAACCATGGTCGTAGTCCTGGAGGCGGCAGCACGACTCAGGCCAGGACGGGTTATCTATTGCCGCCTTAATTATCAGGGGGACGGCGCACGGCTGGAGATCTGCTCCATTGCACCGGACATGGTCTCAATCTGCGCCGACATGGCCGAGAACCTGCTCCCTGCTTTGTACTGGTACCGCGCGCAGGGCGATAGCCACATCTATTTGGCTGTCGCCTCACCTTATTTTTTCTGGCTGCCACTACCTACTGGCACGCAATGGGATGAGTGAATCTTTGGATTCACCCCACTAACGGAGATCGTCATGTCTTATACAAACAATGCCAGCGAACACCCGCTCCTCGTCGGTTTCTCTGCCTACGCATGCGCCCATGTGATGCTGTTTTCGCTAGTGGGAATACTTGCCTTGCCCTTGCCGGGCGTTTGGTGGGCAGGCCTGGCACTTATCCCGTGTTGGCTGTTGATGCGATGGCTTAAACGATTCAATCACGATGACCTTGCTCAGCTGGTTGGTGTTTCGGCAGTTGCATTTACGGGCGGCGTGATGGGCATTCATGCCCGTGAGTTGTTTTGCCTGTTCCGCGCGTTTGTCTGACCTAGGACACAGTGGCACGTCGGTGACCAGTCCGGCGTGCCTTTGTTGAGGCCCCTAAGCAGCCCTCCGCACAGGGCCACTTTGGGGCCTTTTGCTATTGGCCAAACGCAGGTGGTTTTCATGAGAACCGATTGGCTTGAATGACTCAACGCCGCCGTTACATTGATTGCAGCACTTAACGGGAGATGAACATGGAAATCAAAACTCAGACGTCAGTAGACGCCGTAACCGATGTGGTCTGCGACGTGTGTAACACCAGCACCCGCATTCCCGGCTACGGTCTGCAATACGGCACTCTGGAGGCGCAGTGGGGATACGGTAGCCAACACGATGGCGAGTATTATCGCGTCCATCTGTGTGAAGCCTGTTTTTTCGGTGCCCTCTCTGGTTTGCGGCGGCAGCGCATGGTCAATGTGATGTTTGATGCAAACGAGCCCCATCCTGACCAGGACTTTGGGCTTGTCAGCACCGGCAATCTCTGGGGGGCAGCAGATGCCTGATTTGGCTGATTTGCCGCGTATTTTGGAACGGGTTATTGGGCTTGCCATGCATGCGGGCCGGCTTATTGAGGCTGAGCTGGCTAGGCCAGAGGGTCCGCGTGGAGGAGGTGACAAGGCCCAGGTCGATATTGAGATCGAGGGGATGCTAAGGCCTGGGTTGATGCAGTTGCTTGAGTGCGACTTTGCAGGCGAGGAAACAGGTATCAGCCTCAGCGGGGACGCGTTTTGTTGGGTAGTCGATCCAAACGACGGGACAGCCGATTTTCTCCAGGGCACACCGGGTTCTGCGGTTGCGATTGGGTTGCTACATAACGGATTGCCCGTACTGGGGGTGGTTTATGCGCCAGTTACGGATCGCGGCCGTGACTGTATTGCCTGGGCGCAGGGGCTGCCGACACTATTACGAAATTTTCAGCCAGTTGAACGGGATCTGAGTTCATCGAGCCTGACTACCGGCACGCTGATTTTTGTGAGTACCGCAGCCGCATCCAAACCTCATTTAAATGCCGAGCTGTGCCAACCGGCATCGTTCTATCCCATGCCCAGTATCGCCTACCGCCTGGCGCGTGTTGCTGCAGGCGATGGCGTTGCGGCTGTCTCGTTGTACAACGTTTCAACGCATGATGTTGTTGCCGCTCACGCCCTGTTGCGCGCAGTACATGGGGACATTTGGGATGAGCGCGGACAACCGCTGCGCTATAAATCCCCCGCTCATTTTATGCGGTCGCCGCAGTTTTGTTTTGGCGGAGCGCCTGCTGCCTGCGCTGAGCTAATGGGCCGACCATGGCAATCAGTACTGATGTCTGATTCCGCAAAATAATTTTTGTTTGGCATCTGCTGGCACGCATTTACGTCGCTGAGACTCCAGTGCCCTGTCACTGCGAGAGCCATTTTTATGAACTACCGATTTTCATCCCGCCATGCCCTGCAGCCGCGGAGCGACTCGATTTACAGCCAGACGCACTCAGCATCGCGCATTCCTGCAGAAAATAAATTTTCTGTTTTTATCTATTTTTTCCCGATTTTGGACACCTACGGCCCGTTGTTAGTTAAACCCACCAACAACGGAGTCAAAATGCTGGAAATTACACTCTCTGAAATAGCAGGAATTCACCCAGGTTTCGCTCGGATTGAACGAGAGCTAGATCTGGCCCCAACCAACCTTCCTGACCCGGCTCTCATCCCAGACGCAGTGCTCGGCCTGGTCAATGCGGCCTACCCACTGCTGATCAGTGGTCAGCCTGAGCGTTACTGCGTTGGGCAAACCAGCCTCTACCGCCTACTCGTGGCTCACGCAGCGCCGAAAACCCCGGTGCTGTGCCATTTTCTTCCAACAAAAATTAGTAAGAACACGCTGCATCAGCTGGTGCTGATCGAGCGTCTCGTTGCGCCCGGATTGGCTCAGATTACGCCGCAGCAGGTACGCGATTTATACGCCCACATCGGGACCGCTGCAGAGCATTGGCCTCACAGCTATCGCAGTCACGCCCATCTTGCTCGCCTGGTTGGCGTCAAACCGCTAAAAGGCGCGGAGGGTACAAAATGAGTAAGCGAACGGCGCTGCTGGATCTCGCCAAGCAGCAGGGGCAGTCCCCTCAGGCAGTCAGTAAAATCCTGAATCAGTTAGGGGTTCATCCCGAAATAATTTGTTTGCCATACGCAGTTAATCGGTTCGTACGTGTTCTGCGCGCATGCGGAAATGGTGTGCCGATCGGTTTCGAGAACTTCGACGTTGTCCTGTTGAGGGAGACTTGCGAGTGGCTGATTTCTTTAGCCCGACAGGCCGACATCTGCAAAATCCTAGGTGAACATTTTTTGCTCACAGCTACTAGGAAGGCAAAAAATCCGATCCGTTATAAGGGCGTCAAAAAGTTCGGGTTCCCATATGCATCCCTTCTTCATATCCCCAGAGATTCTGAAAATACTCAGGATTACGAGCGGTTGTTCGCGCAGGTACTAGTTGCAAGTCAGCACAATGACACTGATCGTTTGGCTGTCCAACGCTACGACGTTTATCAAGCGCTAGAGGAGCTATGCGAACTAACGACTTTCTCAGTCCCCCCTGAGCTAAGAATCTGGGCTAGTGCGGAAGATTTTTTGGCCAGCTGCAGAGAGTTCGAGCCAAAAAAATCGAAATCAGAAAATGCACAGTGGTTTGCTGACATCGCCCGTTTTGTAAGCTACTGCAACGGTAAGTTGCCACGGCGTGGTGGTGGCGGTGGCGGTCATCGGGGCAAACGCACGCCTGTAGATCAGTCCGATCTGGTCCATTACATAACGGAAGATCCTCGCGGATTTGTCCTGGGCGATCCCGACGATCCTGACCAGCTACCGGGCTACTACAACATTTTGGTGAAGCAGGGCGACACTGCAGAGGGTGAGCTAGCCCCCGGTGAAATCAGTCCCTCGACCGAGATTTTGGCGCTGGATGACGACGGCTGTGAGCGGCCGTATGTCGCAGATATCCTGGGCCAACAAAACGTCGAGGCTCATATAGTCCGCATCAGGCAGTTTCTGCTATTTGCCTATAACCAGTTCACGCTGATGGAACTGAGAAATTTGCTATTCGGCGCCAGCGACCTATTTCACGCATGTCTGGAAGGAAAATCCTTTAAGAGGGATGCCCGGATCAAACTCCGAATGGAGGCGATCGTTGCGCTGCACATTACTCTGTGGCTGGGCCAGTCGATAACCCAGGTCGTCCAGTTATCCGTCGCGGATGACGAGACCGAGGAGGCGGATGGACTTGCATTGATCCTCGGAGATTTTCCGCAGTTCAGCATGGTCGTCAGGCGCCCAGACCTGGCTGGCGACGGCCGCTGGCAGGCCTCGTCGGGTGTGCGTGATCCGTTGCTGCGAATTCTATTGCCAGACCTCGCGGGGAGCGCCCAGTTAATAAAGCACCTGCTGGGCGCATTCCCGCGCTGCTCCAATCAGGTATTCACCTTTGAAACTGAGCAGCTGGACAACGAAATCAGGGCTCTTCTGCTGGAACTAGGTGATGGCGATGGGCGCTACACGCGGACCAAACTGCGCAGTTACGTGTTCCATCAAATTGTCACCGATACGCAGGATGTAGCAGTGGCATCCATGCTGTCAGGCTTTGAAATCCCCTCGGCGCAGACACCGCGTTACTACCTGCAGCTCGATGCCAACCACCTCCGCAAAATTTACACGACCTCACTCGTGCGTATGCTGACCCAGGTTTATGCCTGTGCGGGTTTGGCATATGAGCCGGCTGATTTCAGTTCTGAACACCCGCGGCAGGGTGGGCTTGGAGCCACGCACTGCCTGCTGCCCCAAACGATTGCAGACAATGTCAGAGCCATGGCCGCAGTGCTGCGCAAAAAAGTCGATGGCCGCCTGAGTGACATGCTCGCCTGGCACAATTGTTACACGCTGTTTACCCTGCAGATGTTCATGTTGGTCACGGGTTGCAGGGCGATTCGCAACCCTCTGATGCTGCTCGACGAGTTTGATCCTGTGGTGGGCATGGGAGCACTGTCAGACAAGGATTCCGACGATCGCCACATGAGTCGGCTCGTTTATATGCCTGCCATGCTGAGGCGGCAAATAACCAATTACCTCGAGCACTGCTCAGCCATCAGCCGGCAATTGATTGGTTACCTGCCACTGGATGAGGCGGGTAATCGTTGGTCGCGTGGGTTTTTTCTGTGGCCCAGCCCGAGCGGACTACGCCGTGCTGAGATTACCCCCAGCAAAATTTATGATGAAACGGCGCTGGTGCCTGGCTACACAACTCACCGAACCAACGGCTATCGAAAATTTATCCGTACGACGCTCGCGGAGCAGGGCTGTCCGCCTGAGTCGCTCGCTGCATATATGGGGCATTGGCTGAGGGGGGAGGAGCCTCAGGATGTCTATTCATCTTTCTGCCCAGCTGCGTACGCCAACGTCCTTGAGGAGTGGATTACCCCGCTACTGCGGGAACTGGGCTGGTCGGGCCTGAGCAGCCAGTGGGTGAACGAATGAAACCATCGCGTTTAAACGATCAACAGTGTGAGCTGATCTGGTCGGCTCGCCCCCGTGAGCCAGAGTGGATGTCCGAGCAAAGGGCACTACTTAAATCAAAGGCGGAGACCGCCAACACGCCATTCGGAAAATGGCTGCTGGGTGAATGCGATATGCCCGAGATTTCAACGGCGAACGTTCGCGAGTTGGAGGCATGCCTGGGTACGGATCACACGCTGCGCAATGTCCTGCGTGGCATCACTCAGC
>LNFM01003649.1_pt1 | contig 41213 bp, 39 predicted proteins | sample 596031 | NCBI WGS metagenome assembly LNFM01 (sample SAMN04254537, study PRJNA301005) | activated carbon metagenome | isolation source: dual media filters at the Ann Arbor, Michigan drinking water treatment plant | place: USA: Ann Arbor
CCGGTTGCCGCCCCGTGGACATGTGGACAGGCTCAAATGCAGCCTGCCCACATGCCCACCGGCCTCGACGACGACCAGCCATTCTGACTGTTGGATTCCACACGAAACGACGAGGGGCCCGCGCACGGCAGGCGGCGCTGATCCGCACCTGGAAGCCGTGGCAGCAGGCCACCGGGCCGCGCACGCCTGACTGCAAGGCCACCGCGTCGAAGAACGCCTACAAGGGCGGGCACTGGCTGATGCTGCGCGGGCTGTCGCGCATGGTGAACGCGGAGATCCGAGAGGCGCGGGATCTGGTGGACAGGGTCAAGCAGTAGGTGACGCTGGCTTGCGCCTGCGGGTGGCGCCGATGTCGGGATTCTTGACATCCGACCCGCCTCTCCCCTGGGAGAAACGGCGTAACTCGTTGATCCGCAATGGATTCGCTGCTAGTGGCCTGAATCATGCGTATGGCGGTCTCATCGCATTCGAGGAGGGAAGAGATGAACTTGAGACAAGGGGTCGCAGTTGGCGCTGCGTTGTCAATGGGCATATTGGGGCTCTCGTCTGCACACGCATCACTGGTGTTCGCAGACGGGTTCGAAGGTGGATTGGGGCAGTGGAACCCACCTGGCAATGCCCTGATCGTCGTCGACCCCCTGAATGCGACCAACAATGTCATGACGTTCGCCGCGCGGGCGAGCGGCGGCGATGCGTTCAGCAGCATCATCAGCACCCCGGGCCTTTTCGCGGCTGGCAGATATACGCTCAGTGTCGACATCCTGGGCACCTGCCAGAGCGGCCAGTGCGGTGCTTTCGTTGGGATCGATGGCGGTGGCCTCCCAGTTGGCCCTGAGAAATGGCTCATCGGAGATTCGACCTACCCGGCCAATGTCACAGTGCTGAATACCGGAGCTTGGCAGCATGTCTCTCTGACTTTCGACTCGAGAAACTATTTCCCCGGGTCTTTCGCGCTGAAGGTAGAAGATTTCGCCTCTTCTGTTGCAGCCCGTGACGTCTTCTTCGACAACTTCAGGCTTGAGACGGTCCCCGAACCCGGTTCGATCGCCCTCCTGGGCATCGCGTTGGCAGCACTTGGCGCAAGCCGCCGTTCCGCACGGTCGTGAGTTAGGGTCAAGGCACCGCAAGGTGCAGCATGGCAAGAGGCCTCCAAGTGCATCAGTTGCTTGGGGGCCTTTTTTTGTCCACATGCGGTGCGTCAGTCGTCCCACCCGGCCGCCGGCGTGAACTGCACCCCGGCAATGCCCTGCGGCAGCAGGCGCTGGCGCAGCGTCTCGCTGGCCACCAGGGCGTAGGGTGCGTCGACCACGCGGAACAACAGCAGCCCCTGGGCCCCGGCCGCGTTCAGGCGTGGCGTGCTCAGGCGCGGGCCCGCGGCGGGCGCTCCGCTGTGCAGTGCCCCGACGACGTTGAAGGCCAGGTACTGGTCGGACATCAGGCTGCCGTCGGCGCCGAGGATCTCCGCCGCGTAGGCGTCGATGTTGGCCACCCCGGCCTCGCACAGCGCCGCGTGCAGGGCGCGCGTCATCAGCGGCACCGGCATCTGGCGCAGCACCGGCAGCACCGTGCCGGGGCGGGGCGAGCAGCGCAGGCGCAGCGGCAGCGGGGGCGGCGTGGTGAAGACGTGGCCGGCGATCCAGTCTCGCTGCGCCGCCTGGGGGTCGATGCCCTCGAGCGTCAGCGCGGCCATGCGTTCGTCCACGGCGACGACGCCCTCGATGAGGTGGTACATGGGAGAGAGCTGGCCGTGCGCCTAGACGGCGCCGGGCCGCAGGCGCAGCGAGCGCGTGACGGCGTCCCAGGCCTGCGTTGCCTCGGACTCGGTCCAGACCGGCGGTGGCCACTTCTCGGGCGGACCGACGGGCTCGGTGTCCAGCGCCAGCGTCAGCAGGGGCGTCGCCAGCGCGGGCCGCGGGCGCGAGGACTCGGCAGAGAATTTCAGCACCGTGCGGCCTTCCAGTGGGGCCTGGGTCAGCAGTTCCTCTGCAGCCATGCCCGCCAGCGTGAGCGCGCCGCGCCGCAGCGTGCGCGGCCCGCCGGGCAGGGCGCGCGCCAGCAGCGGCAGCCTGCGGTCCCAGCGTTGCAGCAACGTGGGCTGGGCGTTCACCGCCATCGCATCGATGCGCAGCGAGAACAGCAGATCGGCATGGGCGGCGTGCCGGTAGTTCAGTGCCGCGATCTCCTGCACGTGGTCCGACGCCAGGCGCAGCGGCCCCAGGGCCAGACCCGGCCCGGGCGCAGCTTCGGGGGCCGGCGCCGCCAGCCGCGCCGCCAGCGCCAGCAGGCGTTGCTCGGCCTCGTCGGGTGCGACGCGGTAGCTCTCGGCCTCGAGGTGGGCGATGGCGCCGCCCACCAGGCAGAAGACCTCGCTGCGCAGGACATGGGCGAGCTGCGGGTCTTCGTACGAGCGCAGCAGATGGGTGCGGCCGGCCGCCACGGCACGCTCCATCACCAGCATGGGCCGGCCCAGCGCCTGGTGGCGCGCGCCGCCCAGCGCCGCGATGCGCTGCTGCACGCGCGCGGTCCAGGCCGCCGGCGTGGCCTGGGTCGCCAGCAGCGTCAGGCGCAACTGCGGGGCCTCGTCGTCGAGCCCGAAGTACAGCGTGGCCTCGCTGCCCGGGAGGATCTCGAATCCGGCGGGCAGGTCGATCAGGTGGCGGCCGCAGGCATGGGTCTTCATCTGGTGGGCTTCCGATGGGATTGCAGGGCGCCTGGCCGCCGCCAGGGCTGGCAGGGTGGGTAGGGCGGCGGGCAGGGCCAGCGCGGCGGCGAGCAGGCGTCGCCGGGTGCACAAGCTCATGGCTTCTTCGCCGTGGCGGCGATGCGCGTGATGGCGTACAGCGTCGCGCGCTGCACGTCGGCGTTCTTGTAGGCCGGCTCGTGGCCGAAACCGGTCATCGCGAACTGCTGCCTGATCTTGGCGCCACCTTTCAGGCGCGGCGCCTTGCCCGAACTGGCCGGCACGGTGCCGTCGCCGCTGCCGTCCTTGGTCTCGCAGTGCAGCTCCCAGTAACTCGACTGGTAGACGGTCGCGCCGTAGCCCATCGGCGAGACGATGACCTCGGTCTGTCCGCCCACGTACATCGTGGCCGAGCCGTCGTGGCGAACCTGCGTCGGGCTCAGCTGGGTCACCTGCGCGGGCGTGGGCGGTGGCTTGTCGTCGGGCCGCAAGCCCTTGCTGAGCTTCCAGGTGACCTTCTCGAACGAACCCTCGTCGGGGTCGACGCCATAGATGACGTAGCTGTTGTCGTGGAACTTGTCGGCCACCGTGTCGTGGAAGGCCTCGGCCTTGTCGACGTTCTTGAGGTAGCCGGTCCAGCTGATGGGCGCGCCGCCGGTCGGCTTGAGCCACTCCTGGCGCACCAGGCCCCACCAGACATCCTTGCGCCGGTAGATCTCGGCATAGGGGTCGGCCGCCGGTCGCGTCAGTTCGGCCTGGCCGCCCTGGGCCACGCGCAGCCATTGCGTCGCGTAGCCCTTGCTGGGCAGCAGTTGCAGGGCGCCGGGCGCCTGCGCGAAGACCGCCGTCACCTCCTGCCCGTCGCTGCCGATCACCAGCCCGGCGGCGGCATCCTCGTCACCCATGCCCACCTTGCAGCGGCGATAGGCCACGGCGGCACCGACGCTGGGCATCACGCCGTGCACGATGCCGGCGATCTTGGCTGCCATGCCCGGCAGGTCTGAGCAGGCGCGCGCCACCAGCCCGCCCATCGAGTGGGTGACCAGCAGCACCTGCTGGCACCAGAAGGGGTCGCGGTCGTACTGCGCGATGATCGAGTCAATGCTCCTGGCCAGTTCCTCGGCCGCCAGCTGGTTGGAGCCCAGCCAGTTGTAGCCGCAGGCGTGCACCGGCATCTGGTAGCGGGCACGCGCCAGCAGATCGTCGGTCTTGAGCGACTCGAAGCCCAGTTCGGCGCCAAAGGGTTGGCCTTCGATGGCCATCTTGATGCCCGGGCTCAGCTTGGGTTTGGCGCCGGGTGCCGGCATCGGGCCGATGGTGGCTTCGGACTGCCGGAAATCGCGCCAGAGCGCAGGGTTGGGGTTGACCTGGTTCAGGTGCTCGTCCAGCCAGACCAGGAACTTGCGGTAGCTGGTCTCGCCCACGCTGCCCCAGCCGCGCCTGCGCATGGCCGCCTTGTCGCCGATGCTGTCCACCGAGGGCACGTCGCCGTCGGGGTCGACCTCGACGCGGTCCGGGTGCAGCAACTGCTGGCGTTCGCCGGGCCCCTTCATCGCCGTCGACCACAGCAGGCCCAGCGGCTGGCCGAAGGTGGCGTTCAGCCGCCACACCGGCTTGCCCGTGGACTTGCTGCGCAGGTTCGAGCCCATGATGCCGGGCACGAAGACCACCGGCAGCACGCAGGGCCGCACGATGAGCTTGACCAGGTCGGTCCGGGCCGTCGGCGTCAGCGCCCACAGTGCGGCGGGCGTGCCGTCGGGGTCGGGCGCAAGGCTGCGGAAGCGTTCTTCTTCGGCCATCGAGTGGGGCCGTCAGGCCGAGCGCACCAGGCCCAGGAAGCGCACGCGCACGACCAGCGGGTTCGGATCGTCGACGCGCGGAACCCGGCCCTCGCCGTCAGTGACGCCGCTGATGCGCGAGCCGTCGGACTTGATCAGCTCGTAGCGCGCCGGGCCCAGCGCCTGGCCCGCCTGGTCGACGAACTGGAACTGCTCGTCGAAGGGCTCCGGCTGCGCCTTGTCCGGGTCGGGGCTCGGGCCGATCAGGCCGATGGCGATGGCTTCACCGAGCTGGGTCATGCGGGCGGCGGGGCGGCTCGGGGGTCCATGGAAGGGTCAGTTTAGCGTCTGGGGATCTGTCGTCCGGCCGCTGCTGCGTATGCCTCAGCCGCCCGGCAGACGCAACTCCACGCGCAGCCCGCCGGCCGGCGCCGCGCCCAGGTGCACACTGCCACCGTACAGGCTGACCAGTTCCTGCACGATGGCCAGACCCAGGCCGCTGCCGGGCACGGATTCGTCCAGGCGCGCGCCGCGGGCCATCACCGCGGCACGGCGCTCGGCCTCGATGCCCGGGCCGTCGTCGTCGACCACGATGCACACGGCCGGCTTGCCGGATTCGGTGACGGCGGTGGCCGAGACCCTCACAGCGTTGCGCGCCCACTTGCAGGCGTTGTCGAGCACGTTGCCCAGCATTTCCTGCAGATCCTGCACCTCGCCGGCAAAGCTCAGATCGGGCGGCAGCGGGGCGATCTGCAACTGCAGGCCGCGTCCGGCGTGCACGCGTTCCAGCACGCGCACCAGGCCGGCCAGCACCGGCGCCAGGGGCACGCGCGCGCCGGGCAGGCCTTGGGCGGCGGCGGCGCGGGCGCGGGCCAGGTGCCAGTCGACATGGCGGCGCGCCACGGCCACCTGCTCCTGCACCAGCGGCGCCAGTTCGGCGGCGGCCTGGGCCTGGCGCGGCGCCGCTGCCGCCGCCTGGGCCATGGCGGCCAGCGGCGTCTTGATGGCGTGGGCAAGATTGCCGGCCTGGGTGCGGGCGCGCGCCACGACCTCGGCATTGCGTTCCAGCACGCCGTTGAAGCCATCGATCAGCGGTTGCACCTCGGCCGGGAAGCGGCCTTCCAGACGCTGCGTGCGGCCCTCGCGCAGCGCTGCCAAAGCCTGCTGCAGCACGCGCAGCGGCGCCAGGCCCACGGCCACCTGGGCCAGCGCGGCGGCGCACAGCAGCACCAGCAGCACCGCCAGCGATGCCGCCAGCCGGCCGTTGAAGCGCTGCGCCGCGGCCTCGGTCTCGCGCAGGTCGGCGGCCACCACCAGGCGCCAGCGGGTGGATGCGTTGTCCTTGTCGGCACTGTCGCGGCGTACGGTCCGCTCGGCCACGAGCAAGGGCGCGCCGTCGGGCCCGGCCAGTTCGTGCAGGTGCACCGCGCCGTCGGGCAGCCGGTCCTGTGGCAACGCCAGCGTGGCGTCCCACAGCGAGCGCGAGCGCAGCACGCCGCGCTGCGGCGGTTCTGTCGCCCCGTCCACCTGCCAGTACAGACCGGAATAGGGGCGCGACCAGCGTGGGTCGCTCAAGCCCTGCGCGTCCAGCTGGGGCTGGCCGGCGGCGTCGAACTCCAGGCGCGCGGTGACCTGGTCCAGCTGCGCGGTGAGCGTGCTGCCGAACTGGCGCAGCACGTGGTCGCGGAACATCCCGGCCAGCAGGATGCCGGCCAGCACCAGCGCCAGCGTCAACCCGGCCAACGTGCCCGCCAGCAGGCGCAGGCGCAGCGAGCGCGTCCACGGCAGCCGGCGGGCCCAGCCGCCCGAGCCAGCCGCGCTCACGACGGGGCGACCAGCCGGTAGCCCATGCCGCGCACGGTCTCTATGGCCTGCGGCGGCAGCTTGCGCCGCAGCCGGCCGACGAAGACCTCGATGGTGTTGGAATCGCGGTCGAAGTCCTGTGCATACAGGTGTTCGGTCAGCTCGGTGCGCGAGACCACGCTGCCGGGCCGGTGCATCAGGTAGGCCAGCAGCCGGAACTCGTGGCTGGTCAGGCTGATGGTCTGGCCGGCCAGGGTGACGCGGCTGCTGCGCGTGTCCAGCGCCAGCGCGCCGCATTGCAGCAGCGGCGAGGCCAGCCCCTGGGCGCGGCGGATGAGGGCCCGCACGCGCGCCAGCAGCTCTTCCATGTGGAAGGGCTTGGCCAGGTAGTCGTCGGCCCCGGCGTCGATGCCGGCCACCTTTTCGTGCCAGCTGTCGCGCGCGGTGAGGATGAGCACCGGCAGCGTGTGCCCGGCCTCGCGCCAGCGCTTGAGCACGCTCAAGCCGTCCAGCACCGGCAGGCCCAGGTCCAGCACCACGGCGTCGAAGGGCTCGGTGGCGCCCAGGTGCTGGGCGTCGCGGCCGTTGTCGGCTTCGTCGACCACGTAGCCGGCTTCGGTCAAGCCGGTGCGCACCTGTGCGCGCAGGGTGGGTTCGTCCTCGACCAGCAGGATCCTCATGGCCGCGGCTCGGCGGGCGTGCCGTCCTTCAGGCGCGGGCGCGGCTTCACTTTCAGCACCTGCGCCGTGCGCGCGTCGAGTTCGAGCTTGAGCAACTGCCCGTCGGCCTGCAGCAGCTTGACTTCATAGACCCAGCGGCCGTCGTCGCGCTCGAGCTCCAGCTCCAGCACCTGGCCCGGGTGCGTGCGCTGCAGGCGTTCCAGCAGCGCGGGCAGCGGCAGCACCTCGCCGGCCTGCACCGCAGCGCGGGCGCGCACGTGGTCGTCCTTGCTGCCGGCCGCGGCGGGCGGCAGGACGCAGGCTGCCAGCAAAAGCAGCGCCAGGCTGCGCACAAGGCGGGTGGTGGAGGCAGGGCTCACGGCGGGATTGTCGGTGCAGCAGGCTGAACCGCAGATGAACGCGCCCTTCAGGAAGGGTTCAAGCGCCGGCCCGAAGAATGACCCCCATCGATCGCTGAACCCGGCCTTGCGCCCTTGCCCACATGAACACTGCAAACCCCTCTTCACCGCGCCGCTGGCCGACCACGCTGCTGCGCTGTGCACTGGCCCTGGGCGGCAGCCTGGCGCTGATGGCGCAGGCCCAGGCCGCCGCCGACACCTCGCCCGCCCAGCAACTGGCGCGCTTTGCCGCCGAGGCTGGCGCACCCGGGCAGGCCGAGCGCGGGCGCGTGTTCTTCACCAGCCGCCACGCGGGCGAATGGTCTTGCGCCTCTTGCCACGGCAACCCGCCCACGGCGGCGGGCAAGCACGCCAGCACCGGCAAGCCCATAGACGCCATGGCGCCGGCGGCCAACGCCCGGGTGTTGACCGACAGCGCGCGCGTGGACAAGTGGTTCCGCCGCAACTGCAAGGACGTGCTGCAGCGCGAATGCAGCCCCGCCGAGAAGGCCGACGTGCTGGCCTACCTGATCAACCTCAAGCCCTGAGCCCGCCATGAACACCCACACCCGACTCCACGCCCTGACCGTTGCCGCCACGCTGGCCCTGGCCGCCTTAGCGCCTGCGCAAGCCGACAGCGGCCGGCGCATGCCCGCCAACGTGCCCGCGGCCTACACGCAGGAATGCGGCGCCTGCCACCTGGCCTTTCCGCCCAGCCTGCTGCCGGCGAAGTCGTGGCAACGCCTGATGACCGGCCTTGACAAGCACTACGGCAGCGACGCCTCGCTGGACGCGGCCCTGCAGCAGCAGATCGGTGCCTGGCTGCAGGCCCACGCCGGCACCTACAAGCGCGTGCGTGAAGAGCCGCCGCAAGACCGCATCACGCGCACCGAGTGGTTCTTGCGCAAGCACCGCGAAGTCGAGCCCACCATGTGGAAGCTGGCCAGCGTGAAGAGCGCCGCCAACTGCGGCGCCTGCCACGGCGGCGCCGAGCGCGGTGAGTTCGACGACGACAACTTGCTCACGCCCGCCGGCATGAACACCCGCATGCGCCACGCCCGGCACGACTGAAGCACAGGACCGGCGCCATGCAATCCGCACCCACTTTCCAGCCCGCAGCCTCCGCGCCCGCAAGCGCGCCCGCGCGTGCGGCCGCCCAGCCCGGCCGCCGCGTCACCGACGCACCCACGCGCATGTTCCATGCGCTTTTCGCGCTGAGTTTCACCGGCGCCTACCTCACGGCCGATGCCGAGCCCTGGCGCGCGCTGCACGTCACGCTGGGCTACACCTTGGCCGGGCTGTTGGTCTTTCGGGTGCTCTACGGCCTGTTCGGACCGCGCCAGGCCGGCTTGGGCCAGCTGTGGCGCAAGGCCGGCAACGCGCCCGCCTGGCTGCGCGGCCTGGCGCAGGCGGCGCGCAGCCGTTCGTTGCAAGGCATCAATTGGGGGCAGGGGCAGTACCTGCTGATGGTGGGGGCCGTGGTCGGGCTGCTGTTGCTGGCGCTGCCGCTCACGCTCAGCGGCTGGGGCGCGTACAACGAATGGGGTGCATTCCTGGGCGACGATGCGCTGGCCGAGGTGCACGAGTTCATCGCCAATGCGGCGCTGGCACTGGTGCTGGGCCACCTCGCGGCCATCGTCGGCCTGAGCCTGTTGCGCCGCAAGAACCAGGCGCTGCCCATGCTCAGCGGGCGCGTCGCCGGGCCGGGGCCCGATCTGGTCAAGAACAACCGCGCGGGCCTGGCCGTGGCGCTGCTGCTGGCGGTGCTGGCCTTCGGCGCCTGGCAGTGGCAGCAGTATCCCAGTGGCCTGGTTCCGACGCCGGCCGGGGCCGGTGTTCAATCGGACCGGGAGCACGGCGACGATTGAAAGCCGGCGGCACAACTCGCCACCGCCCGCCGCAGCCGCCGTTCATCTGCCGTTCAGGCTGAAGCGACCACACTCTCCGCATCGTCGACAGGCCCCGCACAGGGGCCGACCGACCCCCACCGACCCGAACCCTTCCCATCGTGACCGCTACCCGACTGCTGAGCTGGATCCTGGCTGTTCTGCTCGTGCAGGTCTTGGTGGGTGTGGTCATCGCGCTCTGGCGGCGCCGGGGCAAGGCCCAGCCGGCCGCGGTGACCGCACCGCCCCCGGTCGCCGTTCAGGCCGGTGCGGCCTGGCAGGGCACGCGGGCCTTCCGGGTGCGCTCGCGCGGCTTCGAGGATGCGGCCTGCACGCAATGCTCTTTCGAGTTGGAGCCGGTGGACGGCCAGCCGCTCCCGCCCTTCAAGCCGGGGCAGTTCCTGACCTTTGCGCTGCAACTGGCACCGCCGGGCGAAAACGCCGCGCGCACGGTGACGCGCTGCTATTCGCTGTCGGACCGGCCCGAGCCCGACCACTACCGCGTCACCATCAAGCGCGTGCCCGCGCCCGATGGCCGGCCGGAACTGCCGGCGGGGCAGGTGTCCAATCACTTTCATGACCATGTGCAGGTGGGCGACGTGCTGCAGCTGCGCGCGCCCGCCGGCCATTTCTACATCGACGCCGACCCGGCCCTGCCGGCCGTGCTGGTGGCCGGCGGCATCGGCATCACGCCCATGATGAGCATGCTGCGCTGGTGCCTGGCGCAGCAGCCGCAGCGCCGCCTGCACCTGTACTACGGGCTGCGCCATGGCGGCGAACACGCCTTCAAGGCACAGCTGCAAGCCCTGGCCGCTGCGCATCCGCAGCTGAGCCTGCACGTCGCCTACAGCCGCCCGGGTGAGGCCGATCGCCAGGGCGTGGACTACCAGCACGCCGGCCGCGTGGACCTGGCGCTGCTGCAGCGCACGCTGCCGCACGGCCGTCATGCCTTCTACCTGTGCGGACCCGGCGCGATGATGGAAACGTTGGTGCCGGCGCTGCAGGGCTGGGGCGTGCCCGAGGCCGACATCCACTTCGAGGCCTTCGGCCCGGCGTCGCTGCGCAAGCCCAGCGTGAGCGTGCCGCCGTCGGCCGCGGCAGCCGGGGTGGCGATCCGCTTCGAGCGTTCGGGCCGCAGCCTTGATTGGGACGGGCAGGACGCCAGCCTGCTGGACTTTGCCGAACGCCACGGCGTGGCCGTGGAATCGGGCTGCCGATCGGGCGGCTGCGGCAGTTGCCAGACGCGGCTGCTGTCGGGTTCGGTGGTCTACGACCAGGCGCCTGACCACGATGTCGCGGCCGGCCATTGCCTGCTGTGCGTGGGCCGGCCGGCCACGGCCCTGGTGCTGGAGGCCTGACGAGCATGCAAGCCCGATTGCTGAGCCGCGAAGTCCTGCCCTTCGTGCTGTACATGGTGCTGCTGATCGTGGCCGCGCTGCTGATTGACGCGCTCTTGCACGCGCTGGGCATTGCCTGGGTCGGCCGCTGGCTGGGCATTCCCGGCGTGCTGATGATCATCGGCTCCTTCGGCTATTCGGCGCGCAAGCGCAAGCTCATCACCACGGGCAACCCGGTGCAGTTGCTGCGCTGGCACGAGGCCCTGGCCTGGACCGGATCACTGCTGGTGCTGGTGCACGCCGGCATCCACTTCAACGCCATCCTGGGTTGGCTGGCGGTGGGTGCCATGGTCATCAACGTGGCCAGTGGCCTGACCGGCAAGTTCCTGATCGACCGTGCGCGGCGCCGCCTGGACGAGGCACGCCAGCACATGCGCGACCAGGGCCTGCCCGCGCAGGAAATGGATGAACGCAGCTACTGGGATGCGATGACCTTCGACGCCTTTCGTCAATGGCGCGCGGTGCACTTTCCCATCACGCTGGCCTTCGGTGTGCTGGCGCTGGCGCACGTCGTGGCCGTGCTCTTGTTCTGGGGCTGGAATTGAAGCGCGGCTGGTTGTTCATCGTCATCGCGCTCAACCTGGTGGCGTTGCTGGTGCTGGTCTTCGTCTACCCGCATCTGATGGTCAGCCCGGGCGCGCTGGTCAAGGGCCATGCCGAACTGGCCACCGACTGCTTTGCCTGCCACGCGCCCTGGCGCGGCGCCGCGGCCACGCGCTGCATCGCCTGCCATGCGCTGCCCGACATCGGCCTGCGCAGCACCCAGGGCCTGCCGCTGCCGCAGCGCCGCCTGAAGACGTCTTTCCACCAGGATCTGCTGGAGCAGGACTGCGTGGCTGGGACCCAAGCTCACGCAGCGCAGCCGCAAGCCGTTCTCGCACGCGCTGCTGCGCACGGCTGTGCAGGACCGCTGCGCCAGTTGCCACCAGGCGCCCGCTGACAAGCTGCACAGCAAGATCACCGGCAAGATCGACGGAAATTGCCAGCAATGCCATAGCCAGGAGGCCTGGAAGCCGGCGAGCTTCGAGCACGAGAAGCTGTTCGTGCTGGACCGCGACCACGACGTCGAGTGCGCCACCTGCCACAAGGGCAACGATTACAGCCGCTACACCTGCTACGGCTGCCACGAGCACACGCTGGCCAATGTGCGCGCCGAGCACCAGGAAGAAGGCATTGCCAACTTCGACAACTGCGTCGAATGCCACCGCGACCCGGCGGTGGAGCCCGAAAAGCAGCGCGGCGGCAGGGGCGGGCGCGATCGGCGCGAGCGCGATTGAAGGCGTGAGCGACTAAGGCGCCGCCACGCGCCGGGCGACAAAGCGCACCGGCACGTGGGTGGAGAGGCCGCCCTCGGTCTGCATCACGAAGTGGATCTCGTCGCCCTGCAGCCGGCCGCTGTAGCGGTGCGTGGCCACGGCCGTGGTCGTGCCTGCGACTTCTTCGGTGCGCGTGACGAAGGCCAGGCCTTGCACGTCGACACGGCCTTCGAGCAGGCCGCGCGGCACGCGCAGAAAGCTGGCGCTGCCGTTGAGTGCGCTGCCTTCGCCGCTGAAATCGAAGCGTTCGACGTGGCGGGCGCCGGGCCAGTCGTACTCCACCTCGGCCTGCCAGCGGCCGTTGACCGGCGGGCGTGCGGGTGGGGCGGGCGACGTGCCGCGCCACCACCACAGCGCCCCCGACGCGGCCGGCAGCAGTGCGGCCGCGCCCAGCCAGGCCAGCCAGCGGCGGCGCGCCGGGGCTGGCTCGCCCAGCAGGGCGCGCAGGGCTTCCACCAGGCGCTGCATGTCGGCGGCAAAGCGCGCGTGCGAGATCTCCAGCGCGTTGTGCGCCACCAGCGCACGCAGCGGCGGCGGCAGCTGCGCGGCATCGGGCATGCGCGCGCCGTCCAGCAGCAGCGGCAGGATGCGCAGCCCTTTGGCCAACGCGGCGGCGATCTCGCGGTGCACGAAGTCGCCTTCGTCGGCCAGGCGCGGGGGCTGGCCGGCGCGTTCACCCAGCCAGCGCGGGCCTATCAGCACCAACAGCACTTCGCTGCGCCCCACGGCGTGGGCGATGACCTCGGCAAAGGCCTGGCCGGCGGCGATGTCGTCGACGTCGATGAACACGCGGTCGGCGCCGAACTGCCGCGCCAGCTCGTCGTAGATGGCGCGGGCGTAGCCCGAACTGTCGTCGCGGCGGTAGCTGATGAAGATCTGGACCGGGCGCATGGCGTGCCGCGAAGAATAGCCGTTGCCGGCACCGCACAATGCGCGCGCGGCGTTGGGCCGCTTCTGGAGGGGATGGCATGCCGGGCTTCGACTTGCTGCTGCGCGGCGCGCTACTGTTCGACGGCAGCGGTGCGCCGCGGCGCCAGGCCGATGTGGGCGTGGTGGCCGGTCGCGTGTCGGCCGTGGGCGCGCTGGACGCAGCCAAGGCCGCCACCGTGGTCGACCTGGACGGCCTGGCGCTGGCGCCCGGCTTCATCGACGCCCACACCCACGACGACCGCGCGCTGCTGGAAGGCGGCGAGATGACGCCCAAGCTCAGCCAAGGCGTGACCTGCGTTATCACCGGCAACTGCGGCATCAGCCTGGCGCCCCTGGGCCGGCACGAACCGGTGCCGCCGCTCAACCTGGTGGCCGAGGGGGCAGAGCGCCACTTCGACAGCTTTGCCGAGTACTTTGCGGCGCTGCAAGCCAGCCCGCCGGCCATCAACACGGCCGCGCTGGTGGGCCACACCACGCTGCGCGCGGTGGCCATGGCGGCGCTGGACCGCCCGGCCAACGCGGCAGAGATCGCGCACATGCAGGCGCTGGTGACCGAGGCGCTGGATGCCGGCGTCGTGGGCCTGTCCACCGGCACCTACTACGCCCCGGCGCAGGCGGCCACGGCCGACGAGCTGCGCGCCGTGTGCGAACCGCTGCGCGGCAGCGGCGCGCTCATCGCATCGCACATCCGCGACGAAGGCGAGGGCGTGCTCGAGGCCCTGCGTGAGGCCGCGGCCCTGGCGGCCGGGCTGGGCCTGCGCCAGCTGATGTCGCACCACAAAGTGCTGGGCCGCGCCAACTTCGGCCGCTCGCGCCAGACCCTGGCGCTGCTGGACGAGCTGCGGCTGCAGGGCGATGTCTGCCAGGACTGCTACCCCTACGCCGCATCCTCCACCGTATTGCGCCTGCAGGCGGTGCAGCAGGCGCAACGCACGCTGGTGACGTGGTCGCGTGGCCAGCCTGCGGCGGCCGGGCGCTACCTGGACGAACTGGCGGCCGAGCAGGGCTTGGACATCGCCGCGCTGATCCAGACCCTGCAGCCGGCCGGGGCCATCTACTTTGCGATGGACGAGGCCGATGTCGAACGCATCCTGGCCCACCCCGAAACCATGATCGGCTCGGACGGCCTGCCGCACGACGAGTTTCCGCACCCGCGGCTGTGGGGCACCTTCCCGCGCGTGCTGGGCCACTACGCGCGTGAACGCGGGCTGTTCTCGCTGGAGACCGCGGTGCACAAGATGAGCGGCCTGCCGGCGGCGCGCTTCGGCCTGCAGGGCCGCGGCCTGGTGCAGCCGGGCTGTGCGGCCGATCTGGTGGTGTTCGACGCCGAACGCGTGCGCGACGCCGCCACCTTTGCGCAGCCGCTGCAGCCGGCGGTGGGCATACACCGGGTCTACGTCAATGGCGCGCTGGCCTGGCTGGACGGCGCCGCCACCGGCGCGCGCGCCGGCCAGGTGCTGCGCCGCGCTCGGGCAGGAGTGGAAGCATGAACGACGAGGCCTTGCTGCAACAGGGCGCCTGGGCGCTGGCGCAGCGCCTGCAGCGCCGCGAACTGCGCGCCGAAACGCTGCTGCGTGCCTGCCTGGCGCGCATAGCCCAACGCGAGCCTGAGGTGCAGGCCTTCGTGGTGCTGGACGCCGCCGCGGCGCTGGCGCGGGCGCGTGCGCTGGACGCCGGCGCCGTGTGTGGGCCGCTGCACGGCCTGCCGCTGGGGGTGAAGGACTTGTGCGACACGGCCGATCTGCCCACGGCCTACGGCTCGCCCATCTATGCCGGCCAGCGCCCGGCCGCCGACGCCGCCGTGGTGGCGCTGTGCCGCGAGGCCGGCGCCATCGTGCTGGGCAAGACCGTGACCACCGAGTTCGCCACCTACCAGCCCGGTCCCACGCGCAACCCGCATGCACCGGGGCATACGCCGGGCGGGTCGTCCAGCGGCTCGGCCGCAGCCGTGGCCGCGGGCATGCTGCCGCTGGCGCTGGGCACGCAGACGGCGGCGTCGATCATCCGGCCGGCGGCCTTCTGCGGCATCGTCGGCTACAAGCCCGGCTTCGGCCGCGTACCGCGCGCCGGCGTCAAGAGCCTGGCCGAGAGCCTGGACACCGTGGGCGGCTTCGGCCGCCACGTGGCCGATGCCGCGCTGCTGGGCGCCGTGCTCACCGGCGACGCGCGCCTGCTGCCGGGCGCCGAGCCCGCCGCGCCGCGCATCGGCCTGTGCCCCACGCCCGACTGGCCGCTGGCTGATGCCGACACGCAAGCGGCCTGGGCCCACGCCCTGGCGCGGCTGCCGGCGCGGGCCGCGGCCTGCGCCGATGTGGCCCTTCCGACCGGCTTTGCCGAACTGGCAACGCTGCAGAAGGCCATCATGGTGCACGAGGCGGCACGCGCGCTGACGCACGAACGCCTGCACCACGCCGGTCAGCTGAGCCCGGCGCTGCGCAGCCTGCTGGACGAAGGCCTGGCCATCCCCGGCGCCACGCATGCCGCCCACCAGGCCGCCGCGCACGCGCTGCGCGCCCAGGTCGATGCCCTGTTCGACGTGCACGACGTGCTGCTGGCGCCCAGCAGCCTGGGTTGCGCGCCGGCCGGCCTGCTGAGCACCGGCGACCCGCAGTTCTGCCGCGCCTGGACACTGCTGGGCCTGCCCTGCGTGCACCTGCCCTTTGCCCGTGGCGCGGGCGGCCTGCCGGTGGGCCTGCAACTGGTGGGCCGCCGCGGCGACGACCACCGGCTGCTGGCCTGGGCGCAGTGGCTCATGCAAAGGCTTTGAGCGGCAGGATCGGGGCGACCGCTACCGGTTTCACACTCCCAGCCTGGCCGTTGCGGCACCGGCGCAGGCCTGAGTGGCGCAGGCTTCTGCGGCCACCCCGCGAAATCAACCCCCTCGTCTGGGTGGTTCCCGGGGCGGCGGCGCTCGCGTACCGTGGGCCGGACCGATGAGAGCCACCCAACCCTATGCCTGCCGCCGCTGCGGTGCCCGCGCTTACCGCCCGGTGATCGCCCGCGACGGCTCGGGCGCGCTGCGCGCCACCAGCGGCTACCGCTGCACCGGCTGCAGCCTGGTGTTTGCCGATCCCAGGGCCTGGCGCGACGGCGAGGCCCTGGCGCCGCCGCCGCCTGTGGCGGGCTCGGGCACGCTGCCCGGCCGGCCCGAGTTCGAATAGCCTCGGCCTGGCCGGGTGAGTGCGCCGCCGGGCCCGGCGGGCCCCTCGCCTAGAATGTTGCACCGCAGCATCATTGCCGCGCACAGCGCCTGCGCCCGCACCGGGCCTGCCTGACGCAGCCCGCGCCCGGCGGGTGCGCAGCCATGATGCGCGGCCCGCCGGTGGCGGCACTTCTGCCCCCACGCCTTGCTGGAGCCCCCTGTGACCCAAGTCCGACCCGATCCGTCCGCCCCTGGCGGCAAGCCCTCGTTCAGCCAGCGCCTGTCGCTGGCGCTGGGCGCCTTCTTCGGCATCCTGGGCGATGCCGACTTGGCCGCGCGCTACGCCAGCCTGCGCGCTGCGAAGGCACCCGCCGCGCCGCCCCCGCCGGCACCCACGCTCAAGACCGTATCGCCCGACGCTGCGCTGCAACTGCTGGCGCTGCTGCAGCGCGAGGCACGCTTGATCGACTTCGTCGGCGAAAGCCTGGCCGGCTACAGCGACGCACAGATCGGCGCCGCCGCGCGCCTGGTGCACGAGGGCTGCGGCAAGGTGCTGAAGGAACACTTCAGCATCGTGCCGGTGCGCGATGAGCCCGAAGGCAGCCGCATCACCCTGGCCGCCGGTTTCGACGCCAGCGCCGTGCGCCTGACCGGCAACGTGGTCGGCCAGGCGCCCTTCAGCGGCAGCCTCAGCCACCGCGGCTGGCGCGTCACTGAGTCGCGCCTGCCGCGCCTGGCCGAGGGCCACGACACGCGCGTCATCACGCCGGCTGAGGTCGAGCTGTGAAGGCAGCCAACAAGGCCGACCCGAAGGCCGGCCCTGCCCGCTACGCCATCGGCATCGACCTGGGCACGACGCACAGCGCGCTGGCCTGGGTCGACATCCCGGCCAGCGAGGGCGAGACCACGGTGCACGGCGTGCTGCCGGTGCCGCAGCTCACCGACCCGGGCGTGGTGGAGTCGCGGCCGCTGCTGCCGTCCTTCCTGTACCTGCCGCACGCCGACGAACTGGCCGCGGGCGAGCTGGCCTTGCCCTGGGCCGACGCCGGCAGCGATGCCGTGGGCGAACTGGCGCGCCGTCGCGGCGCGGCCACGCCCATACGCCTGGTGGCCAGCGCCAAGAGCTGGCTATGCCACCCGGGCGTGGACCGCCGCGGCGCCATCCTGCCGCACGACGCCCCGCCCGAGGTGGCGCGGGTCTCGCCGCTGGCCGCGTCCACGCGCTACCTGCAGCACCTGCGCCAGGCCTGGGACCAGGCCCATCCTGAGGCGCCCTTTGCCGAGCAGGACGTGACGGTCACCATCCCGGCGTCTTTCGACCCCGCGGCGCGCGAGCTGACGGTGGAAGCCGCGCACGCCGCCGGCTACCCCGCGCCCACGCTGCTGGAAGAGCCGCAGTCGGCGCTGTACAGCTGGCTGCAGGGCTGCGGTGCGCAATGGCGCAAGCAGGTGCGCACCGGCGACATCCTGCTGGTGGTGGACGTGGGCGGCGGCACCAGCGACTTCTCGCTCATCGCCGTGCAAGAGCGCGAGGGCAACCTCGAACTGCACCGCGTGGCCGTGGGTGAGCACATCCTGCTGGGCGGCGACAACATGGACCTGGCGCTGGCCCACGGCGTGGTGCGCAAGCTGGCCGTCGCCGGCACCCCGCTGGACGCCTGGCAGCTGCGCGCGCTGACGCTGGCCTGCCGCGCCGCCAAAGAGAAACTGCTGGCCGAGCCCGACGCGCCGGCGCAACCCATCGTCGTGCCCAGCCGCGGCAGCAAGCTGATCGGCGGGTCCATCCGCACCGAGCTGACCGCAGCGGAGGTGACGGCGACCATCCTGGACGGCTTCTTCCCGGCGGTGGACGCCGCGGCGCGGCCGCAAGTGCGCGTGCGCGCGGCCTTGGCGCAGCTGGGCTTGCCCTATGCACAGGACGCGGCCGTGACGCGCCACCTGGCGGCCTTCCTGGGCCGGCAATTGGGCGCGGTGTCCGAGCTGCCCGGCTTTGCCGAACGCGTGCCGGCTGGCGCCAGCTTCATCCACCCCACCGCGGTGCTGTTCAACGGCGGCGTGTTCAAGTCGCCGGTGCTGGCCCAGCGCACGCTGGCCACGCTCAACCAGTGGCTGGCGGCCGAAGGCGCACCGCCGGCGCGGCTGCTGGCCGGCGCCGACCTCGACCTGGCCGTGGCGCGCGGCGCCGCCTATTACGGCCATGTGAAGCGCGGCGGCGGCGTGCGCATCCGCGGCGGCACCGCCTTTGCGTACTACGTGGCGGTGGAATCCACCATGCCCGCCGTGCCCGGTTTCGACCCGCCCATGCAGGCGCTGTGCGTCGCGCCCTTCGGCATGGAAGAGGGCACCGAGGCTGAGCTGCCGGCGCTGGAGCTGGGCCTGCGCGTGGGCGAGCAGGTCGACTTCCGCTTCTTCGCGTCGTCGGTGCGGCGCCAGGATGTCGTGGGCACCCAGCTCGAGGCCTGGAGCGCCGAAGAGCTGCAGGAACTGGAATCGATCTCGGCCAACCTGCCGCCCGAAGGCCGCAGCCCGGGCGACATCGTGCCGGTGCGGCTGCACGCCCGCGTCTCCGAGGCCGGCACGCTGCAGATCGAGGCCGTGTCGCGCGGCGGTGGCGAGCGATGGAAGGTCGAGTTCGACATGCGCGGCGAGCGCCAGCCCGAGGCCGCCTGAAAGCGACAGTGGCCAAACGCGCCGCTGCCGGCCGCTGCAGCGTCGGCATCGACCTGGGCACCACCCACACGGTGGTGGCCTGGGCGCCGGCCGGCGCGCGCCAGGAAGCCGTGCGCCTGTTCGAGGTGGAGCAACTGGTGGCCGCCGGCGAGGTGGCGCCGCGGCCGCTGCTGCCTTCGCTGCGCTACCAGCTGGCGCCGGGCGAGATCGCCGCGGCCGAGCGCACGCTGCCCTGGCCCGGCGCGCCCGACGACGCCATCGTCGGCGCCTGGGCACGGCAACTGGGCGCGCAGGTGCCGGGGCGGCTGGTGACCAGCGCCAAGAGCTGGCTGTCGCACGCCGCCGTCGACCGCCTGGCGCCCATCCTGCCCTGGGGCGCGCCAGACGGCGTGCAGCGCGTGTCGCCGGTGGCGGCCAGTGCCGGCACCCTGGCGCATGTGCGCGCGGCGTGGAACCACAAGTTCCCCAAGACGCCGCTGCAGGACCAGGAGATCGTGCTGACCGTGCCCGCGTCCTTCGACGACGCGGCGCGCGCGCTCACGCTGCAGGCCGCACGTGAGGCCGGCCTGCCCACGCTGCGCCTGCTGGAAGAACCACAGGCTGCCATGTACGACTGGCTGTTCCGCCACCGCAAGACCCTGGACCAGGCGTTGGCCGGTACACGCCTGGTGCTGGTGTGCGACGTGGGCGGCGGCACCACCGACCTGAGCCTGCTGCGCGTGGACGGGCAGGGCGCCACGCCGGTGGTCGAGCGCATTGCGGTGGGCCGCCACCTGATGCTGGGCGGCGACAACATGGACCTGGCCCTGGCACATGCGCTGGCGCCGCGTCTTTCGGCCCAGGCCGGCGGCGCGGCGCTGAACCCGGGCCAGCTGGCGCAGCTGATCGAGCGCTGCCGCGCCGCCAAGGAACAACTGCTGGCCGACGATGCCCCGGCCAGCGTGGGCGTCACGCTGCTGGGTGGCGGCGCACGGCTGATCGGTGGCGCGCGCACGGCCGAGCTTGAGCGCGACGAGGCGCTGCGCATCGTCGTCGACGGCTTCTTCCCGCAGGGCACGGCCGATGAACTGCCGCGGCGTGCGCGTGGCGGCGGCCTGGTCGGCTTCGGCCTTCCCTACGCCAGCGACGCGGCCGTGACGCGCCACATCGCCGCCTTCCTGCAGCAGCACGCGGCGGCCGGCTGGCCCGACGCGGTGCTGCTCAACGGCGGCGTGTTCCGCGCGCCGGCCATCGCGCGGCGCCTGCAGGACACGCTGTCCGCCTGGCGCGGCGAACCCATACGCCTGCTGCACAACGCCGACACCGACCTGGCCGTGGCGCGCGGCGCGGTGGCCTATGCGCTGGCACGGCGCGGGCTGGGGCCGCGCATCACCAGCGGGTCGGCGCGCAACTACTTCCTGCTGCTGGATGCTGCGGGCGGCGCCGCTTCGGGCAGCACTGCCTTGCGCGGCGTGTGCGTGCTGCCGCGCGGTAGCGAAGAAGGACGTGAATTGCTCCTGGCCGGCCGCAGCTTTGCCCTGCGCAGCGGCGAGCCAGTGCGCCTGCACCTGGTGTCCAGCACCGCCAGTGCCGACGGCCTGCCCGTGGCGACCGGTGCCGTGGTCGATCTGACCGGGGCCGATCTGCAACCGCTGCCGCCCCTGGCCACCGTGGTGCGCGGCGACGACGACACGCCCGGCGCACGGCGCGAGATTCCCGTGCAACTGGCGGCCACGCTCACCGAAGTGGGCACGCTGGCGCTGCACTGCATCGCCGATGGCGATGCCTCGAAGCGCTGGCAGTTCGAGTTCCAGCTGCGCCCTGGTGCCGAACCGTCATCAACGGCCAGCGCCGCCGCTGCGCCGCGCCTGGCCGAGGCCGTGGCGCTGATCGAGCAGGTCTTCGGCGCGCGCGACAAGCAGGCCGACCCGCGCGCCGTCAAACAGCTGCGTGCCGAACTGGAGAAGCGCCTGGGCGAGCGCGAACGCTGGACCCTGGCCACGCTGCGCCCGCTGTTCGATGCGCTGCTGCGGCGGGCGCGCGGCCGGCGGCGATCGGCCGAGCATGAGCGCCTGTGGCTCAGCCTGGCCGGCTGGTGCCTGCGCCCGGGCTTCGGCGAGGCGCTGGATTGCTGGCGCATCGAACAACTGTGGCCGCTGTTCGAGCCCGGCGTGCAGCACGGCCAGGACGCGCGCGTCAACGCCGAGTGGTGGACGCTGTGGCGGCGCGTGGCCGGTGGCCTGGACGAGGCGGCCCAAGCGCGGCTGCTGGACGACTTTGCCATCAATCTGCGCGGCCAGGCCGCCGGCATCGCCCGCCCACCGCACACGGCGCGCGGCGGCTGGGACGAGATGGTGCGCCTGGGCGCGTCGCTGGAACGCATCCCGCCCGAACACAAGGCCGAGATCGGCGATTGGCTGCTGACGGAAATCGGCCAGCCTGGCCACACGTCTGGGGCCACGGCCGGCCGCGACGGCTGGGCGCTGTGGGCCCTGGGCCGGCTGGGCGCGCGCGCCCCGTTCTACGGCAGCGCCCACCAGGTGCTGCCGGCGATCAAGGCCGCCGACTGGCTGCAGGCGCTGATGGCGCTGGACTGGAAGCGCTACCCGGCCGCGCCCGCCGCCGCCGCCAACCTGGCGCGCCTGTGCGGAGACCAGGCCCGCGACCTGCCTTTCGAGTTGCGTGCACAACTCATTGAACGACTGGCCGCAATGCAAGCCCCGGCCGGCTGGATGGCGCGGCTGCAGGAAGTGGCCGCGCTGGACCAGGAGGCCGAGCGCGGCGTCTTCGGTGAATCGCTGCCGCTGGGTCTGCGGCTGTTGAACTGAAGGCTACTGCGGCACGAAGCCCGTGGCCTTGATGATGCGCGCCCAGGCGGCGGTGTAGGCGCGCTCGCGCTGGCCCAGTTGATCGGGGTTCATGTGGCCCACGCTCAGGCCCATGGCGGTCAGGCGGTCGCGCACGGCAGGCCGCGCCAGGACGCGGGCCAGCGCTGCAGAGAATCCATCCAGCACCGGGCGCGGCGTGCCGGCCGGGGCGAACAGGCCGTAGTAAGGCACGTCCTCGAAGCCGGCCAGGCCCAGCTCGGCAAAGGTCGGCACGTCGGGCATCACGGCCTGGCGCGCGCCGCCCATCACGGCCACCACGCGCAGCTTGCCGGCGCGGTGGTTCTCGATGAAATCGGGGATGCTGGCCACGCCGGCCGGGATCTGGTTGCCCAGCATGTCGGCCATCATCGGCGCGCTGCCGCGGTAGGGCGCGGCCACCAGGTCGATCTGGTACTTGGCGGCAAACAGCTTCACCAGGAACTCGGGCACCGAGGCGGCGGCCGGCACGCCCACCGCACCCTTGCCGCCCTGTCCGCGCACCCAGGCCACGAAGTCGGCCACGCTGCGCGCCGGCGTGCCGCCCGAGACGGCGAAGGCGTTGACGAAGGTGGCAAAGCCGGCTGCCGGCGTGAAATCACGCGCCGGGTCGAAGCCGGGCGTCTTGAGCACCTGCGGCAGGATGGAGATGCTGTGGTCGTGCGACAGGAACAGCGTGTTGCCGTCGGGCGCAGCCGCCTTGAGTGCCTGCGCCGCCAACTGGCCGCCGGCGCCGGGCTTGTTCTCCACCAGCACGGTGACGCCGCCCAGTTCGTCCTTCAGCGCGTCGGCCAGGATGCGCGCGATGGCGTCGGTGCCGCCGCCGGGCGGAAAGCCCACCAGGATGTGCAGCGTGCGGCTGCCTTGGGCGCGGGCACGGCCCAGGCCGAGCATCAGGCTGGTAGCGGCCGCGGCGCGCAGCAGGGTGCGGCGGGGAAGGGTGGGTTGGCTCATGGGCGGGCTGGCAAGGCGTGTTGAGGGGTGCGCGCCAGCATACAAGAGCGCGGCACGCCCACCGCGCCGCGCTCAGCGCGTGAAGAAGGCCAGCAAGCGGTCGGCCAGGCGGCCGTAGGGCGGCATCAGCAGGTTCATGCTGGACCAGCGCGCCTGGCGGAACACCGGGCGCAGCTTGCTGAAGGTCAGGAAGCCTTCGTGCCCGTGGTAGTGGCCCATGCCCGACTCGCCCACGCCGCCGAAGGGCAGGTCGTCCTGCGCCACGTGCAGCAGCGCGTCGTTGATGCACACGCCGCCGGACATCACGTGGTCCAGCAGCCGGTCCAGCGTGGCCTGATCGTTGCTGAAGGGGTACAGCGCCAGCGGCCGCGGGCCGGCGTTGATGCGCGCGATGACCTCGTCCAGGCTGCTGTAGGCCACCAGCGGCAGGATGGGGCCGAAGATCTCGCGCTGCATCAGCAGGCAGTCGGCCGGCGCGTCGATGACCAGGTGCGGCGCGATGCGGTGCCGCACTTCGTCCAGCGCCGGGCCGGGCAGCAGCGAGATCACCGTGGCACCGCGGGCGCGCGCGTCTTCCAGCGCCTGCACCAGGCGCTCATAGGCGCGGCGGTCGATGACCGAGCTGTAGTCGGGGCTGTCCAGGCTGGCGTAGCGCGCCGGCACGATGGCGCGCGCCATCTGCACGAAGTCCTGCACCTTGGCCTGCGGCACGTAGGCGTGGTCGACCGAGGTGCAGATCTGCCCGGCGTTGAGGTACTTGACGAAGAGGATGCGTTCGGCCGCGGTGCGCAGGTCGAAGTCATCGCAGACCACCGCTGGGGCCTTGCCGCCCAGTTCGAGCGTTACGGGGCACAGGTTCTGCGCCGCGGCGGCCATCACTGCGCGCCCGGTGGCGCCCGAGCCGGTGAACAGCAGGTGGTCGAAGCGCAGTTGCGAAAAGGCGATGCCCACGGCGCCGGTCTCGTCGAAGAACTGCAGCTTCTCGGGCGGAAAGTAGGCCGGGATGCGCTCGATCAGCAACTGCGCCAGATGGCGCGAGTTCTCGCTCATCTTCACCATCGCGCGGTTGCCCGCGGCAAAGATGGCCGACAGCGGCTCGAAGCTCAGGTTGAGCGGAAAGTTCCAGGGCACGATCACACCCACCACGCCCAGCGGCTGCGGGATGACGCGGTTGCCTGCCAGCCCGAAGGCCAAGCGGTCGATGCCGCGGCGCTGCGGCCGCATCCAGCTGCGCAGGTGGCGGCGCGCATGGCGGATGGCCGAGAGCACCGGCACCACCTCGGTCAGCAGCGTCTCGTGCGCCGAGCGGTGGCCGTAGTCGGCGTTGATGGCCTGGACGATGGCGTCCTGGTGGTCGTGGATGAAGGCGGCCAACGCGCGCAGGTCGGCCTGGCGCTGGGCCAGGCTGGGCACGGGCTGGGCAGCGTAGGCCTGGCGCTGCAAGTCCAGCGCGCCTTGCAGTTGCTGGGTGAGGGTGGGGGCGGAGAGATCGGTCATGGCGGGCTCCTGGGGGCACGGCGTGCCCGGGGCTGCTGCACGTGCGATCGCTTCGGAGGGGGCCGGGGACTTGTGGACCATCGGCGGTGCACCGGCAGCGGCTGTGTGCATGGTACGCGCCATGCTCACGGCCAGGTGGCCTGCCCGGAGGGACTCGAACCCCCGACCTGCGGCTTAGAAGGCCGCTGCTCTATCCAGTTGAGCTACGGGCAGATGGTGCAGGGCGCGCGATTCTAGGCGCTGGGGGGCAGCTCAGCGCCGCGTGTACTGGGTTTCGCCGAACAGCACCTCGCGCGCCCTGTCGTCGACCAGGGGCTTGCGCTGGCTGGCCAGCACTTCCACGCCGCGCTGCACCGCGGGGCGCGCGCCGACCTCGTCGAACCAGCCCTTCAGGTGCGGGTGGTCGTCCCAGCTGATGCCCTGGTTCTTCCAGCTGCGCAGCCAGGGGAAGACGGCGATGTCGGCGATGCTGTACTCGGGGCCGCCCAGGTACTTGCTCTTGGCCAGGCGGCGGTTCATCACGCCGTACAGGCGCTTTGCTTCGTTGCTGTAGCGCTCGACCGCGTAGGGGATCTTCTCGGGCGCATAGATGCGGAAGTGGTGCGCCTGGCCCAGCATGGGGCCGACGCCGCCCACCTGGAACATCAACCACTGCAGCACTTCGTACTTGCCGCGCACGTCGGCCGGCAGCAGGCGGCCGGTCTTGCCCGCCAGGTACAGCAGGATGGCGCCCGATTCGAACAGCGACATCGGCTGGCCGTCGGGGCCTTGGGGGTCGACGATGGCCGGGATCTTGTTGTTGGGGCTGATGGCCAGGAATTCGGGGCTGAACTGCTCACCGGCGCCGATGTCCACCGCATGCGTGCGATAAGGCAGGCCGCACTCCTCGAGCATGATGTGAACCTTGTGGCCATTGGGCGTGGCCCACGAATACACTTCGATCATCGGTGTTCTCCGCGGCCCGGCCTTCGCAGCCCGGCCCGTCCAACGGACTCTAAACCATGCTCGACGGATTGAAGCGCTTGTTCTCGGGCTCCAGCGCGGCGCCGGCCAAGGACTGGGACGGGGTCGTGCCCTGGGCCGTCTCCAAGCAGTACGCCTTCCGGGAAGTGCAGGACGAAGGCTTCGTCATCGACGGCAAGCTGGGCACTTCGCCCTGGCGGCTGGAATGGGGCCCCTCGCAGCGTCCGTACATCGAAGGCCACGAGCTGCGCCTGCGCGCCGAGCTGGGCCTGCACTCCGAGCTGCAACTGGTGGTGCTCAACCGGGTGCTGGCCGACCAGATGGAGAAGTCGGTCTACGACCAGTACATCGAAGGCGTGCAGACGCGCATCGACAACCAGACGCCGCCCGAGATGCGCTGGCTGGTGATGTTCCCCAAGCTGGGCAGCGCCGAACTGGGGCCGCTGAAAGACCGCTTCGTCGCGCTGGGCAGCGTCAAGAACTGGCTGGGCAAGTGGCTGGACGGGCCGCTGGCGCAGTCGCTGCTGAGCGTGCGTGTGGCCGACAACGTACCCGTGGTCCTGATGATCGGCCGCGGCCGCCTGATGCTGCGCACGGCCATGACCGATCCGTCAGTGGCGCCGCTGCAGGCCTGGCTGCGCGTGTTCGAGGCCGCCATGCGCGAGGCCAAGCGCATGGCCAGCGAGTCCACCGATTCGGTCTCGCCCAGCACCCACGGCAGCCTGTGGTCGGCCAGCGCGCTGCCGGGCGACGAGCGCGACGGCAAGAAGTAAGGCCGGCGCCGCGCCGCGCGGCACCGAGGTTCTAGACGCGCGGCGTGTGCTTGCCCAGTTCGATCTTGGCGATGGCGTTGCGGTGCACCTCGTCCGGGCCGTCGGCAAAGCGCAGCGTGCGCGCGTTGGTATAGAAGTAGGCCAGCGGGAAATCCTGGCACATGCCGGCGCCGCCGTGGGCCTGGATGGCCCAGTCGATCACCTTGCAGGCCATGCTGGGCGCCACGACCTTGATCATCGCGATCTCGGCCTTGGCCGTCTTGTTGCCGGCCACGTCCATCATCCACGCCGCCTTCAGCGTGAGCAGGCGCGCCTGCTCGATCATGCAGCGCGCTTCGGCGATGCGCTCCTGCGTGACGGTCTGCTGCGCCACGGTCTTGCCGAAGGCGGTGCGGCTGCTGGCGCGCTGGCACATGAGCTTGAGCGCGCGCTCGGCCAGGCCGATCAGGCGCATGCAGTGGTGGATGCGTCCGGGGCCCAGGCGGCCTTGGGCGATCTCGAAGCCGCGGCCTTCGCCCAGCAGGATGTTGCTGGCCGGCACGCGCACGTTCTTGAAGGCCACTTCCATGTGGCCGTGCGGCGCGTCGTCGTAGCCGAACACCGACAGCGGGCGCACCACCGTCACCCCGGGGGCGTCGGCCGGCACCAGGATCATCGACTGCTGTGAATGCCGCGGCGCCGTGGGGTCGGTCTTGCCCATGAAGATGTAGACCGCGCAGCGCGGATCACCGGCGCCGCTGGTCCACCACTTCAGGCCGTTGACCAGGTACTCATCGCCCTGGCGCTCGATGCGCGCCTCGATGTTGGTGGCGTCGGACGAGGCCACCGCCGGCTCGGTCATGGCAAATGCGCTGCGGATCTCGCCGGCCAGCAGCGGCTCCAGCCAGCGCTTCTTGTGCTCGGCGCTGCCGTAGCGCACCAGCGTCTCCATGTTGCCGGTGTCGGGCGCCGAGCAGTTGAACACCTCGCTGGCCCAGGGCACCGCGCCCATGATCTCGGCCAGTGGCGCGTATTCCTGGTTCTTGAGGCCGGCGCCGTACTCGCTTTCGGGCAGCCACAGGTTCCACAGCCCGGCGGCGCGCGCCAGCGGCTTGAGCTCTTCGATCAGCGGCAGCGGCGTCCAGCGCTTGCCCTCGCGCGTGTGGGCCTCGATCTCGCGGAAGTAGCGTGGCTCGGCCGGGTAGACATGCTCGGCCATGAAGGCCGAGACGCGCGCCTGCAGGTCTTGTGTGCGTTGCGAAAAGCCGAAGTCCATGGTGTTGTCTCCTGGTGGGTTCTTGTGGTGCCGACGCGCTCAGCGCGCCGCCTGGGCAAACTGCCAGGCCATCTCGGCCAGCCGGCGCGTGGCCGCGCCGGTGGCGCGCGCCTGCGCGCTGGCGGCCGTGCCGTCGACCACGCGCCGGGCGATGCCCTGGGTGATGGCGGCCAGCCGGAACAGGTTGTAGGCCAGGTAGAAGTTCCAGTCGGCCTGCAGCGCGTCGGGGTCGGCGCGGCCGGTGCGCTGGCAGTAGCGGCGCAGGTAATCGCGTTCGCTGGGGATGCCCAGGGCCGCCAGGTCCAGCCCGCCGATGCCGCGAAACACCCCCGGCGGGATGTGCCAGGCCATGCAGTGGTAGCTGATGTCGGCCAGCGGATGGCCCAGGGTGCTGAGCTCCCAGTCGAGCACGGCGATGACGCGCGGCTCGGTCTTGTGGAACACCAGGTTGTCCAGGCGGAAGTCGCCGTGCACCACGGCCACCTGCGCCGCGTCCAGGGCCTCGGCCGGCAGGTGCTGCGGCAGCCAGGCGATCAGGCGGTCCATCTCGGGGATCTCTTCGGTCACCGAGGCCAGGTACTGCTTGCTCCAGCGCGCGATCTGGCGCTCGAAGTAATTGCCCGGCCGGCCATAGTCGGCCAGGCCGGCGGCGGCGATGTCCACCTGGTGCAACGCGGCGATGACGCGGTTCATCTCGTCGTAGTGCGCGGCACGTTCGGCCGGTGTCATGCCGGGCAGGGCCTGGTCCCACAGCACGCGGCCGTCCATGAACTCCATGACGTAGAAGGCGCGGCCGATGACCGATTCGTCTTCGCACAGCAGCAGCATCTGCGCCACCGGCACAGCGCTGCCGTGCAGGCCGCGCATCACCTTGAACTCGCGCTCGATGGCGTGGGCCGAGGGCAGCAGCCGGGCCGCCGGGCCGGGCTTGGTGCGCATCACATAGGCGTTATGCGGCGTGACCAGCTTGTAGGTGGGGTTGCTCTGCCCGCCCTTGAACTGCTCCACGCTTAAAGGGCCGGCAAAGCCCGGCAATTGGCGCTCCAGATGCGCCTGCAAGGCGCCGATATCGAAGGCATGGCAGTCGGCCACCGGCCGCGTGCCGATGAAATGGTCCATGTCGCTCATGCTTTGCTCTTGTTCATCGTTCGGCCGCGGCCATGAGCTTGGCGCGCGACAGCACCACCAGCTTGGTGGGTTCGACGCGCACCGCGCCGTCGCGCTCGAAGGCCTTGAGTTCCTGGTTGACGCGCTGGCGCGACGCGCCCAGCAGCTGCGCCAGGTCTTCCTGCGCCAGTGCCAGGCCGATGCGCAGCTCTTCGCCCTGCTCGGTGCCGTAGCGGCGCGCCAGCAGCAGGATCTGCTTGGCCAGCCGCGCCTGCAGCGGGCGCGTGGCCAGGTCTTCGATCTGGTCGAACATCAGGCGCAGACGGCGGCAGTTCAGGCGCAGCAGCGCGTCGTACAGCTCCACGTGCGCCGCCAGCAAGGCCTTGAAGTCGGGCTTGCGCACCACCAGCAAGGTGGTCGTGCCATGGGCGTCGGCATCGTGGGTGCGCGGCAGGCCGTCGAAGAGCGCGATGTCGCCGAACCAGGTTCCGGGCTCGGCATAGGTCAGCGTGACCTGCTTGCCCGACAGCGAGACCGTGCTGATGCGCACCGCACCGCTGGCCACGCCGCACCACTCTTGCGCCGGCGTGCCGCGCGTGGCCAGCGGCGCGCCGTCCTGCAGCCGACGCACCACACCGCGCGACAGGATCGCGCCCCGCAGCGCGGGTGAAAGCTTGCTGAACCACGCGCCCGTCTCGATGCTTTTCAGTTCGTCAATTGTAAGAACCGGGTTGCTCATGGCATGTCTCTGGCGCGACAGGAATCGCCCGGCATTGTGGCCCTCGCCAGCGGCGTGCGATCGGCCACGCAACGGTGGCATCGAAGCTGCTTTCGCGGCTGTGCTTCGTGCTAGAGTGATTTTCACCGGTCCTTTGCGGCGCCTTGGCCGTCTTCTCTTTTCGCATCGCATGCCCATGTTGCGGCCCTGGCTGTCGTCGATCTTCATCAGCGCAGCCGTGTCGACGGCCGCGGCCACCGGTCTGGGTGGTGGTGGCTCCAGCACCGTGCTGGGCCAGCCGCTGGACTTCGTGGTGCCGGTGTGGCTCGATCCGGCAGAAGCCCAGGCGCTGGACTGCATCGATGCCGAAGTCACGCTCGGTGAACGCCAGCTGCCCGCGCCCATGGTGCGCACGGCAGTGTTTGCACGCAGTGCCGACAGCGCGCGCATCCGCGTCAGCACCACCATCGCCATCGACGAGCCGGTGATCGGCATCCAGATCAGCGCCGGCTGCGGCGCACGCGTCTCGCGGCGTTACGTGCTTCTGGCCGATCCGCCCACGCGGCACGTGGAGCTGGCAGATCCGGCGGTATCTATCCCAGTGGGTGCGTTGCCGCTGGCCGAAGCGTTGCCGCCGGCCGGCCCCATGGCTGCCGGCGCGGGCACGCCAGCCGTTCAGCCGGTGGCCCTGGTGCCGGGTGATGCGCCAGCCGCGCGCGCGCGGCCGCGCGCAGCGCCTCCCCGCGACGCCGAGCGCAGGCTGGCGCAGCGCAAGTCGCCGGCAAAGGCTGCGGCGGCCACGCCTGATGCGCCGGCACGCCTGAAGCTGGACTTGGTGGCGCCCGCGGCGGCGGCGGCAACGGCCAGCGCCAGCCAGGCCGTGGAAGATGCGCTGCGGGCCGTGGCCCTGGCGGCCAGCGCCACCCGCGCCGCGGCCGCCGCGGCATCGGCCAACGCCGAGCGCCTGGCCAGCATGGAGCGCGTGGTCGAGCAATTGCGCGCCGAGGCTCGCGCCAACCGCGAACTGTCGGTGCAGCTGCGCCAGCGCCTGGGCGCGGCCGATCAGTCCAGCCTGTGGACACTGCCCCTGCTGGTTCTGGCCTTGGCCCTGGGGACGGTCGCCGCCTGGCTGGCCTGGCGACTGTCCGTGGTGCAGCGCGAACGCGAACAAGCGTGGCAGGCCGCGGTGCAGCCGTCCTACGATGCCGCCGCCAGTGGCCAGGCCAGCAAGCAGCAGCTCACGGCACCAGCGCCCTTCGTCACCACGAGGATGGGCGCTGCGCCGCAGACTGACCGGTCACAGCCGCGCTCGGCCCCGGCCTGGCCGCCGCCCGCACCACCCGCGAATTGGGCGCCGGTTTCGACCCAGGCGCCGCCAGTGACGGTGCAGCTGCCGCCACGCGTCGCAGCGGCGCCCGCCGCGCCCGGGCTCGATCCACCCGAAGCGCCAATGCAGCGCACCGACGTGCTGCCCCGCAGCGCGCACGCCGATGACAGCGCGGCGCGCGCCGTCTCGGTCGAGGAGCTGATAGACCTGGAGCAGCAGGCCGAGTTCTTTGTCGTGCTGGGGCAGGACAACTCGGCCGTCGAACTGCTGGGCGAGCACCTGCGCAACGGCGGTGGCAGCAGCCCCTTGCCTTACCTGAAGCTGCTCGAGATCCATCAGCGCCGCGGCGAGCGCAAGGCCTACGAGGCCATCCGCGCGCGCTTCAACCATCAGTTCAACGCCTACGCGCCCGAATGGGACGCCGACCACGCGGCCGGGCGTACGCTGGCCGACTACAGCGGCGTGCTGCCGCGCCTGCAGCAGGTATGGTCGCGGCCCCTGGACGCCATGGCCGAGCTGGAATCGCTGCTCTTCCGCAAGACGCGTGGCGAGCTCTTCGACCTGCCCGCCTACCGCGAGGTGCTGTTCCTGTATGCGCTGGCGCGCGACCTGATGGACCGCGAATCGGCCGAGACCGGTGATGTCGACTTGCTGCTGCCCATGTCCGACGGCACCGAGTTCGGCAGTACCGCGCCCACGCCCTTCTTGAGCCTGGATGCCAAGACGCGCAGCGATGATGCCGATCCACATCCGACCCTGCCGCTGGACTTCGACCTGACGGCTGCCGACCGCCCCACCAGCATCTTCGACCCCCTGATCGAGATCCCGCCCACACGGCACTGAAGCCCGGCTACAGCCGGGCCAGGCGTTGCAGCGCGGCCTGCAGGGTCTCGTCGCGCTTGGCAAAGCACAGCCGCGCCAGGCCTTGTTCGAAGCCGCCTTCGTAGAACACCGACAGCGGGATGGCCGCCACGCCGATCTCGCGCGTGAGCCACTGGCAGAACTCCGCCTCGGGCAGGCTGCTCACGGCGCTGTAGTCCACCAGCTGGAAGTAGCTGCCTTCGCTGGGCAGCGCGCGCAGCCGCGTGCCGGCCAGCCCCGCGCGGAACAGGTCGCGCTTGCGCTGGTAGAAGGCCGCCAGCTCGCGGTAGGGCGCGGGGCTGGCCAGGTAGCGCGCCAGCGCGTGCTGCACCGGCGTGTTGACGGTGAACACGTTGAACTGGTGCACCTTTCGGAACTCGGCCGTCAGTGCCGCGGGCGCCGCCACCGTGCCCACCTTCCAGCCGGTGACGTGGTAGGTCTTGCCGAAGCTCGACACCACGAAGCAGCGCGCCGCCAGCGCCGGAATCGACGACGCGCTGACATGCGGCTGGCCGTCGAAGACCATGTGCTCGTAGACCTCGTCTGACAGCAGCAGCACCTCGGTGGGCGCCAGCAGTTCGGCCAGGCGCTGCATCTCGGCCGCGGTCCAGACCGTGGCGCTGGGGTTGTGCGGGCTGTTGATGATCATCAGCCGCGTGCGCGGCGTCAGCGCCGCGGCGATGCGCTCGAAGTCGGGCCGAAAACGCCCCGGCGTGAGCGGCACGCGCACGATGCGGCCGCCGGCCAGGGCTATGCTGGGGCCGTAGCTGTCGTAGCAGGGCTCGAGCACGATGACCTCGTCGCCGGGGTGCACGCAGCACAGCACGGTCGTCAGGATGGCCTGGGTGGCACCGGCGGTGATGGTGATCTCGCTGGCCGCGTCGTAGCGCCGGCCGTAGAGCGCGGCGATCTTCTCGGCCACGCGCTCGCGCAGCACCGGCACGCCGGTCATGGGTGGGTACTGGTTCAGGCCCTCGCGCATGGCGTCGGTCACGTGGTCAACCAGGGCCGGGTCGCAATTGAAATCGGGGAAGCCCTGGCCCAGGTTCACGGCGCCGCATTCCTGCGCCAATGCCGACATCACGGTGAAGATGGTGGTGCCCACCTGGGGCAGGCGGCTGGCGATGGCGGGCGTGCGGTCGCTCATGGCGGTGTCGTGTGGACTGTCAGAGTTGGTAGTCGCTGCCCTGGCCGCCCATGGCGCGGGCGATCAGCGACGCCGACAGGTTGGGCGACAGCAGCTCGGCAAAGGCGGTGACGAACTGGCGCAGGTAGGCGCCGCGCTTGAAGGCCACGCGCGTGACGTTGGAGCCGAACAGGTGGCCCAGCGGGCGCGCCACCAGCTCGGTTTCGGGCGGGTCGGTGCGCATCGCCAGCTCGGACACGATGCCCACGCCCAGGCCCAGGCGCACGTAGGTCTTGATGACGTCGGAGTCGATGGCTTCCAGCGCCACCATGGGCTTGAGGCGGGCGCGCGTGAAGGCCTGGTCGATGCGCGTGCGGCCGGTCACCGTGGGTTGGTACAGCACCAGCGGGTAGACCGCCAACTGCTCCAGCGTGGGCCGTTCGACCGCGGACAGGGGATGACCCAGCGGCACCACCAGCGCATGCTGCCACTCGTAGCAGGGCAGGGTGACCAGCTCGTCGTAGCCGGCCAGGGCCTCGGTGGCCAGGCCGATTTCGGCCACGTCGTCCAGCAGCATGCGCGCCACCTGCTCGGGCATGCCCTGGTGCAGCACCACCTGCACCTTGGTGTAGCGGCGGCGCAGCTCGGCCACCGGCGCAGGCAGGAAGTAGCGTGCCTGGGTGTGGGTGGTGGCGATCGACAGCGTGCCGGCGTCCTGCTTGGAATACTCCTCGCCGATGCGCTTGAGGTTGGCCACCTCGCGCATCACGATCTCGATGGAGCGCAGCACCTGCTGGCCGGGTTCGGTGACGCGCTTCAGGCGCTTGCCGTGGCGCGCGAAGATGTCCACGCCCAGCTCTTCTTCGAGCTCGAGGATGGCCTTGCTGATGCCCGGCTGCGACGTGAACAGCGCCTTGGCCGTTTCGGTGAGGTTGAGGTTGCGGCGCACCGCTTCCTGCACGAAACGGAACTGGTGCAGGTTCATGCAGCGCCGCCAGCTTCACCATCCAGCGTGGCCAGCGCGGCGGTGGCCATGGCGGCCACCACGCTGTCGATCTCACCCACCGCCGGATGCAGCCGCACCTGCAGCTGCGGGTGCGCCGCCTGCAGCGCCGCCAGCAGGCGCGGCAGGTCTTGCCGCACGTGGCCACCGGCGCCCAGGAACAGCGGCAGGATCTCGATGCGCTCGCAACCGGCATCTGCCAGCTCGGCGCCGGCGTCGGGCAGGCTGGGCGTCATGAGTTCGAGAAATGCCAGGCGCACCGCCACGCCCGGCTGCAACGCGCGCACGCGCGCGGCCACGGCCTCGAAGGGGGCGGCCCAGCGGGGGTCGCGTGCGCCGTGGGCGAAGAGGATCAGGCCGGTGTTCGTCATGGCCTCAACGGTAACGCACCAGCCAGGCAAACGCGGCCATGGACAACAGCAGGTACAGCCCGCTCGGCGCGGCCGCCGCCACCCAGGGCGTCCAGGCGCGCAGCGTGGCGATGTGGCCCGACAGGTTGTTGAGCAGCACGAAGCTGATGCCCAGCAGGATGCCGCCGAAGACCTTGAGGCTGACGCTGCCGCTGCGCGCGTGCATGTAGGCGAATGGCAGGGCCAGCGCCACCATCACCAGGCAAGCCAGCGGGTACAGCGCCTTGCGCCAGAAGCGCACCAGGTGGCTTTGCGCGGCCTGCTCCTGCAGGTTGAGGTGGGCGCTGTAGCGCCACAGCTCCAGCGTGGTCATGCTGCCCAGCGGCAGCACGGCCGCGGCCACCACGTCGGCACCCAGCGTGCTGGCCCATTGCATCTGCTGCTGGCGTTCCAGCCGCACCTGCGGCGTGCCCTCGCTGCGCGGCAGCGGCCAATGCGCGAGGTGCGCGTCGATCAGCGTCCAGTTGCCCTCGTTGTCGACGCGGCCCTCGAGCGCATCGATGCGCGTGAGCAGGCGGCCGTCGCCGTCGAACTCGAAGATGCGGATGCCGGCCAGCGCGCCGGTGGCGGTGGCGCCGGCCACGTTGACCGAGATGCTGCGCTCGCCCGCGGCCGTGCTGCGGCGTTCCTTGAGCCAGGCACCGGCGCCGCCCAGGCGCAGGCCGCCGCTGGCGCGCGCCTGCAGCAGCGCGGCCTGGCGCTCGGCCGCCGGGGCCACATAGTCGCCCACCGCGAAGGTCAGCACGCCGAAGGCCAGGCCCAGCGCGGCCAGCAGGCGCAGCGCCCGCCACGGCCCCAGCCCGCCAGTGCGCAGGATGGTGAACTCCGACGACTGCGCCATGCGCGCCAGCGAGAAGATGGTGCCGATGAGCACGGCGATGGGGAACAGCTCGTAGAAGTGCCCGGGCAACTGCAGTGCCGCCGTCTGCACGGCCACGCCCACGTTGCGCCCGCTGCGGCCCACGGCATCCAAAGCCTCGACCAGGTCGATGAAGAAGAACAGCGACAGAAAGGCCAGCGCCACGAACATCACCGAGGCGACGATGTCTCGGTACAGCAGACGGCGTACCGTCTTCATGCCACCGCCCTGCGCGCGCGGCGGCGCCAGTTCAGCACCGCGGAATGGTCGCGCCACCACAGCAGCGCCAGCGCCAGCGCAAAGGCACTGCCGTGCACGCCGACCAGGGCCACGCCCATGCCCAGGCGTCCGCTGCCCACCCAGGCCTGGGTCAGGCTGACGAAGTTGTAGTACACGACGAAGGCCAGCAGCGCGAACAGCAGGTTCCAGTTGCTGGCGCGGCGCGGGTTGGCTGCCGACAGGCCGATGCCCAGCAGCAGCAGGTTGGCCGCGGCCAGCACCAGGCCCAGGCGCCAGGTCAGCTCGCCCAGGTGGCGCGCGTGCGGCTGGCGTATCAGCTCGATCGTGTCCACGGTCTTGGGCGGCCGCGCCTCGGCGCTGCCCGCAGCGCGTTCACCCGCCAGCACGCGGTAGCCCTCGAAACTGGACAGCGTGCGCTCGCCGCGCTTGAGCTCGACCTCGCTGCGCTGGCCGCGTTCGAGCACCAGGAAGCGCTGGTCGCCCTCGATCTCCAGGCGCCCGGCGCGGGCCGAGGTCACCGACTCGGACATCTCTTCGCGCGACAGGATGAAGACGTTGCGCGCGTTGATGCCGTCGGCGCTTTCGCGCTCGACGAAGAACACGCGGTGGCCGTCGGCCGATGTCTGGAACACGCCGGGCGTCACGCGCGCCAGGTCGGATCGGTGCTGGTAGCGGTCGCGCAGTTCCACGCTGTTGCGGCTGCCCCAGGGCCAGGCAAACAGCGCCAGCGCGGCGATGACCACCAGCACCGGCCAGCAGGTGCGCAGCACCGGCCGCACGAAGCGCGCCAGGCTCACGCCGCTGGCGAACCAGATGGCCATCTCGCTGTCGCGGTACATGCGCCCCAGCGCCACGACGATGGCCACGAACATCGACAGCGACAGCATGGTCGGCAACTGGCCCAGCGCGACATAGCCCAGCAGCAGCACCACGTCCTGCGGCGACACCGCGCCGCTGGCGGCCTGGCCGATGGTGCGTATCAGCAGCATGGTCAGCATGATGGTGAGGATCACCACCAGGGTGGCGCCGAAGCCCCGCGCGAGCTCACGGCGCACAGTTGAATCGAATAACATTCGCCGCTTTCCCTGATTGGATCGAATTATGGACTTCAAGACCCTGGCGACCCCGGCTGGCGGACTGGCGGCAGTGAATGCCGACGCCCTGCTGGTGGTGCTGGCCTGCGCTGCGCCGCCCGCTGGGCTTGACGCGCCGCTGGCCGATGCGCTGGGTGCCGCGGTCAAGGCCGGCGACTTTGCCTGCAAGGCCGGGTCGGTGCTGTACCTGCACGGTCTGTCCGGCATGAAGGCCCCGCGCGTGGTGCTGGCCTGCGCCGGCGACGCTTCGGTCAAGGGTTTGCGCAAGGCGGTCGCGGCGGCGCTGACCACCCTCAAGTCGGGCGGCAGCCAGCACTTGGCGGTGGCCCTGGTCGGCGCCGAGGCCGTGGGTGCGGAGCACGCATCGGCCCTGGTGGCCGCCGTGGCCGAATCCTTGTACGTCTACCGTCAGACCAAGCCCAGTGCGCCGGCCGCCAGCAAGCTGGACAAGGTTTCGCTGCTGTGCGCCAAGCCCGAGGCCGCGGCCCTGGCCGAGGGCCTGCGCCTGGGCGAGCAACTGGCCGCCGGCACCGCGCTGGCGCGCGAACTGGCCAACCTGCCGGGCAATCACTGCACACCCACGCACCTGGCCGATACCGCCAAGCGCCTGGGCAAGGATTTCGGCCTGAAGGTCGAGATCCTGGACCGCGCCGACTGCGAGAAGCTGGGCATGGGTTCCTTCCTGGCCGTGGCCCAGGGCTCGGCGCAGCCGCCCAAGTTCATCGTTGCGCGCTACAACGGCGCTGCCAAGGGCGATGCGCCGGTGGTGCTGGTGGGCAAGGGCATCACCTTCGACACCGGCGGCATCTCGATCAAGCCCTCGGCCGAGATGGACGAGATGAAGTTCGACATGGGCGGCGCCGCCAGCGTGCTGGGCACGCTGCGCGCGGTGGCCGGCCTGAAGGCCAAGGTCAACCTCATCGGTGTGATCCCGGCCTGCGAGAACATGCCCGGCAGCCGTGCGGTGAAGCCGGGTGACGTGGTCACCAGCCTGTCGGGCCAGACCATCGAGATCCTCAACACCGACGCCGAGGGTCGGCTCATCCTGTGCGACGCGCTGAGCTATGTCGAGCGCCTGAAGCCGGCCGTGGTGGTGGACATCGCCACGCTCACCGGCGCCTGCGTCATCGCCCTGGGCCACCACCGCAGCGGCCTGTTCAGCCCCGACGATGCGCTGGCCGCCGAACTGCTGGCCGCCGGCGAGCAGGCGCAGGACCCGGCCTGGCGCATGCCGCTGGACGACGAATACGACGAGGCGCTGAAGAGCAACTTCGCCGACATGGGCAACGTGGGCGCGCGCGCCGGCGGCGCCATCACCGCGGCCATGTTCCTCAAGCGCTTCACCGGCAAGTTGCACTGGGCCCACCTGGACATCGCCGGCACCGCCTGGAAATCGGGCGTGGCCAAGGGCGCCACCGGGCGGCCGGTGCCGCTGCTCACGCACTTCGTGCTGGCGCGCGCCAAGCACAAGTGAAGCCCGGCCGGCGCGGCGCAGCGATGCTCAGTGCCAGCCGGTGCGCGCCATGACCGAGGTCGAGTTCCATACCGGCCTGCAGGACGCGCCGGGCTTTGCCTGCCGCCTGCTGCGCAAGGCCAGCCGTCAGGGCATCCGCGTGCTGGTCACCGCGCCGGCCGAGGCGCTGAGCGCGCTCGACCGCTTGCTGTGGACCTTCGAAGAGCGCGAGTTCGTTCCGCACGTGCGCGTGCCCGGCGCGGCAGCTGCCACGGCCGCGCTCACCCCGATCTGGCTGAGCGTCGACGAGGCTGGCGCCGCTGCGCTGCCCGATGCGCCGGCCGTGCTGGTGAACATGGGCGCCGACGCGCCCACGGCGCTCGGGCGCTGGCAGCGCCTGATCGAGATCGTGTCCTCCGAGTCCGACGAGGCGGCGCGCGGGCGCGAACGCTGGCGCGCCTACAAGGCCGCCGGGCTGGAGATACGGCACCATGCAGCCGCAGGCCGTGACTGACGAGACCCTGCCGCCGCAGCCAGCGCCTGCGCCGCCGGCCGAGGGCAGTGATGCCGGCTGGACCGATGGCGCGATACCGTCGCAGCCGCAGCCCTGGCAACCGCAGCCCTGGCAGCCACAGCCCTGGCAGCCACAGCCCGACTGGCTGCCCCCGCCGCTGCCCGAATTCCAGCCTGATTTTCAGCCGCAGGTCCAGCCGCAGTTTCAGCCCGTCTTCCAAGACCAGCCCCCGCCGTCGGCGCTGCCCCATGCGCCGTTCGAGCCGGCCCCCCTGTGGGAACCGCCGCCCGACGCGGTGTTTGCGCCAGCCGTCGACCAGCCGCTGCCCGAGCCGTCGCCAGAACCACGGCCCGAGCCGCTGCAAGAGTCACTACCAGAGCCTGCGCTCGAACCCCTTCCAGAACCCCCACAAGTGCCCGGGTACGAGGCGCCCGCCGAAGCCCTGCCCGCCGAGCATGCCTGGGCCGCCTCGCGCCTGCCGCCGCCCGGTGACCGGCTGCCCACGCTCACCGAAGTGCTGGAACTGGGCCCCGAGCGCAGCACCCTGCCCACGGCGCCTGAACCGCTGGCGGCGGTGGTGGCGCTGCCGCCGCTGGACGAGGCTGCGCTGGTGCGCCGCGTCATGGCCGAGCTGGCGCCGCGCATCGACAGCCTGTTCGAGGCCCGCCTGCGCGAGGCCCTGGCGCCGGCGCTGGCGCGCGCCGCCGATGGCCTGATCCGCGATGCGCGGGCCGAATTGATGCCTGCGCTGGGTGAGCTCGTCGCTGACGCGGTGGCCCGCGCGCTGGACGGCCGGAACCAGGGGTGAACGCCGGAAGCCGGCTGGCGGAGGACAGGGGCTGCCGCAGTGATTCCCCGATTAAATATTCGCCATATTTGCGCTATCGTCGCGGTTTTGCCATCGAATGCTGTCCATTCGTGACAGTTTCATTTACACCCGGAGGTATTTGAATGCAAGTCAAGCTGAACCTGGTCGTCGGCGCCGTCGCCATCCTGTTGGGCGGCAACGCGTTCGCCCAGGACCTCGTCGTCAAGATCGGCCACGTCGGCCCGACCAGCGGACAGATTGCCCACCTGGGCAAGGACAACGAAAACGGCGCGCGCATGGCCATCGACGAGCTCAACGCCAAGGGCGTGATGATCGGCGGCAAGAAGGCCAAGTTCGAACTGCTGGCCGAAGACGATGCGGGCGACCCCAAGCAGGGCACGGCAGCTGCGCAGAAGCTGGTCGACAGCAAGGTCAATGGCGTGGTCGGCCACCTGAATTCGGGCACCACCATCCCCGCCTCCAAGCTCTACAGCGACGCCGGCATCGCCCAGATCAGCCCCTCGGCCACCAATCCCAAGTACACCCGCCAGGGCTACAAGACCACCTTCCGCGTGGTCGCCGATGACGTGCATCTGGGTGGCACGCTGGGCAAGTACGCGGTCAAGGAACTCAAGGGCAAGAGCATCGCCGTCATCGATGACCGCACCGCCTACGGGCAGGGCGTGGCCGATGAGTTCGAGAAGGGCGTCAAGGCCGCGGGCGGCAAGACCGTCGGCCGCGAGTTCACCAGCGACAAGGCAACCGACTTCACCGCCATCCTGACCAGCCTGAAGGCCAAGAAGCCCGACGTGGTGTTCTTCGGCGGCATGGACGCGGTGGCCGGCCCGATGCTGCGCCAGATGAAGCAGCTGGGCATCGACGCCAGGTTCGTCGGTGGCGACGGCATCTGCTCGGGCGAGCTGCCCAAGCTGGCCGCCGGCACCATGGGCGAAGGTCAGGTCGTCTGCGCCGAAGCCGGTGGTGTCGAGGGCGAAGCCAAGAAGTCGCTCGAAGACTTCAAGGCGGCCTTCAAGAAGAAGTTCAACGCCGACGTGCAGATCTACGCCCCGTACGTGTACGACGCGGTCAACGTGATGGTTGCCGCGATGGTCAAGGCCGGTTCGTCCGACCCCGCCAAGTACCTGCCGGCGCTGGCCAAGACCGAGGGCTACAAGGGTGTCACCGGCACCATTGCCTTCGACGCCAAGGGTGACATCAAGAACGGCGCGCTCACCCTGTTCACCTACAAGGGTGGCAAGCGCGAGCAGATCGCCGTGGTGCGCTGATCGCAGCGTCGCGACGCCGCTCTCGAGCAGGGGCCCCTTCGGGGGCCCTTTTTCATGGTGCGCGCTCACTGTGGCGGCGGCCCGTCACGAGCTGCAAGCAGCTGGGCACGCGGGTAAGCACTTGTCCGGGACGTGCCGTTCGGCGGCTGCTTGTACGGCAGCGCACCTGCCAGGGCAGCCGCGCGGTCAGTTGCCTGGCTGGCGCGCCGGGCGCGTCGAACAACTCATGACAGCTGGCTACAAGACCATGAAGTTCTGAGGGCTAAGGTCGCCGCATGGCTTCTTGCAGTCAACGGCCGACACGGCCCTTCGGGCAGACGGGCCCGACTGCACTCCAGGCGACGCTCGCCGATGGCGTCGCCGAGGGCTTTTCAGCCTTCAGGTGAACGGGCCTGCCGCTGCAGCACACGACGAATCCACCAGGACCAGGCGTGCGCCACATCGGGTTTCATCGTCTTCAACCCGGAGGAACGAGAACATGAATCAGCGAAGTCCAGGCAGACCCTATCTTCGAGCGACCCTGGTCGCCCTTGCGATAGCCGTTCTGTATGGCTGCGGCGGTGGAGGGAGCGGCGACGAGGCTGTCACCCTGGGCGAGCAGCCGGCGGCGGTGGCCGTCGACGAGACCGCGACCATCCTGTCCGTCAGCACCGCGCTGCGCGGTGCGGGCAGCTCGGCCAGCTACGTGGCGCAGTCGCTGCAATACACCTTTGCAGCGCGGGTGGACAGCGGCACCAATGCCGGCATGGCATTGACCGGGCTGCTCACGCTCAAGGGCGAGCGCGATGACGACGGCGCGACCGAGATCGAAGGCCTGCTGTTCCCCGATGCCAGCACCACGCCGGCCTCCGGTGCCCAGTTGAAGGCCGACTTCGAAGGCGACCGCAAGGCGCTCAAGGCCAAGTTGAAGCTGGACATCACCGCACTGTCGGCGCAGCTGAAGCTGGCGCTGGCGCAGGGCGCCGTGGCCGGCTCCAGGGAGCCCAGCGCGGCCCAGATCGCCGCGCTGCAGACCTTCAAGACCCAGTACGCCCAGGTCACCACCGCCTACCGCGAGGCCTTGCGCACCCTGACCGACGAGTACCGTGCCGCCCGGAACCGCGCCGAAGCCAGCGACGACGATGATGACGACGACGACAAGGAACGCGAAGACGCGCGCGGCTACGAGGTCGAGGGCACGATCGACGCCAATGGCGTGATCAACATGACCCTGAAGCTGGGCAGCAAGGGCCGTCTGCGCGCCACCGGCAGCATTGCCGCCAACGGCAATGCATCGGGCACGTTCACCGGTCCGGCCGGCGACGACCGAGGCAGTTGGACGGCTTCGGCTGGTGGCACGGTCGAACCGCCGCCTCCTCCGCCCCCTCCGCCGCCGCCTCCGCCTCCGCCTCCGCCTCCGCCGCCGCCGCCGCCGCCGCCGCCGCCGCCGCCGCCGCCGCCGCCGCCGCCGCCGCCGCCGCCGC
>LNFM01002291.1_pt1 | contig 41210 bp, 43 predicted proteins | sample 596031 | NCBI WGS metagenome assembly LNFM01 (sample SAMN04254537, study PRJNA301005) | activated carbon metagenome | isolation source: dual media filters at the Ann Arbor, Michigan drinking water treatment plant | place: USA: Ann Arbor
CGCCCCGATGGTGGCGCCGTGGTGGGCGCGCATCAATTCCATCAGCCGGGCGCGCCGCTCGGCGGTGTTGCCGGACACGATCAAAGTCTCGACCCTCGGATTGATGCGCGCCGACACCTGCGACGGCGAAAGTCCCAGATCGCTCGGCCGCACCAGTTCGCCCTGGCTCATCGGAATGCCGCCGACGATCTGGCTCAAACATTCGCCGATGCCGATGCGGACCAGATGCTCTTCGAGTTCGCCAAGAAGGCCGCTGGCGGCCATGCGCTCGGTGTAGGCGGCAAGCTGGCGCACCGCTTCGACGTAAGTTGCCAGCCAGGCCAGGCCGTGAGTGGCGCGCTGCTCGCGGTCGAACAGGCTGGCGACCGCATGGCCCTCGACCACGACGCGCTCGCGCACCTTGACCACCGCATCGGCAAGAAGCGCATCGAGCGCCAGAGTCGCTTCGCGGCTGAGGTCAACCAGATCGTTTTCGGCAGCGGAGCGGGAGGCGGCAATCGGCATTAGAACCTCTGATCGGGGGCATCGGGTTAGCGCCCGCAGCCTTTACACTACGCGTGCAGTGCACAAAAGCAAACGCCGGTGAAACAGGGCTTGTTGCGGGCGTTAGTGCCCTCCTCGGCCCCGAATTGCATCAAAATTAACCAATTCGCGCTTTCCTGCGTCCGTACCATGCGCGCCCCTGCCTCCGCGCCGGCGACATTGAAGACGGTCCATGAAGCTCAGCAAATTGCACCTCAACGTGCGGCCCAGAGACTTCGTGGCAATGTCGACCAACAGGCTGAGCCGTCTGTTGGCGACATTTTCGGTACGCACCCGGCTGATCGCGCTGGCGCTGGTGCCGGTCGTCGGCTTTCTGGCCAATGGACTGACTTACGTATCCGGCGAAGCCGAGGTCGGCCACGCCGTCCGGACCGTCGCGGCGGCACGCGACCTTGCCGACGCCAGCCGCGACTTCAAGATCGCCACCGCCGCGATGCGAATCGCGGTCAAGGATTTCGCCCGCGGAATCAGCACCCCGTCGGAAACCTTCGAGACGTCGCAGGCGCTGGCCAGCCGCAGCCTGGACACCATCGAAGCGGCGCTCGGCGCTTCGAGCGCCGCCGACGTCGCGTCGCTGCGCCGCAAGCTCGACGATATCGACAACAACTACAACAAGCTATTCGCGGCGCAGAGCATTCTCGGAAAACGCGAAGACGAAGGCCTGCGCGGCCTGCTGCGCGACGCCGGCAACAAGATCGAAGCCGCCATCAACAACAACATGACATGGCTGGCCGACGCCGACGCCAAGCGGCTCGTCATGTTGCTGATGGTCATGCGGCACCAGGAACTGGACTACCGGCTCAATCCGGCCGTGGCCACGCAACTGCAATTTCGCGCGAGTTACCAACAATTCACCGATCTGTTTTCCCAAATCGACGGCACGCCGGAGATGAAAGGCCGGCTGGAGAAGGATGTCGCGCGCTATGTCGATGCTTTCGCCAGCTGGATCGAGGAAACCGACCGGACGCAGCCGTTGCGCACACTCATCGATATGGACAGCCAGGGCATGCTGCCGCGCATCGATACCATCATCGCGTCCGCCAACGACGCCGCCCGGCAGGCGACCGGCGCGCTCTCGCTGTCGCAGGCCCGCACCCGCAACGGCATTATCGCCGTCGGCTTCGCCATGGTGGCGCTCGGCCTCGGCTTCAGCTTCCTGGTCGGCCGCAGCATCACCCGTCCGCTCCATGGTCTGGCCGACGTCATGAAGCGGCTGGCCGCCGGCGATACGACAGCGCGAATTCCCGCCACCCGCGCCCGCGACGAGATCGGCGGCATGGCGCGCACCGTGATCGTCTTCCGTGACAACATGATCGAACGCGAAGCGCTGGCACGCAGCCAGAGCGAAACCAGCGCCGCGCAGATCGCACGCGCCGAAACGATTTCACGGACCATCGCGCAATTCAACGGTTCGGTCGGCGCGGCGCTCGCCAGGCTGCGCGCCGCATCGATCAAGCTCGAAACCAGTTCGGCCGATCTGAATATGTCGGCCGACACGGTTTCGTCCGAAGCCCGCACCGCGGAACAGCGCGTCACCATCGCCTCGGAAAACGTCACCGCCGCCGCGAGCTCGGTCGAGGAACTGGCGGCCTCCATCGGCGAAATTGCGTCGCAGGCGTCGAAATCGACCGGCGTCGCCGAGCGCGCCGTCTCGGAAGCCCAGCGTACCGTCCGCACCATGAACGATCTGGGCCAAGCCGCGACCCGCATCGGCGAGGTCGTCGGGCTGATTCAGGCGATTGCCGGACAGACCAATCTCCTGGCGCTCAATGCCACCATCGAAGCCGCGCGCGCTGGCGATGCCGGCCGTGGATTTGCCGTGGTTGCGGCTGAAGTCAAATCGCTGGCCGGACAGACCGCGAAAGCGACCGAGGAAATCGCCAGTCAGATCGGCGCGATCCAATCGGCGGCCGGCGACGCGGCGCTGGCCATCGAGCAGGTCAACGTCATCATCCGCGACATGGCGGCGATCGCCACCGGCGTCGCCGCGACCGTCGACCAGCAGAACTCGGCCGTCGCCTCGATCGCCGATGGCGTCAACCGCGCCTCCGGCGAGGCGCGCAACGGCGCCGAAGCTATGATCCGCGTCGGCGGCGTCATCACCGAGGCCCGCGCCACGGCCGGCGGCGTCAAGGATCTCGCCGACGCGGTGGCGATCGAAGCCGAAGGGCTGGAGACGGAAGTGCGCCGGTTCCTCGCCGACGTGCAGGCCGCCTGACGGATTTGCGTCTGCCCGCTCCGGTAACGCGCTTTGCCCTTGTAAAAGATCCAATAATCGCCAATTTCAAAGCGGCGGGTTTTCCGCCTTGGGGCTTGACGCTTGCGCCGACTGGTTTCTTCATTCCGCTTGACGCTCGACGCGGGCCGGCATTTTCTTGCCGACGACGGCTGGGCCATCGCCAGCCATATTGCGCTGTCGACCTTGATGGCGATGTTCCCTTTTTTGATTGTGGTCACGGCGCTGGCCGGTTTTTTCTTCGGCTCCAAGCAACTGGCCGACGAGGCAGCGCGCATCCTGCTAGAGGCCTGGCCGAATGAAGTCGCCGGTCCATTGGCGATGGACATCACCGGCGTCCTTATCAACACGCGCGGCGACGTGCTGACCTTCGGCGTCGCCTTCGCGCTGTATTTCGCCTCGAGCGGCGTCGAAAGCCTGCGCATCGGATTGAACCGCGCCTACGACATGGTCGAGACGCGGCCGTGGTGGCTCTTGCGCATCGAATCGGTCGGCTATGTCATTGTCGGCGCGGTCGCCTTGCTCGCCTTTGCGTTTCTCGTCGTGCTGGCGCCGTTTATCTGGAACAAGCTCGTCCAGTATGTGCCGACCTTGGAGCCGCTCGGCGGCATCGTCACCTTCGCACGCTATGTGACGGCGGCGGTGGTGATCGTCATCGCGCTGATCATCCTGCATCTGTGGCTGCCGGCCGGCCGCCGCGGCCTTCTCGAGATCGCGCCAGGCATTATCGCCACATTGCTGTTGTGGATGATCAGCGGCGCGGCCTTCGGCCGCTATCTCGCCGATTACGCCTTCGCCTATGTGACGATGTATGCCGGCCTGGCATCAGCGATGATCGCGCTGATTTTTCTCTACGTCTGCGCGTCGATCTTCATCTTCGGCGGCGAGCTGAATTCGGTCATCTCGCCGCGACCGAAGGTCGACGCGCCGGCGACGGCAGAAGATCACGCGGTGTTGCCGTAAAGGCAGCGCCGGACTTAACCGCCGGCCGCTTCCTGCGTATCCTCGAAGCTGCGCAGGCCCGGACGCGGCGCCGACACCAATGTGGCCATGTTGCCGGGCGGATGCTGGTTCTTCCACATCATGGTGTGCGCCTTGGGGATGTCCTCCCACGGAAACACCTTGCTCAGGCACGGATCGATGCGGCGCTCGAGCACGAAGCGGTTGGCGGCGGACGCCTGCTTGAGGTGCGCGAAGTGCGAGCCCTGAATGCGCTTCTGCCGCATCCAGACATAACGCGCGTCGAAGGTGATGTTGAAGCCGGTGGTGCCGGCACAGAACACGACCATGCCGCCGCGTTTGACCACCATCGACGACACCGGGAACGTCGCCTCGCCCGGATGCTCGAACACGATGTCGACGTCGCGCTTGCCGGTAATGTCCCAGATCGCCTTGCCGAAGCGGCGTGCTTCCTTCGACCAGTCATTATATTCGGCCGAGTTCACCTGCGGCAGTTGGCCCCAGCACTTGAACTCCTTGCGGTTGATGGCGCCCTTGGCGCCGAGATTGAAGACGTATTCCATCTTCGATTCATCGGAGACGACCGCAATGGCGTTGGCGCCGGAGGCCGCGACCAATTGCAGGCCAAACACGCCGAGGCCGCCGGAGGCGCCCCAGACCAAAACGTTGTCGCCGGGTTTCAGCGTGTGCGGCGGATGGCCGAACAGCATGCGGTAGGCGGTCGCCAGCGTCAGCGTGTAGCAGGCCGATTCTTCCCAGGTCAGATGCGGCGGCTTCTGCATCAACTGGCGCGACTGCACGCGGCAGAACTGCGCGAAGGACCCGTCCGGGGTCTCGTAGCCCCAGATGCGCTGCGACGGCGATAAAAGCGGATCGCCGCCGTTACAATCCTCATCGTCACCATCGTCCTGATTGCAATGGACGATGACCTCGTCGCCGACTTTCCAGCGCTTCACCTTGGAGCCGACCGCCCAGACGATGCCGGAGGCATCGGAGCCGGCGATATGGAACGGCTGCTTGTGCACGTTGAACGGCGTGATCGGCTGGCCGAGGCCGGCCCAGATGCCGTTGTAATTGACGCCCGCCGCCATGACGAAGACCAGCACGTCTTCTTCGCCGATCGGCCAGGTCGGCACGACCTCAATCAGCATTGCCTTTTCCGGCGGGCCGTGACGCTCCTGCCGGATCACCCAGGCGTACATTTTTTCAGGGACATGACCGAGCGGCGGAATCTCGCCGACGTCATACAGGTCCTTCAGCGGAGCGACGCTCCGCGCGGTGGCAGCAGCCGGCATCAGCAGAACTCCTTACGAGACAAGCTAAAGAGGCCGAAAGACGCTCATAGTCTGACGCAATTGATGTTGCATTGCAACAATAGAACGGCCAGACTATTCGCGTAGGAAGTGCCCCATGCGCGACACCTCGAAACGCGACAGACCTTGGATTTTCCGCACCTATGCGGGCCACTCGACGGCCGCGGATTCCAACGCGCTGTACCGCAAAAATCTGGCCAAGGGGCAGACCGGCCTGTCGGTCGCCTTCGATCTGCCGACGCAAACCGGCTACGACAGCGACCATGTCCTGGCCAAGGGCGAGGTCGGCAAGGTCGGCGTACCGGTCAACCATCTCGGCGACATGCGCGCGCTGTTCGACCAGATCCCGCTCGGCACCATGAACACGTCGATGACCATCAACGCCACCGCGGCGTGGCTGATGGCGCTCTATATCGCCGTCGCCGACGAACAGGGCACGCCGCGCAGCAGCCTGACCGGCACCATTCAGAACGACATCATCAAGGAATACCTGTCGCGCGGCACTTACGTGTTTCCGCCGGCGCCTTCCATGCGGCTGATCAAGGACGTGGCGATCTTCACCACGACCGAACTGCCGAAATGGAACCCGATGAACATCTGCTCGTATCATTTGCAGGAAGCCGGCGCGACGCCGGTGCAGGAACTGGCTTTCGCTCTGGCAACCGCTGTGGCGGTGCTCGATACGGTGAAGAAGTCCGGCGAAGTCTCCGACGAGAAATTCAGCGACGTGGTCGGCCGCATTTCGTTTTTCGTCAATGCCGGCATGCGCTTCATCACCGAAGTCTGCAAGATGCGCGCCTTCACCGAATTGTGGGACGAGATCACGCGCACGCGCTACGGCATCACCGATCCGAAGCAGCGCCTGTTCCGCTACGGCGTGCAGGTGAATTCTCTCGGTCTCACCGAGCCGCAGCCGGAAAACAACGTCGCGCGCATTCTCATCGAGATGCTGGCCGTCACTCTATCGAAGAACGCCCGCGCCCGCGCCGTGCAACTGCCGGCGTGGAACGAGGCGCTCGGCCTGCCGCGACCGTGGGATCAGCAATGGTCGCTGCGCATGCAGCAAATCCTCGCTTACGAGACCGACCTTTTGGACTACGGCGATATCTTTGACGGCTCGGCCGAGATCGAACGCAAGGTCGATGAGCTGAAACGCGAAGCGATGGAAGAATTGAAGCGCATCGACGACATGGGCGGCGCCGTGGTCGCGGTCGAGTCCGGCTACATGAAGCAGCGGCTGGTCGAATCCAACACGGCGCGGCTGGAAGCCATCGAGCGCGGCGAGCAGATCGTCGTCGGCGTCAATAAGTATCTCGAGACCGAGCCGTCGCCGCTGACCGGCGGCATCGATTCCATCATGACCGTGTCGGAAGATGCCGAGCGCGATCAGCTCGAACGGTTGGCGGCGTGGCGCGCGTCGCGCGACAACAAGGCCGTCGCCTCGGCGCTGGCCGAATTGAAGCGCGCCGCCGCCACGGGCTCGAACATCATGCCGCCGTCGATCGCCTGCGCCAAAGCCGGCGTCACCACCGGCGAATGGGGCTGGACCTTGCGCGAGGCCTTTGGCGAATACCGCGCGCCGACCGGCGTCGGCAACGCCATGCGCAACGATGTCGATGGGCTCGATGACATTCGCGCCGACGTCGACCGGGTTTCGGTCAAGCTCGGCCGCCGGCTGACGTTCCTCGTCGGCAAGCCCGGCCTCGACGGCCACAGTAACGGCGCCGAGCAGATCGCCGTGCGTGCCCGCGATGCCGGCATGCAGGTGGTCTATGAAGGCATCCGCCTGACGCCGGAAGAAATCGTCGATGCCGCGCGCGAGCAAAATGCCCATGTCATTGGCCTGTCGGTGCTGTCAGGCAGCCATTTGCCGTTGGTTGCCGATGTCGTCGCGCGCATGAAGGCGGCCGGCATGACCATGCCGCTGGTGGTCGGCGGCATCATTCCGCCGGAGGACGCCGCCGCGCTGGAGAAATCAGGCGTCGCCGCGGTCTATACGCCGAAGGACTTCGAACTGAACCGCATCATGTCCGACGTGGTGCGCATCGTCGAGCAGAAGAACGGCCTGACCAACGTCTAAAGCGTTTAGAGCCTACGGCTTCCGCAGCAAAAGCTGCCGCGCCTGTTCGATGGTGGCGCGCGCATATTCTTCCATCATGGCATCGGTTGCGCTGCTAATCGGGTGACCGATAACGCCAAACCTGTAGTCCGGCATGCCGAGCACGCGGCACATCAGTTCGGCCGCGCTGACGAAGCGCGAGGTCATGATGCCGATCGCCGGGACGCCTGCTTTTTCAACTGCGATGGAGTCGTGCAGACTGCACGATGAACAGCTTCCTCAATCCCCGACGCCGGTGACGGCGGCGTGCCACCGGCGCGCCTCGTCGATGATCTCGGCTTCGGCCGGCGCGCTGTAATTCTTCTTCTGGCGCCAGACCACCTCGGCGACACCGAGCTGCTCGCGCAGCATGCGGTCGACCAGCGTGAAGTAACGCTTGGTGCCTTCCTTGCCGTTGGTGATGATGCCGACCGTCTTGCCTTCGAGCGTCGAAGGCCGCGCAGCCTGGGCTATACCGGCCGACTTCATCTCATGAGTCGGATCGAAAACCTGCAAGGTCATGACGACATCTCCGCTTCAGAAAGTCCGGTTGCTGCTTAGCCTTTCGGCGGTTCGCAGTCCACACAGGCGCCGATGGCGGCGGTCACCGCCTTGGTCTTGCTGCCCATCCACGGCGGGATGACGGCGCCGAAGCCGCCCGCGGGCCCGCCGGCCGCGATCACCAGCAGATGATCCGGCGAGTCGAGCGCAGTATGCACCTTTTGCGGCCGATCGCGCACGATGGCGCCCTTGCCGACGTTGCCCCATTCCTTGCGCTTCACACGCGCGCGCTCATAGACATACTCGGCGATATCGCGCTTGCTCCAGCCGGCGGCCTCGATGATATCGCGCAATTGCTTGGGAATGAGAATCGCGTAATTGCCGCCATAGATCGAATAGGTGAGCTGGTTGGCGCGCATCTCGGCGGCGAAGGTTTCCAGAATTTCCTTCGGGTCGGTGGTCCACTCGTTCATGATCTGGCGAGGCGACAGCGCCGCCATCACCGTCACCGCCGACAATCCGTCGGGAATGCCGCGCATCGCCGCCAGCGGCTGCCACGTCGTGCCCTCCTCGTCCTCGGCGACGCAATAGGAGAACTTGCCGGGATGGCCGAAGGTCGAGCGGTCGATGCCGCCGGGGCGCACATCCATCAGATTGATCAGGCCGAGGCGAATGGCGCGGCCGATCACCGACGTGGCGCGGTCACTGTTGCCGAGGGCGTTGAAGGTACCCGAGGCGCCGATCTCGAGACGGATCGGTCCGTTGATGACGACGAACACCGCGCAGCCGCCTGTGCTCGATGAAATGCCGTGCAGCAGGAATTCGTCCTTCAGCATCGCCTGCCACGCAGCGGCGACAATCGGAAAATGCATCGGCAAACAACCGGCCATGATGGCGTTGATGGCGAGCTTCTCGGCGGTGATCGGCTGCGCCCGCACCGGCTCTATGCCGATCAACTGATCGGGCGGCATCAGCGCCCAATCCAGACATTCGGCCACCGCCTTCTCGGTCGGCGGCACGACGGGAAGCCCGTCGGTCCAACCGTTACTGTGGAAAAGTTCCTGCGCCGCGGCGAAATCGGCGACGTCATAGATTTTGGAACTGAACGCGGGCCTCACAGGCGCGGTGAGTACAATATCCGGCATTGCCGATTTCCTTGCAGGCGTGGCGGCGCATCATACACGCGCGGCGCCGAGGCTCAATCGCCGCGCCCACCAAGGCCCGCGAAAGCCTGCTCCATTTTTGCCGGGCTGACCGGTTTGACGAAATAGAAATTCATGCCGGCGGCGAGCGCGGCCGCTTGATGCGCGGCTTCGCCGCGTCCAGAAATGCCGATCACCGTCACCTGTCCGGCCGCGCCCGGCAGCGCGCGAATGCGGCGCGTCGCTTCAAGCCCGTCCAGCCCCGACAAGGTCACATCCATCAGCACGGCGTCGTAACCGCCGCGCGACGCGGAGGCCACTGCCGCCTCGCCGCTTTCGACGAAATCGACCGTGTGCCCGAGTTGGGTCAAAATCGTATTCATCACCACACGTCCGTAAGGATTGTCCTCGGCGCACAACAGCGACAACGATCGCGCAGGTTTGGCGCGCACACCATTGCCGGCGCGCCGCTCGGCAGCGGACGCGACCAGCGCGGTGAAGCGGAACGTGGAACCCGCGCCCGGCCTACTGGTCACCCTGAGATCGCCGCCCATCGCCTTGGCGATGCGCTTGACGAAAATCAGTCCAAGGCCGGCGCCGCCATAGCGGCGTGCGATCTGCTCACTCGCCTGCGCGAACGGCCGAAACAACCGTTTCATATCGGCAGCGCTCATGCCGATGCCACTGTCGATAACCGTAAACACCAGCCGCAAGCGGCCGCGTGTTGCCGGCTCGATCGCGGCGGTCAACGTCACCACGCCGTCGCTGGTGAATTTCACCGCGTTATCGACGAGATTTTCCAGCGCCGCGCGCAGGCGCAACGCATCGCCCGACACCATCGCCGGCAAATCCGGCGCGATGACGATTTTGGATTCGAGCCGCTTGTTGCCGGCGCGCGCGGCCAGAGCCTGCCCGACAGCGTCGGCCAGCGCGCGCGGCGAAAACGGCTCGTGGCGCAGCACCAGCCCGGTCGCGTCGGCCTTGACCGCATCGACGATCAGCGAACTGAGCGCCGCCAGATGCTCGGCGCCGCTTTTCACCGCATTGGCCCAGCCGCGTTCGCGCGGCCCGAGATCCGACGCCGACAGCAATTCGGCGAGCGCGACAATGCCGGTCAACGGCGTACGGATGTCATGGGCAATGCCGGCGAGCGCGGCTTCGATCGCGCGCAACGCGGCGGGGCTTTGCGCTTTCGGCGCGCGCAAAGCTCTGGCGCGCGACCGCACCGCCGCGCGCTTTTTGACAGGCTTGAGGCTTGCCTTGTTACTTGCCTTGCGTTTCGCCATTCATCCCCGCCCCGGGGCGGACAATGGCACGGCGGACCGGTTCAATCGAGCCCGACGGCCCGGCGAATATCGGCCGCGGTCAGGCCCTGCGCGCCCAGTTCCCGCAAACCCGTGGCGCGGGTCGATTTCGACAATTTGCGGCCTTCGGCGTCGAGGACCAGCCGGTGATGGTGGTATCGCGGCACGGCGAGGCCCAGCAGATTTTGCAGAAGGCGATGGACCGACGTGGCGTGGAAAAGGTCCTGTCCGCGCACCACGTCGGTGACGCCCTGGGCGGCGTCATCGACAACCACCGCGAGATGGTAGCTCCCAAGGGTATCCTTGCGCGCCAGGATAACGTCGCCCCAGGCGGCGGGATCGGCCGCTATCGATCCGGTTTCGCCGCCGGGACCGGCGCCGGTTTCGGCCCAGGCCAGCGCACCCGCTTGCGCCAGCGCTGCCGCGGTATCGAGCCGCAACGCATAAGGCTCACCGGCGGCCATGCGCCGGGCGCGCTCGGCCAGGGACATTGATTTGGCCTCGCCGTGATAAAGCGGCGCGCCGTCGGGATCGCGCCGCCGCTGCTCGCGTTGCTCGGCCAGCCGGGCGATCTCGGCGCGGCTCTCGAAGCTTGGATAGATCAGGCCCATCGCATCGAGACGGGCCAAGGCCTCCCGATAGCTATCGAAATGTTCGGACTGCCGCCGCACCGGCTGTTCCCAGGTCAGGCCAAGCCAGGCGAGATCCTCCTGGATGCCTGCCTCGAATTCCGGCCGGCAACGCGACGTGTCGATATCCTCAATGCGCAGCAGCAGGCGGCCGCCGGCCGCGCGGGCCAGGTCGGCGTTCATCAGCGCCGACAAAGCATGGCCGAGATGCAAATAGCCATTCGGCGACGGGGCGAAACGGAAAACGGGTGGCATTATTTGTGATTGCCAAGATTGATGTAAAACGCCAAATGCAAACTCCGCTCATTCCCGCGAAGGCGGGAATCCAGAAAATGCAGCTTAGTCTGGATCCCCGCTAACCCAAGTCGGCTATAGCCGACTTGGGCAATCAAACTACCGACATCGGGCAGGCCCGATGTCGGGCGGGGATGAACGGAATTAAAATCAGGATTGGCCGCAAGGCAAACATGACCCACTTCCTTCACACCCAAGGCGACCTCGAGGCCGGGCTCGTCGAGCTGATCAAACTCGATCCGCGCCTGGCGGCGATCGCCGAAGCCGCCGGCGCCTTCAACCTGCGCCGCCGCGAGGGCGGCTATGCCGGCTTGTGCGCCATTGTCTGCGGCCAGCAATTATCGGTCGCCAGCGCCGCCGCGATCCGCGAGCGGCTGTTCGCAGCCTTCGAGCCGTTTCATCACGATGCCGTCCGCGGTGCGCGGAGCGACAAGCTCAAGCGGCTCGGCCTCTCCAATGCCAAGATCAAGTCGATCAAGGAAATCGGCAAGGCGGTCTCGACCGGCGCCATCGACCTCACCGCCGTCGGCGAGATGGACGCCGACGCCGCGCATGCGCTGCTCACCGGACTGCACGGCGTCGGGCCGTGGACCGCCGATATTTATCTGCTGTTCTGCCTTGGACATGCCGACGCCTTTCCGGCGGGCGACCTTGCCGTGCAGGAAGCCGCGCGCATCGCGCTGAACTTGCGCAAGCGGCCGGACGCCAAGGCGCTCACTAAAATCGCCGAAGCCTGGCGGCCATGGCGCGGCGTCGCCGCGCATTTGATGTGGGCGTATTATCACGTCGTCAAGAAGCGCGAGGGCGTTGGCGTCGGCACCAGCACCAAGCCAAAGGTCAGCGCCAGGAAACACTGGCCGCAGATCAAGAAGACAAAGGCCGTGAAGAAACCCGTCAAGGCTGTTAAGAAAGTCGGGAAAAGAAAAGGGGTACGCCGTGCAAACTGACGTCCAGAAAATCGACGGTCCCCGCCTTGAGCCGAAATCCGGCGCCGCCAAGCAACTGGTCGTCTTCCTGCACGGCTATGGCGCCGACGGCAACGACCTGATTGATATCGGCCGCGCCTGGCAAAGCCTGCTGCCCGACGCAGCCTTCGTCTCGCCGCATGCGCCGAATCCGTGCGGCCAATCGCCGATGGGCCGCGAGTGGTTCCCGCTGACGTTCCGCGATCCGAACGAGCGCTGGCTCGGGGTGAATGCCGCAGGTCCGGCGCTCAACGCCTTCATCGATGCCGAACTGACACGGCGCGGTCTGCCGCCGTCCGCGCTGGCGCTGGTCGGCTTCAGCCAGGGCACGATGATGGCGCTGCATATCGGCCTGCGCCGCGCCGCGGCGCCCGCCGCTATCGTCGGATTTTCCGGCATGCTGGTGCTGCCCGCCGACCCCGATCCAGACGCCTTTGCCGCCGAGATCATCAGCAAGCCTCCCGTGCTGCTGGTGCATGGCGACGGCGACGAAATGATTCCGGTGCAGGCGGTATTCCATGCGTCGCAGGGGCTGGCGGCGCTGGAAGTGCCGACGCAGTGGCACATCTCGGCCGGCATCGGCCACGGCATCGACCAGGAAGGCCTGCGCCACGGCGGCGAGTTTCTCGCGAAACAGTTCAAGGCGCTGAAATAGCCGCCCGGCAGTTGCCCCCAAAGTGCGCCCCTTGCCGGCTTCACAAGCCCGTCATGCTGCACTATTAGTAGATGGCAAGCTGCGTGGCGGCAGCGTTCCTTAGGAGGTTGAGGAGCGTCACTTTGAATGTGCACGTTTCGCCTGCTGGATTTCCGGCCCTGGTGCTCAATGCGGACTTCCGGCCGCTGAGTTACTACCCTCTGTCCTTGTGGTCCTGGCAGGACGCGATCAAGGCCGTCTTCCTTGAGCGCGTGAACATCGTCGCCAATTACGACCACGCGGTGCACTCGCCCAGTTTCGAGATGAAGCTGCCGAGCGTCGTGTCGCTCAAGACCTATGTGAAGCCTTCGACGCATCCGGCCTTCACCCGCTTCAACGTTTTCCTGCGCGACCGATTCGCCTGCCAGTATTGCGGCGAGCGCAGCGAATTGACCTTCGATCATCTGATCCCGCGCTCGCGCGGCGGCCACACCACCTGGGACAATGTGCTGGCCGCTTGCTCGCCGTGCAATCTGCGCAAGGGCAGCATGACGATGCAGGAAGCGCGCATGTATCCGTCGCAGATGCCGTTCCAGCCCACGGTGCATCATTTGCACCGCAACGGCCGGCTGTTTCCGCCGAACTATCTGCACGATAGTTGGCTGGATTATCTCTATTGGGATACCGAACTGGATCCGTAGATTCCGATCCGTCGTTGTTATCCGCCGCCGCCATCCAGGATTGAACATGAGCGAATCGAAAACGATGAACGGCGCATGCCATTGCGGCGCCGTCCGCTTCACGGTCAAATTATCCGAGGGCATCGACGAACCGCGCCGGTGCAATTGTTCGATCTGCCGGATGCGCGGCGCCGTTGCCGTCAGCGCGCGATTGGGCGATCTGACCCTGACCAGCGGCGCCGAAATCCTGAGCCTCTATCAATTCAACACCAGGACGGCGGAGCATTATTTCTGCTCGGTGTGCGGGATTTACACGCATCACCGCCGGCGCTCCAAGCCGGACGAAATCGGCGTCAATGTCGCCTGCCTGGAAGGCGTCAGCCCGTTTGATTTTGCCTGCGTTCCAGTGCTTGAGGGCGCGCGGCATCCCAAGGATACGGGCGTGTCAGTGTCAGGTGTCGCGGGGATCTTGAGATACGAGCCATCGCAGAAAGATGCGTGACGTTTGCCCCTTGAATGGAACCAAATCGTCCCTATCTGGGTTCTGACGGTGATGTTGAGCGTCCACTAAACTGTGCGCTCCGTCACGGCGCTTGCGGGAAACCGCAGCGGGCGGCCACGAAAAGCAGGCGACGGCGGATGTACCCGCGCCCCTCCTTCGTGGCCGTAATCGTTTTTATGTGCAGCTTTATTCTTCGGCAGGCCGCGCCCACGCCGCCTTGACGCCGAGGCCGGCAACCGCCGCCAAAACCAGCGACACCAGCACGTCGTAACCGGCAAGCGACAGGCCGAATAACCGCCACGCCGCTTCGTCGCAGCGCACGACGCGGATGCTCTGCAATTTTTCCATCAATCCGCCGACCGAGCCCAGCGAATTGAGCGGGCCGGAGCAATCGGCCGGACCGGCCCAGAATTTCCATTCGACGCCGGCGTGATAGGCCGACAGACCGGTATTCCAGAGCATCAGCGCAGCGATCGCGCCAAAGCCCAACAGCAGCACCTTGCGCGCGGCACCGTGACTAGCGCCGAGCCAGAGCAGCGCGGCCAAAGGCACGCTGACGTAAAACGCCATGCGCTGGTCGAGACAGAGCGGACACGGCGGATAGCCGAGGACGTATTCGAAGAAGAAAAACCCGCCCATCGTCGCCAGGCCGACGGCGAATACGACAGCGGCCGCGGCGGCGGCCGGATCCTTGCGCAACAGCGTTTGACGCTCCGTCATGATTCTCATGTCCCCTTACGCCCGCCTGTAATCAAACGGCACATTGGGGCGCCGCAAAGGCAACCGACACACCCCGGCTCACCGGGACACCGCAGGAACGCCGGCAGCGACAGCGCGTTGAATCGGCAGTTCGGCGCCGGGCAAAAATGCTGACGAGCCATGCGGCGCCGAACACCTGCTAGCCCCAGACGAGGAAAACGACAATGCGCGATGACAAGACCAAAACTGAGAAAAGCGGCTCCGCCACGCACGAGCCATGGAAGCATCCGGGGCAGGCTTCGCAGGACCCGAACTTTCACCCCGATCCCGACGTTGTCGAGAAGGAAAAGAACAAGAAACAGGACCTCTAACGGGAATTCGTCGATGTACAAGATCTTTGCTGTTATCGGTGTTGTGGTGGTGATCGCGGTCGCGTTGGGCGCTTTTATCAGCGGCAAGCCCAATGAAACTCCCTCGCAGCTGCCCGAAACGACGCCGCCATCGCAACAGACGCAGCAGATCGACCCCAAGTCCCAAGGCGGGACGGCCGATCCGGATCGGCGGCAATAGGCCTGAGCTAGCGCGGGAAGATTGGTGCCCTGGCCGCACTCGAACTAACGAAAGAAACCCCTATTTACAACGTTTTGTAGCCACGCAATTCTAGCTCTACTCACATATCTACTCATATTTTTGTTCGCGGGGATGGTTCGATTCTGCTTGTCCCTTGTGAGCGATGTTCGACGGCTTGGGAAGAGGTCTTCCGCTCGTTATTTTTTAATGGCTTAGGAGTGTTTTGGCACTCTTTTGGCACGGCTGCATTATGTGGGACTATGTGGCGGTATGTGTTACTGATATTTTCGCCAGTTGAACGCCGCCACGTTGGCGTTGTCTCTGTTTTACTCCCAACTTCGGAATTAGCGTCGACAATTAGTGAAACGTTTATAAGCAACAAGAATCGTCCGTCTGCATCGGCGGACACTTAGCCGTGCCGTATGAACATAAGACGCAGCAATAGCCGAGAGTGACTTAGGTCCCTCCCCGCATCTTTGCAATCACAAAAGAACTCACAAGCATTCACAGGCGTGCACTCGATCGCACGATGGCGGCATTTGGGGCAAGCGGTAGCCGATGCCAAAATCATGTTTTAAAATGATGCGCTTCACACATTTAATACGCTTGGCCTAAGTAGCTATGCGATAACCCCAAAAATATCCGGCCGGTGATCATCTTTTGGGGGCCATTCGGCCAATCCCACCTATCGGCGACGATATCGCCTCTATTGGGATACGCGCAAAGCCCAACGTCGCTTATCGGAGCGTAAATCAACAAGACTAAGCGACTCGACATCGATTTGCCAAAACGACTCGCGTGGCGCTCCCAGCACGTCGACGACAGCCGCACGGATAACCGATGCGTGGGTAACCGCAATCGTGTGACCATTGTCGTGCAACCTGGTAGCCATCCAACCCGAGACTCGTAGCATCAGGCCCACAAGCGACTCGCCGCCGTGCGGGGCGGCGCCGGGATCGGAGAGCCAGGCCGCAACCTCTGCCGGGTATTCCGACTGAACGTCCGCGAGCTTGCGACCGCTCCAGTTGCCATAGTCGCAATCGCGCAATGCGGGATGCATAACGGCATTGAGTGAAAGAGCCTCCGCGGTTTGCCGCGCGCGAAGCGCGGGGCTGGTCACCGCGCGATCCCAGCGTCGCAACGACGGACCGAGCCTCTTGGCCTGGTCCACGACGCCATCCTCGATCGGTTCGTCGAGCGGAAAGGCGGACGCGCGCGTTGCCGCCGTCGCTCCGTGGCAGATCAAGGTAAGACGCGCAGGCATTGAAATCGTGCTCCGGACGAACGCTTACGCTTGTACAGCCCGACACTCTCCCATTGACAGTCGTGTCACCGCACCGATACTCTAAATTAACTCAATAGGATAGGAAGCCGGTGTAATTCCGGCACGGTCGCGCCGCTGTGACCGGAATCGCCCAAAGGCGGTCCGGGAGTCAGACCCTTCCCATTGGCCAATATTTTACGGACGGGACGCGTAATCCCAGGAGATGCCATGATGTCCGATTTTGTTCTTGCTCCCAATGATCGTCCGGTCGCTATTCCGGTCGGTGAACTGTTGCCTTGGGCCGCGTTCGGGGGCCTCCTTCTGCTGCTTGCCATCTATTTTGTCGGTGCCGAGCAGGGAGCCCAATCCCTCATCTCGGGCATGTATGTCCACGAATTTGTCCACGATGGCCGCCACCTTCTCGGTTTTCCCTGTCACTGAGTGGGGACCGTCATGGTCGGGAGTCTTCTCCTGCGGGGCATGCTCGTAGGCGCCGTTGCGGGTTTATTGGCATTCGGATTCGCGCGCATCTTCGGTGAACCGGAGGTTGATCGCGCGATCGCGTTCGAAGGGCTGATGACCAAGACGAACGCGCCGGCGCACGTGGAAGCACATGCCAACGGCACGACACACGCCGCCGCTGAAGTTCACATGCGCGAACACGCGCCGGAGGCCGAACTTGTCAGCCGCGAAACCCAATCCGGCTTCGGTCTGCTGACCGGTATCGTAGTCTATGGTGCGGCGATCGGCGGGTTATTCGCCCTGTGTTTTGCCTTTGTTTATGGTCGCGTCGGCCAACTCCGAGCGCGCGCGACCGCAGCGCTGCTCGCCTTGGGCGCCTATGTCGCGATTGTGCTTGTGCCCAACATCAAATATCCGGCCAGCCCGCCTTCAGTCGGAAGCGCGGATACCATCGGCTCGCGAACCGGGCTGTATTTTCTCATGATCGTGGTCTCCGTGACCGCGGCGATCTTAGCGGTGGCATTTGCGCAACGCCTTCGTGTTCGATTGGGAACTTGGAACGCGGCGATCCTGGCTGGTGTGGCCTTCGTCGTGTTCATCGCCATCGTGCAATACGGATTACCGTCAGTGGATGAAGTGCCGGAACAGTTCTCCTCCGTTGTGCTGTGGCGTTTCCGGGCTGCTTCGCTCGGAATCCATGCCGTGCTGTGGGCCACGATCGGGCTTTTATTCGGCGCTTTGACCGAACGTAGCCTGGCTGCGCAGCTCAGCCGGGCAGTCGCAGCACGCTCCCTCGCACGCTGATCGACGCGCCGCTCATCCGACGGCGTGGGCAAAGAACTTGCCGATGCAGTTTTCGACCTTCTTGTTCGTCACGATGACAGCGTTGGAGTTCGTCCAGACATGAGAAAGCTGTCCATCATCGGCATTGGCGCCGGCAATCCTGATTATCTCACCGTGCAGGCGATCAACGCCCTGAAGACGCTCGACGTCGTATTCTTAATCGACAAGGGATCCGACAAGAGCAGCTTGACCACGTTGCGGACCGAGATTTGCGGGCGCTACATCCTGAACAAATCCTTTCGCATCGTGGCCGCGGAAGATCCTGCGCGTGATCGTTTGCCGAGCCATTACGAATCCGCCGTCGCGGACTGGCATGCCAAACGTGCGGCCATCTACGAGCGCATGATCCGTGAGGAATTGGCCGACGGTCAGCACGGCGCCTTTTTGGTCTGGGGCGACCCTTGCCTTTACGACAGCACCTTGCGCATCGTCGATCAGGTCGCCGCTATGGGTACGGTCGCGTTCGAGGTTGAAGTGATCCCAGGCATCACCAGCATCCAGGCTCTGGCGGCGCGGCACAAGATTCCGATCAACCGCATCGGCGAACCTGTGTTCATCACCACCGGCCGCAGGCTCGGCGACGAGCAACCGCACGACACTGTCGTCATGCTCGACGGCGGCTGTGCATTTACCGCGATCGAGGACGACAGCGTCGAGATATTCTGGGGAGCCTACCTCGGCACCGACAATGAGATCCTCGCGTCGGGCCGGCTGCACGAATGCAAGGATGAGATTCAAAAGATCAAGGCCGACGCACGTACGCGGCACGGCTGGATCATGGACACCTATTTGTTGAGAAAGACCGTCGCGTCGTGAAACCGGTCCACCGCCACACCTGCTTACATTCCCGCCAACGCCGCCGCGATCAACAGAACGGCGATTTCCCCGATCTGTTCGACGGCGCCCAGCACGTCGCCGGTCTGGCCCTGGATTTGGCGCTGGCACAACCAGGCCATCGCACCATGCAGGCAGGCGAGCGCGACCAGTGCGACAAGGCCCGCCGTGACGCCGAAACTGCCGGAGAGTGCAAGGAGACCCAACGCGATCGCGGCGATGCCGCTGATTCTTGGCGGGATGCCGGCACTGGCGCTCAGTCCGTCCGCGCGCGCCGGCGGCACATAACGCATAAAGGCGGCCAGCCCGGCACGCGCCGCCGCCTGCGCGGCTATCAAGGCCGCGAACACCAGTCCCGGATCGTGCAGGCTTGCAAGCGCACTGATACGCAGCACGAACGAGAGCACGAGCGCGCACGCGCCATAAGTACCGATCCGGCTGTCACGCATGATCTCAAGCTTGCGCTCACCCGTCGCGCCGCCGCCGAACCCATCGGCGACATCGGCAAACCCGTCTTCGTGCAAACAGCCGGTGATACCCGCCGTGGTTGCGATTGCCAACGCGGCGGCAGGCAAGGCCGGCAGATGCAGTTGGCTGAACAGCATATAGACGGCGCCGCCCAAGGCGCCGACAACGCCGCCGACAATTGGCGCCGACCAGAGTGCGCGCGCGACGTCGCCGCGATCGATCGGCTTCGACCGCGTCAGCGGCAGTCGCGTCAGGAAAACGACGGCGACCTCAATCTCGGCAAAGCGTTGACGTATCCAGTCGATGGCAAACATGACTTCTCTTTACGGCACGGACGCCCGAGAACAACGGCAGGTCTGCTTTCTAGCAGGAAAGCCGCTTGTAACGTGCCCCACCAAAACGCAACATAGTAGTGAGAAACAAAAATGACGAACATGACCAGCGGCCTCTCTGCTATGACAGACGGTACCGAACCGGTGACCAGATTCGCCACTTTAGCCGACCTGCGTGCAGCCTGCCTCGACCTGCCTTTAGGCGATGAAACGGCGATGGCCGAAGCCCTCGCTCGGCAAGCGACGCTGACCAAGCCGCCCGGCAGTCTTGGCCGGCTCGAAGAAATCGCCGCGTGGCTGGCCAAATGGGGCGGCGCCAGCCGACGGCTCGACCGTGTCGATGTCCTGATCTTTGCCGGCAATCATGGCGTCACGGCGCAGGGCGTCTCGCCCTATCCCGCCGCCGTCACCGCGCAGATGGTGGCCAATTTCAGCCACGGCGGCGCCGCGATCAATCAACTGGCGCAGGCTTCGTCGGCAACGCTACGGGTCATAGCGCTCGATCTCGATCAGCCCACCGCCGACTTCACCCTTGAACCGGCGATGGACGAAGCGGCCTTCCTGAAGGCCGTGAGCGAAGGCTACAACGCGGTGCGGATCGGCACCGATCTCATCTGTCTGGGCGAAATGGGGATCGGCAACACCACGGCAGCCGCGGCCATCGCCGCCGCGCTACACGGCGGCGGCGGCGCGCGCTGGGCCGGCCGCGGCACCGGCCTCGATGACCGCGGAATGGAGCGTAAGCGAACCGCGATCGACAATGCGCTCGCCCGTCATGCGGGCGCGCTCGGCGATCCACTGATGATCGCCGCCGCATTTGGCGGCCGCGAACTTGCCGCCATCCTCGGCGCCACGCTTGCTGCGCGCCACCGCGCTATTCCGGTGCTGCTTGACGGTTTCGTCTGCACGGCGGCGGTTGCGCCGCTGGCGCGAATGCGCGCCGACGCGCTCGATCACACGCAGGCCGCCCATGTATCGGCCGAAGCCGGACACCGGGCGCTGCTCGGCGAACTCAAGCTGCAACCGCTGCTCGATCTCGGCATGCGTTTGGGCGAAGGCTCCGGTGCGGCGCTGGCCGTGCCGATGCTGCGCGCCGCGCTCGCCTGTCACACCGGGATGGCCACGTTTGCCGAAGCGGGCGTGGCGGGCAAGCCGCACTGACCGCTCAGTCGTCCCGCGCGATCGCGTGAAAGAAGGTGCCGGAGACCCGGCCGCGCCGGCTGCCGGTCTCGGCTACCGGCCGGCCCTGAGCATCCGTTACATCCACCAGCCGCTCGTCGCCCTCGCCCATCGATGTGATCGAAGCGTGATGATATTCGTGACCCCGGACGAGTTCGCCGGCCGCCCCGAGCGGATTGTCGGCTAGCAGCCGCGCATGACGATAACCGAGATGGAGCCGGCGTTTGGCGAAACTCGTCGAATGACCGAGCAGGCTGGCCATGGTGTGACGCACGCCCTGGGCGTCCTCTATGCTTTGACCCAACACCATATAGCCGCCGCACTCGCCATGGACCCGGTGACGCTGGGCGAAATGTCCAAGCCCCTCCAGGAAGCGCTGCGCCGCTGCCAACCGCCCCGCATGTAGCTCCGGATATCCACCCGGCAGCCAGCAGGCGTCGCAATCTTGCGGCGGCGCCTCGTCGCGCAACGGCGAGAACGGAACAATCTCCGCGCCGGCACGGCGCCAGCCGTCGAGCAGATGCGCATAGACGAAGGTAAAGGCCTCATCCGATGCCAGCGCAATTCGCTGGCCGGGCGGCGCGAGCATCGTGTGGGTTTGTCCGCGCGAGGCAACGAGCGGCGCTGCCATCGCGGCGATGGCGTCGAGGTCAAGATGGCGTTCCATCACATCGGCGAAGCGCCCGATCCGTGTCGCCAAATCGGCATGCTCGCTCGCCTGCACCAGCCCGAGATGCCGTTCAGGCAGGATCAGCGTTTCGTCACGGGGAATAGCGCCGAGTACCGGAATGCCTAGCGCCTTAAGCGCATCCGCGATCAGCGCACGATGCCGGTCGCTGCCCAGCCGATTGAGCACGACGCCGCCGATCCGGACCGCCGGATTGTAATTGGCAAAGCCGGCTGCGACGGCCGCCGCCGATTGCGACTGGCCCGACACGTCGAGAACCAAGAGCACAGGCAGGCCGAAGCGCGCGGCCAGATCGGCGGCGGCGCCAGAGCGGCCGGGCTCGCCCGGCACGCCGTCGAACAATCCCATGGCGCCTTCGATCACCAGTATTTCGGCGTCCCTCACGGTGTCCGCGATCAGCGCCTCAATCAAGGACGGTGGCATCGCCCAGGTATCGAGGTTCGCGCCTTTGGCGCCGGTGGCGGCGGCATGAAAGGCGGGATCGATATAGTCCGGCCCCGATTTGGCAGCGCGCACCTTGACGCCCTTGCGCACCAGCGCAGCCAGCAGGCCGAGTGTCACGGTGGTCTTGCCGGAACCGGAACGGGGCGCCGAGACGATCAAGCCTTGCGCGGTCATCGTACGACCTCGGCTTCAGCAGCTATCTGCAAGAGCTTGTCGCGCTCATTGACGATATCGCCAACGATAATAAGGCCGGGCAAATCGACGCCGATCGCTTCCACGTCAGCGGCCAGACGGTCGAGCCTGGAAATGACGATGCGCTGCTCGGCTCGGGTTGCCGCCACAATCACCGCCGTCGGCGTGTCAGCAGCAAGCCCGCCCCGCGACAGCGCGACCGCAATGCGTTGTATGTAATGCATCGCCATATAGATCACGATCGGTTGCCCGGTGCGCGCCAGCGCCGCCCAGTCGATATCTTCATCCGGTCCGGCGTTGCCGGTCGCAAAGATGATCGCGTGATTGACTCCCCGCATCGTTGCCGGGATCGACGCCGCGGTCAGCGCGGCGAGCCCGGCAGTGATGCCGGAAACGATACGATAGGGAATCGTGGCGCGCGCCAGCGCCGCGGCCTCCTCGCCGCCGCGCCCGAACACGCAAGGATCGCCGCCCTTCAACCGCACCACCCGGTGGCCAGCGCGCGCCAGCGCAATCAAGCGATTGCATATGTCCGTTTGTGGCGTCGACGGTTGGCCGCCGCGCTTGCCGGCATATTCCAACCGCGCCTGCGGATCTGCGAGCGCCAGCACGCGGCGATCGATCAGCGCGTCATGCACGATGACGTCGGCCTGCGTCAGCGCAGCGATGGCGTCGAGCGTCAGCAGACCAGGATCGCCGGGCCCGGCTCCGACCAGCCATACGTGCCCCGGTTCCAGAACAGGAAATTTGCCGCGCAGCGCCGCGAGGGCTTCGAGCTTATTCATGGGCGCCACATCAACCTCTGCTGCCGCGAAATCGTCGGCGATAGTCCGGATCGTAGAGAGCGCTTTCCCGGAAATCATGCGCCGCGAGCGCGCGACCGACCAGCACCAGCGCGGTGCGCTCGATCGGGGCCGCCGCGATCTGGCCGACGATGTCGGCCAGTGTGCCGCGCAGCACGCGCTCGTCGGGCCAACTCGCCCGCACCACGACGGCAACGGGACATTCGGCGCCATAGAACGGCGTCAGTTCGGTAACGATCGACTCGATTGCATGAATCGCCAGATGTACGACCAGGGTTGCGCCACTGGCGGCAAAGACGGACAAGCGCTCGTTTTCCGGCATCGACGACGCACGACCGCTCATGCGGGTAAGCACCACGCTTTGCGCCAACTCGGGCACTGTGAGCTCGCGGCCAAGCACGGCCGCCGCCGCTGCGAAGGCCGGCACGCCGGGAGTGAGCGTATAGGGAATGGCCAGCCGCTCCAGCCGCCGCACCTGTTCGGCAACTGCACTGTAGATCGACAGATCGCCGGAATGAAGCCGAGCGACATCGCGGCCTTGGCCGTGCGCGGCGACGAACTCCGCTTCGATCTCGTCGAGCGACATCGGCGCCGTATCGATGATGCGCGCATCGGCGGGGCAATAGCCGAGCAGTTCTTTCGGCACGAGTGAACCGGCATAGAGACAGACCGGGCAACGCGCGATCAGGTCGCGCCCGCGCACCGTGATCAGATCGGCCGCGCCTGGCCCCGCTCCAATGAAATGCACTGTCATGGTGTGTCTCCACTGAGCGCGAGTGCGCAGGTCGCGGTTCTTACTGTGATGCGCGGCACCAGCAGCCGCGCCGTTGGGCCGGCGGCAGCGAGCGCCGCCGCCTCGGCGACCGAGGGCACACCGGTCAAGGCGAGCACGCGCGCGGACTTTGTTATTCCGCGCGTGGCAGCGGCCTCGAGTTCGGCTTGCGCCACCACGACGAATTTGATGCCGCGCGTCCGCGCGACTTCTGCGATGCCCGTTTCGTTTGCTTTTGCCGCCGAAGTCGCGATCAAATCCAACTCCCGTATTGGTTCGCCGGTGTTACTCAACGCGGCAGACAGCGCCGCCTCAATGTCCCGTGCGGAGGCGCCCGCGCGACAGCCTATGCCGGCCACCATCATGGCTTGCCCCAGACCCATTGCGTGACCGGCATGGCCGAACGCCAGCCCGTCTTGTCACCGATGCGATCGGCGCGCGCCAGTGCGATGCGGATCAGTTCGCCGCCATCCGCGAGATGGCGCGCGGCCAACAAAGCCTCTGTCTCCAAGGTCACGGCATTGACCACAAGGCGGCCGCCGGGCTTGAGCGCAGTCGCCGCCACGTCAAGCAGGCCGGGATGGGCGCCGCCGCCGACGAATATCGCATTTGGCGGTGGCAAGCCATCGAGCGCTGCCGGCGCCATGCCTTCGACAATCTCAAGGCCGGGAACGCCGAATGCGGCGGCGTTGCGCCGAATTCGCGCCGCGCGCTCGACGTGCTGTTCGATGGCGACGGCACGTAGCGACGTGTCGGCCAGCAGCCATTCGATCGCCACCGAACCGGCGCCGGCGCCAATGTCCCACAGCATCTCGCCGCGCCGCGGTGCCAAGGCTGACAACGTCACCGCCCGAATCTCACGTTTGGTGATCTGGCCATCATGCTCGAACAAGGCATCGGCGAGTCCCGGTGCGCGGGTCAGGATGCGCGCGCCTGGTATCGCCTCGATCTCGACGGCGAGGACATTAAGCGCGTCGACGCCATCGAGGGTGAAATCTGCCGCCTTTGTTTGGCGGAGCCGTTCACGCGGACCGCCGAGCGCTTCCAGCACGGTCAATCGCGACGGGCCAAAGCCGAGATCGGTGAGAAGCCGCGCCAAGGCGGCAGGTCCTTCGTCGTTCGACGTCAGCGCCAGGACGCGCGTGCCGGGAAACAGATGCGGCCGGATCAGATCGAGCGACCGTCCGTGCAGCGAGATTAATGTGGTGTCGGCCAATGGCCAGCCGAGCCGAGCCGCCGCCAGGCTGAACGATGACGGCGCCGGCATCACTACCGTCTCCTGCGAATCGATGTGGCGCGCGAGCAGTGAACCCACTCCGTAGAACGACGGATCGCCGGACGCGAGCACGCAGACCTGCCGCCCACGCTGGGCCATAACCTCGCTCACCGCGCCGTCAAATGGGCTAGGCCACGGCCGGACCGCACCGCGGATGAGGTCACCTGCAAGGGCGAGGTGGCGTTGGCCGCCGAACACGATGTCGGCCGCCGCGATCAGCCCGCTGGCGATCGGGCTCAAGCCATCGGCGCCATCCTCGCCGATGCCGACAATGGACAGCCAGCGGGGCTTTGCGGCACTCTCGGAAGTGGTTGGACTGTATGGCGGCGAAGCAACTCCCACTTCGCCGGGAAATGATCTAGACGGCGACATGCGACATATCCTCATCCTCGGCGGCACTCTCGAAGCGCGGCAACTGGCCGGCCACCTGGCCGCGCGTGACGATCTGTGCGTCACGCTGTCGCTCGCCGGCCGCACAGTCGCACCCGCCGTGCAGCCGGTGCCGGTGCGTAGCGGTGGCTTCGGCGGCGTCGAGGGCCTGGCCGCCTACCTCATGGAGGCGCGCATCGATATCCTGATCGACGCCACCCATCCTTATGCGGCGACTATGTCGGCGCACGCGGCACAAGCCGCCGCGCGTGCCGGGGTGCAATTGCTGGCGCTGCAACGCGCGCCCTGGCGCGCCGTCACCGGCGATCATTGGCAGGAGGTCGCCGATAGCGCGGAAGCTGTGCGCGCGCTCGGCGAAAGTCCGCGTCGCGTCTTCCTCGGCATCGGTCGCAAGGAAGTGGCCGCATTCACCGTCGCTCCGCAGCACGATTATCTGATCCGAACCGTCGATCCGATCGCGCCGACACTGGGGTTGCCACGGGCCGAATACCTGCTGGCGCGCGGCCCGTTCGCGGAAGCCGATGAGCGCGCCTTGCTGTCGGGCCATCGCATCGACATTATCGTTACCAAGAACAGCGGCGGCGAGGCCACCTATGGCAAAATCGCCGCGGCGCGCACGCTTGGCATAGCGGTGATCCTGCTGCGCCGGCCGCGACTGCCGGCCGTGCCCACGGTGCACACGATCGATGATGCGCTGGCCCGGCTCGATCATGCGCTTGCGTCCTTGACCGCGCGTGGCGTGTAGACCAGCGGTTCGCGACCAGGCCGTTCGACTACGCGCGTCAGCGCCGAGCCGACGATGACAAGCGTCGACATGTCGGCGATGGCCGGATCGGCCGCCTCCAGAGTTGCGATCACTACACTTTCGTCAGGCCGCCCCACCGCGCGCCCGAATACGATCGGTGTCGCTCCGGGCAAATGACGCCGGAGTCGATCGAAGGCCGCGCCCAATTGCCACGGACGCGCGCGCGAGATCGGATTGTAGAGCGCCATGACGAAGCCGCCGGACGCAGCGGCATCGAGGCGCTGTTCGACCACCGGCCAGGGTTTGAGATTGTCGGACAATGAGATCGCGCAGAAGTCATGGCCGAGCGGCGCACCGACCCGCGCCGCCACCGCCAGCATGGCGCTGATGCCGGGCACGATCACGAGGTCGAGACCACGCCATGCTTCGGCGCCGTGTTCGACCTGTTCGCACACGGCGGCTGCCATCGCGAACACGCCCGGATCGCCACCGGACACCATGGCGACTTTACCGCCGCGCGCGGCATGGTCGAGCGCTGCGGCGGCGCGGGCGCCTTCCTCTCGATTGTCGGACGGATAACGTGCCTGTCCCGACCGCGCCGGAACGCGCGCGAGATAAGGACCATAGCCATAGAGCGCATCGGCCAATGCAAGCGCCGTGGCAGCTTCGGGCGTCATCGTATCGGGGTTTCCCGGCCCCAGCCCAACTACCGCGAGAGAGCCGCTCATGACCGAGTCTCCCAGCCCGGCACCAGCACGACCGAGAAATAGGGCGCCACGTCATCGTGCTTTTGGGCGAGCGGCATGCTGACCGCGGCGGCGGTCGTTCCCCGTTCGACATAGACGGCGCGCGGCAAGCGGCCGGTGCGCGTGAGCGCGCGGCGAACTTTACCGAGATTGCGGCCGATCTTCATGACCACGACGGCCTCCGTGTCAGCGAGACGTCGCGTCAACTCGTCTTCCGGTAAAGTGGCCGGTAGTACCGCGAAGACATCGTTACCTTGTGCGATCGGCAGCCCGACCGACGCCCAGCAACCGGACATGGCGGTGATGCCGGGCACGATCTCAACTGGATAGCGTTTTGAGAGCCGCACATGCAGGTGCATATACGAGCCGTAGAACAATGGATCGCCTTCGCTGATTACAGCGACAGTGCGGCCCGCGTCCAGGTGGCGCGCCACAGCCGCAGCGGACTCGTCGTAAAATTCCCGAATTGCGTCGCGGTAACCGGCGGCGGTCGCTGGAATTTCGGTGGTTACCGGATAGAGCAACGGCAATTCCACCACGTCCTCCTGCAGCCGATCGGCGACAATTGCGCGCGCATTGCTGGCGTGGCCGGCCTTGGCGAAGTGGGCGATCACATTAGCCTCAGCAAGCACGCGCGCTGCCTTCAAGGTCAGCAACTCGGGATCGCCCGGTCCGACGCCGACGCCGATGAGTCGTCCGGGCGTCATGGCTCGACCTTCGCCAAGGCGTTGACGGCAGCAGCTGTCATGGCGCTGCCACCGATGCGGCCGCGCACGATGAGGAAAGGCACGCCGGACGTATCGGCGGCAAGCGCGTCTTTCGATTCCGCTGCGCCGACAAAGCCGACCGGAATGCCGAGGATAGCGGCCGGCCGCGGCGCTCCTTGGGCAAGCCGCTCAAGCAAATGAAACAGCGCGGTCGGCGCGTTTCCGATCGCCACCACCGCGCCGGCAAGCCGCTCACCCCACAAATCGAGCGCCGCGGCCGATCGCGTCGTGCCAAGCTGTTCGGCCATTGCCGGCACGCGTGGATCGCGCAGCGTGCAGACCACCTCGTTGCCAGCAGGCAGCCGGGCCCGCGTGATGCCGTGGGCGACCATTTCGGCATCGCACAGGATGGGGGCGCCGTTGCGCAACGCCATTCGCGCGGCGTCGATCAGGCCGGTGCCGAACACAACATGCCGCGCGGCGTCGGAGTTGCCACAGGCATGGATCATGCGCACCACGACATCGGCCTCGTCCGCGGCGAAGCGCGATAGATCGGTCTCGGCGCGGATGATGGCAAAGGATTGCCGGTAAATCGCCGCTCCGTCGCGCTCATAATCGTAACGCTCAGCCATAGTTACTCCGAAAAAGAAGAAGCCAGGCGCGCAAGCAACGCCGGCAAATCGTTGACGCTGACAGTTTCCAACAATGCGCCATCGACGAACACATCACAGGCTCCGGCGCGGCCGAATACGGCAAGCCGGGCCGGCGAGGGATAGGCACAGCCCTTGGCGCAACCGGAAAGATGGATGACGCCGCCGCGCCCCGGCGCGGCCGCGACGGCTAGCTCAACAGCTTGCGCAATCGTTGGAGCAAGCGCGCGCGCCGAAATCTGGCCGGAGGCGCAGATCGGGGCGCCCGCGCAGGCCACGATACGGCGGCGGGAATCATTCCCTTCGGTCATGAATCCGAGTGCGCCCGCGTTGGCGACAAAGACTGGCGTGGCGTCAGGTGACAGATCGACGACCAGCAGCGTGCGGTCTGGCGCCGTGCGTAGCCCGGCCGCGCCGACGTTGCGCGCGGTGGCGATCAGTCTGCGCAATACTTCCGAATCCGCATGCCCGAATGGCAGGCCGAGGCCGACCGCGACGCGCTGCGTGCGCAGGCGATGGATGCCGATTGCGGATACCGGAGCGCGGGCTTGCGGCGGCTGGCGCTCGATCAATAGATCGTCAATTGCGGCGCGGAAGGGCTGCGTGCCGTCTTCACGCAATGCCTCGCGCATGCGCCTTCCCGGTGCTTTCGCCGTCAGCACGTCAAGCAAGCGTAGTGCACATTCAACGGCGCGCGCCGGTGGCACCGCTCCGAGTGGATGCGCCGTCGCCGCGTCACCCGCCACTGCGACATGGAAACAGGTCTCACCATCGTCGCTCATCGCGCGCAACCGGATGTCGGCCACGACCCCGTCAAGGTGCAGGGCGCGGCCATCGTCGAGGATGATCGACGCCTTCGCCGCCAAATGGGGGGCAAACGAAGCCTGCTCGATAGCCGCGCGCAAGACCTTGGCGAGCGCAAGGATTCTCAAGTCCTTGTCGGTGTCGAGGCCGCTGAGCGGTGGTGTCAAAACCTGATGTCCGCGGCAGTCAATGCCGAGCGGCTCCACCGCCGCGGCGAAGGCCGGCGTCGATGCCGTGCTTAACCCGCGCACCTGGATATTACCGCGCGAGGTCACCTCGATAATGCCATTGCCATGCGCGCGCGCGGCGACGCAGAGGCGGTCAAACGCGTCGAATGCGATCGTATCGCCGGCTGGCGTCAGCCGCGCTAGCAGACCATCGCCGGTCGGCATGGGCGTCGAAAGAGTTGGGCACCAGCCGCGGCGCAGCATTGCCGTCATGATACGGCCTCGTGTGTGAGCGCCGCCAAATTCCCATCGATGTCGTTGCGGCGTGGATGCCACAGGCCTTTGCGGCGGGCCGCGTCCAAACGCGCGGCGATCGCGCGCGCCGCGTCCGGATTTTCTTGCAGCAGGAAGTCGCGCACGCGCGGATCGCCGAGATAGGCGTCGTACACGAGATCGATCAGCGCGCTCGACACGGCGCCGGTCGTCTCGGCGAAGTCGATCAACCGGTCCACCGTCTCGGCAAATTCGGCGGCGCCGCGTGGGCCGTGTCGCATCTGGCCTTCGATAAAGCGCGGATTGATGGCGCGAGCACGCACGATCCGCGCCAGTGCATCCTTCAATGGCCGCGCCCGGGGCCGGGCCGGGTCGGTGAGGTCGAGCATCACCAGGTCCGGCGTCCGCCCGAGTAGGGCGGCGGCGGCGGCAAAGCCGCCGACAAACGAGGCGTCTTCGGCGCCCTCAAGCAGATCGCGCGCGGGATCATCGCTCGGATGCACCAGCAGATCGGCGACGGCCACGCGCGCCGCGAAGGCACCCGGAACGGCGGCGCCGACGCCGTCCGCGCCGCCATAGATATGTGAGGCGGCGGCAAGATAGGCCGCGCCGATGTCGTCGCGATCGGCATCGGTGCCGATCAAGGCCTCGATGCCGGCGCCGTAGGCCCCCGGCGCGGTGCCAAAAATGCGCGCCAGTGGCGCGGCGTCATCCGTCGCGCGGTGCGCGCCAGCCAAGGGATTTTCCTCGTCGGTTTCGTCGCGCGCGGCAACCGCCTTCACCGCGGCATCAAGTAAAGCGATTTGAGCGGGAAACAGATCGCGGAACAGGCCCGAAATGCGCCAGGTGACGTCCACGCGCGGGCGGCCAATCGCGGCGCAGGGCAGCACCTCGATGCCGAGCACGCGGCCGGTTGCCGGATCCCAGGTCGGCCGGCAGCCCATCAGCGCAAGCCCTTGCGCGATTTCCTCACCGCCGGTGCGCAAGGTGGCGCTGCCCCAGAGATCGATGATGAGCGAACGCGGCATCTCGCCGTGATTTTGAAGATAGCCGCGCAATACTTCTTCAGCGGCAAGCCGCCCGAGGTCCATGGCTGTCGCGGTCGGCAGGCCGCGCGGGTCGGCAGTGAACATGTTGCGTCCGGTCGGCAACACGTCGCGCCGCGCACGGTGCGGCGAGCCCGCCGGCCCCGGCTCGACCCGGCGGCCATCGAGTGCATTGATCAGGCTGTAGCGCTCATTGTCGGCGCTCACCGCCCAGGCGGCGTCGATTTCCCTTCCCGCAGGCGGCCGGCCGTAGATGTGCTGGCCATCCTTGATGGCAAGATCCTTGAGATCGCACAGCCAGGCGTCGATGCGGCCGAGTGCATCTTCCGGCGCGGCTTGCGTCTCGATGCCGGCCTCATGCGCGATGCCGTTGTCTTGCGCCGTTTCGATGATCAAGCGGGCGAGCCGCTCGCGCCGGCGCTGATCGAGACCATCGGCCTGGGCATACTCATCGACCAGCCGCTCAAGTTCGCGTGCATCGTGGGACAATCCCGGTCCGATCAACGGTGGCGGCAAATGGCCGATCGTCACCGCTGCGATCCGGCGCTTAGCCTGCGCCGCCTCGCCCGGATTGCTCACGATGAAGGGGTAGATAACTGGAATGGACCCAACCACCGCCTCGGGAAAACAGTCGGCCGTCAGCGCCACTGCCTTGCCCGGCAGCCATTCCAGCGTGCCGTGCGCGCCCATGTGTACGATCGCTTGGACATCTGCGACATGACGCAGCCAAAGCCCAAACGCGAGCAGTGCATGGCGCGGCGGCAGGGCTGGATCGTGATAATCGGCGCGCCGGTTGCCGGGCCGTCCGCGATCGGGCGGCAAGGCGACGATCACATGACCGAAGCCATGCGCCCGGAAGCGAAAGGCGCCATCACGCACTTGCTCGTCCGCCTCCGGCGCGCCCCAGGCCGCGGTGATGCGCGCGGCGACGGCTGCGGGGAGCTTGGCCAAAAGCGCGCGATAGGTCTCAAGCGAAAGAGATGTTTCGGGATTGGTGTGTGAAATGCGATCGAGCAACGCCCTTGTGCTCGGAGGCGCGCTGTCCACTCCGTAGCCGGCCTGCGCGAGATCTGCCAGCAGAGCATTCACGCTGGCCGGCACGTCGAGACCGACCGCATAGCCGGTCCGCCCCGGCACACCCGGATAGTCCGGCATCAGCACCGCGATGCGCCGTTCTGCGCGTGGGGTTTTTTGCAAACGCACCCATGAAACGACACGATCGGCCAAGGCATCGATCCGATCCGGTTCCGGCTGGTTGGCGACCGCGGTGAAAGCCAGGCTGTCGGCGCACGAGGACGGATGCTTGAACGACAGCACGCCGCCGAGCAGACGCCCGTCCAGCTCCGGCAACACGACATGCATGGCAAGATCGGCGGCGCCAAGCCCGCGCGGGCTCTCGTTCCAGGCCGCGCGCTTCGTGGTTGCGATCACTGCCTGAATCACTGGGACGCCAGCTTCATCGAGTGGCGTTGCCTCGCCTGGGCTGCCGACGGCGGCAAAGGCCGTGGTGGTCACGATAATGGTGGGCCGCAGGCGTTGCATCGCCGCGCGCAGGAAAGCGGCCGCATCCGGATCCTTCAGGCTCGGTACGAACAGCGGTGCGACCGCGAAGCCGCGCGCCGCCAGCGCGTCATAGAGAGCATCGATCGGCGCTATGTCGGCGGCGAGCAGCATGGAACGGTAGAACACGACCGCAACTACCGGCCGTTGCGGCGGTAGCATCGCCAGCAATTGCCCGATATCGATCGCTTGTTCGGCCGGTGTATAACCACCCGTGCGCAGTACCGCGCGCGGCTCCGACCATGCGATTGCGGCCCCTGTATGACCTGCGAGCCGCCGCAATAACGACCGCAGATTATCGCGGCCGCCTTCACGGAAATAACGCAGCAGCATCGCAAGCTCATTGGGCGGCAGCGTCGACATTTCCGCCAAGCGCGGATCGTCGCGGTCCTCGCCCGGCAGCAAAGCGAGCGCGATGCCGCGTTCTTTTGCCAATGCGGAAAGTCGGGTCACGCCGTAGCGCCACCAGTCGATGCCTCCGAGCAACCGCACGACAATGAGCTTGGCATGACGGGCGACGCGGTCGATCCACAGATCGACCGACATCGGGTGGCGCAACTCGCGTAATTGCACCAAGCGCAAGCTCGGCAACCCTTCGCCCTCGGCGGCCCAGGCCGCCGCGAGGCCGGTGAGGTCACTGTCGGCGAAGGACAGCACGGCGATGTCGCCCGGCGGCTGCGCGAGATCGACCGGCTCGACGATGTCATCAAGACTGGTGGAACTGGTCGTGAGTAGATGCATCGCTCATCCACCGAGTAGGCGCGTTACCACCGACCGGTCGAAACCCTTGAGCCCGATGACGACCAGACGCGTCTCGCGCGGTTCCATCTCCGACCAGGCCCGGTCGTAATGCCAAGCGACACGCGCGCCAACCGCTTGCACCAGCAGTCGCATCGGCTTGCCGCGGACGGCCGCAAAACCCTTGACCCGCAGTACGCCCGTTGCCTCGGCGGTGGCGGACACCAGGCTGGACAAGGCCTCCGGGTCGTGGATTTCCGGCAGCGCCACGACGAAGCTGTCGAAATCGTCGTGATCGTGATCGAGCTCGTCATCATGATGCGTCCGGCGGTTCTCAATGTCGGCCTCGGTGCCGACATTGAGGCCGAGCAACGTCGCGGCGTCGACTTTGCCGCCGGCAACGGTGACGATCTTCACCGCGCGCGGCAAGATGCCGCTGATTGCACCAATAGCGCGGTCGATCCCGGCTTGATCGAGCATATCGCATTTATTAAGCACCACGAGATCGGCGCAGGCGACCTGATCCTCGAATACCTCTTCGATCGGATCGTCATGATCGAGCGCGCTGTCGGCGGCGCGCTGCGCATCGAGCGCCGCGGCATCGGCGGTCACCTGGCCGTTGGCGAGCGCGACGCCATCGACCACCGCCACCACGCCGTCCACCGTTACCCGGCTCTTGATCGATGGCCATTGGAAGGCTTGCACCAGCGGCTTCGGCAACGCGAGACCCGAGGTCTCGATGATGATGTGCTCAACCTTCGGCTCGCGCGCGAGAATGCTATCCAGCGCCGGCACAAACTCGTCGGCGACCGTGCAGCATAAACAGCCGTTCGCCAACTCGACGATGTTCTCCTCGGGGCACGCGGCATCGCCGCACCCTTTGAGGATTTCGCCGTCGATGCCGACATCGCCAAATTCATTGACGATCACTGCCAGTTTGCGGCCGTCGGCATTGCCGAGAATATGGCGGATCAGCGTGGTCTTTCCCGCGCCGAGAAAGCCGGTGATGATCGTGCAGGGGACGCGCGTCAGCGGGGTCGTCATTCACTTTGCTCCCGGAAATCGAGTGGCGGAACGCGGGCCATCATGTTCCGCTTCAAAACTTCCGGCCGGCCGCGCCATGGCAGCAGGCCGTCGATGGAATGGGCCAGAAGCTGCGCGCCTTGCACCAGTGCTTCAGCATCGCGATCCGGATCGAGGTTGCCAAATACATAAGCCCAGGCATCCGACCGCCGCAGGATGGCGCTGCAACCACGCTTGCAATTGGCCAGACAGCGCAACGGTTGAACGGCAATGCCGGTATCCTGCGCCGCGCGCTCGGTCGCGGCGGCAAACGCGCGGCCGGGACGAGGGTGATCCTCCGGATCGTCCGGTCGTCGGCAGGTCGTGCAAACATAAATAACGGTCGTGGCGTGCTCTTCAGAAACGCCCACTGGCGTGGCGTTGTCTTCCGCGGCGCCGTCAGGATTGTCCGAAAGGTCAGCGGTCGTCACCCAGGTAGCTCCTACGAAGCGATACATCTGGGGTGCGTGAGAAATATCGCTTGATGCGCGCCACCGGTTTCGGCGACGGCGCAATCAGGCGCCAGGGCACCCCGCCCGGCGTGCGATCGATTCGACGGCAGGTCTCCTGGCTCGCGGGTCATCGCCCGTCACCGCCTTCCCGGGTTCACACCCAGTGGCATTGTGGCACGAACTCGCCGCTTACAGTTGCGGGGGCAGCTACGGTATTGGGACCTAACACCCCGCACCGTATTCCCTTTTCACTCTTCGATACGAAGAGACCATCAAATCGAGTTAAATAAACGCCGCGGCTGCCGCTTTGTCAACGCAAGGGTGGTTGGCGCATCATGGCAGTATGTGTAGGTTCCGCCCGAATAGGTTTGGGCCAGGCCGAACGTCCATCTCATGCGCAATGTAGCGGATCCACCGATGCCGGAACAATCGCCTGCGAACCAGGGTGCGCGGCTTAGCCTGGTGCTCGGCGGCGCTCGCTCCGGCAAGAGCCGCTACGCGGAGGAGTTGATTATGGCGTTGCCGGCGCCCTGGACCTATGTGGCGACCGCGCAGGCGCTCGACGATGAAATGACGGCGCGCATCGGCGAGCATCGCAGCCGGCGCGGCCCGCGCTGGCACGCCATCGAGGCGCCCCTTGATCTGGCCCGCGCCATCACGGCCGCGCCGGCCGCGGCCCCGGTCCTCGTCGACTGTCTAACCTTATGGCTGTCAAACTTGATGTTGGCGGATCGCGATATCGACGAGGAAATCGAACGTCTCGAACAAGCCCTGGCCGCGCACGCGGCACCGATGGTCCTGGTCTCCAACGAAGTCGGTTTTGGTATTGTGCCGGACAATGCCCTGTCCCGACGCTTTCGCGATCATCAGGGGCGGCTCAATCAGCGAATAGCCGCACAGGCGGATCGCGTCGTCCTTGTCGTCGCGGGACTGCCGATGTTTCTGAAAGGTCGGACATGAGCAAAACCGTCAATGACTCCGACGTCGACCGTCATCGCGGCAAGATGACGAAACGCAAGGCGGTCCAGGATGCCGAGGTGGCTGGCAAGACCGTCGAGAAGGGCTTGCTCATCGTTCACACCGGCAGCGGCAAAGGCAAGTCGACGGCAGCCTTCGGTCTGGCGTTAAGGATGCTCGGCCAAGGCCGCCGCGTTGGCGTGGTGCAGTTCATCAAGGGCGCTTGGCATTCCGCCGAACGCGACGCGCTGGAACGGTTCGGCGATCAACTCGTCTGGCACACCATGGGCGAGGGCTTTACCTGGGAAACGCAAGATCTTAAGCGCGACATCGCCGCGGCTGAGCGCGCCTGGAACAAGGCGCGAGAACTGATGGAAGACCCGGGCTTCGCGCTTATCGTCCTCGATGAGCTCAATATAGCGCTACGCTACGACTATCTCGACTTGCAATCCGTCGTTGCGACGTTGGCGCAGCGCCGGCCCGACCTGCATGTCGTGGCCACCGGACGTAACGCTAAGCCCGACCTGATCGCGGCCGCCGATCTCGTGACCGAGATGACTCTCGTCAAGCATCATTTTTCGGCCGGGGTGAAGGCCCAGGCTGGCATCGAGTTTTGACAGTGACCGCCCGCGTACTCATGTTTCAAGGCACCGGCTCCGACGTGGGCAAGTCGCTGCTCGTCGCCGGGCTCGCACGTGCTTTCACCAAGCGGGGCTTAAGGGTGCGCCCCTTCAAGCCACAGAACATGTCCAACAATGCCGCGGTCACCATCGGCGGCGGCGAGATCGGCCGGGCGCAGGCGTTGCAGGCCCGCGCCGCTGGCGTGCCGCCAAGCGTGCACATGAATCCGATATTGCTGAAACCGCACGGCGGTGCCGGCGCGCAGGTTGTACTCCAGGGCAAGGTGATCGGCGTGTTCAAAGGCCTCGAATACATGGCGATGAAGGCGAAGCTGTTGCCTTCGGTCATTGAGAGTTTCGAGCATCTCAAGCGCGAGTCCGATCTGGTCCTGGTCGAAGGGGCTGGCAGTGCATCAGAGGTGAACCTGCGTCGCTATGACATTGCCAATATGGGCTTCGCGCGCGCGGCCGATATTCCGGTCGTTGTGATCGGCGACATCGACCGCGGTGGCGTGATCGCCAGTCTGATTGGCACCAAGGCGGTGCTCGATCCAGACGACGCCGCGCTGGTGCGCGGCTTCATCGTCAATAAATTCAGTGGCGATCCGAGTCTCTTCATTCCCGGCGAGGAGACGATTGTCGCCGCCACCGGCTGGTCGGCGCTCGGCCTCGTGCCGTATTTCTCCGACGCACGGTATCTCCCGGCCGAGGATTCGCTGGCGCTCAACTATCCGAACCAGCGGCGCGCAGGTGCACCGCTTAAGATCGCCGTTTTTATCCTGCCGCAGATCGCTAATTTTGATGATCTCGATCCACTTCAGGCGGAAGAAAATGTCGACCTCGTCCGCGTTCATCCAGGTTCCGCGCTGCCAGGGGATACTGACCTCGTTATTCTAGCTGGCTCGAAGACTACCATCGCCGGCCTCGCCGCCGTGCGCTATGCCGGCTTCGACATAGACATCGCCGCGCATGTCCGGCGCGGCGGCATGGTGCTCGGCCTGTGCGGCGGCTACCAGATGCTGGGCAAGACTATCAGCGATCCGACCGGCATTGAAGGTCCGGCCGGCACCGTCAAGGGTCTCGGGCTTCTGAATATCGACACTGTGTTGTCGCCAGAAAAAACCTTGACGCTGGCGAGCGGCACCACGACCGACGGCATGTCGTTTTCCGGTTATGAGATGCACATGGGCGTGACAGAGGGGCCGGACCGCGCACGACCGTTTTCCCATTTGGCGGATGGCACGCCGGAAGGCGCGGTATCCGTCAATGGGCGCATCATCGGCACCTATATCCATGGCCTGTTCGCCGACGACCGGCAACGCGCCGCCTGGCTCGCCCGGCTCGGGGCCGGCCCCTCAACCGTCGCCTATGACGAGCTTGTCGAGGCGACGCTCGACCGGCTCGCGCAACATCTGGAAACCTTCGTCGATCTGGACCGGTTGCTTAGCCTGTCACGCTGACAGCCGCGCTCAATAAGGCGATAGCGGCGATCAGGATCAAATCGGCGCGCCGGTAGAGCGCCAACGCCGCGCGGATATCCTGCGCTCCGGCATCGCGGCGGCCGTCACCCATGGTCGCGTCGTCAACCGCAACGCCACCATAAATGCGCAGGCCCGCCAGCGCCAAACCCAAGGCGCCGGCCATCGCCGCCTCCGGATAGCCGGCATTCGGCGACCGATGATAGCGCGCGTCGCGCCAGACCGTCCGCCACGCCCGCGTGGCTGACGCATTCTGACTGATCGAAGCCGCGACGATGATCAGCAGGGCGGACAAGCGCGACGCCGGGAGGTTAACGATATCGTCCAAACGCGCGACCGCGAAGCCAAAGTCGCCATGGCGCGGCGTGCGATGGCCTATCATGCTGTCAGCTGTATTGATGGCCTTATAGGCAGCGCCGCCAGCCAGTCCGCCAAGGGCGAGCCAGAATGTCGGCGCAACAATGCCGTCGGAGAAGTTTTCCGACAGACTTTCAATAGCGGCGCGCGCCACGCCGGCCGCATCGAGCGTATCGGGATCACGGCCGACGATCTTCGACACCGCTTGGCGTCCAGCGGACAGGCCCTCGCGTTCCAGCGCATCGGCAACCTGGGCGACATGATCGTGCAGGCTGCGCTGGGCGAGCAGCGTGCTACCCACCGTGCCGGCAATTGCAAAGCCCAATGGCAGCAGCAGAAGGCCGTGCTGCATGGCAAATCCCAAGGCGGCCGGAACTGTGACGATACAGAAAACGGCCATGAACCCGGTCGTCTTGCGATAGGCCGCGCTTCGGTCCGGACGGTTGAACTTGCAATCGAGCCAGTCGATCATGTAGCCCATCCACATCACCGGATGGCCGATCGCCCGCGTGATGCGATCGGGATAGCCGACCGCGGCTTCGATCAAGAGGGCCAGTAAGGTAACCGTGACGTTCATCAACCCTCACATCGAGGCATTGGGTCTGGCGCCGCTTGCGCATGGCGGCGATTTGGTCGCGGCACGGCGCCTGTTTCCCAATGCCCCGGAACCTTTCATCGATCTGTCGACCGGGATCAATCCCTATTCCTATCCATTACCGCCACTGCCGACCGATTGTTTCACCCGGCTGCCCGATCGGGCCGCCGTCGGGGCGCTGGCGGCCACCGCCGCCCGTGCTTATGGCGCGCCGTCCGAGGGCTGCGTGGTGCCCGCGCCGGGAACGCAAATCCTGCTAACCCAGGTGGCAGCGTTGGCGACCCGAGGGCGTGCCGTCATCTTAGGCCCGACTTATGCCGAGCATGCGCACGCGGCACAATTGATAGGGCACGAAACGATCGAGGTTTCCGATCCCGATCAACTTCGGTCGGTCAACCTCGCGGTCGTGGTCAACCCGAACAATCCGGACGGACGGATTCTTCTCCAACCGCTGCTGCTCGATATAGCCGACGATCTCCACCGGCGCGGCGGGCTTCTGGTCGTGGATGAGGCCTTCGCCGACGTTGCAGACAACATTAGCCTCGCCGCAATGGTCGAACGGTCGAATATTATCGTGTTACGGTCATTTGGTAAATTTTATGGACTGGCCGGTCTCCGCCTCGGCTTTGCGCTGTTGCAGCCACGCCTTGCCCTGCGGTTACAGGCCATGCTCGGACCATGGGCGGTATCCGGGCCGGCCATCGCTATCGGCGCGGCCGCATTGGCCGACGTCGATTGGAAAACTCGGACGATTGCCGATCTGGCGCAAGCCGTCGCGCGGCTGGATCGCCTGCTGGTGGCGGCGGGCCTTGAAATTGTGGGCGGCACCTTGCTTTACCGACTGACACGATGTGCCGACGCGGCCGTGTTGTTCGAACATCTCGGCCGCGCGGGGATCTTGGTCCGGCGTTTCAGCGAAAATTCTGAGTGGCTGCGGTGGGGTATCCCTCACGGCGATCCCTCTTGGCTGCGGCTGGAAGCCGCCCTGACGACAGCGCATCTCGCGTAGAAAACTCGAACCATGAAAAGCTGTAGCGCATGAATGAGGCTCCCAAATTTGATGCCGATTTCCGTGCCCAGCTGCGCGATCTGCTAATTTGGCGTCGCGACGTTAGGTATTTCAGACGAGATCCGGTTTCCGACGATATTTTGCATCGCCTACTCCAGCTTGCTTGTCTCTCGCCCTCGGTAGGGCTCAGTCAACCATGGCGCTTTGTCATCGTTCGTGATTCTACCCGACGCAATGCTATTCGTGCATGTTTCGAGGCGTGCAATGCCGAGGCTTTGTTAAATCAAACACAAGACCGCGCCTCACTCTATGCTCGCCTGAAACTTGCTGGATTGGATGATGCGCCTTGTCAGGTGGCAGTGTTCGCAGATCGCTCTACCACCCAAGGGCATGGTCTCGGGCGGCGTACAATGCCCGAAATGATCGAATATTCGGCAGTTCTTGCTGCCCATACGCTCTGGCTTGCAGCTCGCGCCGAAGGTATCGGCCTCGGTTGGCTCTCAATTTTAGATCCGTTGCGTATCGCTGAGATTCTGGACGTTCCCACAGAATGGACGTTTATCGGCTATCTCTGCTTGGGCTATCCCGTTGACGAGAATCAGACGCCGCTTCTTGAACAAGAAGGTTGGCAAGCTCGGCGTCCGTTAACGGAGGTAGTTGTCTATCGCTGATTATTGAGCCGACGCTATTTCGCTGTTCGGCGGTTTTGCCACTTGGACGCCTTCGTCCGGACGCGTCAATAAACGCCTAAAAACGGCACCTCCGCTGCCAAATAGATTAGCAGATTAGCGTGCCGATCCACGCCCCCGCCGATTAACAATCTCACCTCCGATAAATCTCATTTTCACGACCCACACAGTGTCCTTCGGCCGAGGCTTGGACGCGTCCAATTAAGTTTGCGACAACCTTGCCGAAAATAGTCGCCGATCTTACGCGTTCGATGCTCGTCTCGCATCAATGTTACTCCGAGACTCCCTCAAAATCCTTTTTCAACAGCGTCGGTCATGACCTGCTCCTCAATCCGATCGGCTCATGTCGTGCGACGCCGTACAGGCCCGACTGATTCGGTAGCTCCTTTAACAATGCCAAGATCGACGCAGACATGTCGGGCATGGACCTGCATTTTAACGACTTGCGGGGAACTGCCGCAACGAAGTTTTACATCGCCGGTTTCAGTATGCGCGAGATCGCTGAAGCAATAGCGTGGGAAGAAGACTCCGTCGAAAGAAGCATTCGCCGCTACGTCGGACGCGCCGCCGCCATTAAGGCGATGATCAAGAAACTGGAAGGCAAAGGATGAACAAATCCTGCGAAACTGCCTCGCCAATTTCGACCGGCTATTGGAGCGGGCGAAGAGAATCGAACCCTCGTATGCAGCTTGGGAAGCTGCCGTTCTACCATTGAACTACGCCCGCTTTTGGCTCCGATTTGGCTCCGCTATAATCGTCGAGCTTTCGGCCGATTGCAAATCTTGGAGCTCAGTGATGGTTGCAGGGGCAGTATCTCACTGACCGCACAAGCTAAAGAACGGATTGATGAATTTCTTACCTTTGGCGGCCGTACCTCCGCGAGTACCCTAGCGAGATTTGATTGGCCGCTATGTGCAGTTTGACCGCCCCTACCCCCTGTAAATAGTACCTATTTTAATATATATTAACGCGTGTAGTTTGCCACATTGAGGTAGTTATAGTGGTTGAGTTGGCCTTAAAGATCATACCCAAACTCAGCATTGAGGAGGGCCGTGCATTTCTATCCATTTCACACAAAGGCTGTGGAAGTGGATGTAACTACTGCTACATTTCTGACCCGCTCGGACCCCAGCAGTTACACGAACCAGCGGAGATAGCTGCCCTATGTGACGAATTAATTTACTCTCCCACATTCAAGCCTGGTCGGGAGGGAACGCTGATTTCGCTTACACCGGAAACAGAGCCTTTCAAAACTGTAGCCAGCACGTCTCTGATCATCCAAATCGTCCGAACGCTTGCCGCCTTGGGAAATCCGCTTCAGGTTTCCACGAAGGAAATCGTCCCGCCTGAGGTTTATGATTGGATCGATGAAGCCTCGGCATATCGAGGGCAAGTGACAATTTTCACTTCGATGGCCTCACTCTCATTATCTGAACGCATCGAGCCGTACGCGCCTAAGGCAAACACACGTTTTGGCCTGCCCCCGGTTCCGAAGACACCGAGTTAGGTGTTTTAACGGAACCGGGGGCAGGCCAGTA
>LNFM01002219.1_pt1 | contig 41169 bp, 39 predicted proteins | sample 596031 | NCBI WGS metagenome assembly LNFM01 (sample SAMN04254537, study PRJNA301005) | activated carbon metagenome | isolation source: dual media filters at the Ann Arbor, Michigan drinking water treatment plant | place: USA: Ann Arbor
TCGGGGTTCGCGCGTTCCTTCTTGGTCATCGAATTGATCAGCGCGATCTGATGGTGGAGCATCTTGTCGTTCAGGCCCGCGGCCTCGGCCTGGTTGGCCATCTTGCCCATGCCGGGCATCATGCCCATCAGGCCCTGCATCCCGCCCATCTTCAGCATCTGGTCCAGCTGCATCTTGAGGTCGTTCATGTTGAACAGACCCTTGGCAAAGCGCTTGGCCATGCGTTCGGCCTGTTCGGCCTCGAAGGTTTCCTGCGCGCGTTCGACCAGGGCGACGATGTCCCCCATGCCCAGGATGCGACCGGCGACGCGTTCGGCCTCGAACGGCTCGATCGCGTCCATCTTTTCGCCAAGGCCGACAAAGCGGATCGGCTTGCCGGTGATCGCGCGCATGGACAGGGCCGCACCGCCGCGACCGTCGCCGTCCATCCGGGTCAGGACGACGCCTGAGATGCCGACCTTGCCGTCGAATTCAGTGGCGACGTTGACGGCGTCCTGGCCGGTGAGGCCGTCGACAACGAGGAGCGTTTCGCGCGGCTGGGCGATGTCGCGGACGGCCTGCACTTCGTCCATCAGGACTTCGTCGATGTGCAGGCGTCCGGCGGTGTCGAGGAACACCACATCATAGCCGCCGAGGTTCGCTTGCGTCTTCGCGCGCTTGGCGATTTGCACCGCCGTCTCGCCCTTTACGATGGGCAGCGAGTCGACGCCGATCTGGGTGCCCAGGATCGCCAGCTGCTCCATCGCCGCTGGGCGGTTGGTGTCGAGCGAGGCGAGGAGGACCTTCTTGCCGTTCTTTTCCTTCAGCCGCTTGGCCAGCTTGGCGGTGGTGGTCGTTTTGCCTGAGCCCTGCAGGCCGACCATCAGGATCGTCGCGGGCGGGTTGTCGATCTTGAGCGCTTCGGGCGTGTCGTCGCCCGCCAGAACACGGATCAGTTCGTCATGGACGATCTTCACGACCATCTGGCCGGGGGTGATCGACTTGGTGACTGCGGAGCCGGTGGCCTTTTCGGTGACGCGCTTGATGAAGTCCCGGGCGACGGGAAGCGAAACGTCGGCCTCCAGGAGGGCAACGCGAACCTCGCGGAGGGCGGTGACGACGTCGGCTTCGGACAGGGCGCCCTGCTTGGTCAGGCGGTCGAAGACGCCACCAAGGCGTTCGGAAAGACTTTCGAACATCGCGTCACCTCACTTGCGGTTTGCCCCGATATGGGGCGGCGAACCCGTGGCGCAAAGCGGAATGGCACCCGTGGGCGCAGACGCGCTGACGGATGGCGATCCCGGGCAATGCCCAAGGGACCGGAAGCTGATGCCTCCGGGGAATTGGGGGGCGGATACGCCCGGCGGGCGGCTAAGTCAAGCGGGAAGGGTCAGGTGACGAGGGGCAGGACGGGGGGCAGGTCGGCCAGCGACTTCACCGCCTCGCAGCGGCCGATCAGCCCGTCCAGTGTCTCGCGGTCGATCCAGGGGAAAGTCTCGGATAACCTCCGGTCCACGGCCGAGGCATGGCGGCGGCCGCGGCGGCTGTTCCGTTCGCGTTGCACCGCGCCCAGGATGCGGTCCTGCATCGCGCCGGAGTCGTTCTCGAAATGCTGGCTGCGGATATGCGAGCAGAAGCCGGGGTCCGAGATGACCGGCCAGCGGGTCCAGACATTGCCGTGCTGCATCTGGAACGGGTTCTTCTGGAAGCTGGGGCCATTCACCGTGGCAAGGCCGATGGCGGTCAGATAGCGCTGCTGGACCATGGATACGCCGACGGCCTCGGTCTCGCTTGCGGGGAAGACGAAGATGCCGGTCGGAAAGGTGACATGGGTCGAGGGCGACAGTATGCGGGTGACCTCGCGCAGGCGGGCGATGTAGTTGACCGAGACGGCATCGTCGTCGTCCAGCCGGAAATGCACCGAGTTCGCCCGACCTTTGTAGCCAGAAGCCTCGACCATGTATTTGTGGAAGGCCAGGTCGCCGCGCTGGTGGTGGGAGTATTCGACCACCGCGCCGGGCAGTTTCGCGGCAATCGCGCTGAGCCGTTCCTTGAACCGGTCGGGCATCACCTCGGACGACATGATCACCGTGCGGAAGTCTTTGTCGGTCTGGTGCAGCAGGCTGGGCAGGGTCAGGTTCTCGAACAGGAAAAAGCGCCGGGCCATGCGGGTTTCGTCATAAAGCCGGGCCAGAGCGGCGCCGTCTTCGTCCGGCTGAGTGCGGGTGTCGGTCAGCCCGTAGAACGAAAACCGGATATGGCCGTAGATCGCCCGCTGTTCGAACACGCAGATGTCTCCCCCTTTGGTGCCTGCCGGTCAGAAGCAACAAAGTTGCGTTGCAAGTCAAGCCGTCAGCCCCGGGGGAATCTGTCCGGTGGCGCGCCGAACCAGGCGTTGATGGCAGCGGCGGCGCTACGGGCGGTTCGTTCGCTGCCATAGGCGCTGGACAGGGGCACGGCCTCGCCGTTCCGGTGCACGAGTGCTGCTCGCCAGACCCGGGGTTCGGGCGACAGGTTGTAACCGACCCTGCCCTTCCGGGCGAGGTCGCCGGGCTTGCGCTTGATTACCATGGACTGCAGCGTGGCCCCGTGCAGGTCTTTCAGCTCATGGCTGGTCTGGCTGCGCCCGAAGAGCCCGGTTTCGCGGATGTCGACCACGTCGCGATGCCGATCCAGGGTGATGCGGTGGACCTTCACGAAGACCCCGAAGCAGCCAAGGAACAGGATGACGCCGATCCCGACCAGGATGACGCCGCCTTTCGGTTCCCCGGCGCGGAACAGGGCCCAGCCCCAAAGCATCGGGAAGAGGGCAACGGCCAGAAGAAAGAGACCGGGACCAATCGGAACATCGCGCAGGACCAGCCGGTCAGGAGAGGAGTGCAGAACCTTCATCGCGCGCTTCACATCGGGACTTGGTGCAGTTTGGCTGGCCTAACGAGAGTCGGTCAATCGGTGCGGCTCTTGCAACCGGCGGAAATTCAAGGTGATGTGCGCATGTGCACATATCTGCCGGAGGCACCATGGAAAACTGGGACGAGATCCGGACTGCGTTTCAGGTCGCGCGACTGGGCACGGTGTCTGGAGCCGCGGACGTGCTGGGCGTTCACCACGCGACGGTGATCCGCCACATCGACGCGCTGGAAAGGCGGCTGGGGGTCAAGCTCTTCCAACGTCATGCGCGGGGCTACACTCCGACCGAACCGGGGCTTGATCTGTTGTCGGTGGCCCAGACCACGGAAGAGCAGTTCGCCCATCTGGTCAGCCGCATCAAGGGTCAGGGCGAGACGGTGGCAGGTGAGCTGGTCGTCACCTCGATTGCCGGGATTTCGGACCTGCTGATCCCGGTGATCACGAGTTTTCAGGAGAAGTATCCGGATGTCCGGGTCCGGTTCCTGACCGACATGCGGGTGTTCCGGCTGGACTATGGCGAGGCCCATGTAGCGATCCGGGCCGGGGCCGGGCCCGAGGAACCGGACAACGTCCTGCAACCGCTGAGCCGGATCAAGGCGGGGCTTTACGCCTCGCGGTCCTATGTCGAGCGGTTCGGCCGCCCGGCTTCCGAAGCCGATTTTGAGGGCCATCGCTTTGTCTGCACCGATGCCGAGGTGACGCGCGCGCCGTTCCACCGGTGGCTAAGGGCGACGGTGCATCCCGACCAGATCGCCTTTGCCGCGACGGAAGTGGCCGCGCTGGAGTTGGCGGTGCGGCAGGGCGTGGGGATCGGGTTCATGATGTCGTTCCGCGCGGCCGAAGACCCCGATCTGGTCGAGATCCTGCCCACGCGCCCCGACTGGGATTCGCCGCTGCGCATCGTCACCCATGTCGATCTGCATCGGACAAAGAAGGTGCAGGCCTTCCTCACCCATCTGAAGGATGCGGCAAAGGACTGGAAGTCCTGCGCCTGATGCCGGTGGGTCGGATCCTGTCGGGCCAGATCCTGTCGGGATTGTCGCAGCCCGCGCGCGGGCATCTGGCGATGCTGGCGTTTTCCGCGCTGGTGGCGGGGTCGTTCTCGCTGGGTGTGCTGGCGGCTCCGCATATCGATCCGGGAGCGCTGTCGGTGGTGCGCTTTGTGCTGGCGGGTGTCTTGGTCGGCGCCGCGGCGGCGGCGACGACGGGCATTCCGCGCACAGCCTGGGCGGCGCCCTGGCGCTATCTGGTGCTCGGTGGGCTTCTGGGTGCCTATTTCGTCCTGATGTTCGAGGGGTTGAAGACGGCGTCCCCGGTTTCCGCAGCGGCGGTCTTCACCCTGACGCCGCTGATGGCGGCCGGGTTCGGCTGGCTGTTCCTGCGCCAAAGGCTGACGGGCCGGATGGCGCTGGCGTTGGCGATCGGCGGGGCCGGGGCGTTGTGGGTCATCTTCCGCGCGGACCTTGCGGCGCTGCTGACGTTTGAGGTCGGGCGGGGCGAGGTGATCTACTTCGTCGGCTGCATCGCCCATGCCGCCTATGCGCCCCTGATCCGCAAGCTGAACCGGGGCGAACCTGCGGTGGTCTTCACCTTCGGGATGATGGTCGCGGGGACCCTGCTGCTGGCGTTGTACGCCTGGCCCGCCGTGGTGGAGACCGACTGGGCGGCCTTGCCGGGTGTGGTCTGGGTGACGCTGGTCTATGTCGCCGTGGCGGCGAGCGCGCTGACCTTTGTCCTACTGCAATACGCCAGCCTGCGGCTGCCTGCGGCGAAGGTGATGGCCTATACCTACCTGGTCCCAACCTGGGTCGCGCTGTGGGAGGTCGCCCTGCATGGCCTGATCCAGCCGGGGCTGGTGCTGGTCGGCGTGGCGATGACGGTGCTGGCGTTGTTCCTTTTGTTGAAGGAATAGGCCAAGTCTAAGATTCTTCGATGAAAAATCTTAGTCCATCCGCCAGGTAGGCCTCTGCAAGGTCAAGGGTGCCCTGCGTATAGGCCGGCCCTCCCAGGGACTGGGCGGTGTCGCTGTCTGCCCGTGTCGCAAGCCATGCGGTCAAAAGCACGCGGCGCAGGAAGATCAGCGAGGGGATCATCTCGCGGTGTTCGGCGCGCAAGGTCGCAATGCGGGTATAGCCCTGAATCCAGGCGGCGATCAGGTCGGGCAGGCGCGGGTCGGTCTCGATGAACGACAAGGCCGCAGCCAAGTCATAGGCCCACCAGCCAAAGCCACAGTCGTCGAAGTCGATGGCGGTCAGCCTGTCGCCGTCGACCATCAGATTGGCAAGGCGGAGGTCGGCGTGGATCAGGCCGAAGACCTCGGGCCCGGTGCCATAGGCGTGAAGTTTGGCGGCAAGGGTCTTGGTGGCCCGGCCAAGCAGGGTTTCGCCGTCCCGGCCCAGACCCTGCTCCTGTCGCCAGTGGCCCCAATGCGGTTGGGGGCCGAGGATGGTTTCCACATCCCAGCGCTTGCGGGTAAACGCCGGTGGCGGGGTCCATTGCCGGGCGTGGAGATGCAGACGGGCGGTGATTTCCCCAAGTGGCGCGAACCAGCGGCCAAGGTCATCGCCGGGCTGGAGTTCCTGGCCCTTGATCGGGGCGAAGGCGACGAGGTAGCGGCTGTCGATTTCGGTGACGAGGCCCTGCGCGCCCGGGATCGGGTGGACGGCGTTCAGGCCGGAGAGGTCCTGCAGGGCAGTGAGCCAGACCAGTTCCGACGCGATCTCGGGCTTGGTGTGGTAGCCTTGGCGGTGCAGGCGCAGGATCAGGTCCCCGGCGCGCCAGGTCTCGTTTTCCGAGCGGTTGAGGAGGGTGAGGGGAGTGTCCGTGGGCAGGCCATAGGCAGGCAGCGCCCGCGCGATCAGGTCAGACATCGCCACCCCGACGGAGGAGGTAGATGTCCATGATCCAGCCGTGCTCCGCCCTCAGGCGGGCGCGGGTGGCAAGGATCTGGTCCGAGACCTTGGCCAGGGGACCGTGGATCAGCGTTTCCTCGGGCATGCCCACATAGGCGCCCCACCAGATTTCGATGTCGGTCGGATCAATGCTGGTAAAGGCCCCGCCCTTGTCCAGCATGACGGCAAGCGTGGTAGCGCCCTCCGGCCAGCCGTGGTCGCGGAGCTGGCGTCCGGTGGTGATGGTCAAGGGCGCGGCAAGGGTGTTGAGCGGGATCGCATGCGCGGCGGTCAGGGCCTGCAGGCTGGTGATGCCGGGGACGACCTTGACGGTGATGCCAGACAGCCGGGCCGCGATGCGCAGGGTGCTGTCGTACAACGAGGGGTCACCCCAGACCATCAGGGCGACGTTATGTGCATCGGGGCGGTGGGCGGCAATTGTCTCGGCCCAGACGCGTGCTATGGCATCGTGCCAATCGTTCACCGCGCCAAGGTAGTCGTGCTGATCGGCGCGCTGCGGGACATCGTAGTCGGCGACGGGGACCGGTGCGGTCAGGACCTGCGACAGGATCAGCTCGCGCACTTCGGCGAGGTCGGATTTGGCCGTGCCCTTGCGCGGGATCAGGATCAGGTCCGCCCGGTTCAGCGCGCGGGTGGCCTCGCCGGTCACATGGTCCGGATTGCCGGTGCCGATACCGATCAGCCAGAGCGTGGTCATGGGGTTCCTTCGGCCAGCCGGCCGACAAGGATCAGGCCGGGCAGCGGCGAACGGTCCTCGGCCAGCTTGGCGGCAAGGTCTGCGACAGTCGAGCGGAGGAGCGCCTGCTCTGGCGTCGAGACGGCTTCGGCAAGCAGCGCCGGTGTATCAGGTGGCAAGCCGTGGGCGATCAGCGCCGCAGCCAGCGCGGGGAAGGTGCGCTTGCCCATATAGATGACGGTGGTCGCCTGCGGGTCGGCCAGGGCGGGCAGGTTCAGACCAGGCGGCAGGTTGCCCGTCGTGTCGGCGGCGGTGATGAACTGGACGCGCTGCGCGTGCTGGCGGCGGGTCAGCGGGATACCTGCGGCAGCGGCCGCTGCCGAGGCAGAGGTCACGCCGGGGATGATCTCGCAAGCGATCCCGGCGGCGCGGACAGCGGTCAGCTCTTCCTCCAGCCGTCCGAAAATGCCGCTGTCGCCGGATTTCAGGCGGACGACATGCGCGCCGGTCAGGGCGTAATCCACCAGCAACCGGCTCACGTGGTCCTGTTTCGGCGAAGTCCGCCCGGCGCGTTTGCCGACCCCGACCATGTCCGCCCCGGGCTTTGCCAGTGCAAGGATGGGGCCCGAGGACAGATCGTCGAACAGCACGGCATCGGCCTGACCCAGCGCCTTGACCGCTTTCACAGTCAGAAGGTCCGGGTCGCCGGGTCCGGCTGATACGAATGTGACGAAGCCGGTCATGATGCGGGCGCGATCAGGTGAAAGAAGGTGCCGGTCGATAGCCCGCCTCCGGGTTGGAGTCGAGAGCTGCCGGTCTCGGCCACTCCGGCCCCGGTTGCGTCGGTGACAGAGGCCAGCGGCGCGTCGGGTTGGTCGAGGATCGTGGAATAGTGGAACTCGTGTCCGCGCAACAGGCTGCCAGCGGCGTGGCCGGGGATCGATTGCACCAGCGCGGCATTGCGGTAGCCGAGATGCATCTTCCGCTTCTCGAAACTGGTGACCAGACCGAGGAGCCCCGCCATCTGGTGCCGGGTGCCGTCCTTGTCGATGATCGCCTCACCCATCGCCATGTAGCCCCCGCATTCACCGTGGACCGGTTTCGTCCTGGCAAACGCCTTCAGGCCAGCGCTGAACCGGACTGCTTGCGCGAGCGTCGCGCCGTGGAGTTCGGGGTAGCCCCCGGGCAGCCAGCAAACATCGGCGGTTGGGTCGGGGGCTTCGTCGGCGAGCGGCGAGAAGGGCAACACCTCGGACCCTGCCGCACGCCAGCCGTGCAAAAGGTGCGGGTAGACGAAGCTGAACGCCGCATCGCGGGCAAGGGCAATGCGCTGGCCGGGTGGCACCATCGTCATCGGCGCCGCCGCGCGGGCAGAGGGTCTGGCCGCCGTCACCAGCGCGTCAAGGTCGACCCCGTCGCGCATCAGCTGGGCAGCCTCAGAAATCAGCGCCTGCAGGGCGGGCTGCTCTTCGGCCTGCACCAGCCCGAGGTGGCGTTCAGGCATGCCAATGCCGGGGCGTTTGGGCAGAACTCCCAACACCACCAACCCCGCCTCGGCCATCCCGTCGCGAATCAGTGCCTCATGCCGGGGCGAGGCGATGCGATTCAGGATCACCCCCGCCACCTGGACCCCCGGTCGGAACCGCGCCAGCCCTTGTGCCACTGCAGCGGCCGTCTGCGCCTGACCCGACACGTCGATCACCAGCACCACCGGCCAGCCCATGCGCGCGGCAAGATCCGCCGAGGCACCGTTGCCGCAGGCCCCAGGAGCGGCCACGCCGTCGAACAGGCCCATCGAGCCTTCGGCCAGAATGAGGTCTGCTCCATCAGCCACTGAGAGCATGCCGTCAAGCATCGCCCCAGGCATCGCCCAGGTGTCGAGGTTGAACGACTCCCGCCCCGAGGCCGCGCGGTGGAAGGCCGGGTCAATGTAGTCCGGCCCGTTCTTGAACGGCTGGACTGTCAGTCCCTTTTGCCGCAACGCGGCCAGCAGCCCCAGCATGACCGTGGTCTTGCCGGTCCCACTGGCTGGCGCAGCAATGAGGAGACCGGGGATCACCTGCCGGTTCCCGGAAAGCGCGGATGCGTGCCGACGGGTCGGTAGCGGCGGTCATAGTCACCGGCGTAAAGGCGGCTTTCTTCGAACCCTTCCTGCGCCAGTGCCGGACCGACGAGGATCAGCGCCGTGCGCTCCACTTCTTCGGGAACGGCGGACTTCAGTGTCGCAAGGGTCGCGCGGATCAGGCGCTGGTCGGGCCAGGAGGCGCGCCAGACCACGGCCACCGGGCAATCTGCGCCGTAGTGCGGGATCAGGTCTTCGGTCAGCTTGTCGATCAGGTGGATCGACAGGTGGAGCGCCAACGTCGCCCCCGTGGCGGCGAAGGCAGGCAGAGTTTCACGTGACGGCATCTGCGTCGCCCGCCCCTCGACCCGCGTCAGGACCACCGACTGTGCAAGGCCCGGCAAGGTCAGCTCCACCCCCAGCGCTGCCGCCGCCGCGGCAAAGGAGGGCACGCCGGGCGTCACGTCATAGGGAATGCCAAGATCGCGCAGCCGCCGCAGCTGTTCGCCCATCGCCGACCAAACCGACAGGTCGCCTGAATGCAGCCGCGCGACGTCCTGCCCCGCCGCATGTGCGGCGACAATCTCGGCCACGATCTCGTCCAGCGACAGGGGCGCGGTGTTCACGATGCGGGCATCCGGCGGGCAATGCGACAGCACGCCTTCGGGCACCAGCGACCCCGCATACAGGCAGACCGGGGAGGCGGCGATCAGATCCCGTCCCCGCAGCGTCAGCAGATCCGGCGCCCCCGGCCCCGCACCGATGAAATGGACCGTCATGCTTTCCCCCGGCAGGTCAACACCCTTGCCCTTGCTCTTTTCGCAAATACTCCCGCCGGAGGCCACGCCGAGCCGGATGCGCGCCCTTCGCGCGCAGAGGCGAGATGAAAGGCTCGCGCCGCAAGGCGCTCAATTTGATCGTTGCCCGTCACCCTTCGCCCTCCGCTATCGCCGCGGTCGCCGTTCCGTCCGAGGACACCGACCGAGGTCCCCGAATCCGCGCGCCCCGCCCGGCTGCGGCCAAAGCCACACCTTCGGCAACCGAGCCGATGCCGAAGATCGCCGCCACCCGGTCAGAGCGCGTGGGGGTCGCAATTCCCCGTAGCGCTTCCGGCTCCAGGGCGATGATTGGCAGGCCCAGGGCCAGGCCGAGGGGGGCCAGCCCGTCGGTTTTGGTTGTCAGCGTAGCCAGATGGGTTACCCCCAGCGGACCCCCGGCCCTTGCAAGCGCATCCTGCAGCGCAGCAAGCGTCGCGCCCGTCCGAAACCCGAACCCTGCGACGATCATCGGGTCACACTCCACTGCAGGATCGGCAGGGCGGCTTTCCACCCGCGCTTGGTGCCGATGGGGGCGGCGTCGGAAAGCGCGATCCTCAGAAGACCGCCGCCGTGACGGGACGACCAATCAAGCACCAGCGACTCGGTTTCCAAAGTCACGGCGTTCATCACGACCCGGGTGCCGGGCGGGATCGCGTCCCAAACTGCGGTAAGCAAGGCGTGGGACGCTCCGCCACCGATGAAGACGGCGTCGGGGAGAGGCAGACCAGACAGTCCCCCTGGCGCGCGGGCTTCAGTGAGGCGATGACGGTGGCTCAGGCCGAAAGCCTCGACGTTGCCGCGTGCGCGGGCCGCGCGGGTGGGATCGGCTTCCAGCGCTTCGACCCGGGCGCCTCCGGCCAGAAGCCACTCGATCCCGATCGAGCCGGAGCCTGCACCGATGTCCCACAAGGTCTCGCCAGGGCGGGGGGCGAGGGCCGAGAGGGTCAGCGCTCGGACCGGCCGCTTGGTGATCTGGCCATCGTGCTGGAAATGCACGTCCGGCAGGCCAGAGGCGCGCGGCAGCCCGGGATCGAAGGCCTCGATGGCCGCCGAGACCGGGGCCCCGATGACGCCGTCAGGCAGGCCTTGTGTGATGCGCTCGTGCGGTCCGCCGAGGCGCTCCAGGATCGTCAGACGGGCGTTGGGGTGGCCATTCGCGGCAAGCCAGGCAGCCAGTTCGCCCACCGCCGCACCGTCGCGCAGCGTGCAGATCGCGCGCACGCCTTTTCCCAGCAGCGGGCGCAGGCGCGCAAACGGCGCGGCATGCAGTCCAAGGCAAAGCGTGTCCTCAAGCCGCCAGCCCAGCCGGTTGGCCGCCAGCTGGAAGGTGGACGGCGCGGGGTGCGAGACCCATTCACCGGGGGCAAGATGCGCCATCAGGCTGCCGCCTGCGCCGAACCAGAACGGATCGCCCGAGGCAAGGACGACGGTGGGCTGCCCCCGGAAGGCCAGGACGGGGGTCGGGTCGAACGGGACCGGCCACGGATGCGCCTTTCGTCCGGCATCAACATATGCCAGATGCCGGGCTCCACCAAAGACTGCCTTGGCCTTTACCAGCGCGTGATTGCTTGCCGGTGAAAGGCTGAGCGGTCCATCTTCGCCGAGACCAATGATCGTCAACCAAGGGTCAGCCATGAAACGCATCCTGCTTCTGGGCGGCACGACCGAGGCGAACCTGATGGCCCAGGCCATCGCCAAGGCAGGTCTGGCGGGCGTCTATTCCTATGCCGGGCGGACCGAAGCGCCAATGGGCCAGCCGATCCATATGCGGGTCGGGGGCTTTGGCGGGGTCGAGGGGTTGCGCGCCTATCTGAAGGCCGAAGGGATCACTCATGTGATCGACGCCACCCACCCTTTTGCCGCCCAGATGAGCACAAATGCCGTCGCTGCCTGCGAGGCCGAGGGCGTACCCCTCATCGCGCTGGAACGCGCGCCTTGGGTGGCGGGTGAGGGCGACCGCTGGACACCTGTGCCCGACATCCCGGCCGCTGTTGCAGCACTGGCCGGGCCACCCCGCCGGGTGTTCCTGGCCATCGGCCGTCAGCATGTCGATGCCTTTGCTGCCCAGCCGCAGCACCATTACCTCTTGCGGCTGGTCGATGCCCCGACCGCTCCCCTCCCCTTTCCGCAGGCCAAGGCAGTGGTCGCGCGCGGTCCCTTTGACGTGGCGGGCGACACCGCCTTGATGCGAGAGCATGGAACCGAAGTGATCGTCGCCAAGAACGCGGGCGGCAAGGGCGCGGTGGCCAAGATTGCGGCGGCCCGGGCGCTGGGGCTGCCGGTGGTGATGATCGACCGGCCAATGATCCCGGCCCGCCCTGTGGTGCACAGCGTCGCCGGTGTCCTTGCCTGGCTGAACGGCTGAGCCCGGACGCGGACTTTTCGAAAAGTCCGGTAAAATCCTTCGAAGGATTTTGGCCCGGCTCATAACGCGCTCCTGGGTGAGTAGACCCAGCGTCCGACACGGCGGGTGGCGGAGTTGCCGACGATCACGACAGTGCGCATGTCGGCCATCTCGGGCGTGGCGTCGCCAAGGGTGACGGTCTGGGTGCGCTGCTCGGGGGTGGAGACCGCGCGGGCGAAGGTGATCAGCCGCTCCGGCCCGCATTCCTCAAGCAAGGTGGCGAGGGCCTTGGTGAACCCTTCGGGCCGGGAGGCCGAGCGGGGGTTGTAGAAAGCCATCGCGAAATCGGCGCGGGCGGCGTGGCGGAGGCGAGTTTCGATCACCTCCCAAGGCTTCAGGTTGTCGCTGAGGTTGATGCAGCAGAAGTCGTGGCCCAGGGGCGCACCGGCAGCGGCGGCGGCGGCTAGCATGGCGGTAATGCCGGGCAACACGCGGATATCCAGCGCCTGCCAGTCCGCGCGGCCCTCCAGCGCCTCGAAGACCGCACTCGCCATCGCAAAGACGCCGGGGTCGCCCGACGAGACCACGACCACGCGCTTTCCTGACGTGGCCATCTCAAGCGCGGCGCGCGCGCGCTCCAACTCGACCCGGTTGTCAGACGGGTGAAGGGTCAGCCCCGCGCGCGGCGCGACGCGGGCGACGTAGGGAATGTAGCCGACCACATCGGTGGCCTCGGCCAAGGCCAAGGTTACCTCGGGGGTGACCAGCCGGTCATCACCCGGCCCCAGGCCCGCGATAGCAAGCCATCCGCTCATTCCTGGATCTCCGGGCGGCGGCCGTGGCCATGAACGAGCACGATCGCGAAATAGGGGCAGTCGGCGGTATCAATCTCGGCTAGCCGGGCCACGCGCTGGTTGGGCATGGTGCCGCGCTCAACGATCCAGGCTTGCTCCAATCGTCCCGCCCGTTCCAGCGCCCGGCGGACGCGGGGGAGGTTGCGGCCGGTTTTCATCACGACCAGCGCGTCGGCGTTCTGCATGTGGCGAACCAGATCATCCTCGGGCAGCGTCCCCATCAGGACGGTCAGGACATCATCGCCCCAGGTGATCGGCGTATCTGTTGCATGCCAGCAGCCGGTCATGCCGGTAATGCCTGGAATCACCTCGACCGGGATGCGGCCCTGCAATCGCGAGTGGAGATGCATGAAACTGCCATAGAAGAACGGGTCGCCCTCGCAGAGAACGACAACGTCTTCGGTCGCGGCGAGGGTGGCGAGGCGATCCGCCCAATCGTCGTAGAAATGGGCGAGCACATCGATGTAGTCCGGGCTGTCGAAGGACAGCTCGGTCGTGACCGGGTATTCCATCGGGTATTCAATGGCCCGCGGGTTCAACATCCCCTCGACGATCCGGCGGGCCTGTCCCGCGCGGCCTTCCTTGCGGAAGTAGGCCACGTGCCTCGCGGCCCCGATGGTGCGGGCGGCCTTGAGGCTCATCAGCTCCGGGTCGCCGGGGCCGAGGCCCGCACAGATCACACGTCCCATGGTCATTCCTTCCTGGACGCAAGCGCGTTGACGGCGGCCACGGTGATCGCCGACCCACCGAGGCGGCCTTTGATGATGAGGGAGGGGACGGGCGGGGCCTCCATCAGGGCGTCCTTGGATTCGGCGGCTCCGACAAAGCCCACGGGGCAGCCGATGATCGCGGCGGGGCGGGGGCAAGAGGGGTCTTCCAGCATGTTGAGGAGGTGGAAGAGGGCAGTCGGGGCATTGCCGATGGCGACGACCGCGCCCTCGAGATGGGGCCGCCAAAGCTCGACGGCAGCGGCGGAGCGGGTGTTGCGCATGCTGGCGGCCAAGGCGGGGACGTCAGGGTGTTGCAGGGTACAGATGATCTGGTTGTTCGCAGGCAGGCGCTTTTTCGTGATGCCTTCGCTGACCATGCGCACGTCGCAGAGGATTGGTGCGCCGTCTTCGAGCGCCGCGCGGGCGGCGATGGCCATGTCGGAGGTGAAGTGGATGTACGGGGCGAGGTCGACCATCCCGGCGGCATGGATCATGCGGACGGCGACGATCTCTTCCTCGGGCGTGAAGCGGGCAAGGTCGGCCTCGGCCCGGATCATGGCGAAGCTTTGCAGGTAGATCGCGGCGCCGTCGGTTTCATAGGTGTGGGGCATGGGGGGCCTTCAGGTGGTCCTGGATCGCCTGCGGTGTGAGGCCCGTCAGGCTGGGGGTGTCGGAAGCGGTGCCGTTCCGGATCAGGTCGTAGCCTTGCGGTGTGGCGGTGAGGGTCAGCTCGGTGGGCGCAGGATGGGCGCAGCCCTTGGCGCAGCCCGAAAGGTGGAGCGTCTGGGTTGGCGGCATGTGCGGAGCGAGTTGTCGCGCCAGGGGGCGGGTCGTCTGGAGGCCCTGCGGGCAGGCGGGCGCGCCGGTGCAGGCGGTGATGCGGAGGAGGGGTTCGGTCGGGTCGGTAATGAGGCCGGGGATCGTGGGAAGCGTCGTCGCGCCGAGGAGGAAGAGCATGCGCCAGGGGGTGGGGCGGATCTCGTGGCCGAGGGCGGCGAGGGCGTGGAGGGTGTCGGCCTGCATCTGGCCGAAGGCGAGGGCGACGAGGGCACCTTCGCGGTGAAGGCCGGGTTGCGGGGTCGGGAGTGGATCAGCGGGGGCGGAGGTGCAGCGATTGGGGACAATGCCGCGCGCGATAAGGGCGGCCATGCGGCCCCGGCCGTTGGTGATGCCTCCGTTTGCGACGAACCATTCGGCGAGGGCAATGGCATCGGTGGCGAGGTCTTGGACGGGTTGGCCGAGGGGGTGGCCGTCGGGGCGGAGGATGAGTTGGCCGTCCTGAGCGCGCTCGATGCGGATGTCGGCGGAGGCTGAGGTCAGGACAGGACGCGGGCCGCTGTCGAGGGCGAAGCCGAACTTGCCAGGGAGTCGGGGCATCCTTGCGAGGGCGGCCGTCAGGGAGGCGGCGAGGGCGGGGGTCTCTGCGTCGCCGAAGGGCGTGACGATAAGATTGCGCAGGCTTTCGGTCTCGATGTCAGGGTCGATGAGTCCCTGGGTGCGGAGGTCTTCGATGAGCTTGGGATGGGAGGCCTCGGTCACGCCGCGAAGTTGCAGGTTAGCGCGGGCGGAGAGGTCGATGATGCCGTTGCCGTGGATCATGGCGGCCTTGGCTATGGCTTGCCCCTGAACGCGGGTGAGGCGGCCAAGGGGCGGGCGGATGCGGACGACGAGGCCATCGCCGGATTGCATCGGGCGGAGCGCGCCGGGGCACCAGCCTTTGATCTCCCAGGCGGTCATGCGGTGCGCCTATGGGTTGGGGCGGCTATCATGAGGAGCGCTTCGCGCAAGCCTTTTGTCTCGCCTCTGCGCGCGAAGGGCGCGCAACCGGCTCGGACGTTGGGGGCGCTTCGCCCCCCAAACCCCCAGAGGATATTTGGGGAAGAGAAAGTCATGCTGCACCATCCAGCCTAGCGGCGATGGAGTTGCGACGGGTTTGCCAGAGGCCAGCGTCGCGGAGGCGGCGGAAGAGGTCTTGCATGGCGGCGAGGGCTTGCGGGTTCTCGCGGCTCAGGAAGTCGCGGACCTCGTCCCGGCCGAGGGTGGCCTCGTGGTAGAGGTCGAAGAGGTGTGGGGGGACGACTTGGGCGAGGTGGGCGAAGGCGGCCATGTGGTCGAGGGTGGCGGCGATTTCGGCCCCGCCCCGGTAGCCGTGGTTCATCATGCCTTCCGCCCACAGCGGGTTCGCGGCGCGGGCGCGGACGACGCGGGCGATTTCTTCGGTGAGTGTGCGGGCGTGGGGAGTGTCGGGGCGGGTGGCGTCGAGGTGGTAGAGGGTCGGTTTGGCCCCGCCCAGCTTGGCGACGGCGGCTGCAAATCCGGCCTCGTGTGCGGCGTAGTCGGCGGCGATGAGGACGTCGGTCTCGGGCAGGTCCTGGGAATGGACGAAGCTGTCGGATGCGAGTACGCGGGCTTCGAGGGCGGCGCGGTTTTCGGTGGACTGGCCATCAAGGCCGATGGACCAGCTTGAGGCGTTGAGCCAGGCTTCACCTGCGGCCCGACGCGCTTCGTCAGTGAAAGTGTCGGCGGCGCTGCCCATGCCAAGGCCGTAGAGGCCGGGTTTAGGGCCGAAGACGCGGGATTGCCTCGTGGTGTAGGGGTTGTCCTCGGGGGTTTCATCGCGTTGGCTCAGGGCTTCGGCTCCGGCTTCAAAAAGCTGCGCGAGGGTGGGGAAGACGTCGCGGAAAAGGCCGGAGACGCGGAGGGTGACGTCGATCCTGGGGCGTCCGAGGATCGCGAGGGGGAGGATTTCGAAGCCGGAGGCCCTGGCCGAGCCGTCGTCCCATTTGGGCGCGAGGCCGGCGAGGTGCAGGGCCATCGCGAATTCCTCGCCCGCCGTGCGCATGGTAGCGCTGCCCCAGAGGTCGACCACGAGCCCGCGCGGGTAGTCGCCGTGGTCCTGCAGGTGGCGGCGGATCAGTTCCTCGGCGAGTTTGACGCCCTGGGCATGGGCGTTGCGCGAGGGGACGGCGCGGGGGTCGACGCTATAGAGGTTGCGGCCGGTCGGCAGCACGTCGGAGCGGCCCCGGTTCGGAGAACCGGCGGGGCCTGGGGGGACGCGGTGGCCGTCTAGGGCGGTGAGGAGGCCTTGGGTTTCGCCCTCACCTTGCCCGAAGATATGAAGGCCCTGGCCGAACTGGCTTTCCTTCAAGTCGCAAACGAAGCGGTCGATCCTTGTGATCGCTTCGGCGGGGGTGGCGTTGGGGCCGAGGCCAAGGTCGGCAGCGACGCCCGAGGCTGACGCCTCGTCGCGGATCGAGGCGATCAGGCGGGTGCGGCGGGCGGGGTCCAACCCATCGGCGGTGGAATATTCGTCGAGCAGGCGTTCGAGGCGCTGGAGTTCCGGAGGGACCACGCTTTGCGCCAAGGGGGGCGGTAGGTGGCCGAGGGTGACGGCGCCGATGCGGCGCTTGGCCTGGGCGGCCTCGCCGGGGTCGTTGACGATGAACGGGTAGATGACCGGGGTGGGGCCGATCAGCGCCTCCGGCCAGCAGGTGTCCGAAAGGGCGACGGATTTGCCGGGGAGCCATTCGAGGGTGCCGTGGGCGCCCATGTGGATGAGGGCGTGGAGGCCTTCCGACCGGAGCCAGAGGTAGAAGGCGACATAGGCGTGGCGCGGGATGCGGGAGAGGTCGTGGTAGCTATCGTCGCGGGTCTGGACCTCGCCCCGTTCGGGTTGGAGGGCGATGAGGATGTGGCCGCGGCGGATGGCGGGGAAGTGGAAGGCGCGGTCTTTGACGGAGGGGTCGGTGGCGGGGTCACCCCAGGCTTCCGTGAGGGTCTGGCGGAGTTGGTCCGGGAGGGTGGCGAAGGCGGCCTCGTAGGCGGATAGGGGCCAGGTGAGGGTCTCGGTGAGGGCCTGCGGGAGGTCGGGGCCGCCGGTGGTGCGGTAGCCTTCGGCAGCGAAGGTTTCCAACAGCCGTTCAGTGGAGGCCAGCGCGTCGAGGCCGACGGCGTGGGCCATCTGGTGGGCGCGGCCGGGGTAGGTCGAGAGGATGACGGCCAGTTGCCGGTCTTGCGCGGGGGTGGTGGCGAGGCGGTGCCAGTGCTTCACCCGATCCACAACGGCAGCGATCCGGCCCGCGTCGGCGCGGTGGGCGAAGCGGGAGAATTGCAGCTCTGGGTGGCGTTTGCCGGGGGACTTGTGGCTGACGATCCCGGCGAAGAGGCGGCCGTCGACCTCGGGTAGCACCACGTGCATCGCAAGGTCGGTGGGGGACAGGCCACGGTCGGAGGCCTGCCAGTCGCGGCGGCGGTTGGTGGAGAGGGCGACCTGGAAAACGGGGCTTTGGGCCGCGTCGAAGGGGGTCGCGCCATTGTCGGATTTGGCGGAGAAGGCGGTAGCATTCAGGATCGCGACCGGGGGCGCGGCGGTCAAGTGGGCCGAGAGCCAGTCGGCGACGCCGGGGGCCTTGAGGCTGGCTGCGAAGGCGCCGTAGGCGGCGAAGCCCTCGGCGCGGAAGGCGTGGATCAGGGCGTCGATGGGGCTCATGTCGCCGGAGGTCAGATAGCTGCGGTAGAAGGTAACGAGGATGGACCCCTTTGAGGGCGGCCCCCCCACCCCATCCCTCCCCCACGTGGGGGGGAGGGAGGCGCTTGTGTCGTTTGTTGCGTGCGACGGCTGGCCGGAGAGCCTCCCCTCCCCCTCTGTGGGGAGGGGATGGGGGTGGGGGGCTGGGGCAGGAATGACTCCTTTGTCCGGGTCGTAGAACCCCATCTGCGGGACAGTCTTGTCGCCCGTGACAGGGGCCACGTAGATGCCAGCGGCCAGCGCCAGTTGCGCCAGAGCCGCATGGGCGGCAACCGCCCCGCCTTCGTCACACAGCGCCTGCAGGCGGCGAAGGGTGGAGACGGGGAGCGTGGACAGCTCATCCAGGCGCGAGTCGGGGCGGCCGTCGGCGGGGAGGATGGCAAGCGCGGAGCCATTGCGGCGGGCGAGGTCCTGCAGGGTGGCCAGGCCGTATGGCCAGTAGGCCTCACCCCCGATGATCCGCACCAAGATGGCCTTGGCGCCAGAGAGCGTGCGTTCAGTGTAGGTGTCGACGGAAACGGGGTGCTTCAGCGCAATGATGTTGGCGAGCCGCACGGTAGGGTGGGCAGTATTGCCCACCTTACGCATGCGCTCATACCCGGCAGTGAACGCGCCTAGGTCGCTGTCGGAAAACGAAAGCACCACCAGATCGGCCGGGTCCTGACCCAGGTCGAACGGGCTTTCCGTTTCCTCCAGCCCATGGCTTTCGCGGAAGACGACATGCATGGCGCGGCGTCAGACCCCCAGAACCTTGCGGATCGCCGGTGCGTCCACGTCGTCACGCTCGGCGATGACTACCAGCTGCGACCGGCGCGGTTCGGTGCCCCAGGGACGGTCGTATTGCATGCGGACGCGCGCACCGACGGCTTGCACCAGCATGCGCATCGGCTTTCCCACCACGGCAATGTGGCCCTTTACCCGCAGGATCTTCTGCTCGTCAGCTAGACGCATGATCGCTGCGGAAAGTGCCGCGGGGTCAGCGACCTCGGGCAGTTCGACTACGATGGTGTCGAAGTCGTCATGCTCATGGTCGTCATGCCCATCATGGTGCGAGGGGCGAGAGGCAAGGTCGTCCTCGGCTGCCGCCTTCAGGCCCAGGATCACCCGGGGGTCGATGACGCCTTCGGTCATGGCTAGCATCGGAACCGGGCGGTTCATCTCGGCACTGATCACCTCGCGAGCGGTGGCAAGACCCTGTTCCCCGGCAAGATCGGCCTTTGACAGAAGGATCAGGTCGGCGCAGAGGATCTGGTCTTCGAAGACCTCGGAAAGCGGGGTTTCATGGTCCAGGCTGGGATCGGCGGCGCGTTGGGCGTCGACGGCGGCCACGTCCGGGGCGAAGCGGCCCGCCGCCACCGCCTCGGCATCGGCCAGAGCGATGACCCCGTCGACGGTGATCTTGGAGCGGATCGCGGGCCAGTCGAAGGCCTTCAAAAGCGGTTTCGGCAAGGCAAGGCCGGAGGTTTCGATCAGGATATGATCGGGGCGCTGGGGCATGGCCATCAGCGCCTCGATCGTCGGGATGAAGTCGTCAGCGACGGTGCAGCAGATGCAGCCGTTGGCAAGCTCGACGATGTTCTCGACCGGGCAGTTGTCATCGGCGCAGGATTTCAGGATGTCGCCGTCGACGCCTACGGTGCCGAACTCGTTGACCAGAATCGCAAGGCGCTTGCCTTGCGGGTTTTGCATCAGGTGGCGGATCAGCGTAGTCTTTCCCGCGCCAAGGAAGCCGGTGATCACGGTCACGGGGATTTTGGTCAGGTCGGTCATTCGGCGGCCTCTTCCAGGGTCAGGGGCGGGATGCGGGCGATGGATTGTTTGCGGAAGACGGTCGGACGCTCGCGCCAGGGGACGATGCCGTCGGTGGTGGCGGCGTATTTCCCGGCGCCTTCCAGGATCGCGGGGACGTCGTCAAGGGTGAGGCGGCCGTAGACGTAGGACCAGGCGCCGGGTTTGGTCAAAGAAACCGCGCAGCCGGTGTTGCAGGCCGAGAGGCACTCCACTCCGACGATCCGCACCCCGTCCGGCGCAGGCTGGGCGAGGAGGGCGGCGTGGAGCTTGTTGCCGGGCGGCAGGTCACCTTCAGGAACCGGTTCCCCGGCCTTGCAGGTGGTGCAGACGTAAAGGATCGCGCCCATCGTTGCCTTCCGAAAGGCGAAAGGGGTGGGCCAGCGAGGGGCGGGGACACCGCCGATCACCGGTCGCGGAACACCCCGTCCGCCGGTTACCGTCTGCGCTGGCAGGTCTCCCGGCTTGCGGATACGAGGTTGCCCCCACGGACCCCGCCTTCCCGGCTGACGCCAGTGGCCTTGGGACCTCTCCGGTCACGGTCGCGGGGGCGGCTGCTTCCAGGTCGTTTCCAACCTGTCGCATTCCCTCTTCGCCTGTCATAAACAGGAACCAGCGCCAGCCCACCTGAGGCAAGCACCCCCCCCTTGTCAAGGACACGACCGACCATGACCGACCCCGTTGCGACACCCGAAGTGGATGATCTTGCCCGGCATGCCAGCAAGATGGCGAAGAAGAAGGCCGCGCGGGACAAGATCATGGCGGGGAAGGAGGGGGAGAAGGGGCTGATCATCGTCCACACCGGGGCGGGGAAGGGGAAGTCCTCCAGCGGGTTCGGGATGATCCTGCGCTGCGTGGCGCATGGGATGCCCTCGGCTGTCGTCCAGTTCATCAAGGGTGCCTGGGATACCGGCGAACGGCGGCTGATCACGACCCATTTCAGCGACCTCTGTCAGTTCCACGCGATGGGAGAGGGCTTCACCTGGGAGACGCAGGACAAGACCCGCGACATCGCTGCCGCAAGGGCGGGGTGGGAGAAGGCGAAGGAGCTGATCCGGAACCAAGAGATCAGAATGGTGTTGTTGGACGAGATCAACATCGCGCTCCGGTACGACTACCTGGATATCGGCGAGGTGCTGGCGTTCCTGAAGGAGGAAAAGCCGCCCTTGACTCATGTGGTCCTGACGGGTCGGAATGCGAAGGAAGAGCTGATCGAGGCCGCCGATCTGGTGACCGAGATGACGCTGGTGAAGCACCCGTTCCGGTCCGGAATCAAGGGCCAGCCGGGGGTGGAGTTCTGAACCTGTCCACGGTGGACAAACGCTGGGACCTTTTTGGAATCAACCACTTGGTCGCGGACGTTAGGGAATTGGTAAGAATTTGGCAGGAGATGGAATGATGCGGAAAACGGGTCTGGCACTGGTGCTTCTGATGACGGGCCTGATGGCCTCGGGCTGCGCGCCGCTGATCGTTGGCGGGGCCGCGGCAGTGGTCGCGGACGAGGCCGTGGAGCAGGACAAGGGCGGCGACGGGCTGTTCTAGGCGGGGTTCCGCCGGGATGCGGGCACGGCCCAGACCTGCGACGTGGGAGTCGGTCTGAAGCCCGACCTACGGGGACCGGCGGAGTCGGGGTGAACCCCGACTACAGGTCAAGAGCGACTTGGCGGGTCGGGGTTTCCTCACGCGCGGCGCGCTTGAAGGCGTCGTCGCGGCGGGCGGGGAGCTGGACGGCGCGTTCGCGCAGTTGCATCGCCTGTTCGACGGTGACGATCTGCAGGCGGGGGACGGGGGCGAAGCCGGGTTCTTCGTGGAAGCCCGCGCTGGCGGCCTCGGCGATCATGGGCTTCGTCGGCTCGGTCAGGGTCAGGAAGACGCCGACCCCGGCGCGTTCGCGTTCGATCACGCCTTTCAGGTCACGGATCATGCTGACGCCCACATTCTCAGCCGCCTTGACGCTGACAATGCCCAGCGTCGTGCCCTTGGCCCCGAAGTAGAGCCGCCCGTCCAGCCCCCGATCCGCGCCCTTCTTGCCGAAGTTGCCGGGCTGGGCGGCGATGAGGGAGAGCGCCCATTTCTCGAAATTATGATACTTGCCGCGCGCGGCGAGGTCGCGGGCGGCGTGAGTGGTGAACTGGACGGCCGGAAAGGCATCGCGCAGGCGCATTTCGATCAGGCCAATGGCAAGGTGGGTGACGTCGATTTGGGTCCATTGCCGCCCGAGCCTTTCCGCCGCATGGACGGTGGCGCGGCAGCCGCAGGACGGATCAAGCACGACGTCACCGGGGTTGGAGGTGGCGTTGAGGGTGCGTTCAAAAACGGCGACGGATTTCTGGGTGGGGTAGCCGAGGCCGTCCTGGGCTGGTGCGAGTATGCAAAGGCCCCGCCGAAGCGGGGCCTAGGGACGGTGACAAAATCGAGACTGGCCTAAGCTTGTCATCGCTTTGTGGTCAGCCTGCCTAGTGATCTAGGTCGTAAAGCCCGATGACCGGGAACACTTGTTAAATCGGTCACTCTGGGTTTGGAATCAAGTTTCCCATGCCCAGCCCCCACAGGACACCGTGACGCACTGCCTTGAGATCGTCGCCGGTCGCTTGCGGGTTTTCCCACTTTCGCCGACCAACCTTAAATCCGTCTAAACGCCATGTGCCCAGGTTCATCACCATATCGCATTTGGCCCAGCACGGCAGATCGCCCGGCTCCTGCGGACGGTGGTTCCTGGAGAGACGAACGTTGAACGGTAGATTGTGGATTGGCGCCGTCAGGTTAATGGGCACAACTGTCACGATGTCGTTGCGATGCGGCAACCGGGGTGAAATGACGATGACGGGCCGCGCCTTGACCATCTCCGGCACACGGAAGCCTTCGAAATCGCAGATGAGGATTTGGCCTGCTCTTGGGTGGTAGGCAAGTGTCATGCGGGCATCTTGGCCCAAAGCTGGTCAACGATCGGTCAATTTGAGTTTGTTGCGGCTGCGGCAAGGGGCGGTGGGCGGATCGCCCACCCTACGGGCCAGCGCATCAGGTCAGACCTCGGGCGGCAGCATGGCCTGCAGGGTCGACAGGTGGTCGGCCTCGGACGCGGGCTTGTCGGTGCGGATGCGGTTGATCCGGGGGAAGCGCATCGCGACGCCGGATTTGTGGCGGGTGGAGCGGTTGAGGCCTTCGAACGCCACCTCCACCACGCGGGTGCGGGCGACAGAGCGGACGGTGCCGAAGCGTTCCACCGTATTGTTGCGGACGAAGCGGTCGAGTTCCTTGAGCTCTTCGTCGGTGAAGCCGAAATAGGCCTTGCCGACGGGGACGAGCTCATCGCCGTTCCAGACGCCGAAGGTGAAGTCGGAGTAGTAGCCCGACCGCTTGCCGTGACCGCGCTGGGCGTACATCAGGACGGCGTCGATCAGGTGGGGGTCGCGTTTCCACTTGAACCAGGGGCCTTTCATGCGGCCGGCAAGGTAGGGGCTGTCGCGGCGCTTGATCATCACGCCTTCGATCACGTCGGCGGGCGGGTTCAGGCGCAGGGCGGCGAGGTCGTCCCAGGTGGTGAAGGGCAGGTTCGGCGAGAGGTCGATGCGGGGGCCGAGAGTTGCGATGGCCTGGGTCAGGACGGCGCGGCGGGCGTCGTAGGGTTGATCGCGCAGGTCCTGGCCGTTCCACATCAGCACGTCATACAGGCGCAGGCCCGCGGGGTGGGAGCGGAGCATGGCGGGGGTGACGGTCTTGCGGTTCAGGCGTTGCTGCAGGTCGCCGAAGCTGGCGATCTGGTCGTCGCGACGGACGAGGAGTTCTCCGTCCAGAACACCGTCGAAGTGCATGAGGTCGACGACGTCGGGGAAGGCGGTGCTGATGTCCTCGCCGGTGCGAGAGTAGAGGCGGCGGGTGCCACCGTCGCTGACCGCCTGCACGCGGATGCCGTCCCATTTCCATTCGGCGGCGTAGGCGGTGGGGTCAAGCGGGGACAGTTGGTCGAGGTCGGTGGGGGTCGACAGCATCACCGGCCGGAAGGGCGCGCGGGCGGCGGCTTCGGGACGGGGGCTGCCTGCGGCCCAGGCGAAGAGGTCGAGGTAGGGGGGCGTCAGGGCGTGCCAGATTTCCTCGACCTCGGGCAGGGGGAGGTTGGCCCAGGTGGCAAAGGCGGTGCGGGCAAGGCGGGCGGAGACGCCGACGCGCAGCGCTCCGGTGGCAAGCTTGAGATAGGCGTAGCGTTCGGAAGGGCCGAGGCTGTCGAGCCGAGCGGTGATGACGGCCGGGAGGCGGGTCTTGGGGGTGGTGGCGAGTTCTTGGGTGACCTCGGCCAGGGGGGGATCGGACAGGGTGCCTTCGGGCCAGATGAGGGAGATCGTCTCGGCCAGGTCGCCAACGAAATCATAGCTGTAGTTGAAAAGCTGAGCGTCTACTCGCATTTCCGTCAGGCCGCGTAGCAGGCTGGGCGTGACCTGGCGGAGCTTGAGGTCCCCGGTCAGGGCGGCAAGCATCAGGCCGCGGTCGGGGTCGGGCATCTGGGCGAAGGCGGTGGCGAGGAGGCGCTCTTTCCCCAGTCGCTGCGGGGTGAAGGCGAGGCGTTCGAGGAGGGTGGCGAAGGCGGTGAGGCTCATTCCGCTTCATCCTCGTAGCCGACGAGGTGGAGGGGTTTCGCGGCGCGCTGGGTCATTTCGCACCAGCGCATCAGGGCGTCTTCGCGGCCGTGGGTGATCCAGACTTCGGCGGGGTTCAGCTCGGTGATGGTGGCGGTGAGGTGCGGCCAGTCGATGTGGTCAGAGAGGATGAGCGGGAGTTCGACGCCGCGCTGGCGGGCGCGGGCGCGGACCTGCATCCAGCCCGAGGCAAAGGCGAGAACCGGGTCGGGGAAGCGCTGGGCCCAGGTGGCGGCGAAGGCGGAGGGGGGGGCGATGACGATGGCGCCGGCGAAGTCGGCTTTCTTGCCGTCGGTCGCGGGGCGGAGGTCGCCGAGGTCGATGCCTTGCGCGACGTGGTAGTCGCACAGCCGGTGCAGCGCGCCGTGGATGTGGATGGGGGCGTCCCAGCCTGCGGCCCGGATCGCGGCGATGACGCGTTGGGCTTTGCCTAGGGCATAGGCTCCGATCAGGTGCGCGCGGTCAGGGTTGGCGGTGACGCTGGCGAGGAGGCGGGCGATCTCCACCTGGGGCGGGGGGTGGCGGAAGACGGGGAGGGCGAAGGTCGCCTCGGTCACGAAGATGTCGCAGGGGACGGGTTCGAATGGGGCGCAGGTGGGGGTGGGGACGCGGGCGTAGTCCCCGGAGACCACGATGCGTTGGCCCTGGCCTTCCACAGCGATCTGGGCAGAGCCGAGGACGTGGCCTGCGGGGTGGAAGGAGACGGTGACCTCGCCGATCCGGGTGGGCTCGGTATAGGGCTGGCGCCTTTGGGTGAAGTCGTCGCCGTAGCGGATGGCCATGATGTCCAGCGTTTCCCGGGTTGCCATGACGGCACCGTGGCCGGGGCGGGCGTGGTCGGAATGGCCGTGGGTGATCAGCGCGCGGGGGACCGGGCGCGTCGGGTCGATGAAGAAATCCCCGGTCGGGCAGTAAAGCCCCTCGGGTCGCGGGATCAGGAGGGGCGGTCGGGCCATTCGGATGTCCAGGCGGGGTCCGTCGCGGGGGAAGCGGCGGTCACAGGGGGCAAAGGTGTGGCTTTGCGGCTGGCTGTCAACGAGTTTGGAGGCGAACGGGTTCCTGCAAGCGACCTGTGACGCTGTTCGGGCCGGGTAGGACCGAGGGCAAAACTTTTCGAAAAGTTTTGGCAAAATCCTTCGAAGGATTTTGGTCCGGGTCGGCCGTTGCGCTTAGACCGACAGAAGCTCTACCGCGACGCCCTGGCCGACGCCGACGCAGAGGGTGGCGAGGGCCGATTGGCCGCCGCTTTCCGCCAGGCGACGGGCGGCGGTGGCGGTGATCCGCGCGCCGGACATGCCCAAGGGGTGGCCCATGCTGATGCCGCCGCCCTTGGCGTTGACCCTTGCGTCGGCGTCGTCAAGGCCCCAGGCGCGGGTGCAGGCGAGGACCTGAGCGGCGAACGCCTCGTTCAGTTCGATGATGTCCTGGGCGGATGGGGGTTTGGCGCCCCTGGCGACCAGGCGTTCGACGGCGGCGATGGGGCCGATGCCCATGACACGGGGGGCGACCCCGGCCGAGGCGGCGCGGCCGATCCGGGCAAGCGGTGTGAGGTGGTGGTCGCGGACGGCCTTGGCCGAGGCGAGGAGGATGGCGCAGGCCCCGTCGTTGATCCCGGCGGCGTTGCCTGCGGTCACGCTGCCCGGGGTGCGGAACGGGGTCGGGAGGGCGGCCAGCCGGTCCAGCGAGGTGGAGCGGGGGTGTTCGTCGCGGTCCACCACGGTGTCTCCGGACCGGGAGCGGAGGGTCACGGGCAGGATGTCGGCGCGGTGCCAGTCGGCGTCGTAGCGGTCCTGCGAGCGGAGGGCGTAGGCGTCCTGATCAGCGCGGGAGATGGCGTAATCGGCGGCGACGTTTTCGGCGGTTTCGGGCATCGACTCGATACCATGCGCCTTGGCGATGCGCTGGTTGATGAAGCGCCAGCCGATGGTGGTGTCGTAGACTTTGGCCTCGCGGGCGAAGGCGGTTTCGGATTTCGGCATCACGAAAGGCGCGCGGGTCATGCTTTCGACGCCGCCCGCGATGATCAGATCGGCCCCGTCGCGGATGGCGCGGGCCCCGGAGATCACCGCGTCCATGCCCGAGGCGCAGAGGCGGTTCACCGTCAGGGCGGGCACGGTATCGGGCAGGCGCGACAGAAGGACGGCCATGCGGGCGACGTTGCGGTTGTCCTCGCCCGCCTGATTGGCGCAGCCGAGGATCACCTCGTCGATGGGCAGGCCGGGGTGCAGGTCGAGAAGGCCGTCGATGACGTGGGCCGCCATGTCGTCGGGGCGGATAGAGGCGAGTGCCCCGCCGTACCGGCCAATGGGCGTGCGGCGCATGGTGCAGAGGAAGACGTCTTGGGTCATGCGAGGGGTCCGTCCGGAGGGGGTAGGTAGCGGGTCTTCAGGTGCGGGGGTGCGGCGCGTTCCAGGCGGGCGAGTTCGGCGGCGACGGTGGGGGGGCCGTGGGCCTGTAGGCAATCGAACGGGCCGCGCGGCAAGTTCAGGCCCAGTTTCATCGCGGTGTCGATGCCGTCGCGTGTGGTGCCGCCTTCGGACAAAAGCCAGGTGGCCTCGTTCGCCAAGGTGGCTTCGATGCGCAGGATGATGGCGGCGGCGTCGGCAGGGGCCGGGGGGAGTGGGTCGGGATGGACGAAACCGCGTCCGGTCTTGCGGCCGAGGTTGCCGGAAGCGACCTGTTGTTTCAGGGCGTCGAAGACGTGATAGCGCGGGTGGCCGCCCATGGCGCGGTTCAGGCCCTCGGTCGCGGCAAGGTTGATGTCGGCACCGATTAGGTCGATCAGGCTGAAAGGGCCCAGGCGGTATCCGGCGGTGAGCATAGCGGCGTCGATTTCGCCTGCGGTGCGGCCTTCTTCCATAAGCGCGAGCGCCTCGCCGTAGAAGGGACGGGCGCAGCGGTTGACGATGAAGCCGGGGCGGTCGGGGCAGGGGATGACGGTCTTGCCGGTGGCTTGCATCAGCGACCGGGCGGCGTTGAGGGCCTGCGCGGCGGTGCCGGGATGGGCGATGAGCTCGACCAGTTTCATCGCCGGGGCGGGGTTGAAGAAGTGGAGACCGATCAGGCGGTCCGGGTGTTTGAGGCCTGGTGCCATCGCGGCGACCGAGAGGGAGGAGGTGTTGGTGGCGAGGATGGCGTCGGGGGCCATCACGTGTTCAAGCGCTGCGAAGAGGGATTGCTTGGCAGGGAGTTGTTCGATGACCGCCTCGATGGCGAGGGCGGCTTCGCCCATCTGCTCGTGTCCATCGACGATGGTCAGGCGCGACAGGATCGCGTCGCGGTCGGTTGGGGTGAGTTTACCCGCCTCGACCCTTGGGGCAAGCGCTGCGGCGAGGCGGTCGAGGGCGGTGGCGCGGGTGGGGTCGTGGCTGTCGGTGGCGAGCACGCTGTAGCCAGCGGCGGCGAAGACCTGGGCGATCCCAAGGCCCATGGTGCCAAGACCGATGACGGCAACGGTGGTCATTTGCCCTGGAACCCGGGTTTGCGCTTGTCCTGGAAGGCGCGGATGCCTTCGGCCTTGTCAGCGGTGTCGAGGAGGGACTCGAAGGCCTGGCGTTCCTGGGTGAGGGCGAGTGCTGCCTCGGCCCCCGCGACGAGGGCCGCTTTGGCGGCCATCAGGGCGAGGGGGGCGCGGTCGGCGAGTTTGGCGGTGAGGGTGGTGGCCTCAGTGAGGGCGTCGTCCGAGAGGTGCGAGGCGAGGCCCCAGGCGTAGGCCGTGGGGGCGTCGATGATCTCACCCGTAAGGACCATCCGGGCGGCGCGGGCGGGGCCGATGCGGGCCATGAGGCGCTGGCCGCCTCCGGCGCCGGGGATCAGGCCAAGGTTGGTTTCCGGCAGGCCAAGCCGGGCGGTGGGGCCTGCGACCAGAAGGTCGGCCAAAAGGGCTAGTTCCAGCCCGCCGCCCAGGGCGAAGCCTTCGACGGCGGCCACGACGGGTTTGGGGAAGGCGCGGATGGCGGCCCAGTGCGCCTTGCGGGGGTCGGCGGCCCCTTCGGCGGTGGTTTTCGACTCGATCTCGGCGATGTCGGCGCCGGCGGCAAAGGTGCCCTCGGCCCCGTGGATCAGCACGGCGCGGCAGTCGCGGGTGTCGGCCAGCCGCTGCAATGTCGCGGCGAGGTCGGCCAGCAGGGCGGTGTTCAGCGCATTGCGGGCGGCGGGCCGGTTGAGCACCAGCCGCGTCCATGCGCCTTCTCCGATCTCAAGCAGGTGGGTCATGGCGGCAGTTTGGTAGAACGGGAGATTTTTTCAAGCCTAAAAGTTTTAAGCTTGAAATTATTTCCGAGGATGTCACAGTTGCTGCAGCACAGGGAGCACCGGGTGATGAAGATTCTTTGCCTCGGCGGAGGGCCGGCGGGACTTTACTTCGCGATTTCGATGAAGCTGCGCGATCCGGCGCATGACGTGACGGTGCTGGAGCGGAACAAGGCCAACGACACGTTCGGCTGGGGTGTCGTGCTGTCGGATGATGCGCTGGGCCGGATGCAGAAGAATGACCCGGTGTCGGCCGAGGCGATCCGGGGCAGTTTCGCCTATTGGGACGACATCGCCGTGGTGCATGACGGGGTGCGCACGGTGTCGGGCGGGCATGGCTTTGCCGGGATTGGGCGCAAGGCGATGCTGGTCCTGTTGCAGGCCCGCGCGCGGGAATTGGGCGTGCGGCTGGAGTTCGAGACGGTGTTCAAGTCGGCGGAGGAGTACCGCAAGGACTATGACCTGGTCGTCGCCTGCGACGGGATCAACAGCTTGGTGCGGACCGAATACAAGGAGGTGTTCCAGCCCAACATCGACACGCGCAGGTGCAAGTTTGTCTGGCTGGGGACGCACGCCAAGTTCGACGGTGCCTTCACCTTCATCTTCGAGAAGACCGAGCATGGCTGGGTCTGGGCGCATGTCTACCAGTTCGACGACAACACCGCGACGTTCATCGTGGAAACGCTGCCCGAGACCTGGGACAAGTTCGGTTTCGCCGACATGTCCAAGGAAGAGACGGTGGAAACCTGCCGCAAGATCTTTGAGCGGCATCTGGGCGGGCATGAGTTGATGTCGAATGCGGCGCATCTGCGCGGCTCGGCGGTGTGGATCCAGTTCCCGCGGGTGATCTGCGAGAAGTGGTATCACGAGAATGTCGTCCTGATGGGCGATGCGGCGGCGACGGGGCATTTCTCGATCGGGTCAGGCTCGCGGCTAGCTTTCGACAGTGCGATTGCGCTGGCGGAGTATCTGCATTCGGAACCCACGATGCAGGCGGCCTTCCAGCGCTATCAGGATGAACGCCGGGTCGAGGTGCTGCGCCTGCAGTCCGCGGCGCGCAATTCGCTGGAGTGGTTCGAGCAGGTCGAGCGCTATCTGGACATGCCGCCGATCCAGTTCGCCTATTCGCTGCTGACCCGGTCGCAGCGCATCAGCCATGAAAACCTGCGCTTGCGCGATCCGGCGTGGCTGGCCAGTGCCGAGGCCTGGTTCCAGCGGCAGGCGGGAGGCCACGAAGGCCGCCGCCCGATGTTCGCGCCGTATCAGCTGCGCGGCATGCGGCTGGAAAACCGCATCGTCGTCTCGCCCATGGCGCAGTACCGGGCGGTGGATGGGTGCCCGACCGATTGGCACTTTGCCCATTATGCCGAACGGGCCAAGGGCGGGGCGGGGCTGGTCTATACCGAGATGACCTGTGTCTCGCCGGAAGGGCGGATCACTCTGGGCTGCCCCGGCCTTTACGCGCCGCAGCATGAGGCCGCCTGGAAACGGCTGGCCGATTTCGTCCACGCCGAGACGGCGGCGACGCTGTGCGCCCAGATCGGTCATGCGGGGCGAAAGGCCTCGGTCCAGGTGCCTTGGGAAGACAACGAGATGCCGTTGCGCAGCGGTGCGTGGGAGACCATCGGTCCCTCTGCAATGCCGTGGTCGCCGGAGCATCCCACCCCGCGGGAGATGACGCGGGCCGATATGGAGCGGGTGACGGCGGAGTTCGTTTCGGCAACGCAGATGGCCGAGCGGGCCGGGTTCGACATGGTGGAGCTGCATGCCGCGCACGGTTACCTGATCTCCAGCTTTATCAGCCCCTTGTCCAACGGCCGGACCGACAATTACGGCGGATCGCTGGAGAACCGGATGCGCTGGCCGCTGGAGGTCTTTGCGGCGATGCGTGCGGCCTGGCCGGCGAACAAGCCGATGTCGGTGCGGATTTCGGCCAACGATTGGGTGGGCCGCGACGGCATTACGCCCGAGGATGCGGTCGACATTGCGCGGATGTTCCATGCGGCGGGGGCGGATATCATCGACGTGTCGGCCGGGCAGACCTCGACCGAGGCCAAGCCGGTGTACGGCCGCATGTTCCAGACCCCGTTCAGCGACCGCATCCGCAATGAAACCGGCATCGCCACCATGGCTGTCGGCAACATCACCGAGGCGGATCAGGTGAATTCGATCCTGCTGGCGGGGCGGGCTGACCTGGTCTGCCTGGCGCGTCCGCACCTGACCGATCCCTACTGGACGTTGCATGCCGCCGTGGCGGCGGGGGACAAGGAAACGCTTTGGCCCAAGCCCTACCGGTCCGGGCAGCGGCAGGCCGAACGGCTGGCCGAGCGCGCGGCAGAGGTGATCCGAGCATGAGCGGGCGACTGGACCCCAGGTGCAGGCGGGTGCTGATCACGGGCGGGGGCACCGGGGTTGGGGCCGATCTTGCGCGCGAATTTGCGGCCGAGGGCGCCGAGGTGGTAGTCTGCGGTCGGCGCGAGGGCCCCTTGCGCGCGGTGGCGGAGCGGACCGGGGCGCAAGTGATCCTGGCGGATGTGACCGACGAAGGCGAGGTGGCGCGGTTGTTCGCCGAGGCGGGGCCCTGCGACGTGATCATCGCCAATGCGGGGCAGGCCGACAGTGCGCCCTTCGCCCGCACCTCTCTGGAGCAATGGAACCGGATGCTGGCGGTGAACCTGACGGGGGTGTTCCTGACCTTCCGTGAGGGCTTGCGGCAATTCGACGGCTGGGGGCGGCTGCTGGCGGTGGCCTCGACCGCCGGGATCAAGGGCTATGCCAAGGTCGCGCCCTATGCGGCGGCCAAGCATGGGGTCATGGGCATGGTGCGGTCGCTGGCGCTGGAAGTGGCGCGCGGTCCGGTCACGGTGAACGCGATCTGTCCCGGGTTCCTGGACACCGACATGACGGTCGAGACCATCCGCATCATAAGTGAAAAGACCGGGCGTTCGCCCGAGGAGGCGCGGGCGGCGCTGGAAGCCTTGAGCCCGCAGAACCGGCTGTACCGGCCCGACGAGGTCACCTCGGCGGCGCTGTGGCTGTGCGGGCCGGGGTCGGACGGGGTGAACGGGCAGGCGATCACCATTTCCGGGGGTGAGGCATGACCGAAGGATCAAAGCGGCGGCTGAAGCTGTGGATCCGGCTCTTGTCGGTGACCCGGGGGGCGGAATCCTCGCTGCGCGAGTTCCTGCGGGTCACGCATGGGTCGACGCTGCCCCGGTTCGACGTGATGGCGACGCTGTATCGCCGCCGCGAGGGCTGCAGCATGAGCGAGCTGAGCCGGATGCTGCTGGTGTCGAATGGCAATGTGACGGCGGTGGTGGACCGGCTGGAGGCGGACGGAATGGTCGAGCGTCGTCCGTCCGAGACCGACCGGCGCACCGTCTATGTCAACCTGACGCCGCAGGGGTTGCAGCATTTCGAAACCCTGGCCCGGGATCACGAGGTCGAGGTCGCAAAGCTGTTTGCTGGGCTGGACGACGCGGATGTCGATACGCTGACGGAAATCCTGAAGAGGGCGGCAAAGCGATGAGCCTGTTGACCAAGACCGAACTGGCCGGGTTGAAGCCTGCGCATTTCCTTTTGTCCGTGGAGGACCGGGTGGGCACCATCCGGCTGAACCGGCCCGACCGGAAGAACCCGCTGAGCTTTGAAAGCTATGCCGAGTTGCGCGACCTGTTCCGGGCGCTGGTCTATGCGACGGATGTCGATGTGGTGATCTTCGCTCCGAACGGCGGGAATTTCTGTTCGGGCGGGGATGTGCACGACATCATCGGCCCCTTGGTCGGGATGGACATGAAGGACCTCTTGGCCTTCACCCGGATGACGGGCGACCTCGTGAAGGCGATGATCGGGTGTGGGAAGCCGGTGATCGCGGCGGTGGACGGGGTCTGTGTTGGCGCGGGGGCGATCATCGCGATGGCCTCGGACCTGCGGCTGGCGACGCCGGGGGCGAAATGCGCGTTTCTGTTCACCCGGGTCGGGCTGGCGGGCTGCGACATGGGGGCCTGCGCGATCCTGCCCCGGATCATCGGTCAGGGGCGGGCGGCAGAGCTGTTGTACACCGGCCGCGTGATGCGGGCCGAGGAGGGCCATGCCTGGGGCTTCTGGAATGCCCTGCATGCGTCGGAGGCTTTGGAAGCGGCGGCGATGGTGCTGGCGCGGCAACTGGCGGCGGGGCCGGTCTTTGCGCATGGGATCACCAAGACCCAGCTGAACCAGGAATGGAACATGGGGCTGGAGCAGGCGATCGAGGCCGAGGCGCAGGCTCAGGCGATCTGCATGCAGACGCGGGATTTCGAGCGGGCCTACCGGGCGTTCGTCGCTAAAGAGCGGCCGGTGTTTCAGGGGGATTGAGGGCGGACCGGGGGCCAGCCCCCGGACCCCCGGGATATTGTGGACAGATGAAATGACCGACACGAGTTTCCTGGACTGGCCGTTCTTCGAGCCCCGCCACCGCGAGTTGGCGGCAGGGCTTGAGGCTTGGTGCGCTGCGAACCTGCCGGTGGCGCACGGGGATGTGGACGCGGCCTGCAAGGGGCTGGTCGCGGCGCTGGGGGCAGGGGGCTGGTTGCGGCATTCCGGTGCGGGGGTGGGGGAGCGGCTGGATGTGCGCTCGCTTTGCCTGATCCGGGAGACGCTGGCGCGGCATGATGCCTTGGCCGACTTCGCCTTTGCGATGCAGGGGCTGGGGATGGGGGCGGTGTCGCTGTTCGGGACGCCGGAGCAGCGGGAGTGGCTGGAGCGGACGCGGTCGGGGGCGGCGATTTCCGGCTTTGCGCTGACCGAGCCGGGGTCGGGGTCGGACGTGGCGGCGACGGCGACGGTGGCGGAGCGGGTGCAGGGTGGCTGGCGGCTATCGGGGGAGAAGACCTACATCTCGAACGGTGGGATCGCGGATGTCTATGTGATCTTCGCGCGGACGGGAGAGGCTCCGGGCGCCAAGGGGCTGTCGGCGTTTCTGTTGCCTGCGGCGACGAAGGGGCTGGAAGTGGCGGAGCGGATCGAGGTGATGGCCCCGCATCCGCTGGCGCATCTGCGGCTGACCGGGGTGGAGTTGCCGGAAGCCGCGCTGATCGGCAAGCCGGGCGAGGGGTTCAAGATCGCGATGTCGGTCTTGGACGTGTTCCGGTCCACCGTGGGCGCGGCGGCGCTGGGCATGGCGCGGCGGGCGCTGGACGAGGCCCTGGCGCGAACGCAGGAGCGGCGCATTCAGGGGCAGGCGCTGGCGGAATTGCAGCTGGTGCAGGGACATCTGGCGGACATGGCGCTGGAGATTGATGCCTCGGCCCTGCTGGTCTACCGGGCGGCTTGGGTGAAGGACCAAGGCGCGCAACGGGTCAGTCGCGAGGCGGCGATGGCGAAGCTTTACGCGACCGAAGCGGCGCAGCGGATCATCGACATGGCGGTCCAGTTGCATGGCGGTGACGGGGTCCGGCAGGGGTTTGCTGTCGAGGCCTTGTACCGCGAGATCCGGGCGCTGCGGATCTACGAGGGCGCAAGTGACGTGCAACGCATCATCATCGCTCGGAGCATCCTTTCGTGACCTACGAACGCCTGATCCAGATCGAGTTCAACCATTGCGACCCGGCGGGGATCGTCTTCTATCCGCGCTATTTCGAGATGGTGAACTCGGTCGTCGAGAACTTCTTTGCCGATGTCGTGGGGCGGTCCTTTGCCCAGATGCACAATGGTGCGGCGAACGGCGTGCCGGCGGTGGCGATCGAAACAAGCTTTCAGCGTCCCTCGCGGCTTGGCGACAAGGTCTTGTTTTCGTTGAGGGTCGAGACGATCGGCGGCTCGTCATTGAAGGTGCTGGTCGAGGGGCGGGGGCCGGATGGGCTGCGGCTGACGGTCCGGATGACAGTGGCTTGGATTGACAACATGAAGGCCGCGCCTTGGCCGGGCGACATGCGCGAGGCGCTGGAGCGCTATAGGGAGACGCAGGATGCATGAGATCCTTCACCCGAAGCACTGGAAACCGGCGCGGGGGTACTCCAACGGCGTGGCCGCCGAGGGGCGCATGGTGTTTACCGGCGGCATCATCGGCTGGAACGCAAGCCAGGAGTTCGAGACGGATGACTTCGTCGGTCAGGTGGAACAGGCGCTGAAGTCCATCGTCGAGGTTCTTGCCGAGGCCGGTGCGGGGCCGGAGCACCTGGTGCGGCTGACCTGGTACGTGACGGACAAGGGCGAATACCTGGGCAGCCTGAAAGAGCTGGGCGCGGTCTACAAGGCGGTGATCGGGCGGCATTACCCGGCGATGGCGCTGGTGCAGGTGGTGGCGCTGGTCGAGGACCGGGCCAAGGTGGAAATCGAGGCCACCGCCGTCATTCCGCAGGAGTGCAAGTGATGCTTGGACCGACTGGACATGTCGACAGCTTTGCCCGCGACCGCCTGCCCGCGCCCGCGGACTGGCCGGTGATCGACACGACGGGGTTCGACTATCCCGATTGGCTGAACGTGGGCGTGGAATTGACCGACCGAATGGTCGAACGCGGCTTTGGCGACCACACCGCCCTGATCGGCAACGGGCGCAGCCGGACGTACAAGGAGCTGTCGGACTGGTCGAACCGGATCGCCTGTGCGCTGGTCGAGGATTACGGGGTCAAGCCCGGCAACCGGGTGCTGATCCGCAGCGCCAACAACCCGGCGATGGTGGCTTGCTGGCTGGCGGCGACCAAGGCGGGGGCGGTGGTGGTCAACACCATGCCGATGCTGCGGGCAGGCGAGCTGACCAAGATCGTCGATAAGGCCGAGATCAGCCATGCGCTGTGTGACACCCGGCTGATGGAGGAGCTGGTCACCTGCGGCAAGGACAGCGGTTTCCTGCGGACCATCGTGGGGTTCGATGGCACGGCCAACCACGATGCTGAACTTGACCGGGTGGCGCTGAAGAAACCGGTGCGGTTCGAGGCGGTGAAGACGGACCGCGACGACGTGGCGCTTTTGGGCTTCACCTCGGGCACGACGGGTGAGCCGAAGGCCACGATGCATTTCCACCGTGATCTTCTGATCATCGCCGACGGCTATGCGCACGAGGTTCTGGGGGTGACGCCCGAGGACGTGTTCATCGGCAGCCCTCCCCTGGCGTTCACCTTCGGGCTGGGCGGTCTGGCGGTGTTTCCGCTGCGCTTCGGGGCGGCGGCGGCGCTGCTGGAACAGGCCTCACCGCCGAACATGGTGGCGATGATCCAGGAGCATCGCGCCACGATCTGCTTTACCGCGCCCACGGCCTACCGGGTGATGCTGAAGGCGATGGATGAGGGCGCAGACCTGTCGTCCTTGCGGGCGGCTGTGTCGGCGGGGGAGACCCTGCCCGCGCCGGTGTACGAGGAGTGGCGCGCGAAGACCGGCAAGCCGATGCTGGACGGGATCGGCGCGACCGAGATGCTGCATATCTTCATTTCCAACCGTTTTGACGATCACCGCCCTGGCTGCACGGGGAAGCCGGTGACGGGCTATCAGGCGCGGATCGTCGATGACGAGATGCGGGAAAAGCCGAGGGGAGAGGTCGGGCGGCTGGCGGTGCGGGGGCCGACAGGGTGCCGCTATCTGGCTGACAAGCGGCAGGCGGCCTATGTCCGGGACAGCTGGAACCTGACGGGGGACAGCTTCTGGCAGGACGAGGACGGCTATTTCCACTTTGCCGCCCGGTCGGACGACATGATCTTGTCGGCGGGCTATAATATTGCGGGGCCCGAGGTCGAGGCGGCGCTGCTGTCGCATCCGGCGGTGCTGGAATGTGCGGTCGTCGGGCTGCCGGATGAGGAGCGCGGCCAGATCGTGCAGGCGCATGTGGTGCTGGCAGCGGGGCAGACGGGCGATGCGCTGATGGTCAAGCTGTTGCAGGACCACGTGAAAAAGGTGATCGCTCCGTTCAAGTATCCGCGCAGCGTGGTGTTCACGACGGCGCTGCCCAAGACCCAGACCGGGAAGATCCAGCGGTTCCAGTTGCGGGGGAAGGCCTAGGCGGCAGCGCCCTTCGGGACAATCCCGGCGGCGACCCATTCGTCGAGCTTCGCCAGCACCGCGTCGCAGAAGGCCGCGTCGTTGATGTGGCAGTCGAGGACCGTTGTCTCGACCCGGTCTTTCAGCGCGCGTTCAGCTTCCTCGGTAAAGGCGGCGAGGCCTTCGGGGTCATGCGCTGCCTCGCCCGGTCGGTCCCATTCCTCGATCCCGCCTTTCGGCAGGAAGAAATGCGTCGGGCCTTTTGCCTGCGATAGGCGGTCGGCGATGGCATGTGCCAGGCCGCGGCGTTCTTCGGCGTTGAAGCCGATGCTTTTGATCAGGCGGTTGTGTTCGTGGAACGGGCGGTCCTGAAAGCGGGCCGGGATTGGCTGCCATCCGGCAAGGTCCAGGATGTCGGCAGCGCCGGGCGCCACCAGTTGCGGCGTGCCGCTGCGGCCCGCGCCAGTCAGCCGGTCGACCCCGGCGCTGACGAGCGAGCCGTGGAGCATGTTGACCAGCTCTTGCAAGGAGAAGTCCATCACGCAGGCGAAGGTGCCTTCGGACGCCAGCCGTTCGAAGGCCATGCCGCCCATGCCGGTCGTGTGGAACACCGCGATGTCATAACCGCGCTTGGTCAGTTCGGGGTGCAGGCGCTTCATGTATTTCAGGCAGGAGGAGCCGAGCGAGGTCATCCCGATCAACGGGCGGTCGAATTGCGGTGGTTCCACAGCTTGTGCCGCCCCGAGAACGGCCCCGGCGGCTTGACTGAGCGAGGATTTGCAAAGCGGGTTCAGCCCGTAAAGCCCACCGGCCCAGAGGATGAACTGCACATCGGCCGCCATCCGCTCGGCTGCAATCAGGGGGGAACCTGCAACGGTCGAGACGATGTACTTCGGCACGCCCAGCGGCAGGGCCTGCGCGCAGTCCAGCGCGAGGTCGGTGCCCATGGTGCCGCCAAGGGCGATCATGCCGTGGAACCGGCCCTCGCCATGGAGTTTTCGGGTCAGAAGGGCAGCGCCCGCGCTCATCTGCGCGAAGGCCTCGCCTTCCTCGCCCAGGGCGATCAGGGCGTCGATGGTGGTGTCGGCGGCGGCGGCGACGTCGTGCTTGGTGACCTCGACGGGGGTCTTGGCTTCGCCGAGGATGCTGACGTCCATCGCGACGACCGAGCCACCCTGCGCCTTGATCCGGCCGATCAGATAAGCCAGCTCATCCGCCTTGGTGTCGAAGGTGCCAATGACCAGAATGGTTTTCGTCATGTGGTTCTTCCCTTGTCGGTCAGCGTGGAGTTCCGCGTTGACGCGGTGCATTGGTTCATTATAATCACCAGTGGTTCAAGAATAATCGCCCCGCGTGCTTGCGTCAACGAAATTGGCGCGTGCAAGGTGCCGGGCGGGGAAACGTCGGAGGGGCCATGTCCACAACTGTCGCCAAAGCCTTGTCCTTATTGGATTACTTTTCGGAAGCCGAGCCGGAGATCGGCCTGTCCGAACTGGCGCGCAGGTCCGGGGTGGACAAGGCCACGGTGCACCGGATGCTGGGGGTGATGTGTGACGCGGGTCTCTTGGAAAAGCGCGGCGATGCGCGGCTTTACCGATTGGGAGCGGGCGTCTTGCGGTTGGCCCGGGTGCGCGAGACTGTGTTTCCGGTGTCGTCGCTGTTCCAGCAGTCCCTGGCGGACCTGTCGACCAGGCTGGGGGAAACGGCGCATGCCTCGCTGGTCTCCGGGCGCGCACTTGCGACCATCGGCATCAGCGAAAGCAACCGGGGCAGCCGGGTGTCGCTGGTGGCGGGTGAGCTGTTGATGATGCACTGCACGGCCTCGGGCCTTGCGGTTATGGCCTATTCCAGGCCGGAACTGGTCGACCGGGTCCTGGCAGAGCCGCTGGTCGCAAGGACGTCGCGGACCATTACAAACCCCAGTGTTATAAGGGCGCGACTGGAGGAGATCCGCCTGACCGGCTTTGCCGAAGCGGACCAGACCGCCGAGGACGATGTCTATGGCATCGCGGTGCCGGTGTTTGACAGTGACGCCGAGGCGACCGGGGCGATTGCCATTGCCACGCCCGCGCACCGGATGACGAACGATCTGCGGCAAGAGATCATCACGGCCCTTTTCGCCGAGGCGGAGAGGCTCACGATCAACTCGGGCGGGCGCATGCCGTCGGCGTTCCGCAGCGTGGCGGCGAGGTTCAGCCAAGCCTGAGGCGTTGGTCTTGTCGCCAGATCGGGAGGATTGCCCGGTTGACCCATGAGAGCCATCGGTGCATAATATATACCAGTGGTGGCAATAATGAACCGAAATGAACCAGAGTCAGATTGACAGCCTTCGCAACGCTCCGGTCGAGCCCTTCCATCACTTGATTGATGGGCAGTCGGTTCCGGCATCGGACGGAGAAACGACGACGGTGGTGTCGCCGATCGATGGTGCCCCGCTGACGACCTATGCCCGTGGCACGCAGGCCGATACCGAGGCGGCCATTGCGGCTGCGCGGCGGGCCTTCGACGATGGGCGCTGGTCGGACATTGCGCCTACGGGCCGCAAGAAGGTTCTCTTGAAATGGGCGGACCTGATCGAGGCGAAGGCCCTGGAGCTTGCGGTTCTGGGCGTCCGGGAGAACGGGACCGAGATCGGCATGGCGCTGAAGGCAGAGCCGCTGAGCGCCGTGGCGACAATTCGCTACTATGCCGAGGCCATAGACAAGCTGAACGGCGAGATTACCCCCACGGACCCGGCCTTTCTGGGCCTGGTTCATCGCGAGCCGGTTGGCGTCGTCGGTGCCATCGTGCCTTGGAATTTCCCGCTGATGATCGGGGCGTGGAAGTTTGCGCCTGCCCTGGCTGCGGGCTGCACGATGGTGCTCAAACCCGCCGAGACGGCCTCGCTGACGCTGGTCCGGGTGGCGCAGCTGGCACTTGAGGCGGGGATGCCCGCAGGCGTCTTCAATGTCGTGACGGGCGAAGGCCCGGTAGTAGGTGCCGCGATTGCCGCGTCAATGGATGTCGATGTGCTGGTCTTCACCGGATCAGGTGCAACCGGGCGGCGGCTGCTGGAAGCGGCGGCGCGGTCGAACCTGAAGCGGGTCTATCTGGAGCTTGGGGGCAAGTCGCCGAACATCGTCTTTGCCGACGCGCCGAACCTGGATGATGCGGCGAAGGTTTCGGCTATGGGTATCTTCCGCAACTCGGGGCAGGTCTGCATCGCCGGGTCCCGCATCCTGGTGGAACGCAGTGTCCATGCGGCATTCGTGGAAAAGCTCGCGGCGCAGGCGGCGGCGATCAAGGTGGGCGATCCACTGGACAGCGCTACTCAGGCCGGGGCGGTGAACTCGGAGCGGCAGTTGCGGCAGAACCTGGGGTTTGTCGCCGAGGCGCGGGAAGCCGGTCGGAAGGTGATCGGCGGCGACCGCATCCTTCAGGAAACGGGGGGCCTCTACATGTCCCCCGCGATTGTCGCGGATGCGCGGCCTGAGGATCGGGTGTTCCGCGAAGAGGTTTTCGGGCCGGTCGTTACGGTGACCCCCTTCGACACCGAGGCCGAGGCAATCGCGCTGGCGAACGACACGTCCTACGGCCTTGCGGCGGCGGTCTGGACCTCGAACCTGTCGCGGGCACATCGGATGGTGCGGAAGATCCGCGCCGGGATCGTGCATGTGAACACCTATGGCGGGTCTGACCTGACGGTGCCGCTGGGCGGGGTCAAGCAGTCCGGCAATGGGCATGACAAGTCGCTGCATGCCTTTGACAAATACCTCGATCTGAAAACCGCCTGGGTGAAGCTGTGACCCAGATCCAAGGAGCCTGACGATGAAGGATTCGAATTTCCTCAAGGAAAACAACGCGCGGCACCTGTGGCATCCGATGGCGCATCCGGCGGAAAGTCTGGCGAACCCGCCGGACATCATCGTCGAGGCGGACGGGGTGGAGATCATCGACATTGACGGCAATCGCACCGTCGACGCGGTGGGGGGCCTTTGGAACGTCAACCTTGGCTACTCCTGCCAGCCGGTGAAGGATGCGATCACCGCGCAGCTGAACCGGCTGCCTTACTACTCGATCTTCCGGGGCACGACGAACGACAACGTCATCGAACTGGCCGAGATGCTGGCGGAGTTCTTTGCGCCCGACGGGCTGACGCGGGCCTTCTATACCTCGGGCGGGTCGGACGGGGTAGAGGTCGCGCTGCGGCTGGCGCGGCAGTACCACAAGATCCGGGGCGAGGCGGGCCGGGTGAAGTTTCTGAGCCTGAAGAAGGGCTATCACGGCACGCATACGCTGGGTGCATCGGTCAACGGCAACGCGAATTTCCGCACGCAGTACGAGCCGCTGATGCCGGGGTGCTTTCACACTCCGTCCCCCTACACTTACCGCAACCCGTTCAACGAGACCGACCCGGCGCGGCTGGCGCAGCTGTGCCTGGCGGCCATCGAGGACGAGATCAAGTTTCAGGACGCCTCTACCATCGCGGCCTTCATCATGGAGCCGGTGCTGGGCGCAGGTGGGGTGATCCCGCCGCATGAGAGCTTCATGCCCGGCGTGCGGGCGCTGTGTTCCAAGTACGGCATCCTGCTGGTCGCGGATGAGGTCATCACGGCCTTCGGGCGGACGGGCAGCTGGTCGGGCTCGCGTCACTGGGGGGTGAAGCCGGACCTTCTGGTGTCGGCAAAGGCGATCACCAACGGCTACTTCCCGTTCGGGGCGGTCATGGTGTCGGAAGCCGTGGCCGAGGTCTTCGAGAAGGACACCAGCGGCAAGGGGG
>LNFM01005310.1_pt1 | contig 41155 bp, 38 predicted proteins | sample 596031 | NCBI WGS metagenome assembly LNFM01 (sample SAMN04254537, study PRJNA301005) | activated carbon metagenome | isolation source: dual media filters at the Ann Arbor, Michigan drinking water treatment plant | place: USA: Ann Arbor
CCTTCCCCCGACTACGTCGGGGAAAGGTTGGGATGGGGGCCGCGAACACCAATCCAGTCGCGCTTGTCAGGCGGCCGGCGGCATCAACGGCGGGGGCGGCGGGGTGGGTTTGCCTCGCACCTTGGTGTAGGCCCAATAGACATAGCCCGATGCCCCATAGATGGCCGCCACCGTGAAGAGCAGCTCGGGCAGGTTGTCGGAGAAGAAGAACACCAGCGCGACACCCAGAGCGATCAACACCACCACCGGGAACGGCACGCTGCGCCGGATGTTGATGTCCTTGCCGCTGTAGTAGCGGACGTTGCTCACCATGGTGAACGCCGCGAACACCGTGACGGCCACGGCGATGCCGCGCAGCTCGATGCCTTTGTAGGCGAAGGTTTCCATGCACCAGACGAAACCGGCGACGACGGCAGCCGCGGCCGGGCTGGGCAAGCCCTGGAAGAAGCGCTTGTCGACGGTGCCGATGTTGGTATTGAAACGGGCGAGACGCAACGCGGCGCAGGCGCAATAGGCGAAGGCCGCGGCCCACCCGATCTTGCCCATGCCCTTCAACGACCATTCGTAGACGACCAGAGCCGGGGCGGCGCCGAAGGCCACCATATCGGAAAGCGAGTCGAACTCGGCGCCGAACGCGCTCTGGGTGCGCGTGAGGCGCGCCACCCGGCCATCGAGGCCGTCGAAGACCATCGCCACGAAGATGGCTGCGGCGGAGGCCTCGAAGCGACCGTTCATCGCCTGCACGATCGCGTAGAAGCCCGCGAACAGCGCGGCGGTGGTGATGGCGTTGGGCAGCCAATAGATGCCCGGCCGGAAGCGGCCCTTGCCCAGCCACTTCTTGCGCGGGCGGTCGTAGTCCATCAGCGAGTCGGGAACTCCGCGAGTACGGTGGACGTAGCGTAGACCACGTCGCCCACTTGTGCGAGGGGGCGCGCATCGGGTGGCAGGTACACGTCGACCCGGGACCCGAAACGGATGAACCCGTACCGCTGCCCGCGGGTGAGGCTGTCCCCGGCCTTCACGTAACAGAGGATGCGACGGGCGATCAGGCCCGCCACCTGCACGCAGGTCACGTCGCGGCCTTCGGCAGTGACGATGTGCAGGGCATTGCGCTCGTTCTCGAGCGATGCCTTGTCGAGCGCGGCATTGAGGAAGCTGCCGGGGTGATACCACGCCTTGCGCACCTCACCGTCCACCGGGCTGCGATTCGAGTGGACGTTGAACACGTTCATGAAGACGCTGATCTTGAGCGCATCGCGCTCAAGATAAGGATCGCGCACCTTGCCGACCACCACGATGCGGCCGTCGGCAGGCGACAGCACCGCGCCGGCTTGCACGGGAATGACGCGCGGCGGGTCGCGGAAGAACTGCAGCACGAAAAGCGCGGCGAGCCAGAACGGAATCGACCACCAGCCGCCGAACCAGGTGACCACCAGCGCGATCGCGGCGGCCAGCGCGAGAAACGGCCAGCCTTCGCGAGCGATGAGGGGGTGGGGGTAGTTCACGGCACACCCCTCACGCTTCGCGTCTCGCGTCGCCCATCAATTGCGCGACGTATCCACCAGGCGGTTCTTCTTGATCCACGGCATCATGTCGCGCAGCTTCGCACCCACGATCTCGATCTGGTGCTCGCGGCCGATGCGGCGCATGGCGCCGAGCTTGGTGGCACCGGTCTGGTTTTCGAGCAGGAATTCCTGGGCGTACACGCCGGTCTGGATTTCCTTGAGGATCCGGCGCATCTCGTTCTTCGACTCTTCGGTGATGATGCGCGGTCCGCGCGTGAAGTCGCCGTACTCGGCGTTGTTCGAGATCGAGTAGCGCATGTTCGCGATGCCGCCTTCGTAGATCAGGTCGACGATCAGCTTCAATTCGTGCAGGCACTCGAAGTACGCCATTTCGGGCGCGTAGCCGGCTTCCACCAGCACTTCGAATCCGGCCTGGATCAGCGCCGTGGTGCCGCCGCACAGGACCACTTGTTCACCGAAGAGGTCGGTCTCGGTCTCTTCCTTGAAGGTGGTTTCGATGACACCGGCCTTGCCGCCACCAATGGCGGCCGCGTAGGACAAGGCGTTGTCGCGCGCCTTCTTCGAGGGATTCTGCGCGATGGCGATCAGGCATGGCGTGCCGCCGCCCTGGGCGTAGGTGCCACGCACCGTGTGACCCGGGGCCTTGGGAGCGATCATGACGACGTCGAGGTCGGCACGCGGCGATACCTGGCCGTAGTGGATGTTGAAGCCGTGCGCGAAGGCAAGAGTCGCGCCCTTCTTGATGTTCGGTTCGACATCCTCGCGATACACGCGGGCGATGTGCTCGTCGGGCATCAGCATCATCACGAAGTCGGCGGTCTTCACGGCATCCGCGACCTCCTTCACGCCGAGGCCCGCCTTCTTCGCCTTGTCCCAGGAGGCTCCACCCTTGCGCAGCCCCACCGTCACCTTGACGCCGGAGTCGTTCAGGTTGAGCGCGTGCGCGTGGCCCTGGGAGCCGTAGCCGAGAATGGTGACCTTCTTGCCCTTGATCAGGGAGAGGTCGGCGTCCTTGTCGTAGTAAACCTTCATGATGTCCCCTTGTGGAAATTGGCGAGTCGCGGTGCCCCCGCGCTCACACTCTCAGAATGCGTTCGCCGCGACCGATGCCCGAAGCGCCGGTGCGCACCGTCTCGAGCACCGCGCCTTCCTCGAGCGCTTCGATGAATGCGTCGAGCTTCTGGCCGGTTCCGGTCAGTTCGATGGTGTAGGTCTTGTCGGTGACGTCGATGATGCGGCCGCGGAAGATGTCGGCCATGCGCTTCATCTCCTCGCGATCCTTGCCGGCGGCGCGCACCTTCACGAGCATCAGCTCGCGTTCGATGTGTTCGCCTTCGGAAAGGTCGACCACCTTCACCACGTCCACCAGCTTGTTCAACTGTTTGGTGATCTGCTCGATGACGTCGTCGGACCCGGTGGTGACGATGGTCATGCGCGACAGCGTCGCGTCTTCGGTGGCAGCCACGGTGAGCGACTCGATGTTGTAGCCGCGCGCGGAAAACAACCCCGCCACGCGCGACAGCGCGCCGGCCTCGTTTTCGAGCAACAGGGAAATGATGTGCTTCATCGGTAGTGGGAAGGGTTCGCGGAAGAAAGGCGGCATCACGGCGCCGCACGGCGAGTCTGTGGCTCGCCTATACGAGGATCATCTCGGACAGGCCCTTGCCGCCCGGGACCATGGGGAAGACGTTCTCGGTCTGGTCGGTGATGAAGTCCATGAACACCAGCTGATCCTTGCGCGCGAAGGCTTCCTTCAGCGCCGGTTCGATATCTTCGGGCTTCTCGATGCGCATGCCGACGTGGCCGTAGCTCTCGGCGAGCTTCACGAAATCGGGCAGCGCGTCCATGTACGACTCGGCGTAGCGGTTGCCGTGGAAGAACTCCTGCCACTGCCGCACCATGCCCATGTACCGATTGTTCAGGTTCACGATCTTGATGGGCATGCGGTACTGCTTGCAGGTGGAGAGCTCCTGGATGCACATCTGGATCGACGCCTCGCCGGTGACGCAGACCACCTGCGAGTCCGGGTGGGCGAGATACACGCCCATGGCGGCGGGCAGGCCGAAGCCCATGGTGCCGAGCCCGCCCGAATTCACCCAGCGGCGCGGCTTGTCGAACTTGTAGAACTGCGCGGCCCACATCTGGTGCTGGCCCACGTCGGAGGTGACGAACGCCTCGCCCTTGGTGATCTCGTAGAGTTTCTGCACCACCATCTGCGGCTTGATGATGGGGCTCGCGCGATCGTACTTGAGGCAGTCGCGCGCGCGCCACAGCTCGATCTGCGTCCACCACGCCTTGAGCGCGGCGGCATCCGGCTTCGTGCCGCCGGCAGCGTACTGGCGGCTCATCTCGCTCAGCACTTCCTTCACGTCGCCGACGATCGGCACGTCGACCTTGACGCGCTTGGAGATGGAAGACGGGTCCACGTCGACGTGGATGATCTTGCGGTCTTCCTGGAAGAAATGCTTCGGGTTGCCGATCACGCGATCGTCGAAGCGCGCTCCCACGGCGAGCAGCACGTCGCAGTGCTGCATGGCCATGTTGGCCTCATAGGTGCCGTGCATGCCGAGCATGCCCATGAACTGCGGGTCGGTCGCCGGATAGCCGCCGAGACCCATCAGGGTGTTGGTGCACGGATAGCCGAGCGCGCGCACGAGCTGCGTGAGCTCCGCGGAGGCCTCGCCCAGCACGATGCCGCCGCCGGTGTAGATCATCGGGCGTTTCGCCTCGAGCAGCAGCCCGAGCGCCTTCTTGATCTGGCCGGAGTGGCCCTTCACGACCGGGCTGTACGAGCGCAGTTCGACCTTGTCCGGATAGACGTATTCGCAGCGTGCGGTGGTGACGTCCTTCGGGATGTCGACCAGCACCGGGCCGGGCCGGCCGCTGGTGGCGATGTAGAACGCCTTCTTCATCGTGGCCGCCAGATCCTTCACGTCCTTCACGAGGAAGTTGTGCTTCACGCACGGCCGCGTGATGCCGACGGTATCGACTTCCTGGAAGGCATCCTGGCCGATGGCATGGGTCGGCACCTGGCCGGACACGATGACCACGGGGATGGAATCCATGTATGCCGTTGCGATGCCGGTGACCGCATTGGTCACGCCGGGACCGGAAGTCACCAGACAGACGCCCGGCTTCTGGCAGGTGCGCGCATAGCCGTCGGCGGCATGTACGGCGGCCTGTTCGTGCCGTACCAGGATGTGCTTCACCCGGTCCTGCTTGAACAGTTCGTCGTAGATGTGCAGCACTGCGCCGCCGGGGTAGCCGAACAGATATTCGACGCCCTCGTCGGCGAGGCAGCGCATCGTGATTTCCGCGCCGGTGAGTTCCATGTTCCGTGACGCCCCTCTTGGGGGCTGTTCTGACTATGCAAAGAACCGGTGACGATACCGGCTCGCCCGATGCCGGTCAACGAAACGGTGGATAGTCAGACCCTTATGGCATGTGCCGGGACCCCGTGGCCGGCGGGGTCCGGCGGCCCGCCGAACCGGGGCCGGTTAGCGGCCACTTCAGCGATGCGCCTGGACCCAGTCGTTCCAGGCGTTGAACAGGTCCGGGTCCAGCGCCGCCACGACCGAGCGCTGCCAGAGGCTGGCAGCCCAGAAATCGGCGCCTTCCAGGCTCGCCATCCGCCCGCCGGCCTCTTCCAGGACCAGGCAGCCGGCCGCGTAGTCCCAGAGCTTCTGGCCACCGTGGAGGTAGACGTCGAAGCGGCCCGCCGCGACGTAACACCATTCGAGGGTTCCGGCACCGTAGTTCCGATGGGAAGCGTAGGGCGGTGCGTCCACCAGCGCCCGCGCCAAAGCCTTGGGCAGACGCTTGAAGTCGACGTTGGCCATGGCGCCGCGCAGGCGCGGTACGTGATCCTTGATGGGCAGGGCTTCGCCGTCGAGCCAGGCGCCGCTGCCGCGCGCCGCGTAGAACATCTCATCGGCCACCGGGTCGTACACGACGCCCAGTACGCTACGCCCGGCGCGCATGTAGGCGACCGAGACGGCAAAGTAGGGGACGCCATTGACGAAGTTGGACGTGCCGTCGATGGGATCGACGCACCACAGCCCGGCATCGCCCGCGAGCCACTGTTCGGTCTGCTGCTCGGCCGTCATCTCCTCGCCGACCACGGGGGCAGCCCGTAGTGCCGACAGCTTGGTCACCAGCGCTGCCTGGGTTGCCAGGTCGGCCTCGGTGAACAGGCTGCCGTCGGATTTGCGTTGCCGGGCAACCTTGAGATAGCGCGGCATCACCTCTTCGGCCGCCACGGTCCGCACGACTTCGCACACACGGGGCAGCAGGGCCCGGTCGGCCGCCACCAGGTCAGCCGGTGCGGTAGTCGAAGGGCCCCGTACTGCGGACCCGATCTGGATGTCTAGCGACAAGTGCAGGTAAACAAAGCAGAAATCGCGTGGCAGAATGGTAGCATGAAGGCGCCTCCCGAAACCGTTAGGACACCCCGCCCGGGGGCCCGGTTTCACCTAGAACGCACGTTGGGCGTCGGCGCCGACATCGCCTTGCCGCCGGATGCCGCACATCATGCGGTCCGCGTACTGCGGTTGGCGGAGAACGACCCGGTTAGCGTCTTCGATGGTTCCGGTGGCGAATATCTCGCCGTCATCGTGCGCATCGGCCGCGGCGAGGTGGTCGTCCGTACGACGGCCTTCGTCGACGTGGAGCGCGAATCGCCGCTCGCGGTCGCACTGGTGCAGGGGGTGTCGAGCGGCGAGCGCATGGACTACACCATCCGCAAGGCGGTCGAACTCGGCATCGCGCACATCGTTCCCGTCTTCACCGAGCGAAGCGTGGTGAAGCTGACGGGCGATCGCGCGGATCGCCGCACCGCCCACTGGCGCGCGCTGGTAGTGGCGGCCTGCGAACAATGCGGACGCAATCGCGTTCCGGTCGTGGACTCGCCGCTGCCCTTCGAGCGCTGGCTGGGGGATCTGCCCGCGCCGCACCCCGGGGAAGCCCGGTTCACGCTGTCGCCGGCGGGGGCGCAACGCCTCGCCGCACTGCCACGCCCGGCAGGGCCGATCACGCTGCTCGCCGGTCCGGAAGGCGGGCTCGCCGCCGACGAGGCAGCGCTCGCGCAACTGCGCGGGTTCGATGCGGTGCGCCTCGGACCGCGCGTGTTGCGCACCGAAACCGCAGCCGTCGCGGCACTGGCGGCTATCCAGGCGTTGTGGGGAGATTTTTGAAAGGCCGCTCCGTATACTCGCGCGAAGCTTTGCGCTTCACACAAAAGAACACGGAAGGATCCCCATGCAGATCGAGAACAGCACGTTCGTCGTCACCGGCGGCAGTTCCGGCCTCGGCCAGGCCACCGTCGAACTGATCGTTGCCGCCGGCGGCAACGCCGTCATCGCCGACGTGAACCGCGCCGCGGGCGAAGCGCTCGCCGCCAAGCTCGGCCAGCGGACGCGCTTTTCCGAGTGCGACGTCACGTCGGAGGAACACGCCAAGCGCACCATCGGCCTCGCCCGCGAAGCGTTCGGTGGTTTGCAGGGCCTGGTGAACTGCGCCGGCGTCGGCGTGCCAGCCAAGGTGCTCGGCAAGGACGGCCCGCATCCGCTCGACCGTTTCACCAAGATCGTCGGCATCAACCTGATCGGCACATTCAACATGATCCGCCTCGCGGCAGAGGCCATGGCCGCCGGGTCGCCCAACGCGGCCGGTGAGCGCGGCGTCATCGTCAACACCGCCTCGGTGGCGGCGTATGACGGACAGATAGGCCAACCGGCGTACGCCGCGTCGAAAGCCGGCGTGGTCGGCCTGACCCTGCCGGTCGCCCGGGAACTCGCGCGCTTCGGCATCCGGGTCTGCACCATTGCGCCGGGACTGTTCGAGACGCCGATGATGGCGGGGCTGCCGCCGGAGGCGCAGGCTTCGCTCGCGCAACAGGTGCCGTTCCCGTCGCGGCTCGGCAAGCCGCACGAATTCGCTCAACTGGTGCGCCAGATCGTCGAAAACGAGATGCTGAACGGCGAAACGATCCGCCTCGACGGCGCCATCCGCATGGCGCCCAAGTAACCGCCCCCCTCCCACACCAAGCTCCTTTTGCCGACGCGCGCGCCGATGGACGACCACGCGGATCAGCCGTTCGTGCCCTGGTTCCGGGCCGCGGCACCCTACATCCACGCCTTCCGCGGGCGCACGTTCGTGGTCGCCTTCGGCGGCGAGGTGGTGGCCGACGGCAAGTTCGTCGCCTTGACCCACGATCTCAACCTGCTCGCCGCGCTCGGCGTGCGGCTGGTGCTGGTGCACGGTGCCCGCGCCCAGATCGAGGAACGCCTGAAGCGCCGCAAGGCCGAAATCCGCTATGTGCACGACATGCGCGTCACCGATGAAGCCGCGCTCGCCGACGTGAAGGAGGCGACCGGCCGGGTGCGGATGGAGATCGAGTCGCTCCTGTCCATGGGATTGCCGGGCTCGCCCATGGCCAACGCCACCATCCGCGTGGGCGGTGGCAACTTCGTCGTCGCACGGCCGGTCGGCGTCGTGGATGGCGTCGACATGCAGTACACCGGCGAGGTGCGCAAGGTGCACGCGGATGCCATCGCGCGCCGCCTCGATGCGGGCGAACTTGTGCTCCTGTCCTCGCTCGGGTTCTCGCCCACGGGCGAGATCTTCAACCTCACGCTCGAGGACGTCGCCGCCCAGGCAGCCATGGCGCTCAAGGCCGACAAGCTGGTGTTCCTGATGGACGAACCAGGCGTCCCCGCCGGCAAGGGGGGACTGCTGCGCGAGCTCACCGTCTCGGATGCCGAACGCCTCATGAAGAAGGGCAAGCGCAAGCCCGGAGCCGACACCGGGTTGTATCTGCCGTTCGCAGCACGGGCCTGTCGCGGTGGTGTCAAGCGCGCGCACCTCATCAGCCGCCATCAGGACGGCGCGTTGCTGCTCGAGCTCTTCACCCACAAGGGGGTCGGTACCATGGTGACCCAGGACCCGCTCGAGCGCGTGCGGGCGGCCAGCATCGACGACGTCGGCGGCGTCCTGCGTCTGATCGAGCCCCTCGAAGCCGACGGCACGCTGGTGAAGCGCTCGCGCGAACTGCTCGAGATCGAGATCGAACGCTTCACGGTGATCGAGCACGACGGGCTCATCGTGGGTTGTGCGGCCCTCTATCCGTTCAAGTCGGAGGCCGCCGCAGAGTTTGCCTGCCTCGCCGTGCATCCGGACTATCGTGGCCTCGGTGCCGGTGAACGCCTGTTGCAGGCGATCGAGGCGCGGGCTGCGAAAGCGAAGTTCAAGCGCCTCTTCGTACTGACGACGCGGGCGTCCCACTGGTTCATCGAACAGGGTTTCAGCGAAACCGGCGTGGACCGGCTGCCCCGTGCCCGCCAGCAGCTCTACAACTTCCAGCGCCGCTCGAAGGTGCTGGTGAAGAGCCTGTAGCGGAGGATCGGCCCATCGCGTACCGGCCGCTCACCGCGCTCGCCTGGCTGCTCGCCGCTGCACTGCCCGTCGGCGCCAATGCCGACCAGTCGCCGGAAGCGCCGGCACCGCTCGAATTCGCGCTGGCGCCCTACATCAGCACACGCCCGCTGCTCGCCTTGTTTCAACCACTCGCGACACACCTGCAGCGTCGACTCGGGCGCGAGGTACTGCTGGTGACCGCACCCAGCCTGCGCGAGTTCGACCAGCGCGCATTGAAGGGCGGCTACGAATTCGCAATGCTCTCGCCGCAAGCAGCCCGCCTCGCCCAGAAGGAGGCCGGCTACGTGCCGCTGCTGCGCGTGTCCGACGATCTCTTCGGGGTGCTGATCGTGCCTGCTGGCAGCAAGGCGACGAGTGTCCGCGATCTCGCGGGCGCGCGGATCGCATTGCCTGACCGCTTCACCACCACCGCCCAGTTGGGTGCCGAGCTCCTCGCCGCCGAAGGCCTGCGCGGCGACGACATCCTGCACCCGCCCGGCTTCCAGGATTCGATCCTGCTCTCGATGCTGCGCGGCGAGATCGACGCCCTGGTGATGAACGGATCCGCATTCCACCAGATGGCACCGGAAACCCGTGCCAAGGTCCGCGTCCTGACCGAGACGCGGCGCATCTCGCACGTCATCTTCCTCGCCCGCAATGACGTGAGTGCCGAGGCGCAGCGCACCATGCGCGCTGCCATCGTCGAATTCTTCGAAGCCACTCCCGAGGGCACACGGTTCTCCAAGCAATCCGGGCTTACCGGCGTGCGCATTCCCACGGAGGCGGAACTGAAACTGCTGGACCCGTACGCCCAGGAGCACCGCCGCCTGTTGAACGAACCCGCCGGAGCAAGACCCGCGACCCCATGAACGACCCGCGCCGATCGCTGCGCTTCCGCCTGGTGCTCGCGGCCGTCGTGGTGGAGGTCCTCGCGCTTTCGGTGCTGGTGGGCAACTCGATCCGTATCAATCGTGCCGCGCTGGTCGACCAGGCTCAGACCTGGGCCCGCAGCACCGCGCCGGTGCTGAACGCCGCGCTCGCGGCACCGCTCGCCCAGCGCGACTACGCGACCGTCCAGGAGGCGCTGACCGAGATCCGCTCGGATCAGGCCTTGTCCTACCTCGTGCTGACCGATCGCGCCGGTTCGGTCGTTGCCGCCGCCGGCTGGCCGGCGGATCAGCCCCTGCCCGCGTTCGACGCTACGATGGACGCCGCCGACCCCGACAAGCACTACGACACGCGCATACCGATCGCGCTCGCCGGCCAGGTCTACGGCACGTTGCACGCGGGCCTGGAAACCGGCTCCATCGCCGAAGCCCAGCGCAAGCTGTTGCTCGAAAGCCTGCTGATCGGCATCACGGGTGTGGTGCTTTCCTCGCTACTGCTGTGGTGGGTCGGCTACTACCTCACGCGGCACCTGAAGCGGCTCGCGGAAGCGGGCGAGGCGATGGCCAAGGGCGATCTCGCGGTGCGCGTCGAAGTGCAGTCGACCGACGAGGTGGGGCAGCTTGCCACCGTGTTCAACAGCATGGCGCGTGCCGTGGAAGATCGCGTCGCACAGGTGCGGGCGAACGAAGCGAAGTTCCATGCGATCGCCGACTACAGTACCGACTGCGAACTGTGGCTCTCGCCCACCGGCCGGTTGCTCTGGGTGAATCCGCGCGTGCTGCCGATGACCGGCTACAGCGTCGAGGAATGTCTCGACATGGTGGCTGGATTCCCGCTGGCCATCGTGGTGCCGCAGGACGCACCGGGCCTGCGTCTCGAACTGGATCGCGCGTTCTCGGGGGCTTCGGCATCCGACGTCTCGTTCCGGATCCGCCGCAAGAACGGTGACGAGTTCTGGGCTTCGGCCGACTGGCGACCGATCTACGACGCGACCGGTGCGTACATCGGCGTGCGGCTGTCGATCCACGACGTGAGCCAGCGCAAGGAGGCCGAGGACAAGCTCTCCGACACGTTGAAGGAGCTGGAGAAGGCCTATGCGATCCAGCGCGAATACCTCACGCTGGCCTCCGAGGAACGGGCGCGCTTGAACGCGCTGCTGGGTGCGATGCACATCGGCATCCTGTTCGTGGACCGCGCCAACAAGGTGATCTACTCCAACCCTGCCTTCGAGCAGATCTGGCTGCTGCGCAACAGCAAGATGCGTTTCATCGGCATGGACGCCCATTCCCTGCTCTCCAACGTCGGCGAACTCCTCGCGCGTCCGGAACGCTCCGGCCGCGACCTGATGCGCCTGCCGGACGCCGACCATATCGGCGGCACGGCCGAACTGGAGATGGCCGACGGCCGCCTGGTCACCCAGCTGTGCCATCCGGTGCGCGACAGCGCGCAGCAGCTCGTCGGTCACCTCTGGCTGTACGAGGACGTCACCCGCGAGCGCCAGACCGCCGAGCAGCTCCTGTATCTCGCCGAACGCGATGCACTGACGGGCTTGTACAACCGGCACCGCTTCCAGGACGAACTCTCGCGCATGCTGTCCGACGGCGACCGCCACCAGTCGAGCGTGGCACTGCTGTTCTTCGACATCGACGAGTTCAAGCACATCAACGACACCTTCGGTCACCGGGCAGGCGACGCGATGCTGGTGCGCGTCGCGGGCGAGGTATCGGCGCAGGTGCGGCGCAACGAGATCTTCGCCCGGCTGGGCGGCGACGAGTTCGCCATCCTCGCACCCGAAGCCACCGAGCAGGAGGCAGCCGCCTTCGCCGAGCGCATCGTACGGGCAATCGCGCGCATCCCGTTCGCGTACGAAGGTCACAACCTGAGGCTCACATGCAGCCTCGGTGTGGCGCTCTATCCGACCCACGCCGCGAACAGCGAGGATCTGGTCGCCTATGCCGACCTCGCCATGTACCAGGCCAAGGAAGCCGGCAAGAACACCTGGCGCATGTACCGGGAAGACCAGGGTGCATCGCAGGCGATGCTCACGCGGCTCAACTGGAACGACCGCATCCAGCGCGCACTCGAAGGCGATCTGTTCGTGCTGCACTTCCAGGGCGTGTTCCACTGCGCGACCTCGGAGCTGCGGCATCTCGAAGCACTGGTGCGCATGCGCGATACCGCGAGCCCCGAGCGCCTCATCATGCCGGGGCACTTCATTCCGATCGCGGAGAAGACCGGCAAGATCCTCGACATCGATCGCTGGGTGATCGCCGCGGTGGTGCGATTGCTCGGGACCAGCGAGCGCATCCCGCCGATCGCCGTCAACATCTCGGGACGCAGCTTCAACGAACCGCAGCTGCCGCGCTTCATCGCCGACGAACTGAAGCGCGCCGGCGTGAAGCCCGAGCGGCTGATGGTCGAACTGACCGAAACGTCAGCCGTGTCGGACCTGCACGATGCGCAGCGCTTCATCCAGGCGCTGCGCGACACCGGCTGCAAGGTCTGCCTCGACGACTTCGGCGCGGGCTTCTCGTCCTTCGCGTATCTCAAGCACATCGAAGCGGACATCCTGAAGATCGACGGACAGTTCATCCGCGACCTGCCGAACGATCGGTCGAACCAGGTGTTCGTGAAGGCCATCGTCGACGTCGCACGCGGGCTGCGCAAGATTTCGGTCGCCGAGTGCGTCGAGGACGAAGCCACCCTCGTCATGCTGCAATCCCTCGGCGTGGAGTACGCCCAGGGCTATCACCTGGAACGGCCGCTGGAACTGCATCCGGCATTGCGGGCAGCCAGCCGTGATAGACCGCCCCCCGGCGATTCGTGATAATCACCGGCCGTCGACGCGCCCTCGGGGCGCGGGAGGTCCCATGGCCAGAACAGTGCAGTGCATCAAACTCGGCCGCGAAGCCGAAGGGCTAGATTTTCCACCCTACCCGGGGCCGCTCGGCGCGCGGCTGTACGCCTCGGTCTCGAAGGAAGCCTGGAAAGGCTGGCTGGAGCACCAGAAGATGCTGGTGAACGAGAATCGGCTCAATCTTTCCGACCCGAAGGCACGCAAGTACCTCGAGCAGCAGATGGAGCAGCACTTCTTCGGTGCGGGTGCGGACAGCGCCAGCGGCTACACGCCGCCGCCCCGCTAGAGGCGCCGTGAACAAGCCGAAACTCGGGCCGGCGCTCGCCAAGTCGGCCGCGAAAGCCAAGGGCGCCGCCAAGAAATCGGGCCCGAAGAAAGCCGGCGCGCAACGCCGCGCCACGGGCAAGACCGCGAAGGTGGCAGTGGTCGCGCAACACTTCCTCAACCGCGAACTCGGGTTGCTCGAGTTCAACCGGCGCGTGCTGGCGCAGGCCCAGGACCCCGCCATGCCGCTGCTGGAACGGCTGCGCTTTCTGTGCATTGTCGGCAGCAACCTGGACGAGTTCTTCGAGATCCGTGTGGCCGGTCTCAAGGCGCAGATGGAACTGGGTTCGGAAGTCACCGGGCCCGACGGCCTGTCGCCGGAAGAGGTATTCGCACAGGTCTCGAAGCAGGCGCATCAGTTGATGACGCGCCAGTACGAGATCTTCAACGACGATCTCCTGCCCGCACTGGCGAAAGTCGGGGTGCGTTTCCTGCGGCGCCGCGAATGGACCGAAGCGCAGCGCGCCTGGATTCGCGAGCACTTCGTGAAGGAAGTGATGCCGGTGTTGACACCGATCGGACTCGACCCGGCCCATCCGTTCCCGCGCCTGCTCAACAAGAGCCTCAACTTCGCCGTCGAGCTCTCGGGCAAGGACGCGTTCGGCCGCAATTCCGGCATCGCGATCGTGCAGGCGCCGCGGGCGCTGCCGCGCTTCATCGCGCTGCCGCCCGAGATCGCCGGGTGCGAATACGGGTTCGTCTTCCTCTCGTCGATCATGCATGCCTACGTGAGCGAACTGTTCGCGGGCATGGAGATCAAGGGCTGCTATCAGTTTCGCGTCACGCGCAACAGCGACCTGTTCGTGGACGAAGAAGAAGTGAAGAACCTGCGCACGGCACTCCAGGGCGAGCTGCCGCAGCGCCAGTTCGGCGATGCCGTGCGCCTGGAAGTGGCGGACCTGTGCCCGCAGCACATGTCGGATTTCCTGCTGCAGCAGTTCGGGCTCGCCCAGGACGATCTGTACCAGGTGAACGGACCGGTGAACCTGGTGCGCCTCATGCAGGTGCCCGACTACGTGCACCTGCCGGACCTCAAGTTCAAGCCGTTCAGTCCGGGCACGCCGACCCAGATCACCAAGCGGCAGGACCTCTTCGCCGCGATCCGCAAGGGCGACATCCTGCTGCACCACCCGTATCAGTCGTTCCGACCGGTGGTGAGCTTCATCGAGCAGGCCGCGGTGGATCCGCAGGTGGTGGCGATCAAGCAGACCGTCTACCGCACCGGTACCGACTCGGAGCTGATGAAGCACCTGATCCTCGCCGCGAGCAACGGCAAGGCCGTGACCGTGGTGGTGGAGCTGATGGCGCGCTTCGACGAGGAAGCGAACATCAACTGGGCTTCGCGGCTCGAAGAGGTCGGCGCGCACGTCGTCTACGGTGTCGTGGGCCACAAGACGCACGCGAAGATGTCGATGGTCGTGCGGCGTGAGGAGAGCGGCCTCAAGCGCTACGTGCACCTCGGCACCGGCAACTACCACTCGCGCACGGCAACGCTCTACACCGACTTCGGCCTGTTCACGTGCAACGAGGACATGACGGTGGACGTGAACGACGTGTTCCTGCAACTGACCGGCATGGGCAAAGCGGGCAAGCACAAGTACGTCTGGCAATCGCCGTTCACGCTGCACGTGAAGTTGCGCGAAGCGATCGCACGGGAGGCCGAGCACGCCCGTGCCGGCAAGCCGGCGGGAATCAACGCCAAGATGAATGCGCTGCTGGAGCCGGGGACCATCGAGGCGCTTTACGACGCCTCCCGTGCCGGCGTGAAGATCAATCTCATCGTGCGCGGCGTCTGCGCACTGCGGCCGGGCATCCCCGGCCTGTCGGAAAACATCCGCGTGCGTTCGGTGATCGGGCGCTTCCTCGAGCACCATCGCATCTTCCACTTCCGCTCGGGCGACCAGGTATACCTGTCGAGCGCCGACTGGATGGACCGCAATTTCTTTCGGCGCATCGAGCTGTGCTTCCCGGTGCTCGATCCGAAACTGAAGCGCCGCGTGATCGCCGAGGGCTTGAAACGTTACCTCGACGACAACAGCCAGGCGTGGGAGATGGATGCGGACGGTCGCTATCGGCGGCTGAAACCAGCATCGGCCGCGGATGCGCGCAGTGCGCAGCGGGAACTGGTGGCAGAACTCGCGGCAAAGCCGGCGCAGCCGATCTAGGCCTGATCGATGCCCCCACCCTCGCTCGCCCGCACCTTTGGTGGGGGCGGGGACGTACACCCCTTCCCCCAGCTGTGCTGGGGGAAGGTTGGGATGGGGGCGTTCCGTCTTATTCGCCCACCGCCTCCAGCACCTTCCACTCACCGCCGGCGACTTCGTACACGGTGATGGTCCCGGCACGCAGATCACCGTTCTCGTCATAGGCGATGCTCGCCGACGTCACACCCGCGCGCTGCGTGCGCGCGAGTTCGGGCAGGTAGCGCGCCGGTTCGGTCGAGTCGGCGCGCTTCATCGCGTCGATCAGCGTCATCGCGCCGTCGTAGGCGTAAGGCGAATAGACCTCCACGTCCGCGTTGAATTTCGCCTTGTACCGGGTCGCGTATTCGGCGCCGCCGGGCATGCGATCGAGTGGCAGCCCGGCGAGCGATGCGACTGTCCCGTCGGCCGCGCCGCCGGCCAGCTTCAGGTAGTTGGCGGACTTCACCATCTCGCCGCCCAGCAGCCGCGCCTTCACCCCGAGTTGCTTCATCTGCTTCGCGATCGGGCCGGCTTGCGCGTCCGCCCCGCCGAAGAACACGGCATCGGGCTTCTCCTTCTTGATGCTGGTGAGGATCGCAGCGAAGTCGGTCGCCTTGTCGCTGGTGTAGTCGCGCTTGACGATCATTGCACCGGCTGCCTTGGCGGCGGCCTCGAACTGGTCGGCGAGCCCCTGACCATAGGCCGTGCGGTCATCCACGACGGCGATGCGTTTCGCCCCGAGCTTCTCCACGGCGAAGCGCCCGAGCACGCTGCCCTGCTGCACGTCGTTGGTCATCATCCGGAACGTGGTCTTGAAGCCGCTGGCCGTGTAGGCCGGCGCGGTCGCCATCGCGAGTTGCGGCACTCCTGCTTCGGAGTAGATACGCGAAGCCGGGATGCTCGTGCCCGAATTGAAATGCCCGAGCATGCCCTTGATACCGGCATCGACGAGCTTCTGCGCCACCACGCCGCCGCGTGCGGGGTCGGCCTGGTCGTCCTCCGCCAACAATTCGAAGCGCACCGCCTTGCCGCCGATCGTCGGCTTCGCGGCGTTCGCTTCATCGATGGCCAAAGTGAGGCCGTTACGCATCTCCGCGCCATAGTGTGCCTGCGCGCCGGTGAGGGGTGCGGCGAAGCCCAGCTTCACGATTTCCTCGGCAGCGGCTGCGGCCGGCGGTGGAGCCTTCGGCGCTTCTTCCTTGCTGCCGCAGCCCGCCAGGGCTGCCACCGTCAACATCGGACCGATCCAGACCGCTACGCGTCGCAGGTTCGTCATGGCATTCCCTTCGCGAGAAGATCGGTGCGATTGTAGATCGACCCGGCAGACGTTCGCTCCGGTACACTCGGCGACCCCACCGGAACACCGCCGTCCGCCGCGCCCGTGGCCACTGAAACCGAACTCAAACTCGCGGTCGAGCCTGCCGACCTCAGCCGGCTCGCCAAGAGCCCGTTGCTGGCTGCGGCTGCGCGCTCGAAACCTATGCTGCGTTCGGTCTACAGCGTCTACTACGACACCCCGGAGCGCGATCTCGCACGCCGCGGCATGGCACTGCGATTGCGCAAGGTGGCGGGCCGCTGGGTGCAGACTCTCAAGACCGCGGGGACGGCGCAGGCCGGCCTGCACTCGCGCGGCGAATTCGAAGCCAACGCGGCAGCGCAGTTGCTCAACTTCGTCGCGCTTGCCGCCACACCGGCCCAGGAGTTGTTCGCGGACCCCGATCTGCGCATGCGCCTCCAGCCGCTGTTCGTGACGGAGTTCAAACGGTCCACGCGCGTGGTGGAGATCCATCCGGGTGAACTGGCCGAGTTGTGCGTCGACCGCGGCACCATCACGAGCGGGGGGCGCCAGGATCCGATCAGCGAGATCGAACTCGAGCTGAAGCAGGGTAACCCGGCGCACCTGTTCGATTTTGCGCGCCGCCTGCTCGCCGATATTCCGCTCACCGTAGAGAACGCGAGCAAGGCTGAACGCGGCTATGCACTGCTCACCGGCGCGCGCTCGACACCCGTAAAGGCGCAGGCGCCCGCGCTCGCAGCGGCGCTGCCGGTGCCGGACGCGTTTCGCGTCATCGTCGGCGAGTGTCTGCGTCAGCTTCAGGCCAACGACCGCGGCGTGCTCGCCTCGGATGACGTCGAGTACGTTCATCAGGCACGGGTGGCGATCCGCCGCTTGCGTTCGGCATTCGGCTTGTTTCGCAAAGTGGTTCCCAAGGCTGCGCTGGCGACCGTGCTGGGCGACGTGAAGGAGCTCGGAACGAAGCTCGGCGGCGCCCGCGACTGGGACGTCTTCGTCACCGAAACGCTGGCGAGCGCAGCGCACTCGTTTCCCGATCATCCTGGTTTCAGGTTGATCGCCAACCTCGCGGATGCGTCGCGCGCGGCCGCACGCCAGCTGGCGCGATCCGCCATCGCTGCGCCCGCTTACACCGCACTGCTGCTGGACTTCGGCGCACTGCTCACCGGCGAGGCCTGGCGCACCGGGCTCGACGACGAGGGGCGTGCGCTCGAAGCGATGACCATCGGTGGCTTCGCGACCGTGGTGCTCGATGCCCAGTGGCGACGGGTACGGCGCGCCGGAAAAGATCATCGCGATCTCGCACCGGCCGAGCTGCACGCGCTGCGCATCGAAGTGAAGAAGCTGCGCTATGCGATCGAGTTCTTCCAGACCCTGCATGCCCGCAAGGCGGTACGATCGTTCCTGGATCACGCAGCCGAGCTGCAGGAGATTCTGGGTGCGCTGAACGACGCCACCGTCACGTCACATCTGCTCGATACACTGATGGCCGATAACCGTTCCGTCGTGGAAGCCGCCGGCATCGTGCGCGGCTGGGGTGCGGCCCGCGTGCACGACGGACGGAGTCGCTTCGCGGGCGCATGGAAGCGCTTCGAAGCTGCCCAACCCTACTGGTAGCGCCTTTCATGGACCTCCTGCTCTGGCGTCACGCCGAAGCCTTCGACGGCACTCCCGACCTCGCCCGGCGCCTCACACCCAAGGGTCACAAGCAGGCCGAGGCCATCGCTGCGTGGCTCGCTGACCGACTGCCGAAGCAGACCCGCATCCTTGTCAGCCCGGCAGCTCGCACTCAGGAGACCGCACAGGCACTGAAGCGCCGCTTCGAGACCGTCGCTTCGATCGCGCCGGGCGCCGACGCGACCGCGGTCCTCGCCGCGGCCGATTGGCCAAACGCAAATGGCGCAGTGCTCGTCGTCGGACATCAGCCGACGCTGGGCGAAACGGCCGCGTTGCTGCTGGCGGACGAGACGCGGGAGTTCAGCGTCAAGAAGGGCGGCTTGTGGTGGCTGAGCCACCGCGTGCGCGGGGAGCTGGCGCAGGTGGTGCTGCGGGCGGTGGTGAATCCGGATCTGGTTTGAGGGTGGCTGCAGCGCAGGGCTTGCCCCCACCCTAGCCCTCCCCCGGCACAGCCGGCGCTGCGCTGCCCCCACCCTCCGCCCTCCCCCGGCACAGCCGGCGCTGCGCTGCCCCCACCCTCGAGGGGGAAGGTTGGGATGGGGGTCGCAAGCGCAGTCCCGCTCGCGCTTGCCTTCGCTCCGGCGCTGCGCCTACTCCGTCGCCGGGTCGAAACTGCCTTCGATCTCGTCCAACGCCGGAATCGCGAGATCGAACCCGATCGAACGCCATTCCCGGATCTCGCTGCGCAATGCCGCGGCAGTGAGCGGATAGCGCGCGAGCCAGGCCGCCGGCAGGTCGATCTCGAAAGTGCGTTCGCGGAAGGCCGCCTGGATCTTCGGCAATGCCACGGCACTGCGCGACCGATGAAACAGGCATGCGAGCCGCAGTGCCATGATCATCGCCCAGTCATGCGGACCGGTCACGAGCGGCCGCACCTTCTCGAGCGCGCCGCGATGCGCGAGCACGATCAGGCTCAAGTGCTGCTGCTCCATCTTGGAGAACCCCGGCATGTCGGCGTTGGCGACGATGTAGGCCGAATGCTTGTGATACCCGGTGTGGGCGACGGTGAGGCCGATCTCGTGCAGCAGTGCAGCCCACGACAGCAGCTGCCGCGAAGCCTCGTTCTCGGGCGTGTCCCCACCCGCAAGAGCCGCATGGAACTCGAGCGCGAGCTTGTCGACCCGGCGCGCCTGCAGCGTATCGACGTGATAGCGCTTGTCGAACTGCCGCACCGTGGTGTCGCGCATGTCCTTGTGATGGAAGCGCCCGAGCATGTCGTAGAGGATGCCCTGCCGCATCGCTCCGGTCGCCAGGATCATGTCCTTGACATCGAGCTCTTCGAAGATCGCATGCATGATCGCGAACCCACCCGGCAACACCTGGGCGCGATCCGCCTTGAGGCCGGGCAGATCGAGGCGGTCGATATCGCCGGCCTTCAGCAGCATCGAGCGCAGGCGGTCCATGCCGTCGCGGGTGATGCCGCCGTTGGACCAACCGTTGGCCGCGATCAGTTCGCCGATGGTGCGCGCGGTGCCGGACGATCCGACCGCCTGTTTCCAGTGGCCACGCGAGAAATCGCGCTCGATGGTCTGCAGCTCGATGCGGGCCGCGAGCTCGGCCTGTTTCAGGCTGCCCTTGGTGATGCGCCCGCCCTCGAAATAGCGCAGCGTGTAGCTCACGCAGCCCATGTACAGGCTTTCCAGCTTCTGCGGCTTGTAGCCGCTGCCGATGATGAACTCGGTCGAGCCGCCGCCGATGTCCACCACCATGCGCTTTTCCGTGGTGGGCGGCAGGCTGTGCGAGACGCCCAGGTAGATCAAGCGCGCCTCTTCCTTGCCGGCCACCACTTCGATCGGGAACCCGAGGGCGCTTTCCGCACGCGCCAGGAAATCCTTCGCGTTCTTCGCCACGCGCAGCGTGTTGGTCCCGACCGCCCGCACCGCGGCAGGGTCGAAGCCGCGCAAGCGTTCGCCGAAGCGATGCAGCGCATCGAGGGCACGCTGCTGCGATTGTTCGTCGAGCCGCTTGTCGGCGCTCAGGCCCGCGGCCAGGCGCACCGCCTCACGCAGGGAATCGAGCGGGTAGATCTGATCGTCCACGACTCGACCCACCTGGAGCCGGAAACTGTTCGAGCCGAGATCGACGGCGGCGACTACCGACTGCTCGGCGGTGGAAGCAGGAGGACGGTGTAGGAGGACTGCAGCTTGTGACATTCGAAAGATGACGGCGTCAACACACGCCCGTCGGAAGGAGATCGGCCGTCGCCGGGCTGCCATCGGTCGGAGCCCGATGGCTTTCGGCAGGCACAGACAGTCCGCAGGGACTGTCTGTGTCCGACCTCAGCCCGCAAGATGGCCGGCCCCCTTGGGGGAGAGGCCGAAGGCATATCGGGGGGACCACATCCTCAGCCCATGATCTCGCGCTCGATCTCCTCGACGCTGACGTGGCGGACGTCCTTGCCCTTGACCATGTAGATGACATACTCGGAGATGTTCTTGGCATGATCGCCGATGCGCTCGATTGCCTTCGCGATGAAGAGGATTTCGATCGACGCGCTGATTGTGCGCGGATCTTCCATCATGAAGGTGATGAGCTGCCGGATCATCGAGCGGAATTCGTCGTCCACGTGCTGGTCCTGGCGCACCACCTCCGCGGAGGCCGACAGGTCGAGGCGCGCGAACGCGTCGAGCGACTTGTGCAGCATGCTGGTGGCGATGCCGGCCATGCGACGGATCTCGTTGAAGCGCGGCGACAGCAGGCGATCGCCCGAGCCGATCAGCTTGGCCATGCGGGCGATCTTGGCGGCTTCGTCACCGATGCGCTCCAGGTCCGTGATGGTCTTGACCACGGTCATGATCATGCGCAGGTCGCCGGCGGTGGGCTGGCGGCGGGCGATGATCGTGCTGCAGTCCTCGTCGATGGCCACTTCGAGCCCGTTCACCTTGTGGTCGTTGTTGACCACCGAGCTGCACAGTTCGAAATCGCCGGACATGAGCGCCTCGACCGCGAGCTTGATCTGCTCTTCGACCAGGCCGCCCATCTGGAGCACCCGGGACCGCAGGGCCTCGAGTTCGGCGTCGAACTGCTTGGAAGTGTGTTCGGATGAAGTCATGGATGCATCCCTCCGTGGGGACCGGGTTCGTGTTGTCGCCCGATCACGACACAAGTGTAAACGTGCTGCATGACAGAGTCGTGGCAGGAAGCGCTAGCCGCCTATCGCGTAAGGGTTTTCACGCCCGTCGGCGTGCCTAGCAGGAGCACGTCGGCCGGGCGCCGGGCGAAAAGCCCTACCGTCACGACGCCCTCGATCTGGTTGAGTTCCCCTTCCAGGGCGGCCGGGTCGAGGATGGTGAGGCCGTGCACGTCGAGGATCGCGTTGCCGTTGTCCGTGGTGAAGCCGGTGCGCAGCTCGGGCTGCCCGCCCGCGATCTTCACGATGCGCCGTGCCACGTGGGACCGCGCCATCGGGATCACCTCCACCGGCAGCGGGAAGGCGCCGAGCGTGTCGACCAGCTTGGACGCGTCGGCGATGCAGACGAACTTGGCAGCCACGCCGCCGACGATCTTTTCACGCGTCAACGCGCCGCCGCCGCCCTTGATCATCGCCATGTGGCGGGTGATCTCGTCCGCGCCGTCCACGTAGACCGGAATCTCATCCACGCTCGTCAGGTCCAGCACCGGGATGCCGAGCGCCTTGAGCCGCGCTGCCGACGCTTCCGAACTCGCGACGGCACCGGCGATGCGCGCCTTGATGCCGCCGAGTGCCTGGATGAAGTGATTGGCCGTGGAGCCGGTGCCCACGCCGATGACGGCGTCGTGGGGAACATGGGCGAGCGCGGCTTCGGCCGCGGCCTTCTTCTGTGCATCCTGGTTCATCGAGTGCCCATTTCACAGCGTTTAACGCAGCAAGATTCGCGCCGCGGAGCATAGCTGGAGCCCGCACCAGACTCAACGCGCGTTGGCACCTTTTCGTGCCGCTGTTACCCTTCGCGGTTTCCCGTCGGCCCAGTAAGAGACTGCCCCATGCTGCGTTCGCAGCCCGGCGCCACTAGATGAATGACGACTATCTCACCCGTATCCTCACCGCCCGCGTCTACGACGTGGCGGTGGAAACGCCCCTGGAGCGGGCGCCGCTGCTATCGCGCCGGCTCGGCAACGACCTCCTCCTGAAGCGCGAAGACCTGCAGCCGGTCTTCTCGTTCAAGATCCGCGGTGCCTACAACAAGATGGCACAGCTCACTCCCGCGCAACTGAAGCGCGGCGTGATCGCGGCCTCCGCCGGCAACCACGCCCAGGGGGTTGCCCTCTCCGCCCAGAAGCTCGGCTGCAAGGCGGTGATCGTGATGCCCGTCACCACGCCGCGAATCAAGGTGGACGCAGTCGTGGCGCGCGGGGCGAAGGTGGTGCTGGCCGGCGACTCCTACGACGAGGCCTATGCACGCGCCCAGGCAATCGCCGCCAAGGATCGCCTGACCTTCGTGCATCCCTACGACGATCCGGACGTGATCGCCGGGCAGGGCACCATCGGCATGGAAATCCTGCATCAGCACCCCGGCCCACTGCACGCCATCTTCGTGGCCGTGGGCGGCGGCGGCCTGATCTCGGGCATCGGAGCGTATGTGAAGCGCTTGCGGCCCGACATCCGTATCATCGGGGTGGAGCCGGCCGATGCCGACTCCATGGCGCAGTCGCTGGCTGCCGGTCATCGGGTCAAGCTCGCGCAGGTCGGCCTGTTCGCCGACGGGGTCGCAGTCAAGCAGGTGGGTGAGGAGACGTTTCGCCTGGCCCGCGAAGTGGTGGACGAGATGGTGCTGGTGGACAACGATGCGATCTGCGCGGCGATCAAGGACGTGTTCGAGGACACGCGCGTGATCCTCGAGCCGGCCGGCGCGCTCGCCGTGGCGGGTGCCAAGGCCTGGACCGAACGCCACCGCGCCCGCAATCGCACCCTGGTCGCCATCGCCTGCGGCGCCAACATGAACTTCGACCGGTTGCGGTTCGTCGCGGAGCAGGCCGAACTGGGCGAGCGCCGCGAGGCCGTGCTCGCAGTCACGATTCCCGAACGACCGGGCAGCTTCCGGCGCTTCTGCAAGGCGATCGGCAAGCGCAACGTCACGGAATTCAACTACCGCTTTGCTGACGCCACCCAGGCCCATGTCTTCGTCGGCCTGCAGGTCGAAGGGCGCGACGAGATCAAGGACATCCTGCGCAGCCTGCGCGCGGCCGGGCTCGCGGCCCAGGACTTCAGCGACAACGAGATGGCCAAGACGCACGTCCGGCACATGGTCGGCGGGCGCGCGCCGGACGTGGCTGACGAACTGCTCTACCGCTTCGAGTTTCCTGAACGCCCCGGTGCGCTCATGCGTTTCCTCGAGGCCATGAGCCCCGACTGGAACATCAGCCTGTTTCACTACCGCAACCATGGCGCCGACTTCGGCCGGGTGCTGGTGGGCATCCAGGTCCCGCGGCGCACGCGACCGGCGTTTCGGCGATTCCTGCGGGAACTCAATTACCGCCATTGGGACGAAACCGGTAACCCCGCATTCCGATTGTTCCTCTGATGCGTCTCGCCCTGCTCCCGCTCCTGTTCCTCGCGGCATCCGCCTTCGCGGCCGCGGGCGACATGGACTTTCTCGCCGCCCGCGACGCCTTCGCCAAGGGCAACATCGCGCGCCTGAACGAACTCGCCCCGGAGCTGCGCACCCATCCGCTCGCTCTGTACGTCGAGTACTGGCAACTGCGCTCGCGCATCACCGAAGATCCGCGGGCCGACGTGCGCCAGTTCCTCGAAGTGAACGGCGCGCAGCTGCTCGGCAATCGCCTGCGCGCCGACTGGCTGCGCCAGCTCGCCCGCCAGAAGGACTGGACCGAGTTCCAGCGGGAGTATCCGGCGCTGGTCGATCCCGAGCCCGACCTGCAGTGCCTCGCGCTGCAGTCCCGCATCGTCACCCGCGACTTCGGTGTGGCTCGCGACGCGAAGTCGCTCTGGCTCTCCGGTCGCGAGCTGCCGGACGCTTGCGGGTCGGTGTTCGACGCCCTGGTCGGTGCCGGCGACATCACCGAGGACGACATCTGGGCCCGGGTCCGCCTGGCGTTCGAGGCCGGCAACGCGACCGTCGCCAAGTCCACCGCGCAGTACCTGCCGAGCGGCCGTCGGCCGGATCCCCGGAGCATCGACACCGTCACGCGCAATCCGCAGCGCTACCTCGATGCGAAGACGCTCGGGGTGAAGACACGGGCCCAGCGGGAGGTGGCGCTGTTCGCTCTCGGTCGCACCGCGGCGACCGTGCCTCAGGCCGCCGCCGAATCCTGGCGCCGCCTGCAGCGACAGTTCCCGGAAGAGGATCGCGCGTATGGCTGGGGCGTGGTGGCCACCGCCGCGGCCCGCCGGCACCTGCCCGACGCCCTCGACTGGTACCGCGAAGCGGGCAAGGCGCCGCTTACCGACCACCAGCTCGGCTGGAAGGTGCGCGCGGCCCTGCGCGCCCGCGACTGGCGCGAAGTGACGGCCGCCACCGAAGCGATGACCAGCGAAGAGCGCGAGAAGTCGGTGTGGCGCTACTGGCGCGGACGGGCCCTCGCGGCGCAGGATCGCGAGTTCGAGGCCAACGCCATCTTCGCGATCCTCGCCAACGAGCACGGATTTCACGCGCTGCTCGCTGCCGAGGAACTCGGCGCCTCGCTCACCGCACCGCGCCAGAACTACAAGCCGCTGGAGGGCGAGGTCGGTGCCATGGCGAATCACGCCGGCCTGCAGCGCGCGCTGGCGTTCTACCGGCTCGGCCTGCGCTACGAAGGCAACCTCGAGTGGCTCTGGTCGATTCGCGGCATGGAGGACACCCTGCTCCTCGCCTCCGCCGAGCTGGCCCGTCGCGAAGGCTGGTACGAGCGCGCCATCGCCACTGCGGAGCGCGCCGAAGGCCTGGTGAACATGGACCTGCGCTACCCGACTCCGTACGCGGAGCTGATCCGCGCCTCGGCACGCGACGTGGATATCGACGAAGCCTGGATCTATGGCCTCGTACGTCAGGAGAGCCGCTTCGTGCCGACCGCACGCTCCACCGCCGGGGCGTCCGGACTGATGCAGATCATGCCGGCCACCGCGAAATGGATCGCGGGCCGGCTGGGCCACAAGGACTGGCGATCGGCCCTCGACGAAGCGCTGGGCACCAACGTGAACTTCGGCTCCTATTACCTGAAGGAGCTGCTCACCAAGTTCGACGGCAGTGCCGTGCTCGCGTCGGCTGCGTACAACGCCGGCCCGCGGCGGGCGCAGGAGTGGCGTTCGCCCGGTGCGTTGGAAGCCGCCATCTACATCGACACCATCCCGTTCACCGAAACGCGCGACTACGTGCGCAAGGTGATGGCCAACGCCGTGCAATACGCGCGCGTGCTCGGCAATCCGCAGGACAGCCTCAAGGCACGCCTGGGGACGGTTCCTCCGATCAAGGGCGATCTCAGGCTGGGCGCCCAGGAGCCCTGAACAGCCTGCAGCGGCGATTGCACTGCCGGAGTGTTCCCGTGACAATCCGCCGCTGTACGCCCTGTTTCCATATCCCGAGTCCATGACTCCCCAACGCATCCTGGTCATCGGCGGCTCCGGATTTCTCGGCAGCCACGTAGTGCGAAAGCTCGCCGCAGCGGGCACGTTCGTCCGCGTTCCCACGCGCAACCGCGAGCGCGTGAAGGCCGAGCTGATCCTCCTGCCCACGGCCGACGTGGTGCGCGCCGACGTGCACGACGCCGGAACGTTGCGCGCGCTCGTGGCGAACACCGACGCCGTGATCAATCTCGTCGGTGTGCTGGACGGTCGCCACGACGGTTTCCAGCGCAACCACGTCGAGTTGCCGATGCGCATCGTGGCCGCGTGCCGCGATGCCGGGGTGAAGCGCCTGGTGCACGTGAGCTCACTCGGTGCGGCGGCCGACGCGCCCAGCGACTATCAGCGCAGCAAGGCACGAGGCGAAGCCGAGGTCGCCAGTGCCGCCCAGTACGGCATCGCGACGACAGTCTTCCGGCCCTCGGTCATCTTCGGCCGGGGCGACAGCTTTCTCAGTCTGTTCGCCCGACTTGCACGGACGTTCCCGTTGTTGCCTCTCGGCTGCGCGGGCGCCCGCTTCCAGCCGGTGTACGTCGACGACGTGGCGCGCTCGATCGTGGTGAGCCTCGACGATCCCGAAACGTTCGGCCAACGCTACGACCTGTGCGGGCCGACCGCCTATACGCTGCGGGAACTGGTGGAATACGTCTGCTTGGCACTCGGCGTGGATCGCACCATTGTCGCGCTGCCCGATTCCCTCGCGTGGCTGCAGGCGACCGTGCTGGAGCATCTGCCCGGCCGCCTCATGACGCGCGACAACGTGCTGTCCATGAAGGTGGACAACGTCTGCGCCTGCGATTTTCCGGACCGTTTCGGTTTCGCCCCCACGGCGCTCGAAGCGATCGCCCCCACGTATCTGGCCGAACGCACGCCCCGTTCGCGCTATCGTGGCTTCCGTTACCGTGCCGGCCGCTAGGCCACCAGAACCCATGGCCAACTACACCCTCGTCATCGGCAACAAGAAGTACTCGTCGTGGTCGCTGCGCCCCTGGTTGCTGCTGGTTCACGGCGGCATCCCGTTCGACGAGATCCGCATCGGTCTGCGCAAGCCCGACACCGCCGAGCGCATCCGCGCGCAGACGCCGGCCGGGCGCGTGCCGGTGCTGCACGCGGGCAAGCTCACGATCTGGGATTCGCTCGCCATTGCAGAGTTTCTCGCCGAGCGGCACCCCAACAGCGTCCGGTGGCCGGCGGATCTGGAAGTGCGCGCACGCGCTCGATCGGTGAGTGCCGAGATGCATTCGGGATTCTCGGCGCTGCGGCAGAACATGCCGATGCACTGCGACGCGTCCTATCCCGGTGCCGGCCGCACGCCGGAGGTGCTGGCCGACATCGCGCGCATCACCGAGATGTGGAACGACTGTCGCGCCCGCTTCGGTGCGGGCGGACCGTTCCTGTTCGGCACTTTCTCGATCGCCGACGCGATGTACGCGCCGGTCGTGTTCCGTTTCCGCACCTACGCAGTGGAGCTCGATGCGGTCTGCCGCGCCTACGTCGACACCATGATCGCACTGCCGGCGATGCAACGCTGGCTCGCCGAAGCAACCGCCGAAACCGACACCATCGCCGACTACGAGCCGTGAAGGTGTACCGCGTCGGCGGCTCGGTCCGCGACGAACTGCTCGGTCTGAACGTCAAGGACCACGATCACGTGGTGGTCGGCGCCACGGTGGAGGACATGGAACGCCTGGGGTTCCGGCCCGTGGGCAAGGATTTCCCGGTGTTCCTGCACCCCGAGACGCACGAGGAATACGCGCTCGCCCGCACTGAACGCAAGACCGCACGCGGCTACAAGGGCTTCACCGTATACGCCACGCCCGAAGTGACGCTCGAGGAAGACCTCGCGCGGCGCGACCTGACGATCAACGCGATCGCTCGCGACGAACACGGTGTTCTGATCGACCCGTTCGACGGCGCGGGCGACATCGAGCGCGGCGTGCTGCGGCACGTCGGACCCGCCTTCGTCGAAGATCCGGTGCGAATCCTGCGGGTCGCGCGGTTCGCCGCCCGCTTCGGCTTCGCCGTGGCACCGGAGACGTTCGAGCTGATGCGGCACATGGTTGCCGAGGGCGAAGCCGATCATCTGGTGCCGGAGCGGGTTTGGCAGGAACTCGCGAAGGGTTTGATGGAAATGCATCCGTCGCGCATGTTCGAGGTCCTGCGCGCTTGCGGGGCACTGGCGCGGATACTCCCCGAAGTGGACCGCCTCGTGGCCGATGACGCCCGACAACCCCTGGCGGCACTCGATCGTGCTGCCGCGCGCGCACGCGCGCTCGAAGTGCGCTACGGGGTCCTGTTCTGCGATGCAGATGCCGACTCGACGACCGTGCAGCTTGCTCGCGACGCATCCGATCGGTTGCGTGCCCCGAGCGATTGCCGCGACCTGGCGGTGCTCGCGGCCGAACTGTCCCCGAGTGTGTGTCGCGGGCTCGAACTCGACGCCACGGCCATCGTCGATCTGTTGCAACGAAGCGACGCGTTTCGGCGTCCGGAGCGCTTCGCGCGCTTGCTCGAAGCCTGCGAGGCGAGAATGTGCGACGGCGCCGGCACTGCCGCGGGTTTTCCACAAGGAGCCCGACTGCTCAGTGCCCTGGACACCGCGCGCGGCGTCGATGCCGGCAGCATTGCGGCGCGGCCGGATCCGCGACCGATCCCGGAACGGATCCGCGCGGCACGCATCGAAGCGGTGGATGCCGCATCGGGTCAACCGCATCATCGCGGACCGCGTTAGCAAGCCCTGACACTTGTCATCTACGGCCTTATCGGGCCGCGTTTGCCTCAACCCCCACAAGGAGTCCATGCATGAAGAAGACCGTACTGCTCGCAGCGCTCGGCGCCGCAATCACCTTCGGCGCCGCTTCCGCATTCGCCGATCACCACGGCGAGAAACTCGGCGATGCCTTCAAGAAGGCCGACACCGACAACGACGGTTCGCTCACCAAGGACGAAGCGAAGCCGCTGAAGGGCGTCTCCAAGCACTTCGACGCGATCGACTTCGACAAGAGCGGCACAGTCACCATGGACGAAATCACTTCGCACTTGAGCAGCATGCAGAAGGCCATGCTGGCCAAGGGCGAGGCGCGGTTCAAGGCCGCCGACAAGGACAGTGACGGCACCCTGGACAAGGAGGAAGCCAAGGCGCTGCCGCGCGTGTCGAAGAACTTCGACGCGATCGACACCGACAAGGACGGCACCGTCTCGCTGGAGGAGATCGCCGCGTACATGAAGTCGAAGAAGCAGGACAAGAAAAAGTAGCGCTGCCGTAGCGTTCGCGCAAACGGGCGGGCCCACGGGCTCGCCCGTTTCGCTTCATGGACGTCCCGTAGAATCGAGCGCTTTGACTCACTGGAGGCGTCGATGATCGACCTGTACACGTGGGGAACCCCCAATGGCCGCAAGGTTTCCATCATGCTGGAGGAGTGCGCTCTGCCCTACCGTTCGCATCCGGTCGACATCGGCAAGGGCCAGCAGCACGATCCCGCCTTCGTGGCGATCAATCCGAACAGCAAGATCCCCGCGATCGTCGATGCGGAGGGCCCTGGTGGAAAACCGTTCACGCTGTTCGAGTCCGGCGCGATTCTGCTCTACCTCGCCAAGAAGACCGGGCGCTTCTTGCCGCTCGACGAACGCCGCCAGTTCGAGACGCTGCAGTGGCTCATGTTCCAGATGGGAGGTGTCGGTCCGATGTTCGGCCAGGCGCACCATTTCCTGCGCGCCGCACCCGAACCGGTGCCCTATGCCATCGAGCGTTACGTGAAGGAAAGCCGACGCCTGTATGGTGTCCTGGACAGTCACCTGAAGCACCACGACTACCTGGCCGACGAGTATTCCGTCGCCGATATCGCGACCTATCCCTGGGTCGCCCGGCACGAGTGGCACAAGGTGGATCTCGCTGATTTCCCACAGGTAAAGCGCTGGTTCGAGGCGATCAAGGCACGCCCGGCCGTGGTGCGCGGGATGCAGGTGCCGTTCCTCAACTGACCGTTCGTCGGCTCGGCGGCGGGGGCTCAAGTTCGTTCGGGCGCCGCCGTTAGTTATCGGCCGCACTGCAAAGCAGCCGGGACGGCGTTCGTCCCCTCAAAGCCGACGTTTCGCAAGAATGACCGCCAGCCTCCCTGAGAAGATCGGCAAGTATCGCGTGCTCGCCGAGCTGGGCCGCGGCGCCACCAGCCGGGTGTTCCTGGCGGAAGATCCGTTCCTCGAGCGCAAGGTGGCGATCAAGGTCATCAAGGATGACGCGCCTACCGACACGTACATGCGGCGCCGGTTCCAGCGCGTCTTCATGAACGAGGCGGCACTGACCGGCAAGCTCGAGCACCCGCACATCATCGCGATCTACGACGCGGTGACCGAGGAGGACGAGGACAGTTACCTCGTCATGGAATACGTCGATGGCCAGACTCTCGAGCACTACTGCACGCCCGAAGCGCTGCTGCCGCTCGAACGCATCGTGGAAATCCTGTTCAAGGCGAGCCTGGCACTCGACTACGCCTATCGCCACGGCGTGATCCACTGCGACATCAAGCCGGCGAATATCATGTTGTCGGGCGAAACCGACATCAAGGTGACCGACTTCGGCGCGGCCTTCTACGACGCGGCCGATCACACCTACCTGACCGGCGTGGGTTCGCCAGCCTACATGTCACCGGAGCAGGTGCTGGAGAAGCAGCTCAACCACCAGACCGACATCTATTCGCTCGGCGTGGTGCTGTACCAGCTGATCAGCGGCAAGCTCCCGTTCCAGGGTTCCAACCGCGGCAGCCTGCTCTACCAGATCCTCAACATCGAGGCCGTTGCCCCCTCCGTGCATCGCTGGGGCGTGCCGCCGGAGCTCGATCGCATCGTGCTGCGTGCGCTCGCCAAGCCGCTCGCCGACCGCTATCCGAGTTGGGTGGAACTGTCGCGCGATCTCGCGCACGTCTTCAAGCATCTCACGCTGCCCGAGGAGTCGGTGTCGGACACGGAGAAGTTCACCGCGGTGCGCGCCTTGTCGTTCTTCCAGGATTTTCGTGACATGGAGATCTGGGAAACGCTGCGACTCGGACTCTGGCATCGATACGCCGGCGGCGAAACCATTCTGCGCGAAGGCGAACAGGGCGACGGCTTCTTCATCGTGACTGCCGGAGAGGTGCGAGTCTCACGCAGCGGCAAGGTGCTCGACATGCTCAAGGCCGGCCATTGCTTCGGCGAGATCCTCTACTTCCATGAAACGCAGGCCACGCGCACGACGACCATCATCACGCACACGCCTTGCGTGGTGCTCGAGGTCAAGGCACGCAGCCTGCGCGAAGCCTCCGACGGTCTGCAGATGCAGTTCAACCGCTCGTTCATGGGCGTGCTGGTCAAGCGACTCGACCAGCGCGAGACGCGGCTGGTCGCACAAGCCGGCAACGCTCAGGCGAGCGCCTGAGCGTTGTTCGAGGTCGGGGCTGCCGACCTCTCTAATTCATCATGTGACTCCCCCTCATCCCCAGCCCTTCTCCCCGAGGGAGAAGGGGGGCGTCAGCCCCTCTCCCTCCGGGAGAGGGGTTGGGGTGAGGGAAACACTTCGCTTACTTCAGCAACACGACCGGCAGGTCGGCGATGTGCAGCACCTTGGCTGCCACGGAACCGAGCAGCATGCCCGACACGGCGCCCAGGCCACGCGTGCCCATGACGATCTGAGCGCAGCCCTTCTCCTTCGCCACGCGGGCGATGGTCTGGGCCACGTCGCCCACCAGGATGCGATGCTCGGCGAGCATGCCGGCGGCGGCAAGCAGGTCGCGGGCAGAAGCCAGCGCCGCCTCACCCTCTTCGCGGTAGTAGTTCTCGATCTGATCGGGCGACAGGAATGTCTTCACCGCCCCCGATACGACCGGGGCCTGCACATTGATGAGGACAGCGGAGAGCGGTTCGCGATAGACGTCCTTCTCCGCGATCACGTATCGGACCGCCCGCAGCGAGTTTTCGGAGCCGTCGACAGCGATCAGGATCTTGCGCATGTTCGTCGACCTAGAGAACGCTCTTCAGGAGCTTGCCCATCTCGGCGGGATTCTTCGTCACCTTGATCCCGCATGCCGCCATGACTTCGAGCTTCTCCTGCGCCGTGCCTTTGCCGCCGGAGATGATCGCCCCGGCGTGACCCATGCGCTTGCCGGGCGGGGCGGTGACACCGGCGATGAAGCCGACTACAGGCTTCTTCATGTGCTCCTTGGCCCACAGGGCCGCGGCCTCTTCGTCGGAGCCGCCGATCTCGCCGATCATCACCACCGCATCGGTGTCCGGATCGTCGTTGAAGAGTTTCAGTACCTCGATGTGCTTGAGACCGTTCACCGGATCGCCGCCGATGCCCACCGCGCTCGACTGGCCCAGGCCCAGTTCGGTCAGCTGGCCCACGGCTTCGTAGGTGAGCGTACCGGAACGCGACACGACGCCGATGCGTCCCTTGCGATGGATGTGGCCGGGCATGATGCCGATCTTGATCTCGTCCGGCGTGATGGTGCCGGGACAGTTCGGGCCGAGCAGCAACGTGCGGCGATTCTGCTTGCGCATGCGATCGCGCACTTCGATCATGTCGCGCACCGGTATGCCCTCGGTGATGCAGATCACCAGATCGAGATCGGCTTCCACCGCTTCCCAGATGGCGGCGGCCGCGCCGGGTGGCGGCACGTAGACCACCGACACGTTGACGCCGGTCTTCTCCTTCGCCTCGCGCACGTTGGCGAAGATCGGGATGCCTTCGAAGTCCTCCCCGGCCTTCTTGGGGTTCACGCCGGCGACGAAGCAGTTCTTGCCGTTAGCGTATTCGCGGCACATGCGCGTGTGGAACTGGCCGGTCTTGCCGGTGATGCCCTGCGTGACGACGCGGGTGTTGCGGTCGACGAGGATCGACATCTCAGTGCTTCCCTTTCGCTGCAGCGACGACGCGTTCGGCGGCTTCTGCCATGTTGTTCGCGGAGATGATCGGCAACCCCGAATCGGCGAGGATCTTGCGGCCGAGTTCCTCGTTCGTGCCCTTCATGCGTACCACCAGCGGCACCGCGAGCTTCACTTCCTTCGCAGCGGCGATCACGCCTTCGGCGATGGTGTCGCACTTCATGATGCCGCCGAAGATGTTGACCAGGATCGCCTTCAGCCCGGGATGGCGCAGCATGATCTTGAACGCGGCTGTCACCTTTTCCACGGTGGCGCCACCACCCACGTCGAGGAAGTTGGCCGGCGTGGCGCCGTAGAGCTTGATGGTGTCCATCGTCGCCATCGCGAGGCCGGCGCCGTTCACCAGGCAACCGATGTTGCCGTCGAGCGAGATGTAGGAAAGGTCGAACTTCGACGCCTCGATCTCGGCCGGATCCTCTTCGTCGAGGTCGCGCATCTCGACGATGTCCGGGTGCCGGAAGAGTGCGTTCGAATCGAAATTCATCTTGGCATCGAGCGCCACGACCTTGCCGTCACCCGTCACGATCATCGGGTTGATCTCGGCCAGCGACGCATCGGTATCCCAGAAGGCCTTGTACAGCGATTGCAGGATGGTGCGCGCCTGCGGCACCGAGCCGTCGGGCACGCCGATCTTGCGCGCGATATCGTCGGCGTCGGCATCGGCAAGGCCGCTCACCGGATCGATCATCACCTTGTGGATCTTCTCGGGCGTGTTCGCGGCGACCGCCTCGATGTCCATGCCGCCCTCCGAGCTCGCCATCAGCACCACCTTCTGCGTGCCGCGATCCACCACCATGCCCACATAGAGTTCCTTGCGGATGTCGGCACCTTCTTCGATCAGCAGGCGGCGCACGGTCTGGCCTTCGGGGCCGGTCTGGTGCGTCTTCAACTGCATGCCGAGGATCTTCGACGACCAATCGCGCACTTCGGCGATGGACTTGGCGACCTTCACGCCACCGCCCTTGCCGCGTCCGCCGGCGTGGATCTGGGCCTTCACCACCCAGACCTTGCCGCCGAGTTGTTCCGCGGCCTTCACCGCTTCGTCGACCGAGAAGCACGGCACGCTTTTCGGGGTCGTCACACCATAGCGGCGCAGGATCTCCTTCGCCTGGTATTCGTGGATTTTCATGGTCCGTTCGGGGTCTGGATGGGCGTTGCTGCGCTGCGAAGCCGCGCGAGTATAGCGCAACGGCCCCGGCCGCCCTTAGCGGGGATCGCTGAACCCGGCGCAAAGCGGAGCCGATTCAGGGACTTGCCGCTCCCCGGCCAGACTTGCCAATGCCGGCTGCATTCTCCGGCAATTACCGCGTTGTGCACCGCTCGTGTCAGATTCCATAACTTTTTGATTACTAAATGGAATGACCAACTGTCGCCAAGTTGGCACAGCTGATGCATTAAGACAGTGCGTAGCACGGCGTCATGCGCCGGGTTACTGCAGGTAGGTCTCCTCCCCCACTATGGGGAACTCCGGGCAGCCAGAATCTCCTCCCCCTTTGGCTGCCCAATTTTTTTGTCTGGCGCGAACCTGCCCCCGGCCCCTCATTTCCACCCATAGGCCTCGCGCATGACGTGGAAGATGGCGTTCTGCTCCATGACGCCGCGCACCAGATGCGCACCCGGCCCTGTGGCGTAGATCGCGACGTCCTCTCCGCCATGGGTCTCGCTTTCCATCGGCATCGTGCTCTCCTGCAGGTGATCGGGGTCGGTCGTGTCGACGTTCGCCAGGTTCGGCCGCCCCGCGCCAGGCTCCACGCGTCCGGGCCGGTGCTCGAAACGCTTCGCACCCGCCGGCTGCTTGTCGCTGGCACCGGGATAGCCCGGGCCGTTCGCGTAGCCGAGCGTCGCGTAGGGTAGGCCGAGAAGATCGCGCGCATAGTCCGTGTCTGCATGGCCCGGGTGCACCACCTTGCCGAGTATCGGATTGCCACGCTTGGGATAGCCCGCCATGGTGAGCACGTGGCTGTGGTCAGCGGTGACGATGATGAGCGTGTCCTTCGGGTCGACGAGTTCCATGGCCTGCGCGACGGCCTCGGACAGCGCGATGGTGTCGGTCAGCGCGCGCTGCGCGTTGCCCGCGTGGTGCCCATGGTCGATGCGCCCGCCCTCGACCATCAGGAAGTAACCCTTCGGGTTGCGCGCGAGAATCGCGATCGCCTTGCGCGTCATCTCGGCCAGGTCGGGCTCGTCGCCGCTCCTGGCACGATCGAACTCGAACTTCATGTGGGACGGCTCGAACAGGCCCAGCAACCGGTCCGTGGACGCGGGATCGATGGCATCGAACTGCGCCTTGTTCCAGACGTAGGCGCTGCGCGGCCTGCCCTCGGTCCAATCGCGCCAGAGACTGCGGCCATCCCGGCGCGTGCCCTTGGCCTTCTCGTATTCGGGATCGGTTTCGTCGGCGGTGTAGAACGCCGCGCGGCCTCCACCCAGCGCCACCTCGATGCCGTTGCCGCGCTTGAAGTCGATCAACTGGCGCGCGATGTCGGCAACGGTCGCGCCGGCCGGCAGATTCGCGTCGCCCTCCCAATCGCGTTCGGACGTGTGCGCGTAGCACGCCGCGGGTGTGGCATGGGTGAGCCGCGCCGTGGTTACCACACCGGTGGCGAGCCCGTGGTCCTCGGCCCACTCGAGGATCGTCGGCAAGGATTCTGCCTTCACGATCTCCGCGCTCTTCTCCCGACGCTGCACCCGCGAGCTCACCGAGATCAGCGCATCGTTGGTCTTGATGCCGGTGACCATCGCGGTCATCGTCGGCGCGGAATCCGGCGTCTGCTGGTTCGCGCTGTAGGTTTTGGACAGGGCGACGTTGGGAAACGCCTCGAACGAGAGCGCGTTCTCCTCGCCCGATGCGCCCTTGCGCTGGCCGTCCAGGATGCGTGCAGCCGTGACGGTGGTGATACCCATGCCGTCGCCCACGAACAGAATCACGTTCTTCGCACGGCCGGTCACCGGCCGCACCTGAGCATTGCGGGCGATGGCATCGGCACCCGCCTTGTACCACTGCTCGGGCGTCGGTTCGGCAGCGATGGCACCCGCGCCGAGCAGCATCGCGGGCAGGATGGGTGCGAAGCTTCGACGTTGCATGAGGCGGCCCCTGTGAACGTTGCGAAAGTCGCAAGAATCTCACAAACGTCGGCCCGATTCCTCCCGGCCAGGGCACCGATTCGGCAACGACGCCAACCGGAAGAAGAGCGCAAGCAAAGCTGCGCCTTCTTCCGGCCGGGTAGGTCTTACATCTGATTGAACTTCTTCTTCGCCGCGTCCTGGCACTTCGCCTTGTCGGCCACGGCATCGCACTTCTTCAACTCGGCCTGGTAGTCGCGGTCGCGCTGCGCGTCATCGCCCCCGCGATTGCGCGCGTTCACGTCGCCGCCACCGTCCTGCACGGCCTGCGGCGGATTGCCCGCGGGGTTCTGTTGCGACTGCTCGGCTGCGAACGCGGCACCGCTCAGGGCCAGCGCGAACGCGGACGCCCCGATGATCGGAATGAGTTTCATGGGTCTCTCCTTCTCTGTCTGATGGTCGGAATGCACGCTGAGATCAACTAGGTGCAAGTCCATCTTCCGCGCGCAGCACCGCCCCGCCTGTCGGCGGAGTCTTCAATCGGTGTCAGACACGGACTACGGTGTCCGTGCGGCGCAGGAAATGCTTAACGCGCCCCGTGCGCAGTCGCGGCAGACTTCGCGGCCAGCAGCGAACCCTCGAGGATGCGCAATGCTTCGTCGCGTTGCGGATCGACATGGTCGTCGTCCATCGGATCGTTGCGGCCATCGTCCGGACCGTCTTCGACGCGCACGTTCGGCTCGATACCCTTGCCGTGGATCGCGCGACCGCTCGGCGTGAGGTAGTGCGCGACGGTCAGCTTGAGTGCGGTGCCGTCACCGAGCGACACCACCGACTGCACCGACCCCTTGCCGTAGGTGCGCGTGCCGACCAGCACGGCACGGCCATGATCCTGCAGCGCGCCGGCGAGAATCTCGGCCGCGGAGGCACATCCGCCATCGACCAGCACGACCATGGGCACCGATCGCGCATAGTGCGGTACCGCACCCATGGATTCCCGCGCGGGACGGCTCGGATCCTGTGATCGTGCGTACAGCTTCGCATCGGAACCGACGGACGGGCCGTCCATCGAGACCACCAGCGTCTCATCCGGCAGGAAGGCTGCCGCAACCGCCACCGCGGCGCGCACCGAACCGCCCGGATTGTCGCGCAGATCCAGCACGATGCCGGCGAGCGCCGGTGCGTCGGACTCCTCGAGGCGCTTCAGGGCCCGCACGACAAGTTGCGGCGTGGCCTGCTGGAAGCGTTCGATGCGCAGAAAGGCGATGTCGCCGTCCAGGCGCTTCTCGTGCACCGTCGCGCGCGGCACCAACGTACGCTTGACCGTCACGGTCCGAGGGGATTTTTCGCCCGCACGCAGCACGGTGAGGCTGATGAAGGTGTCGACCTCGCCCTGCGCCAACCGCAGGGCCTGCTCGAGCGACAGGCCGGCGATGCTCACGCCGTTGAGAGTCGTGATGCGATCGCCGGCGCGGAGTCCGGCCTGATAGGCCGGCGTGTCTTCCGAGCTGCTCTTGATGGTGAGGGCATCGCGGTCCAGCGCGACCTCCACACCCAGGCCCACGTAGGTGCCGCGGATGTCCTGTCGCAGCGCACGGTTGGCCTGCTCGTCCAGCAGCGACGAATGCTGATCCAGCCCCTGCAGCATCGCCTGGATCGCGCGATTGGCAAGCGCATCCTCGTCGACGCGACCAGGGTAGCGGGCGCGGATTTCTTCGAAGACGCGCTGCACTTTCTGCCAGGCAGGGCTGGCGGCTTCAGCTGCGACGGATGCAACTGGCCACGCCAGGGTGCCGACGAGCACCAGCCACGACCACGGCCAGACTGCCGATCGGCGTCGTGCGAGGGCGGACGGATTGCGGTTGGCTGGAAACTGGGATTTCATGTGGGGCAAGGGTGAAACAGGATCACAGCCCCAGTTTCGGCATGGGCAACTGATTCTGAACAACATTTACCGAACGAGATCACGGATGAGCGGGAGAATTGAAACCCTCGGCGAGGTACGTTCCATGACACAGCATTGGCCGTGCCAGCGTTCGATGGGGCGTCGCTCGATGGCAACAGAAATGCAGGGGCACTTCGTCAAGAACGCGACGGCCCGTAAGGATTCGCACGATTGAAGCTGCGCTCGCTCCTGCGCAAGAACCGCAATGATCTGGCGCTACTCGTCGGCAACGGTATCAACCGGTACGGCACCGCCGGCACGACCAACTCCTGGGACGATCTGATCCGTACGCTCGCCCGCAAACGGCTCGGGCCGAGCCGGGCGCAGCCGCCCGGCGGAATATCGCTGACCGAGTTCTACGATCTGCTGGAACTGGCCAAACCCGGCCGCACACCGGTCGCGAGTCTGCAGCGCGAGTTCTGCGATCTCATCGGGCACTGGCAGCCGCACGACCAGCATCGGCACGTGGCCCTCTGGGCGTTGGCCGCCGGGGTCCCCATCCTCACCACCAACTTCGAATCAACGCTGGCCGCCGCCGTCGACGGCTCGCTGCATCGACTGGACGGCATGCCGTTCACGGACTTCTACCCCTGGGATTGCTTCTATGGGCTCTCGGCGCTCGCCGATCCATGCGCCGGATTCGGGATCTGGCACGTCAACGGCATGGAGCGTTACCACCGCAGCATCCGGCTCGGCCTGACGCACTACATGGGTTCGGTGGAGAAGGCGCGCGGCTGGATCCACAAGGGCGGAGCGCGGCGGCTCTCCGCCGGCAGGGACGATCGGGCGTGGGGTGGCGCAACCACCTGGCTGCAGATCCTCTTCCACAAGCCGCTGCTGATCTTCGGACTGGCGCTGGAGGAGTCCGAAGTCTTCCTGCGTTGGCTGCTGATCGAGCGGGCACGCCACTTCCGGAAGTTCCCGGGGCGAAGCAGGCAAGCGTGGTACGTGCACACCCCAGCGGAACGAGGCAGCGGCAAGCTCTACTTCCTCCGTGCCATCGGGATCGAGCCCGTGGAAGCAGCCGACTTCGACGAGATCTACGGCGCGTCGACGTGGGAGCCTCCCGCAACCCCAACCCGCTCCCGATGACGGGGTGGAGCAAGCCACCTACATCAGCGAGTACCGTGTATCGATGATCTCGCGGACCTCGGATTCCACCAGCGCCTGCAACAGAACCTCATCGCGCGGCGGCGACGTGATCTTGCCGCGGTCCGTGCCGAGCAGCTCGTCACCGCGCCAGATCTGAGCCACCCAGTGGGCGGTATCTCCCGGGGCAACATCGATGCTGTAGCGGTACTCCACGTGGGGGTCACGCTCGCGTCTGTAGATCGCCTCGATGAGGATCGGAGTCTCCCGGTGACTGGTTCGTGGGTCGAGCCGTTGGTTGCTCGGACTTGGGGCAGGACCGGCGAGGAGGGGGCCGAACCATTGGCTGCCGGAGTGGACGCAACGGGCTGACGGAACTTACTGCCGAAGGCGAATTCTTCGCAAGCCCGATTGCACGCGCGCTAGTCGGCGACGGGGCGTACACGCCACAGCCAAAGTTTGGTGCGTCATCGAACATACGAGATGACCGTCGCGAGCGCATTGTCGCGCGCATGGGTTGGGCGCTGGAGGTGGACGATTGCGCAGGCCAGTTGAAAGGTCTGCAGCGCAGGCTTGCCCTCGAGGCAGCACGGGCGGTCTTCGAACGCCTGGGCACTGACCCCTTCGAGGCCGCGCTGGCGGTTTGGGCACGTGGCCAGGTGCCGGCGGGCTGCTCAACGTTTGAATTGGAGACTGCTGCTCGCGCAATGGTTTGGGCCGAGGCGGCAAGCGTCGTACAGGAGATCTGCGGGATGGGCGCCTCTCTCTACCTGAGGCAGGAACATGAATCGGTTCCGGAACGGCCGCCCGCATTGCGCACAGTTACCTGAGGCCCGGACTGTTTCGCCAGCGGTTCGGGCCGTTTTTTCTTCTCACGCATCACGCGACGGGTTTGGCACTGCGGCCATCGGGGAATGCCTGCCGCGCCGGCCGCGCCGGGCGATACTTTGATTGCCGATGCTGATGCATTAGAGTGGTTCCATGCGTACCCTTGTCGCCCTGGTCCTGGCCATCACGTTCGTCGTTGCATCGGGCTTAACTGCCGCCAACGACCAGTGTTGCGCCGACGGCTGCAACGCGTTGACCCCGTGCCCGAGCGCGAACTGTTTGGCCTGTTCCGTCGTCGCCGTGGTCGCTACGCCGAACTTCCACCAAGTTATGCCACGAGGCACCATCGACCCCATGGGGGTACGGCCGGTCGATCCGCAGAATCCGCTCGATGCCATCTGGAGGCCTCCTGATTAGGACATGGTTGTCATGCCCCCTTCACAACTCAAGGAGATCCACATGAGCATCACATACATAAAGACGGTCGCGGCACTCGGTCTGATGCTGACGTCCATCGGCGTTCTTGCCGCAACGGAAACCTGCTGCGGCAGCGCCCTCGACTGCTGCCTGGAGATGCTCGCGTGCTGCCTCTAGGCAGAAGCTGAGACGACCCGCAGGGTTGCCAAGGGCCGGCTGCTTCGTGCGGCCGGCCCTTTCTCATTCTCGCGGCTTGCCGTGCCGCCTGCAGATGTCACCTGCCGCGGCGATATCGGGCCCTGGGCCAGAGCGGGTCCGTCGATTCGCTCAGCACGGGGCTGGTGCAGTGAACACGTACGCAAGGCGCCCCGACGCCACTGCCGGTGGCGTCGGGGCTAGCCCTCGCCAGCTAGGTCATCGGGTGGAGGCCTAAGGGGCGCGGGATGCTTGAGCACCGGCAATCGGCGTTCGGGTTCGTGGTAGCGGGGAAGAAATGCCGGAGCTTGAGGGATGCGTTGTCACGCGATGATGTTGTAGACGCGCACCGGCCGGAAGAATTCGGCGGTCCGATACGCGTGCTCCCAGGCCCACGATTCCGAGCGATACAGCCTGTGGTGGTCGTGACAACTGCACTCGCCGAAGAAGTGCCCACCGGATACGAAGAGGTCACATGCCCGGCAGTAGAACAGCCTGCCCGCGGTACCTTCCTGTTCGTCGCCATGAACGTAGTGGCGGGTACTGATCGTGGTTTCCACAAGCCCTCCCCAGGACATATTTATCCTGGGCGCGGGCCGACCTCGCGTCTGTTCGGTAGAGCACACAGACCGGAACGGCGTCGGTCATGTGACATCGCGAACGAGTACCCGTCGCTCGCTTGTTCTTCGCCAAGTCGTCCCCTCCGAGCAAGGTGCGGGCGTATCCGCCAGCCTATCAGCCAGCAACTCGCGCACTCATGCGCACTGTGGCGACCTCGTCGTGCACTTCAACGACAGCGAAACAAGACTGCTTCGCTTACTGCATCAAAGGACTACTGCACCTTGATGCGTTGTTCGTGCACTTAGGTGAAGAGCACTCTGGTGCCGGATACAGGAATCGAACCCGTGACCTTCTGATTACAAATCAGCTGCTCTACCAACTGAGCTAATCCGGCGACGACGCGGATTATACGGGGGCAGCCCCTCGGGCCGGGCCCGGAC
>LNFM01002221.1_pt1 | contig 41120 bp, 35 predicted proteins | sample 596031 | NCBI WGS metagenome assembly LNFM01 (sample SAMN04254537, study PRJNA301005) | activated carbon metagenome | isolation source: dual media filters at the Ann Arbor, Michigan drinking water treatment plant | place: USA: Ann Arbor
TCGATCAGCGCCTCGAACTTCGCCTCTGCGGTGGTGAGGTCGTTGGCCTTCCACGCCGCGTGGGCCTCACCATCGAGGACCGCGAGCCGCTCGGCGAGGCTCGGCGCGCGCTCGACCGGCGGCACGACCTTCGGCGCGCGCGCCTTGGTCGGGCGCACGGCGGGCGAGGGTGCGACCGCCTCCGCCGCGACGACCTCGCGCGGCGTGGGATCCAGCGGCGCGGGCTCCGGGGGCACGGGCTCCCGCGGCGCGACGGCGGGCGGCCGCACACGCGGCGCGTCGTCGATCTCCGCGCGCTCGGGCGACGCGTCGCGGGCGCTGCCCTGGTGCAGCGCGGCGTCGGCCGGCGCCCCATCGTCGCCGCGCAGCACGTGCACGCCTTCGACGACGCCGAGGCCGAGCACGACGGCCGCGGCGAGGGCCACCGCCGCGACGACGAGCCTGCCCATCGGACTCGCCCCGCGATCGTGTGCGCGCAGCGGCGTCACGCCGTTCATCCGCAGCGCCGCGTCGTGCTCGGTCGCCGCGCGCACGTCGTCGATCAGGCGCGCGAACGCGGGGTCGTCGTGGGTCGCCCCCTGCGCCGCGGCGGCGCGGCGGTGCGCCAGCGACACGACGGGCTCGGACTGCTCGGCCTCCGCGACCGCCTGCGCCGACACGATCGCCGGATCGAGCGCGTGGGCGCGGGCCAGCATCGCGGCGAAGTCCCACGGCACGTGGGCGCGGTGCACGTCGTGCTCGACGGCGGCGCTCACGTCGTCGAGCCAGGCGTCGAGCGCGGGATCCGGTCGGCCCTCGGCCACCGCGAGCTCGTCGACGTCGGTGATCACGACGCGTCCTCCAACGGCGACAACCAGCCCATCGCCTCGAGCTCGGCGCGCAGTCGCTGACGGGCGCGGGTCGCCCGGACCGCGAGGTTGCCCGGCGAGATGCCGAGCTGTGCGGCGGCCTCGTGCGGCGGCAGCCCCTCGAGGTCGCGCAGTACGAACGCCTCGCGCAGGTGCTCGGGCATGCCGGCGAGGACGGCGTAGACGACCTTCGCGCGCTCCTTCGCGAGGTGCGTGCGATCGACGTCGCCGTGGGACGCAGCGTCGCGCACCGTGTGCATCGCCTCGAGGCGGTGGTGCGCGGTCTGGGTGCTCGCCGAGGCGCGCCAGTGGTTGCGCACCACGTTCAGCGCGATGCCGTGCAACCACGTCGAGAACGACGAGCGGCCGTCGAAGGTGCCGAGCGAGACCAACGCGCGGGCGAAGGCCTCCTGCACGAGATCCTCGACCGCGGCGTGGTCGCCCGCGAGGTAGCGGATGTGGCGGAAGATCGGCGCGAAGAACAGCTGGTACAGCCGGGCCCACGCGTCGGTGCGACCGGCCCGCGCCTGCTCGACCAGCGCGGCGACCTCGTCGCCGGCCGGACGGGGCGCGGACGGGAGCTGCGGCTGCGTGGTCACGCGGGGCATGGGCGCTGGAGGGGCGCGTCGGCGCCCACCGTTAGAGTCGCGTGAGCCGGCCGCCGATTACGTACGGCGCGACACGGGGGCCACGATTCCCGCCGTCGAGCGTGACACGGCGACGCCGGGTCGGGAATCGTTGATGAAATCGCGGAGCCGGAGGTCAGGCCCCAGCGGCGTGCCGCGCGAGCTCGGCCACGGCGGCCCGCACCACCGGACCCCGCACCGCGTCGAGCACCGCCCGCAGCGATGCGGCCGGCGACAACCCCAGGGCGCGCTCGACGAGGCCCGCGTGCACGGCGATGCCCGTCGGATCGCCGCGCGAGGCCGCGAGCCCGGTGTCGGCCAAGGTGATCCCCGCCGCGAGCACGCGGTGGATCGCCGGGCCGAGCGCGGGGGCCGACTCGCGCGCGAGGCCCTCGGCGACAACCTCGACCATCGCGCGGGGCAGCGCGACGCCGACGAGCTCGGTGGGCACCGCGGGCGGCGCGGCGATCGGGACGCGGGGCACGCCGTCGGCGTCGACGCGCAGCACCTCGCACCAGGTCGCGCCGGCGAAGCGCACGACGGCGCATCGATCGTCGCCGTCGGGCACGAGCACGTGGTGCTCGCCGTCGCGGTCGTACGCGCGGCCGTCGATCCACAGGCGCGCGAGACCATCGCGGTGCTGCGCGCAGACGCGTGGCGCCGTCCACGACCACGCGAAGGGTGCCGGCACGAAGTCGACCGGCGGCGACAGATCCTCCGCGCCGAAGCGGCCCTCGGGATCCTCGACAAAGCGCTCGCACGCGTCGTCGTCGACGCGAAAGCTCGCGCGCAGGGACTCGAACAGCGCCGCGGTGGGGTACGGCCCGCGATAGCGCAGCGACGGCACGCCGGCGTCGGCCGCGAGCGTCGCGAGCAGGTTCAGGATCGCCGAGCCCGCGCCGGCCGGCAGCGCGCCGGGCACGTCGACCGCGGGGATGCAGGTCGGCCGCGCCCACGCCACCGCGGCGACGCGGGCCACGAGGGGCCCGGGCACCCCGTCGACGACGCGATGGATCGCGTCGCAGGGGCCGAGCAACGCGTGCAGGTCGGCGCGGGGACGCAGGGCGATCGCCGCGCCGTCGGGTAGCTGCACGGTCGCGTCGACCAGCGCGTCGCCGGACCATGTCAGCGACCACGCCACGTGCCCGAGTCGATCCGTGTGGCGCACGGGTCGACCGGCGGCGTCGCGCACGGGGGTCGGATCCAGCATGGGACGCGCGGAGCCTATCAGGCGGCGGCGGAACTCGCGTAGCATCGTCGCCGTGCGCGGCGGATCGGACCTGCAGTGGATGGTGGTGTCGGCGGCGTGGATCGTGGTGTCGGCGGCCGCGTGCGATGGGGCGCCCGCGATCGAGGCGCGGCCCGGCCCGATCGCGGCGCCGGAGCCCGCGCCCACGCCGACGCCGACACCGACGCCCACGCCCACGCCCACGCCGAGTGTCGTCACCCTCGCGCAGTTCGAGACCCACGCCGGCGGCCTCTGGAACGATCGCGCCACCGCCGTCGTCGCGCGCACCGACGGCGGCTTCTCGGTCGTCGGCCGCTGCGAGCCCGTCGAGGCCGGACGCCAGAGCGAGTGGGACGCGTGCGTCACCCCGTTCGATCCCAACGGCGTCGCGGGCCGCACCGCACGGCTGGGCAAGACCGGCACCGACGAGAGCTTCGCCGACGCGATCGCGACCGCCGACGGTGGCCTCCTCGCGGTCGGCTTCGGCGTGCCCGAGGGCGATCGCGAGGCGTGGATCGTGCGGCTCGACGCCGCGGCGAAGGTGCAGTGGGAGCACACCTTCGGCGGCGCGGGCGACGACGACGCCACCGCGATCGCGGCGCACGGCGACGGCTTCGTGGTGGTCGGGGCCCACGCCGAGGACCTCGCGATCTGGTGGCTCGATCGCACCGGCGCCGTGCGGCTGCACCGGACGCTCGGCGGCCCCGCGAAGGACGTCGCGCTCGCGGTCGGCGTCGTCGACGGCGGCGTGATCGCGGCCGGCTACACCGCGTCGAAGGGCGCGGGCAAGGACGACGCGTGGGTCGTGCGCTTCGACGACGACGGCACCGCGCGGTGGGATCGGACGTACGGCACGGCCGCCCACGACGGCGTGTGGTCGATGCTCGTGCGCCCCGACGGCGGGCTCGTCGTCGCCGGCGACTCCGATGGCGCGGCGTGGATCGCCGCGCTCGGCCCCACCGGCGACGTGCTCGGCGAGCAGCGCCTCGTCGGCGCCAAGAGCATCCGCGGCCTCGCCCGGACGGCCGAAGGCGACATCGTCGGCGTCGGCACCTCGACCCGCGATCTCCTCGGCCCGGCGTGGCTGGCCCGCTTCGACGGGGCGCTGACGTTGCGCGCCGAGCGGATCTTCGCCGCGCCGCGCGAGGCCGCCACCGACGTCATCGCGACCGCCGACGGCGGCGTGGCCCTGGTCGGCAACTGGCCGAGCATCAGCTCGAACTACGCCAACTTCTGGCTGTGCAAGCTCGACGCGTCGCAGGGCGGCTGCGGCCCCGCCTGAGCCCGCGGGCGCGTTGAACCGCGGGCGCCCCTGCGCCATAGTCCGGCCCGTGCCACGCGCCCACGCCCTGCTGCTCGAGAAGGTCCACCCCAGCGCCGACGACGAGTTCGCGCGCCACGACGTCTCGTCGACCCGCATCGACAAGGGCCTCGACGAGGCCGAGCTCATCGCGGCGCTGCGGGCCGCGCCCGGCGATCTGCCGCTGGTCGTCGGCATCCGCAGCAAGACCCGCGTCACCAAGGCGGTCATCGACGCGGTCGATCGTCTGCAGGCGATCGGCGCATTCTGCATCGGCACCGATCAGATCGATCTCGCGGCGGCGCGCGCCGCCGGCGTCGCGGTGTTCAACGCCCCGTTCTCGAGCACGCGCAGCGTCGCCGAGCTGGTCATGGCCGAGCTCGTCATGCTGTCGCGGCAGGTCTTCGCCCGCAGCCGCGCCGCCCACGGCGGCAAGTGGGCGAAGAACGCCCAGGGCTCCCACGAGATCCGCGGCAAGACCCTCGGCATCATCGGCTACGGCCACATCGGCAGCCAGCTCAGCGTCCTCGCCGAGGCCTTCGGCATGCAGGTCCTCTACTACGACGTGGTCACCAAGCTGCCGCTCGGCAACGCGCGGGCCTGCGCCTCGCTCGACGAGCTGCTGGCCAAGAGCGACTTCGTCAGCCTGCACGTCCCCGACACCGACTTCACCCGCGACATGATCGGCGCGCGCGAGCTCGGCGCGATGCGACCGGGGGCGCACCTGGTCAACGCGAGCCGCGGTCGCGTCGTCGTCCTCGACGCCCTGCGCGACGCGATCGCCGGGGGCCACGTGGCCGGCGCTGCCCTCGACGTCTACCCCGAGGAGCCGGCCTCCGAGAGCGACCCGTTCGTCTGCGCGCTCCAGGGCCAGGACAACGTCATCCTCACGCCGCACATCGGCGGTTCGACCCAGGAGGCGCAGGCCAACATCGGCCTCGAGGTCGCGGTGGCCGTCAGCCGCTACCTGGAGGGGGGCCGCACCCTGGGCTGCGTGAACCTGCCGCAGCTCGACATGCCGCCCCCGCCGAGCCTGCGCGGGCAGGCGGCGTGCCGGCTGCTCAACATCCACCGCAACGTGCCGGGCGTGCTCTCGCGGATCAACGCCGTCATCGCCCAGAGCAACGTCAACATCGCCGGGCAGGCCCTGGGGACCCTCGACGACGTGGGCCTGCTGCTGGTCGACATGCCGCTGCGCAGCGACGAGCCGGCGGCCGCGCAGCTGTGTGCGGCCATCGCCGCACTCGACACCAGCGTGCGCACGCGCCTCGTCGAGGTGTGAAGCTCGGCGCGGCGCGGGACGTCGTTGATCGCCTTGCGACGCCTCAGCCGTGCCCTCCACCGCGCCGTCCTCGGGGTCACGACCGCGGCCGCGACCCTGTCGGTCCCCTCGCCCGCCGCCGCGCACTGGAGCGCGAGCTACGGCCGCTCGATCCTGGTCGAGCGCTACTTGGTGTGCGACGGCGATCGGGACGCGCGCTGCCTCGGCCCCCGGGTCACCGAGCCCGAGCTCCTCGCGGCGCTGCGGCTCGGGCCGATCGTCCCCGATCGCAACAACGATCGCGTGGTCGATCCGGCCCGCGACGCGGCGGTCCTCGCCGCGTACTTCCGCATCGACGCCGCGATCGGCCCGCTGCGCTCGATGCTCGCGCTGTCGATGCCCGCGGGCGCGAAGGACACGCACACCGAGATGGAGGTCCACGCGTTGTGGGCCGAGGCCGCGTACGCGCTCGCCGAGCTCGACGATCGCGAGAGCGTCGAGGCGATCGCCGCGCGGGTCCGCGAGTTCGAGACCGAGGGCCACGGCACGCTGTGGGAGGACACGCTGGCGGCGCTGACGAAGCTGTCGCCGGCGCGCGCGTCGACGTACGCGATCGACTTCCTCGGACGGCTCGAGCTCGCCGACCTGCGCATGAGCATGCCGGGCGGCAGCTCGCAGCTGGTCGCGCTGGCGCCGATCCTCCTCGCGAAGGACCGCGCGGCGCTGCCCGAGCTGCGGCGCCTCACGGGCAACGACGACGCCACGCCACGCGGTGCGGCCGGGGTGCCGCTGGTCGACTCGCACGCGCGCTGTCGCTTCATGGCCGCGCGGCTCGCCCTCGGCGAGCAACCGCTCGTCGACCGCGTGCGCAAGGCCTTCGCCGGCAGCTACTCGGGGACGATGGTCGCGACCTGCGACGGGGCGTTGCTGTCGACGTTCGGCGGCGATCCGGCCGACGTCGACATCCTGGTCCGCCACCTCGGCCGCGACGACCTCGGCTTCGACGCCGGCATGTCGCTGGTCGCGTACGACCGCATCTTCGCGCTCATCGCCGAGCTGTCGCGGCGCGAGACCGCCGGCGAGACGAAGGGGGTCGCGCGCGCGCGGGCGCGGCTGCTCCAGGGCCTGCGCGAGCACGCACGGCACCCGCACGTCGCCGAGCCCGGCCACACCAACTTCGGCACGCACTTCGTCGCGCTGCACCACGCCGCGCAGGCGGGCCTTGGTGACGCCGACTCGCTGGCGATCGTGCGGACCATGATCCTCGACGACCACGATCGCAGCGGGGTCGCCGACCTCGCGGCCCTGCGCGCGCTGCAGGTCGACCTGCCGTCGGCCGTCGACGACGCTGCGGCGCGGCTCGCCCTCGACGTCGCCTTCGCGAACGGGTCGCGCTCGGGGATCTTCGACGACGTGCGACCGCGACTGGTCGACGCGCTGCGCCGCCGCGCGCCGGACGATCCGCGCTGGACGGTGGCGCTCGTCGACGCCGAGCGCGACGTCCGCGAGCCGGCCATGCACGCCGTGTCACGGCGCGCGCCCGCGGGCACCTGCGACGCGGTGATCGCCGCGAGCCCAGCCGCCACCGATCGCGGCATCGACGACGGCTTCCTCGTGCTCACCACGATCCCCGGCGGCTGCGAGGCGGCGTTCGAGCCCCTGGCCCGCGACGCGACGCAGCCGGCGAAGATCCGGGGAATGGCCCTCGAGGCGCTCGCGATCCTCGGCTCGTCGGTGCCGCGGCGCGTCGGCGAGACCGCCGCGGCGCAGCCCGGCATGCGCGTCCACGTCGAACGGGCACAGGCGATCGCCAAGGCGCTGCAGTTGCCGCGCAAGGCGACCGGCCGCTGAAGCGACGCGCGAGACGACCCATGCTCCGTCGAATCCTCCGCATCGGACTCTTGACCATGGCCGCGTGCAGGCCCCAGCCCGCAGATCCGGAACCGTTCGTCGAGCCCGGCCCCGCGGCGGACGATCGATCCGCCGCGGCGGTGGCCAGCAACGCCCCCGCACCGCTCGATCTGTGTCGCGGCGCGTTCGAAGCCAGGATGTCCGCGCTCGCCGAGCGGTGCACCGACGCCGAGCGGAGCACCGCGCTGCTGCGCGAACAGGTCCGCTCGTGGTCCAACAGCTCCGATGATTGCCGACGAATGACGACGACTCCTGCCGGGCGCGTCTCGCTGGCGGCCCCGGGCCTCGCCGCCTGCACGAAGGCGCTGGGCGACGCGGTTCGGCGGAACCCGAACCACGCGGGTGCGCTGTCCGACGAACCGGCCTGCCTCGGGTTGCTGATCGGCGCGCAGCCCCTGGGCGCCGCATGCCGCAGCGATGTCGAGTGCCTCTCGGGCTTGCACTGTCACGGCGAGGGGCCGGACGCGGACGGTGCCTGCGCCGCGGCGGCGGACGTCGGGAGCGCGTGCGACGGCTTCGACTCGCCAGCGGTGTTCGGCTTGCATCGGCCCTGCGTCGCGTCCGCGGTTTGCGATGGGACGCGCTGCCGTGCGAGGGTCGGGGCCTCCGAGCCCTGCGCCCGTCGTGAAGCATGCATCGACGGCATGTCGTGCATCGGTGGACACTGCGCCTCTTCGTCGCTCGGACATGCGGGAGCAGCATGCGGCCTCGATCCGCGGGACTGCGGGCCGGGCTTCTACTGCGCGCGCGCAGCCGGGAGCACCGACGGTCACTGCGCCGAGCAACGCACCGCGGGTGCCGCGTGCGAGAACGACGCCGAGTGCGAGGGCCGCTGCAGCGTCGGCACCGGTCGCGACAGCGAGCGCTTCGGCGTGGAGATCGGCACGTGCATCCCGGTGTGCAGCCGCCGATGACCCGCCCCGAACGACGCCAGTCGATCGACGCAGTCGCACCGGTCCGAGCTCGTCCAGCCGCGACTCCCGTGTAAGCCGAAGCCCATCGCAGTGCGTTCGAGCGCGGCATGAACCGACGCTCCTTCTGCTCCGCCTTGCTTGCCTTGACCGCCTGCGCGACGACCACCCGCGACACCCGCCCGCACGACCACGACGCCGGCGACGGCCCGCAGACCGATCACTCCCCCCATGTCGCGGATGTCGCGGCGGCCCGCGACTTCGCCTCCGCGAACAACGCCTTCGGCTTCGAGCTGTGGCGGGCCACGCGTCGCCCGGGCAACCTCGCGATCGCGCCGGCGAGCGTCTCGCTCGCCCTGGGCATGACCTGGGCCGGCGCGCGGGGCGAGACCGCGGCGCAGATGGGCAAGGTGCTGCACATGACCGACGTCCCGGCGATGGCCGCCTCGATGGGCGAGCAGCTCGCGCAGTGGAACGATCCGAGCCACGGCGCGTACCAGCTCTCGGTGGTCGATCGCCTGTTCGGCGAGCAGACCGCGAGCTTCGAGCCCGAGTTCCTGGCCCTGATGAAGGACCGCTTCGCCGCGCCCCTCGAGCCGGTGGACTTCATCCGCGGCTTCGAGGCCGCGCGGGCCCGCATCAACGGCTGGGTGGAGCGCGAGACCAAGGATCGCATCGTCGATCTCCTCCCGGCGGGGAGCCTCGACTCGGACACGCGGCTCGTGCTCACCAACGCCGTCTACTTCAAGGGCGACTGGCTGCACCCGTTCGACCCCGACGCGACCTACCCCGGCGAGTTCTTCGTCGACGGTCGCACGGCCAAGACCGTGAAGCGGATGCGCCAGGTGACGCAGCTCGCGTACGCCAGCACCGACGCGCTGCAGATCGTCGAGCTGCCGTACCAGGGCGAGCACCTCGCGCTGGACCTCGTGCTCCCCAAGCAGCGCGACGGCCTCGACGCGCTCGAGCAGACCCTCGACGCCGACGGCCTCGCGAAGCTGCTCGGCGCCCTGGCGCCGACGATGGTCGAGCTCACCATCCCCAAGTTCAAGCTCGAGATGCCGAGCTCGCTGGCGCTGAAGGACGCCTTGATCGAGCTCGGCATGCCGCTGGCGTTCACGGGCGGCGCCGACTTCACCGGGATGTCGAAGACGATCAAGCCGCTGTTCATCGACCAGGTGTTCCACAAGACCTTCGTCGCCGTCGACGAGAAGGGCACCGAGGCCGCGGCCGCGACCGCCGTCGTCATGCGCACCGAGTCCGCGATGGTCGAGCCCGAGGGCGTGGCGTTCCTCGCCGATCACCCGTTCCTGTTCGTGCTCCGCGACACCCGCAGCGGCGCGGTGCTGTTCATCGGCCACGTCGCCGACCCGTCGTCATGACTCAGGGCACGTCGGGCAGCGGCACGATGCGGTCGAGCGCGCGGAGCTTGAGCTTGCCGCTCTCGGGGTAGACCGCGACCTCGTGCGGGTCGCGAGCCCCGATCGCGAGCATGCGGCACGGCTCGTCGTGCGGGTTCTCGAACGCATGGGCGACCCGGGTGCCCGCGGGGAAGCACACGTAGTCACCGGGGCCCATCGCGTGGCGATCGTCCCCCGAGCGCAGGACACAGCGGCCCGACAGCACGTAGAAGTGCTCCTCCTCGCGGAGGTGCCAGTGCATCGGGCAGTTCTGGCGGCCCGGCGCGAGCTCGACGAGGTTGACCCCGATGTCGCGCGCGCCGCCCAGCGCCCCGAGGGCGAGCTCGGCCCCGCCGAAGCGCACGCCCTCGCGCCAGGGGACCAGCGTCGCGCCGGTTGTCGAGATCGGCACATTCGGTGTCGGCTCGACGGCCGCGCGTGCGCCGTCGGCCGAGTCCATCCGCGTGTACTTCGCCATGCGCGACGCTACCGCGAGGCGTGCGTGCGTCTCAACCGAGCGCCATCGCGGCCACCGCCGCGATCGAGAGTCCGAGCACGAGCAGCGACTGGGCGATGCTCGGCAGTGCGTTCGCTCCCTGGCGAGCACCCACGGCGTCGAGCGCGGCCGTGGTGCGGCGCAGCGAGGGGTGTTGCGTGGAGGTTTCGTGGGTCGTCATGGTGGTCGGCCTTTTAAGGAGGAACTGGCTGCCCGCAAGGGGCGACCGTCCGGCGCGCTCCGTACGCTGCCGCGTCGTCTCCTATTCCTTCGACCCCGTTCTGGGTTGCAGGGATTCAGCGGGCCTTCACGACGGCTGCCCGTCGACTGCGTCGAGCACGATCTGCGGCGTGGGTCGATCCGGCACGTTCTCGCCGACGTGACGCCACACGATCCTGCGATCCGATGTGACGACGAACACAGCGGGGATCGCCAATGTGTCGCCACGCATGCGCACGCCGTAGGCCGCGGCAATCTCGGCACCTTCGTCGAAGAGCAGCGGGAAGCCCAGGCCCAGCGTCTTCCGCAACATCCGTGACTCGGGGGCCTCATCGGTGGAGATGCCGACCACGGTGGCGCCCGCGGCGGTCAGCTTTGGCAGGATCGACTGCAGGCCGGCCAACTGCCGGCGACAGAACGCTCACCAATGGCCTCGGTAGAACACGAGCACCGTCGCGCCCGGGCCGCCCGCGCCCCGCGTGAGCGCGGCGAGGCTCACGATCTCGCCGTCCTGGTCGGGCAACGCGAACGCGGGCGCGAGCTCTGCGGGCGCGGGCCCATCGGCGCGCAGGCGACACGCGACGAGCGCGAGCACGGAACAGATCCACAGTCGTCGAGTGATCGATCGTTTCATCATGGGAGGTCTCTCGCGGGGGACTCAACTCACCTGTCGCGTGCGGCCGGCCCAGTACGGGGCGCGCAGCACGAACTTCTGCAGCTTGCCGGTGGCCGTACGCGCGAGCTCGCCGCGCAGCTCGACCGACGTCGGGCACTTGTAGTGGGCGAGCAACCCGCGGCAGTGCGCGACGAGCTCGGCCTCGGTCGCCGTCGCGTCGGGCCGCAACACCACCAGCGCCTTGACCGTCTCGCCCCACTTCTCGTCGGGCACGCCGATCACCGCGACCTCTGCGACGGCGGGGTGCGAGTTGAGGCAGTCCTCGACCTCGATCGACGACACGTTCTCGCCGCCGGTGATGATCACGTCCTTCTTGCGATCGGAGATCGTGATGTACCCCTCGTCGTCGACCACGCCACCGTCACCGGTGTGGAACCAGCCATCGACGATCGCCGCGTCCGTCGCGGCCTCGTCCTGCCAGTAGCCGCGCATCACGACGTTGGCGCGCGCGATGACCTCGCCGTGGTCGTCGACCGTCACCTGGGCGCCGAGCACCGGGGCGCCCGCGCGTGACAGCCTCACCGCGCGCCCGGCCGGCTCGAGCCCGTCGTACTCGGCGCGGACGCGGTTCATCGTGATGAGGGGCGACGTCTCGGTCAGCCCATAGAGCTGGATCATCTCCCAGCCGAGCTCGGTCTCGATGCGCTCGATGGTCCGCGTCGGCGGCGGCGCGCCGGCGACCAGCATCCGCGTGGTCCCCGACCCGGGCACGGCCCCGTCCCAGCGCGCGGCAGCGTCGAGGATCGCGTTGGCGACCGCCGGCGCACCGCCCAGCATCGTGATGCCGTGATCGGCGACGCGACGCAGGATCTCGGGCCCGCTGACCTTGCGCAGCACGACCTGCATCCCGCCCATCGCCGCGACCGCGAACGGCATGCCCCACCCGTTGCAGTGGAACGACGGCACGACGTGGAGGAAGCGATCGCGATCACAGATGTTGGTGTGCCAGCCGAACGTCGTCGCGTTCACCCACAGGTTGCGGTGGGTGAGCATCACGCCCTTGGGCCGCGCGGTCGTACCGCTCGTGTAGTTGAGCGTGGCGACGTCGTCCTCCTCGAGCGCCACCGGATCGGGTCGCCCGCCGTTGTCGAAGAGCACGCCGTCGCTGACCTCGCCGAACACGAACCGGTGCGCGACGTCGAGGCCGCCGAGGGTCTCCTCCAGCTCGGGGTCGAGCAGCAACACCATCGCGCCGCTGTGGGCGACGATGTACTCGACCTCGTGGGCATGCAGGCGGAAGTTCACCGGCACGAGCACGCGCCCCGCCATCGTCGTGCCGTACAGGGCGGTCAACCACCGCGCCGAGTTGTGGGCGACGATCGCGACGCGCTCGCCGGGGCCGACGCCGAGGCGATCGAGCGCCGCGCCGAGGCCCCGGGCCCGCCGCGCGAGCTCGCGGTAGGTGATCGCGCCCCACGGCGCTGCGGGTTGATCGGGCTCGTCGACGACCCCGATGCGGTCGCCGTACACGAGCTCGGCGCGGTTCAGGAAGTCGCGTGCGGTCAACGGAACGCGCATGGCTACACCGTAGCGCCGTTCCCCGCGGGGTGTAATGCCACCGCTCGGTTCGCCGGGCCGCAGGGCTCGGCCCTTCCCACATTCGGATAGACTCGCCGCCGATGCGACTCGCCCTGCCGACGTTGGTCTTGTCCGGGCTCGTGCCCGCCTGCTCGTTGCCGAACAAGGCGGTGCCCTACCCGACCGCGACGGTCGCCGACACCGCCGTGACCGAGCCCGCGGTCGAGCCCGAGCCGACCGCGAAGACCCCCGCGGGCCTGGTGAAGTACTTCGCCCGCGAGATCGATCTGCAGCCGTTCCTGGTCGGCTTCCCCTACGGCAAGTACCAGCCGAGCCTGCGCACCGGCCGGATGTTCTACTTCGCGCTGGGCGACGCGTACGCGCTGCAGTCGCTGTCGCTCGAAACGCCCGGCGCCACCTGGGACCTCGCGAAGGGCACGCGGCTCGGCGACCTCGACTGGTCGAAGCGCAGCCTCTGGTCCACGCACCACCACCCCGGCACGAACGCGCTGTGGATGCACGCGGACGCGGCGAACGACGAGAAGATGAACCTGTTCCGGATGTCGCTCGCCGACGGCAGCGTCACCCAGGTCACGCAACACGACTACGTCTACGGCATGGGCTTCTCGGCCGACGACTCGACGATCGCGTACCTACCCCGCAGCGGGACCAAGGCGCCGTTCCGCACGTGCCTGCGCCTGCGTGACGTCGCCTCGGGCAGCGAGCGCGAGGTCGTCTGCGACACGCCGGCGCTCACGTTCACCTGGTCGACGCCGCGGTTCTCGCCCGACGGCAAGGAGGTCTACTTCGTCGCGCAGGTCCGCGGGGATCGCAACCGCGTGCAGGTGGTGAAGGTCGACCTCGGCGCGACCAAGCCGAAGGTGCAGACGCTGACCGACGTCCGCGCGCGGCGCAGCGAGCTCGACCTGCTCGAGCCGGGCCCGGGCGACGAGCAGATCTACGTCGCCAACGACGACGGCTTCGCCAACCTCTACGCGTGGTCCCGCAAGACCCGCAAGACCCGCAAGCTCACCGCGTTCAAGGAGGACGTCACCTCGGCGGCGATGACCGATCGCGGCGTCGTGGCCGTGCATCGCACGCCGGCCGGTTCGACGCTCGTGCTGGTCGACCCGAGCACCGGCGCGGTGAAGGACGAGCGCAAGCTCCCCGGCAGCGTCGACGTGCTCGACGGCCACGGCACGCGGGCGCTGCTCACCCAGGAATCGCCCGACATCGTGTTCGAGGCCATGGAGGTCGACGTCGCGGCGGACAAGCTCGCCGTCGCCCGCGTCGCGGCCCCGAACGACGCGCTCGCCAAGCAGGTCATCGCGTGCAAGGCCACCGCGGTGAAGATCCCGACCTTCGACACCGACAAGGCCACGGGCAAGCGCCGCGAGCTGCACGCGTTCCTGTTGGAGCCCCGCGAGCCGCAGCACGAGCCCGCGCACCGCCTCGGGCTCATCACCGCCTTCTACGGCGGCGGCAACAACTTCAGCGAGTTCGACCAGGTCATGTGCGCGGCGGGCTTCACCGTGGTCTCGCCGAGCGTGCGCGGCAGCGACGGCTTCGGCCGCGATTTCCACGCCCTCAACGATCGCGATCTCGGCGGCGACGAAATCGTCGATCTCTTCTGGGTCGCGCGCTGGCTCGAGGAGCGCACCGGGCTCGACGCCCGCCACATCGGCGTCTACGGCGGCAGCCACGGCGGCTACGCGACCATGCGCGCGATGACCTTCCCGCCCGGCACCAACGGCCGCAACGAGAGCTACCCCTTCGGCTTCGGCATGGCGCACGCCGGCTTCTCGGACATCCAGACCTTCCACGACAAGTGCAACATCCCCGACTGGGTCGTGCTCGAGAGCGGCGATCCGAGCAAGCCCGCCGACCTCGCCACGATGAAGGACCGCAGCCCGCTGTCCCACGTCGGTCGCCTGCAGTTCCCGCTGCTGCTGACCCACGGCAGCAACGACTGGCGCGTGCCGGTGGACGAGAGCCGGCAGTTCGCCCAGAAGGCGACCGCCGCCGGCCTGCCCATCACCTACGTCGAGTTCGAGGGCCAGGGCCACCGCATCGAGGGTCTCGCCCTGCAGGTGAAGCTCTTCCAGGCGCGCTTCGACTTCCTCATGGCGGTCGCGAACGCGGCGCTCGGGGACGAGGGATGAGCGAGACGCGTCGCGACGCGAGCTACGGCGGCTGCACGGCGTGATCGCGACGCGGGGGCCACAGCCCGAAGGCGAGCAGCGGCGCGAACCATAGCAACTCGGTGGCGAGGACCTCGAGCCCACGGAGGCTGACGATCGCGCGGCCGATCGGGGACACCGGCAGCGGCCGCCAGCCGAAGAACATCCGCGCGTCCGAGATCGGCCACGCCAGCGCGACACCTTCGCCGCCGTCGGTGAGCATGTCGAGCAGGCCGTGGGTGGCGACGACGACGGTGCACAGCAAGGTGGTGCGCAGCAGGGTCCGACGCGGCGGTCGCCACATCAGCGCGACCGCGACACCGATCACGACCGCCGCCGCGAGCGAGTGCGATGCGCCGCGGTGGCCGAAGGGTGCCTCGTAGGGGATCCCGAGACGGAACGCAAAGACGTCGAGATCGGGCAACAGCGACAGGGTCGCCAGGCCGATCGCGGTGTAGAGCCGGGCTCCGAGGCGAGCGTGGGGTTCGGCGACGCGGGCCGCCGCGAGCCCGACGAGGATGTGTCCGATGCTGGCCATGGTCTGCGCGCGGTGCTGTCACCGCACCGGCCTCCTCGCAAGCCGCGTGCCGAACTCCGTGCGCGCTGGTTCGGTCGGTTCGAGCCTCGCACCGCGTCGCGCCCGTGACAGCCTGTCGTCGCGCGACGGCCCGCCGTGCCTCCGCGTCGCCGCGTGCCGCCGCGGCGCCGCGGTCAGGCCTTGCCCAGCCGGGCCTTCATCGCCGCGAGCTCGTCCTCGATCGCCTGATCCCGCGCCTGCGTGCGCCGGACCTCCTCGCGATCGGCCTCGAGCCGCTTGCGCTCGGCCGCCTTCGCGGCGACGGCCGCCTCCTTCGCCGCGACCGCGGCGGCCTTGGCCTGCGCCGCCTCGAGGGCGGCGCGCTCGCGGGCCGACAGCACCGGGTCGAGCGTCTTGTCCAAGGGCACCATCGAGCCGCACGCACCGCAGGCGAACTCCGTCGCCTTCGAGCGCCACAGATCGATGAAGTGATACGCGGTGTACGTCTTCTCGACGACGCACTCGTGGAACGTCGTGGTCTTGTCGCACTCCGGGCACCGCCGGGTCTCGACCTGCCCGTCGGGCACCCGCCGCGACTTGCCCTTGCTCCCGAACATCACGAACGCCATGGCTATGGGCCATGGTAGCGCGGCCGCGATTCCGTGGGGTCGGGATCCAGCGAAGCTGCGGCCGATCAGACCTCGATCTCCCCCTCGAGGTACGGCACGCAGGCGCCCGCGAGGAGCACTCGATCGCCGAAGAGGCGGCACCGCAGCGATCCGCCCCGCGCCGAGCACTGCCGCGCGGCGAGCTCGGTGCGGCCGAGGCGAGCCGACCAGTACGGCACCAACGTGCAGTGGGCGCTGCCCGTCACGGGATCCTCGGGGATGCCCGCATGCGGGGCGAAGTACCGCGACACGAACGCGACGTCGCGCCCCGGCGCAGTGACGATGAGCCCGTCGCCGGGCATCGCGGCGACGAAGGCGAGATCGGGGCGCACCGCCAGGACCGCGGCCTCGTCGTCGAGCACGGCCATGTGCTTGCTCGCCTTCCACAGCGATCGCACCGCGACGCCGAGCGCCGCGTCGAGCCCGGGGATCGCCGCGACCTCGTGGGGCGGTCGCGCGGGCAGGTCGAGCTCGAGCAGCTCGCCGTCGACGCGCGCCGTGAGCACGCCGGCCTCGCGGGTGTGGAAGCAGATCGCCGGACCGGTCGCGCGGCCGCATCGGCGCAGCACGAACGCGCTCGCCAAGGTCGCGTGCCCGCACAGGTCGACCTCGATCGCCGGCGTGAACCACCGCAGATCGAAGTCACCGTCGCCGCGCTCGCGCACGAATGCCGTCTCCGCGAGGTTGTTCTCCGCGGCGATCGCCTGCAGCGTCGGGTCGGGCAGCCACGCGTCGAGCAGGCACACCGCGGCGGGGTTGCCCGCGAAGCGACGATCGGTGAAGGCATCGACTTGGTGGATGGGGATGCGCATCGTGGGCTCCTCTGGGCGCGATGGATCAGGGCTTGCCGAGCACGGGGGGCGACGACGCGTCGGTGGGGACGGCGATGCGAGGCGTCGCGGCGCGGGCCGCCACCGTGCACGCGACACCGGTGAGCACCAGCGCCATCGCCCACCCGGTCGCGGCCGAGATCGACTCGCCGGCGAGGCCGCCGAGCGCCACCGCGATCACCGGGTTCACGTACGCATACGTGCCGACCTTGGCCGGCGCGACGTGCTGCAGCAGCCACGCGTACGCCCGGAACGCGAGCACCGAGCCGAACACGACGAGGTACGCCCACGCCAGGAACGCGGGGGCCGTGATCGTGGCCGGCATCGCGAGCTCACCGCGCACGACCCCGACGACGATCAACACGACGCCGCCGGTGAGCATCTGCGCGCCCGCGGCCATCGAGCCGCCGCGCGGCAGCGCCATCCGGCGGGCGAGCAGCGAGCCGAGCGCCCAGCCGATCGCGCCGAGCACGACGACGGCCGCGAGCCACGGCGCGCCGCCCGACCCCGGCCGGACGAGCAGCGCCGTGCCGGCGAAGCCGAGCACGAGCCCACCCCACGCCATCGTCGGCGTGCGCTCGCCGAAGCCGCGGCCGAGCAGCGTCATCCACAGCGGCACCGTCGCGACCAGCAGCGCCGCGGTGCCCGACGGCAGGCCGTTCGACTGCGCCCACGCGATGCTGCCGCTGCCGCACACGAACAGCAGCACGCCGATGATCGCCGCCGATCGCCACTGCCGACCCGTGGGCGTCGCCTCGCCGCGCAGGTGTCCGAAGGCCGCGAGCACGAGGCCCGCGACCACGAAGCGCGCGCCGAGGCTGACCAGCGGGGGCACGTCCGCGACCACCAGGCGCACCGCGAAGTAGGTCGATCCCCAGACGAGGTAGACGACCAGGAACGCGAGCAGGGTCCGGAGACGGAGGGACATGGGGTTCAATCGATACAATCGCCGGCGGGCGTTCCGCCCGCGTTCGGACGATCTAGCGGGGATATCGGGCGGATGCGGGCAACCATAGTGGACACGCGGAGCGACGCAATGCGAATATTGTCCCGGTGACAATGTGGATGCCGAGCCTGATCGGTCGCAGCGGCCCGCGGTACCTGGCGATCGCCGACGCCCTCGCGGACGACATCCATTCCGGGCGCGTCGCCGTGGGCGATCGACTGCCGACGCACCGCGATCTCGCCGACGCCCTCGGCGTCACGGTCGGCACGATCAGCCGGGCGTACGGCGCGGCGATCGAGCGCGGCCTCGTCAGCGGTGAGGTCGGCCGCGGCACGTTCGTGCGCGCCCCGCAGCGCCAGCCCGGCGCGACGCGCCTCGAGTTCCGCGATCCGGCCGATCGATCGCTCATCGACCTGGGCCTCAACTTCCTGCGCGTGCCGGCGCACGATCACCGCATCGCCGAGACGCTGGCCCAGATGGCGCGCGAGCCCGCGGTCGCCTCGCTGTTCGACGAGTACAAGCCCCAGGCCGGCCTGCTCAGCCACCGCGAGGCGGGCACGCGCTGGGCGGCGCGCAGCGGGATGTCGACGACGCCCGATCGCGTGCTGGTCTGCGCCGGTGCCCAACACGCGATGACCGTGACGGTGCTCGGCCTCACCCGCGGCGGCGACACGATCCTCACCGACGACGTCACCTACCCGACGATGATCACGCTGGCGCGCGTGCTCGGCCGCTCGCTCCGCGGCGTCGCGATGGACGACGAGGGGATGGTGCCCGAGGCGCTGGACGCCGCGTGCCGCTCGCACCACCCGCGGCTCGTGTACCTGATGCCGACGGTGCAGAACCCCACCGCGCGCGTGATGTCGGTGGGCCGCCGCGAGCGCATCGCCGAGGTCGCGGCGCGCCACCGCGTTCCCGTGCTCGAGGACGACATCTACGGCTTCCTCGCCGCGACGCGCTACCCCGCGCTCGCGTCGTTCATCCCCGAGCTCGGGTACCTCGTCTGCGCGTGCACCAAGTCGGTGGCGCCGGGGCTGCGCGTGGGCTTCCTCGCGGTGCCACCGGGCGACGCCGGGCGGTTCCTCGAGCCGTTGTGGGCGACATGCGTGATGGCCTCGCCGCTCATGGCCGAGATCAGCGCGCGGTGGATCGCCGATGGCACCGCGGACGTGCTGGCCGACGCGCGCCGCGACGAGGCCCGCGTCCGTCAGCAGCTAGCGCGCGCGATCCTCCCCGACGTGGCGCACGGGGGCGACGCGGGCGCGTTCCACCTCTGGGTGCCGCTGCCGGGCCGCACCTCGAGCGCGGGCTTCGTCGCCGCCGCGCAGCAGCGGGGCGTCGCGGTGATCCCCGGCGAGGCCTTCACGGTCGGCGAGCTGCAGGGGGCGGCGATTCGCGTGTCCCTCGGACCCTCGCGCGATCACGACGAGCTGACGGCGGGATTGCGGGTCGTCGCCGAGCTGCTGCGCGGCGTCGAGGCCTCGGGCCTGGTGTGATCGTCAGCGCCGCATCACATGCACGGTGGTGCCGTCGCTGACCGCGATGTCGCGCAGCCCGTCGCCATCGTGATCGCCCGTCGCGACGAGAGACGCGAAGACCGGGGTCCCGAAGACAGACTCGCAGCCGAACGGCTCGCCCCCGAGGAACTCGCCGCCCGCCGGTGACGCGCCGTAGAGGATCGAGAGCGCCCCGTCGTCGCGCGCGACCACCAGGTCCGCGCGGCCATCGGCGTCGATGTCGGCGCTGGTCGACGTGACCGCCCGACCGCCGCGTGCCGCCGTGCTCGGCGGGATTCCCTCGAGGATCGGACCGCGCCAAGCGATGACCTCGTAGTCGAGTCGGACGGTCACGACGTCGGCGAGCGCGTCGCCGTCGAAGTCGGCGGCGTGCAGGGCCAGTCCGCCGTCGGGCCCGAGCGGCGCCTGCAGCTCGCGGCTCTGACCGTCGACGCCCAGCGTCAACGCGTAGCCGATGCCCGTGCGGGCGGCGAGATCGGAGCGGCCATCGGGCTCGACGTCGAGGATCGCCATCGCATCGATCGGGCCCGGCATCAGCACGACCGCCGAGGCGAGCGCGCCGCCGCCCTGGCCCAGCAGGCCCTCGATGCCCGCGTCGGTGCGTGCGAACACGTCCGGCAAACCGTCGCCCTGCCAGTCACCCAGCGCGAGCGAGGTCGCGAGCATCGGGACGCTCGCGATCGGGGCCACATCGAGGCCGCCGGCGATGCCCCGCCACACGCTCACTGCGGGCGCTTCGCCGCCGGTTGCGACGACGAGATCCCCGAGGCCGTCGCCATCGACGTCGGCGGCGAGCAGATCGAGGATCGGCCCTTCGGTCTGGATCAGCACGGTGCCGCCATCGACCGCAGCGAGGACGACCGCGTCGCCGTGCACCGCGACGAGCTGCTCGCCGACGGCGTCGCCGAGGCGGGCGTAGGCGAGCTCGGTGACCGGCCCGCCCTCGGCGAACGACACGACCAGCTCGCCGCTGAACATCGGGAGTGCGTCACAGTCGGGCGTCGGGTCCTCGACGCACGAGCCCCACTCGTCGCAGGCGTAGCCAGGTGCGCACTCGTCGTCGCTGTAACACTCGTACCACGGCTCGCTGCAGCGGAAGACGTCGCCCTCGTCGACCTGCGCGCCGCAGCACCCGAGGCACTCGTACTCGCAGAAGCCGTTGATGCACGAGTAGCCGTAGCCCTGGCAGTCGTCGTTCTGCTCGCACTCCACGGGCTCGGTCGGGCTCGAGTTCCCGCTCGGGTCGGTGGGGTCGGTCGGATCCGTCGGGTTCGTCGCCGATCCGGTGTCCTCCCCCGGGTCCGCGCCCGGGATCACCGGTCCGCAGGCGGCGAGTGCCAGCAGCGACATCGACAGGTTCCACGGCGAGACATCGAGACCACGGTGCGCCATCTTCGAGCGTTCCATCCTTCCAACCCAACCACCCAACACCAGCGACGGTACCACCCACGGGGCGACACCGCCCGACCAACCAACGGCTCGACGAGGGTGCAAGTGTCCGGCCATCACGCGCGGGTCGGATCGGCGCGGCGTCCCGCCCGGCGGGCACGACACCGCCGTCGCGATCGCGGCCTCGATGTCAGGGTCCGCGGGCGTCGGCTATCGTCGCGTCACCATGCCCGACGGACCCGAGCTCACGCCCGATGGCGCTCGTCGAGCCGACGCCCGCTTCGCCCGCGAGCGCGTGCGCGCGCAGCTCTTCGGCGGGCCGCCGGCCGCCAGCGCCATCGACCGGTTCACGCTGCTCGAGGGCATCGGCGCCGGCGGCATGGGCACGGTGTACGCCGCGTACGATCCCCGGCTCGATCGCAAGGTCGCCCTCAAGCTGCTGCGCGACGACCTCGACGCGGGCACCGACGGCGGGCGCCAGGGCCAGGGCCGCCTGCTCCGCGAGGCGCGGGCGATGGCCCGACTCTCCCATCCCAACGTCGGGGCCGTGCACGACGTGGGCGTCTACACGCCGACCGAGGACGCCCCGCCGCTCGTGTGGATCGCGATGGAGTTCATCGACGGCGAGGGCCTGCGCCAGTGGTGCCTGCGCGCCACGCCGAGCGCCGCCGAGATCCTCGACGCGTACGTGCAGATGGGCCGCGGGCTCGCGGCCGCCCACACCGCGGGCCTCGTGCACCGCGACGTCAAACCCGACAACGCGATGCGCGACGCGAGCGGCCGCGTGCGCGTCCTCGACTTCGGCCTCGCGCGACCGCTCGGAGAGGAGCACCGGGCGAGCGACGTGGACCTCGAGCTGCTCGCCGAGCTCGACGTCGAGACCTTCACGCAGACCGGCGCGCTCGTCGGCACGCCGGCGTACATGGCCCCGGAGCAGTTCGACGGGGGAGTGGCCGACGCCCGCAGCGACCAGTATGGGTTCTGCGTGGCCCTGTTCGAGGCGCTGTGGCGCGTGCGCCCCCACGCGGGCAGCTCGATCCCCGCGATCGCGGCGCAGCGGCGGGCCGGCGTCGTCGTCGATCCACCGCGCCGCCGCGATGTGCCTGCGGGCGTGCGCGCGGTGCTGCTGCGCGGCCTCGCGACGGATCCCGACCAGCGCTGGCCGTCGATGGATGCGCTGCTCGTGGCGCTGCAGGGCGGCCGCCCGGCGCGGCGCAGCGTGGTGCTCTTCGGCGGCGTCGCGGCGGTCGCCGTCGCCGGCGCGCTCGTCCTCGCGTCGCGCGAGCGGGATGCGTGCGTCGACGCGGACGACGCGGTGGGAGCGACCTGGGACGCGGCCGCGGCGGATCGCGTGCGCGCGGCCTTCGCGATCGATGAGCGCCCGTTCGTGCCGGCGACGACCGAGCGCGTGATCGCGACCCTCGATCGCTACACCGAGATGCTGGGCGCCGCGTACCGCGACGCGTGCGTGGCCACGCACGAGACCCGCGTGCAGTCGACCGAGCTGCTCGATCGACGCACCGCCTGCCTCGACACCCGACGCACGCAGCTCGGTGCGCTGGTGGGCCTGTTCGAGGGCGCCGACGCGGCGCTGATCGAACGGGCGACGATCGCCGCGACGGGCCTCGATCCGATCGAGCCGTGCGCGCAGCGAACGTCGCTCCTCGCCGTCGTGCCAACCGATCCCGCGAGCGCCGACGAGGTCGCGCAGATCGACGCCGAGCTGGCCAAGGCCGCCGCCGCCCGCATCGCGGGTCGACTCGTCCAGGCCCGCGAGCTCGCCGAGCCCGCGCTGCGCCGCGCCCAGGCCACCGCGTATCGGCCGATCGTCGCCCGCGCCCACCTCGAGCTCGCGGCGGCCGAGGGCGCGCTCGGCCTCGAGGACGAGGCGCTCGTCGAGGCCACCGAGGCCCACTTCCTCGGTGCCGCGACCGATCAGTACGACGTGGCGGCCCGCGCCGCAGCGCTGGCCACCGAGGCGCTGCCGACCGAGTCGACCAGCGGGCCGGTCGCGCAGCTCTGGCACCGCGCGGGCACGAGCGCCGCGCTGCGCCTGGAGGACGGCGAGCTCATCGGCGCGGACATCGACGTCCGCTACGGCGCGTTCCTGTTGAGCCTGACCCACGCCGCCGAGGCGACGCCCGTGCTCGACCGCGCGATCGAGGTGCTCCAGCGCCGGCTCGGGCCCGACGCGCAGGAGCTCTGGGACGCCGAGCTGCTGCGCGCGCGCGTGTGGGTCATGGCGGAGCGGATCGACGAGGCCCACGCGATCGCCGAGCAGGCGCAGGCCCACGCCGAGGCCCACCTGGCCGGCGATCCGACGCGGCTCGCGGCCGTGCTCGGCAGCGTCGCGCAGATCTTCCAGTTCACCGGGGACGCGGCCGCGGCCCTGCCCGTGGATCGCCGCGCGCTCGAGCTCGCGTTGGCCAACCTCGGCGTCGATCACCCGACCACCAACGTCATCCGCGTCGATCTCGGCGGCCTCTTCTACCGCAGCGGGGAGCGCGAAGCGGCCGCGGAGATCCTCGCCGTCGCGGTCGACTCGACGTCGCGGCGCGGCGACGGCGACGCCCATGCCCGTGCGCTGCACATGCACGCCATCGCGCTCAAGGGCCTGCGCCGCTACGACGAGGCGTTGGCCGCCGAGACCCGCAGCTTGGATTGGTACCGCGAGCGCATGCCGGACGCGCCGCGCATGCGGGTGTCGTCGTACATGACGCTCGGCAACATCCAGCTGTTGCGCGACGACAATGCCGCAGCCGAGTCTGCGTACCTCGCCGCGCTCGACCTCGTGGAGCGGCACGACCTCCGCGAGCATCGGGTGATGGTGCAGTCGGACCACGCGAACTTCCTGTTCCAGACCGGCCGCGCGGCCGAGGCCGTCACGCGGCTCGAGGCGATGCTCGCCGAGATGCGGGCGGCGCACGCCCCCGCGTACGAGCTGGCGCAGTACGAGTTCGACCTGGCGCGCGCGCTGTGGCGCGAGGGCAGCGACCGGCCGCGCGCGCACGCGGTGGCCACGCGGGTGCTGGAGATCCTGCGGACCGAGCCGCCGACCCCGCAGGTCGGGGGGCATATCCGGCGCGACTGGACCGCGGAGGAGGTCGGGGATTGGTTCGCGGATCCGGAGGCTTGGGAGGAGAGTTGATCGGGTTGGCTGCGCGTTCTCCCGCAGCCTGCTAGCGTCCGCGCCAATGACCCCCGCCCTGACGCTGCTCCGCGACAAGCTCGACGTGCTCGCTGACCTGGTCGAGTCGCTCGAGCTCGAGCTCGTCGACGACCCCAAGTGGCCCGAGCCCTCGGACATGAGCTACCTGACCGCGAAGGAGCGCAAGGACCCGGACATCATGTCGAACGTCGACGCGATGCTCGCGACCAACGAGCTCATCTCGTGGTTCGGCCGCGACATGGAGGGCTTCCTCGGCCTGTGGCGCGGGCCGAAGAACACCCCGCTCGAGCAGGCACCGATCGTCCGCCTCGACTCCGAGGGCCAGTACGATCTCGTCGCCGCCACGATCGGCGACTACCTCGCCATCTCGACCGACGCCGACGAGTTCGACGCGCAGCGCGAGGCGATCGTCGCCGCGGGGTTCCCCGTGGGCAGAACCCCCGAGGCGATCTGGGAGGCGCTCGCGGGCTTCGAGGATCCCAACGACTTCCGGCACGTCCTCTACAACGAGGGCCGCAAGCGCCGCGGCCTCGAGGCGATCGAGGACTAGCGACGGGCCCGCCGTCGGCCGCATTCGCTGTCGTCGCGTCGCAGCGTCGCGATCCTGACAGCGCCGTCCCGCGCGCCCGCCTCGAGCGCGCGCGCGCCGGGCCGTCAACGCCGCCGTGCCGCCGCCCCTGCAACGTTTGCGGGGGCCCCCGCAGGAGCGCGGGGGACCCTGTGTTAGTGTCGAACCGCTTCGCCCGATGGCCTACACGCTGGTCGCACTGCTAGACGACAAGGCGCGCTACCCCCAGGTGCCGCCCGAGTTCGCGACCTCCGTGGGCTGGCTGGTGTTCGGCTTCACCGTCGTGATGCTGCTCTGGGCCTGGACCCGCGCGGAGTCCGTGCGCCGGTGCGTGCTCGCCCTCGAGGATCCCCGGACCTTCGCGGTCCTGCGCATCGGCTTCGCGATCATGACGATCGTGAACTTCCTCAACCTCGCGCCCTACTGGCGGATGTTGTGGAGCGACGAGGGCATGTTCGACCTCGCCTACGCCCAGGAGCGGATGGGCCGCTCGGCGCTGCGCGGCTGGACCCCCGACGACGGCTTCTTCGACCTCTGGGCCGTGGCCTGCTTCCTGTGGAACAAGCCCTCGCTGCTCTACATGGGCGGCAGCCCCGACTTCGTGTTCTGGCACATGATGGCGCTGTTCGGGGTCTGCACCCTGTTCGGGTTCGGCGTGTTCAGCCGCACCACGGGCGTCATCGCGTGGCTGCTGATCGGCAGCGTCTACAACCGCAACGCGCTGTACTGGGAGGGGACCGACACCGTCTACCGGTGTTTCTGGTTGATCCTGCTGTTCGCGAAGACGGGCCACGCGTGGAGCTTCGACAACTGGTGGCGCTGTCGACGGCTGCGCCGCGCCGGTCGGCTCGACGATCCCGACGCGCCCCCGCAGGACCCCGACGATCGCCGCGTGCGCGAGCCGATCTACCGCCTCGTCCCGGCGTGGCCGCGCTGGCTCTTCATGCTGCAGCTCGCGGGCCTGTACTGCTCGACCGGCTGCGTGAAGACCGGTGACGTGTGGCTGAAGGGTGACGCGCTCTACTACGCGCTCAACATGGACCACTTCTACCGGTTCGAGGGCATGACCCAGGTCGTGTCGTCGTTCTTCGCGACCAACCTGTTCCGGCTGAACACGTGGGTGACGCACTGGTGGGAGCGGCTGTTCCCCCTGCTCATCGTCGGCGAGATCCTGCGGTTCGGCGCGCTGCACCGCGGTGACGCGTGGTGGAAGGCGCACCACCGCGGCTGGCGGCTGTGGCTCGGCCGCCTGCTGCTCGTCGTCGCCTACGGCATCGCGTACCGGGTCATCGCGACGACGCTTCCGTTCTGCCTGGCGATGAGCGGCGACACGCCGCAGGACCCCTCCGGCCCGCTGCGCAAGCTCCACATCACGTTCGGCGTCGTCGTGCCGCTCGTCGTCGCGCTCTGGTTCGTGCTGGGGCGCTGGCCGATCCGGCTGCTGCGCGGCGGTCGATCGCTCGGGCCGATCACGCGGCGGTTCCCCTGGGCGCGCCTGCCCGAGATCACCATCGAGCAGCAGAGCCTGCGGCGGTGGTTCCTCGGCCGCCGCATCTGGCTCACCCTCGGCTTCCTGTTCCACGGCTTCCTCATCGGCTTCATGAACATCGGGATGTTCCCGTTCATCATGCTGATGCAGTACGCGGCGTTCCTCACCGGCGACGAGTACGCGCGGATGTTCGGGCGACTGTCGGCGTGGTTGCGACGACGCAGCCGCCTGGCCCGGCTCGCGCCGCCCGAGCGCGCGTTCCTTCCGGCGCAGGCGCCGACGTCGGTCGTCCCCCGCGGCCGTCGCTTCCCCGATCTACTCGTGCTGCTGCTCGGGCTCGTGGGCGCGTACCTCGTCTACGCCAAGGCCACCAAGGCGGTGTGGATCGGCACCGCGACCTACTGGTGGCTCGGCACGATCATGCTGACCGCCGTCGCGCTGCGGTTCCTGCGGCCGCGGGCGATCGACGTCGCGGCCGCGCGCGCCGAGGGCCCCGCGCTGGCGTACACGCCCATCGGCCGCGCCCTGGCCCTGTTCGCGTTCTGCTGGCACACGGCCGCCGTCGGCCTGCTGCTCTTCCCGCAGTACGCGGTGTTCAACGGCTGGCGCGCGCCGGCCAAGGCGGTGTTCGGCACCTGGCTGTCGGGCAGCGGCACCACGCAGAGCTGGGAGATGTTCGCGCCCAACCCCCCGCGCTCGAACCAGTTCATGAAGACCGTCGTCGTCGAGGACGACGGCGATCGCTGGAACCTCGCCAACAACGCGTTCGACTACCGGCCCAACCCGTGGATCATCAACGACCGCATGCGCAAGATGCATCGGCGCATGGTCGGCAAGGGCAAGTGGTACCTGCGCTACTGGGTGAACTACCACTGCCGCGAGTGGGCGCTGCGTACCGGCGAGATGCCCAAGGAGATCGAGATCTGGTCGATCACCACGCGCATCCCCTCGCCCGAGGCCGTGAACTACTGGCAGCCCAAGAAGTTCAAGGGCCGCCGCGATCCGAGCGGGGCGATCACCGGCGAGCCGTACGACCCGCGCAAGCTGACGGTCAAGGAATCGCACGTCCAGACCCACCCGTGCGGCAAGGACGCCCGCTTCCCCATCTACATGCTCGAGCGCTACGGGCTGCCGATCACCGACGAGGATCGCGAGTTCGAGGCCAAGGAGGCCGAGCGCATCCAGCGACAGTTCGCCAACCGCCGCTCGACGTGGGACAACCGCAGCGACTGGGGTCGATCTGGGCTGACCCCGGAGGAACGCCGCGAACGGACCGAGCAGATGCGACGCGACCGCGACGCCGAGCAGAACGAGGAGCGCTCGAACGAGCCGCACGACGAGCCGCCGGCCAACGATGACGGCGCGCGCGACGAGGAGAACAGCTGACATGGCCGACGCGCCCATCCCCGAGGACGAGCCGACCCCCGCCGAGGGCTCCTCCGCGCCCACGAGCGCGACGATCCTCGCCGACGAGCTGCTGCACACGCCGCGCGTCGACGACGATCGACCGAACGAGCGCTGGGCCTACCGCCCCTGGGTGCTCGCCGTGATGTCGCTGTTCGTCGCGTACCACGGCCTCGTGCTGCTCGTGCACAACCTCCCGGGCAAGGGGCTGTCGAAGCAGGTCCACACCGTCTTCAACGACAAGCTGCAGGCGGCCACGTACATGCGTGCGACCGGCAACACGCAGAGCTGGGCCATGTTCGCGCCCAACCCCCACCGCAGCAACATGTTCATGAAGGTGCTGGTCAAGGACGGCGCGGGCGAGGTCTGGGATCTCGCCCACGACATCTACGGCCGACGCACCTATCCGTATCTGTTCTACGATCGCATGGGGAAGATCAACCGCCGGTTGATCGAAGAGAAGGGCTATCGCCGCCACTACGCGGCGTGGGTGTGTCGCGAGTGGGAGATGACCCACGGCGGCGAGGCGCCCGACGAGGTGCAGTTCGTCAAGATGTGGACGCAGGTTCCCCCGCCCGAGAAGGTCTACAAGTACATGGGCTACGACCCCATGAAGCTGTACCTGAACCAGCGCGAGGAGGAGTCGATCCGCTGCTCGACCTCGTACCACGGTCAGCTGCCGGATGAGATCCGCGAGCGGCTCGGCCTGCCCGAGGGCAAGTCGGGGCGCTTCCGCGACGTCCACGTGCGGACCTGGTGGGACACGCAGAAGGCGAAGGAGCGCCAGGCCGAGCGCGACGCCGAGCGCGACGCGAAGTCCGACGACGACGATGGCGACGACGACGACGACAAGATCCCCGAGGTCGCTGAAGTCGAGGGGGCGAAGGAATGATCGCCGCACTCGCCCGACTCGACGCCCTCGCGCTGCTCGAGGAGAGCAAGGAGATCGACGTCTCCGCCCACCTCGGGCCGGCGACCACCCTCACGCTCACCGCCATCGGCCTGGTGCTGGCGTTCTTCATCGTCCGCCCCGAGCTGTGGAAGCGGATGCTCTTCGACCGCCTCGACCCGCGGCCGGCGGCGATCATGCGCATCGTCTTCGGCGCCGTGGTGCTGTGGACCTTCGTCGACCTGCTGCGCGACGCCCGGTTCCTCTTCACCGACGAGGGCATGTGGCTGACGAAGATGGCCCGCAAGAACTACGGCGGGAAGCTGACCCAGCTCTACGACCCCGAGCACGGGTTCGAGCACTGGTACGACATCTTCACCGCGATGGTGGGCAAGTTCACGATCTTGCACCTGCGGTCGGATCCGACGTTCGTCTACTCGCTGTACGGCGTGATGCTGGCGAGCATCACGCTGATGATCCTCGGGGTCTGGACCCGGTTCACCACCGTGTTGTCCTGGATCCTCGTCGAGCAGGTCTATCGCTACAGCCCGCTCTTCTACACCGGCGGTGACACCGTCGTGCGCGTGTTCCTGTTCCTCGGCATGTTCTGCCGCTGGGGCGAGGCCTACTCGTTCGACAACTGGCGTCGCAACCGCAGGGCGATCCTCGGCGGGGCGACCGCGATCCCGGCGCTGCGCCGCATCCCGGCCTGGCCGCAGCGCCTCATGATGCTGCAGCTCGCGATCATCTACTGCGCGACCGGCCTGCTCAAGAGCGGCGCGACGTGGATGAACGGCACCGCGCTCTATTACTCGCTGTGCCTCGACCACTTCTACCGGATGCCGGAGCAGATCAACGTCGCGACGTTCCTGCAGTACATCGGCGTCCTGCAGGTCGTCACGGTGTTCGTGCGCTGGTGGGAGCTGCTGTTCCCCGTCGTACTGATCGGCATGGCCGTCAACTGCTACGAACGCGAGCGGCGCTCGGGCGTGTGGCCGTCCGCGCCCGCGTGGCGACGGTGGCTCTCGTACCTGCTGTTCGCCGGCGCGCTGGTCTGCGGGGCAATCATCGCCGGCTGGGGCGCGAAGTACTACATCCCGCCGCAGCGCTTCACCTTGGTGCCGCCCGAGCAGTTCGCCGCGCTCTTCACCGCGATCTCCCTCGCGGTGCCCGTGCTGTGCGTGCTGATCTACTTCGCCCTGCGCCGGTTCTCGCAGCTCGGCTTCCGGCTGGTGTTCCACTGGCTGCTCGGCCGCCGCACGTGGCTCATCTGGGGCTTCTTCATGCACGTCGGCATCGACCTCGGCATGAACGTCGGGACGTTCGCCGAGGTCATGATGGCGGCGTACTTCGCGTGGCCCTCGGGCGACGAGGTCGATCGCGCGTGGCGCTATGTGCTGTCGCGACCGGCCGCGCCTGGCGAGTACGGTCGACCGGTGCGCAAGCGCAAGTTCGTGCGCTGGCTCCGTGCGCCGCTCGATCGCCTGACGTACCGCGCCCCGGGCAAGCGCTACACGATCCACTACCACCCCGACGAAGCGAGCATCCGCCACGCGGCGCTGCTGCGGCTGTGGGATCTGGGCTATCGCCTCGACTTCGTCGCCGATCCGACGGTCGGCCCGCGCAAGCTGGTGCTCGCGATCGACGGGCAGGCCGGCCGCCACACGGGCGCCGACGCGGGCCGCATGTTGCTCGTCGTCCTGCCCGGGCTGTGGTGGCTGCGACCGCTGCGGCACCTCCCCGTGCTCGGGGCCGCGGCGGGCGCCCTCGCCGTCGTCATCCTGCGGCAACGCCCGTGAGCACCGTCGACGCGACCTACGAGCTGTCCGTCCACCCCGACGTGATGCTCGATCCCGCGGCGCTGCGCCGCGAGGCCTGCCGTGCTGCGCGCGTGCGCGAGGCCGACGTGCGCGACGTCGTCGTCGTGCGCCGGGCGATCGACGCGCGCCGCGGCAAGGTCCGCATGCACCTGCGCGTCGCGCTGCGCTTCGTCGGCATGGGCAGCGGCGCACCCGAGGTCATCGCGCCGACGGTGCTGGCGTCCCTGCCCGGCGAGCCCGCGGTCGCGATCGTCGGCGCCGGCCCAGCGGGCATGTTCTGCGCCTGGGCGCTGGCGCGGCTCGGCATCCGGTCGATCGTGCTCGAGCGCGGCAAGCCGGTCCGCGGCCGTCGCCACGATCTCGCGGCGCTGACCAAGCACGGCGTCGTCGACCCCGACAGCAACTACTGTTTCGGCGAGGGCGGCGCGGGCACGTTCTCCGACGGCAAGCTGTACACGCGCGCCGACAAGCGCGGCGAGGTGGCGGCGATCACCCGCGCGCTCGTCGGCTACGGCGCGCCCGCGGACATCCTCGTGGACGCGCGCCCGCACATCGGCACCAACCGGCTGCCCAAGGTCATCGGGGCGATGCGCGAGCACCTCGAGGCGGCCGGCGTGCGGTTCGCGTTCGAGTCGCGCGTCGAGGGGTTCGTCGGTGGCCCGGGCGTCGTGGCGGGCGTGCGGCTGGCCGGTGGCGCGACGATCGACGCGCGCGCCGTCGTGCTCGCGCCGGGCCACTCCGCCCGCGACGTGCAGCGGTTCTGCGCCGAGGCCGGCGTCGCGCTCGCGTTCAAGCCGTTCGCGATCGGCGTCCGCGTCGAGCACCCGCAGTCGCTCATCGATCGCCAGCAATACGGCGCGCTCGCGGGCCACGCCGCGCTGGGTAGCGCCAGCTATCGCCTCGTCGAGCAGGCCTGCGGCGCGGGCGTGTTCTCGTTCTGCATGTGCCCCGGCGGCTTCATGGTCCCGGCGGCGACCGATCCCGGCGAGCAGGTCGTCAACGGCTGGAGCCCGTCGTCGCGCAGCGGTCGATTCGCGAACAGCGGCTTCGTGGTCGAGATCGACGCGGCGCGCCTCGTCGCGCACGGCCTCGATCCCGCGCACCCCTTGGCCGGCGTCGAGCTGCAGCGCGAGCTCGAGCGGCGGGCCTACGACGCGGGCGGCGGTGCCTTCGTGGGGCCCGCGCAGCGCATCGACGACTTCGTGGCCAAGCGCCCGTCGAAGGAGCTGCCCGAGTGCAGCTATCCGCGGGGCGTGGTGGCGGTCGAGCTCGACGCGGTCCTGGGCGATCTCGCCGCGCCCATGCGCGAGGCGATGATCCAGGTCGGCCGCAAGATGAAGGGCTTCGTCGCGGCCGACGGGATCGCGGTGGCGCTCGAGAGCCGCACGAGCTGCCCGGTGCGCATCGCCCGGGATCCCGCGGGGCAATCGACCAGCCATGCGGGCCTGTACCCGTGCGGCGAGGGGGCCGGGTACGCCGGCGGGATCATGAGCGCGGCGCTCGACGGCGTGCGCACGGCCGTCGCGATCGCGCGGGCGTGGGGGCGACCGCTCGGCGAGCTCGGGGCGATCGTCGAGCCATGAGCGCGGGTCTCGATCGCTACCGTCGGCTCGCCGCGCGCCTCGAGGAGGCGTCGCCGCGGCTGTCCCACCGGATGCGCGTCGCGATCGCGGCCGCGTGTGCCGAGCGCGGGTTCGTCGGGTTGTACCGCCACGAGCCGATCCCGCTCGACCTCGCCGAGCGGGCGCTCGAGCTGGCGTGGGCGTTCGCCCTGGGCGACACCGGCCCGATCGACGCCCACAGGTGGACGGCGCATCAGCTCGGCGACGCGATCGACGACCTGTACGCCGACCTCTCGGGGGTCGAGATCGCGATCGCCAACGCGACGCAGTACGCCATCGGCGGCGTGGACCCGGCGATCGGCACCGACGCGCTGCGTTGGGCGATCAACACGATCTCCGAGGCGGCCCAGGGTGACGACGAGGAGGCCCGCGAGTTCGCGTGGCTCGACGCCGTCCTCGACCGCGCCCTCGCGACGCCCGACGACGCGATCACCCGCGGGATGTTCGGCGACGAGGTGCCGTCGTGGATCGTCGACGAGGTCGAGCTCGACGACGACGAGTCCCCGGCCGAGGCGGCGCAGCGACACGCGCTCGCACGCGCCCGACGGGTGGCGACGTGGCGCGCGACGGCCCGCATCCCGCCGTGGCGCGAGCCCAGCGGCATCCCTCCGCAGTGGGAGGTGAAGACGACCGGCCAGGCGCCGAGCTCGTCGCAGGGGAAGATCTCCACATCGGGGCACGCGCACGTCGGCCTGTTCGAGCGCGGCGCCGCGACGGCGCGCTTCGTCCCCGAGTCGGCGGTCGCGCTCGCCATGTCGCCGGACGAGCGCACGCTGTTCGCCTGGCGCGTCGAGAAGCGCCCGGGCGCGTCTGGCATCGCGCGCGGCGACTACGACTGGATCCTCGATCGCTACCATTGGCCCAGCGGCGAGCGCTACGCGAGCCACGTGCTGACCCTGCGCACGACCATCGAGTGGTGCTGGCCCACGCGGCTGGACGCGCCGCTCGAGGGCGACGGGCGCATGGTGGGCCTGCGCGCGCGCAGCGAGGACTTCGTGCGGTGCATCTGGGTCGTCGACGTCGGCGGCGAGATCCGCGAGACGAACGCGCTCGACGAAGCCCGCGCGTGGCTGCGGTAGGATGGCGCCGCGATGGACCGCCCCACCGACGACGATGCCCGCGCGCTGCTCGGCCTCCCCATGGCGTACATGCTGCCGGCGACACCGGTGCTCGTCGCCGAGGCGCGACGGATCGTCGAGACGAACCTCGCACTCGCCCGCGAGCTGAGCCTCGGGGACAACCCCGGCGCGCTGGCCTTCTCGCCGGTGTGGGAGCGCAAGGGCAGCCACGCCGCGGTGCGGGCGACGGCGCTGCCGCCGGAGTTCGCCCGGCGCTACTTCACCGGCGGCGGCGCGCTCGTGCTCGGCAAGCCGGGCGTGCGCACGCTGGTCGCCGAGCTGATGCCGTGGATGGCCGGCGATCCGGGCGGCGCCGCCGTGGCGCTCGAGGACACGCTCGAGGTGTGGACCTCCGACGACGCGCCGGTGCGCCCGCTCGAGTCGCCGTGGGGCGGCCACTACAAGCTGCTATCGCTGATGCTCGCCGACATCGCCCGCAAGGCGGACGCCGGGCTCGACACGCTGCAGTGGATCGCGTCGCTGGGCCTGCCGGTGGAGGAGTTCCGCGACGACGACGACCCATCGGCCGACGAGATCCACGCGCGCATGGAGACGCTCGTCGACGCGATGTGGGCCCAGGAAGACGCGTGGTTCGAGGCGGCGATGCGGCCGAGCTGACACGCGTTCACGGCGTGGGAGCGGCGCCGAGATCCGCGAAGCGGTGCAGGAAGCCCAACGGTGCCTCGGTGTCGTCGTCGAAGACCCCGGCGAGGTAGAAGCCTCCGTCCTGCGCGGCCGCGAGCGCGCGCCCCCGCGCGACCGACGGACCCGACTCGATCCGCCGCCACGCCTCGGCGCCGTCGACCGCCTCGAACGCGAAGCTCGCGACGTCGAGATCGGTGTCGCTCCCCGGCGCGAGGCGCCAGCCGGTGGCGAGCACGAGCCCATCGGCGAGCTCGGCGAGGGCCTCGACGCGCACCGAGGCGTCCAGGGCGACCGTCCAGCGCACCGCGCCCGCGTGACTGAGCGCGCGGAGCCACCGCGAGCTCGCCTCGTCGCCGCGAACGGCCACGTAGACGCCGTCCGCCCCGACGCCGATCGTGGGCGACTCGACCGCGCCGGACGCGAGCGGGCTCGTCCATACGATCTCGCCGCCGGCGGTGATCCGTCGCAGCTCGTCGTCGACGACGAGCATGTCACCGCCACCGTCGGGCAGCACCGCCAACCCGCGGCCGAGCGCCCCGGAGCCCAGCGAGACCGCGTCGCCGATGGACTCTCCGGCGAGCGAGCGGCGCAGCAGGTGGTCGGCCGCGTCCCCGCGCATCGCGACGACGACGATCTCGTCCGCCCCGATCGCGAGCTCGGGCGCGGGTGCGAAGCGATCGCCGGGATCACCCGCCAAGGCCTCGGACCACCGCACCGTGCCATCCGCGTCGAGGCCCAGCAGCTCGAAGCAGCAGGCGACGTCGCCGGCTGTCCCGACGATGTCTTCGCTCTGCGCGAGGACGACGACGCGACCGTCGGCACCGACGACCAGGTCGAGGACCCCGGACGCAGTCGTCGAGAGCCCGAGGGCCGCGGCGTCCCTGCGCCACGCGAGACTGCCCTGCGCGTCGTAGGACTCGACGATCGCACCGGTGGCGACGCTCGCGGCGCCACGCCGACCTCCACCTGCGACCACGCCGTCGTCCGGCCGCGTCGCGAGCACGTCGAGGACGCCGCCGCGCTCGGAAGCGGTCCAGAGCTGATGATCGGAGCCGAGCTCGCGGCTGCCGAGATCGCAGGCGTTCAGCGATCCGAGCAGGCCGAGCAGCGCCGCAGAGTGGTGTCGATTGGGTGTCATCGAGGGGTTGGTCCCCGCGCTCCGAGGATTGCGTCAGTCGATGTCGTCGCGCACGCGGCCTCGACCTGGGTCGCGAGGGCGGTGCCGCCGTTGCGGAGCAGGAACGCTGCCGCGTCGCCGGTCTCGCGGTCGGCCCGACACGACACGATCGCGGCGTAGGCCTCGCGCTCGCGCGCGAAGGGGTCGGCCGGGAACTCCCGCGAGTACACCGCGAGCCGATCGCGCGCCGCGGTGAAGCGGTCGGCCTTCACGTCGGCGCGAATCGCCTCGATGTGCGCGATGGCGGCCGCGAGATCCGGGGCGCTGCGCTCGATCGATGGCGGGTGCACGTCACCGGCCGGTGGAGCCGCGGCTGCGATCGGCCGTGCCCGCGGACGCGCGGGCGGGGGCGCTGCCGTGGGCGTCGCGGGGATCGGCGACGACGGGGCCGGGCGCACCGAGGGCAGCGCGGCGACGGCGACGCCCGACGCGATCGCATGTGGCGTCGGATCCCCGCGCTCGAGCACGATCGGCGCGGGCGACTCGGACCGGCGCGTCACGCCGACGGCGACACCGATCGTGACGACCGCCGACATCCCGAACGACAGCACGGCCTGCCACGTCGCCGGGCTCCGCGGGGTCGCGATCCACAGCGCGCGGACGCGATCGCGGCTGCGATCCCGCTGCGTCGCGTCGGTCCCCACGGCATCGCGCGCCGCGAGCCGTCGAGAGAGCACGTCGAACCGCTCCCGGATGAGTCGCACGCGCGACGAGATCGTGTGGCGCGACAGGCCGAGGGACTCGGCGAGCTCGGACGCGGGCCGCCCCTCGACGAACCAACCCTCGAAGACGACCCGCAGCGACGCAGGGAGGCCGTCGCGGAAGCGCTGGAGCTCGGCCCGCGCCTCGGCGCGGATCAGCGCGAGCTCGGGATCCTCGGCGTCGTCGGCCGGCGCCTCTCGGCCGAGCGCCTCGACCCGCCGAAGGTGCCGGGCGTGCCCGCGGCGCTGCTTCGCCGCCACACGCATGGCGATCGCGAACAACCACGTGTCGATCGACGCCCGCCCCGCGAATTCGTCGAGGCGCCGGTGCACGACCAGGAACACCGACTGCACCGCATCGTCGAGCTCGGCCTCACGCAGGCCGAGGGCGCGCAGCGCCGACCAGACGCGATCGAAGTGCCGCTCGTACACCTCGAGGAAGGTGTGCCGCGCGGGCGCGGGCGGGCGCTCGTCCAGCATCTCGCTGACTTGGTTCCCAGCGCGCCGCGATTGCGTCACGGGAATTCCACCTCGACGCCGAGCCAGGGCCAGAGGGCCACCGGGGCCGTCTCGTAGATCGCCCGCGGCGTGGGTCGCTGCTCGTCGAAGTGATAGCCGTGGCGCAGCAGCGGGATCTCGGCGTCGAGCCCCGCGACCGCGCGCCAGCTCCGCCCGAGGGCCACGCGGACCCCCGTGGCAACGTTGGCGGCGAGCCATGGCGTGGTCGTTCGCCGCGCCCGTTCGATCGCGATTCCCCGGACGTGGACGGCCCCCGCCGTGGCGCCGCCGCAGGTCAGGAGCGAGACCCGACCGACCGCGGGGGCGATGCACACGCGGGCCCCCGCGCCCCACGCGACGAACCGCCCCTCGAGCCCCTCGCGATCGGGATAGCCGACCGCCGTCGGCGTCGACGCGCGCGCGAGGGTCTCGAGGCGCAGCCGCCCCCGGCTCGCACCGCCACGGATCGCGAAGACGGGCGCCACACTTGGTTGCAGCCCGAAGCCAGCGCCGATCGCCGCCCCCAGCGAGCCCCGCCATCGGGGCGTCCCTCGCCCCACCGCCGGCCGCGGGCGAGCCATCGACGGGCTCGGTGCCAACGCCGACGAGGCCGCGGGGAACGACGCGACGGGCGGCGGTGGTGGAACGACCACGCTGGAGGTTCGCACCGGATCGATCGCGATCGCGACGAGCAGCGCGACCGTGCGCGAGAGGTCCGCGCAGTCGTCCCCGACGAAGGTGCGCAGCTCCGGCTCCCGCCCCGCCACCCCGAGCTCCAAGCGCAGGCGAAGCCCCGGACCTTCGGCGGCGACCTCGGCGCGCACGGCGACCGGACCCGGCTCGCTCGAGGCGCCGACGAGCACCGCCACCTGCTCGGCGAGCTGCGGCGCCGACGAGCACGCCGCGGGACCGCTCCACTGCACGTCGATCGTCGGACCGGCGGCGAGCACCGCGTGCCGCCAGAGCGAACCGAAGGCCACCGCCGGTTCATGACAGATTCGACGGTGCAGGTCGAACGCGCCCACGGGCCCCGATCCGGCAGCCCACGCGGCGCCCAGGCGCGGACCGAAGTGGACCCCCTGGCGATTTCCCGCGCGCCTGCCCTGGCCGGCGGCCCACCGCGACCGCATGACCTCGGCAGGCCGAAGGCACGACCGTCGTCCTGCAACCCCGCACCACCACCCCCGCCACCACCCGAGCAAACGAGCCGCACGATGACAGCGAACGCCTACTGGGTCGAGTACTTCGAGAAGGTCTGCAAGGACGGTCCCGCGTGGATCGACTACTCGAACGAGCGCGTCCAGCTGCAGACGTTCGGCGCCGTGCTCGAGGTCTCCGACTCGCTGCTCGATCGCCGTGTGCTCGACATCGGGTGCGGTCGCGGGGCGCTGTGTCGTCTCGCGCAGGTGCTCGGCGCCCGCGAGGTGACCGGGATCGATCTGGCGAGCGACGCCCTCGCGGGACTCTCCGCGCGTCACCCCGACATCACGTGGCGCGGCGGTGACATCACCGAGCCGGACTTCCGCGCGACGCTCGGCACGTTCGACGTCATCTACTCGCTCGAGTCGATGCAGTACCTCCCGGTGCCGGAGTGCTTCGACTGGATCCACGATCTCCTCGCGCCGGGTGGCCGCTTCGTCGCGATGTTCCCCTACGAGCACTGCCCGATCGTCGCCGACACCAAGGCGCGGTTCGGCGGCAAGTACGTGCCGCCCTCGCTCGACGCGATCGTCGCGTGGGCCGACACCAAGCCCGAGCTCGGCTGGGCGGTCCGCGGCCTGCGGTTCCAGGAGGACCAGCGCGTCGCCGCGTACGCGACCTCGCCGTGGACCACGAGCCCCGGCTGGGACGCGCCGCCCAACCGCATCCAGCTGGTGCTGCAACGCGGCAAGGCGGGCTGAGTTGCGACGGAGGGAAGGGACGGGCCGTCCCTTCCCATTTCCTGGTAGAACCTCGGGGCGCGCGGTGCCCAAGTCGGGCACCGTGCTTGCCCTTCGCGGGCACGCGCGTCCGTTCGGCCCGCCGGATCCATGGGCCTTCGCCCTGGCACGTGACGTGCGTATGCGAGCGGTCGAGATGCCGCTCCCCCTCATCCCGATCGTCGTTGGTGGAATCATCCGTCTCGGGATCTTCGCCGTTCAGCGGCTGGCCGTGCGCCAGGCCGTCACCACCGCTGTCGCCGTGGCCGAGGGCTGCTCGCAGGCGGTGTGGCAGGCCTTCGCCGTCAGTCGCGGCATGGTCAGCTTCCAGATGTCGCAGGTCGCCCCGCGCATGTTCATGCTGACCTCGCGCTCCTTCACCGGCACGCTCAAGGTGCTGAAGGACGGCTCGGTCACCTTCATGCTCCGCAGCGGCCAGCTCGGCGAGGCCGCCCAGGCCGAGATCCAGTTCCTGCTGCAGCAGGCCAACATGCGCCTCGGCTCGCAGCAGGGGTTGAAGTGGGTCTCGGAGGTCGCGGATGCGGCCCGCAAGGCGGGACCGAAGGCGTTCGAGATGACGTGGAAGTCCGGCGGGTGAGCGCGGACCGACGCCGGTCGAGATGACAGGGGAGTCCGGCGAAGGAGCCGCGTCGAATCAAGGGCAGCGCTCCAGCGGGTCGAACGGGCCGAGCCCGATGGTGCGACCGAAGTCGCCGACCTCGAAGCGGTCGTACTCCCGCGCGAGAGCGCCGACGCGCCAGCGCTTCGGATCGTCGATCGCAATCGTGGTGTGACTGACGCGCCAGGTGCCGCGCGCCGGGATCTCCGCCACGATCCGATCGGCGCCGGTCGTCGCATCGAGCGTCCGGTAGCGACCGTCGGCGCAGAGCAGGAGGACGTACTCGACGGCATCCGCCCGCATCGGGAGCCGCCGATTCGTGAGTTCCTTCGACCAATCGGGCATCACGCTGCCGGCTCGCTCGAGCTCGGACCGCTCGCTGGGTCGCATCGGCCGGAGCTTCAGAAGCGGCGCCACGCGGCGCTCGAGCGCCTTGGCGCCGAGGGTGTGCGACCCGATCGCGAACGAGACCTGGTGGAGTCCGTCGCCCGTGATCGCCAGCGCGAAGATGGCGGTCAGCGATTCGTCGGCCGCGAAGTAGGTCCCCTGGGCCATCGTCTTGCCGCGTCGAGGTCGTCCGACGCGTCGCATCGTGGTGAACGACCGCTGCCACTGGAACTGCGCGCTGTCGCTGATCGCGTGGCGGAGGGCCTCGTCGCCCGGCCACTCGAGCCGTGTCGCGACGATGCGGCCGAAGATCGTCGGCGCCTCGTCGTCCTCGGAGACCTCGACCACGATCCCCTCGAGATCCCCCTGCGTGGCCTCGAGGACCAGCCCTCGAGGCACGTCGAGCGCGACGCCGAGACACGACCAGTACAACGTGCGCTCGGCCTGGCTCGCGTCCACCAGCGCCGCCGTATTGCACGCGTCGCGCTCGAACGTCGGTGGGTCGGGCGACGCGGCCGGACCCGCGGCCGGATCGGCGGCCGGATCCGCAGCCAGTGCCGTCGGTTCGGGGCCCGCGGGCGCCTCGGGCCCTGGCGCGGGCGTCTTCGCGGCGGGCGACGGCTCGGCCTTCGCAACCGGAGCGTCGACCACCGTGTTCGCTTGCCCAGCGCTCGGGGCGTTCTGGTTGGCGCAGGCGAGCAACGCACCGAGGATCGCCATAGCCGAGACGCGCCCGCCGTGCCGCATGGCGCGAGTAGAACACGATCGACGCGCGGGGTCACGCCGGGCCCCGATGCAGTCGGGACCCGGCGCTCTGCGGCGTCACTCGGAGATCGTGATCATCGCCGGCTGCGAGGTGCCGCCGCCGGTCTCGACGCGAATGCCCGCGCGGACCTCCGTATACGTGTTGTTCGCCGGCAGCGTCGCGACGCCCGCGATCACGCAGATCGGGACCCCCGGGAGGAGCTCTCCGTCGCAGTCGACGATCTCCGCCTGATCCTGCCCCGGCTCCACCGGGATGCTCGCCCAGGTCGTGCACAGCGGCATGCCGCCGCTGGTGCACGAGCGGGCCCACACGCCGACGACGGCATCGACGCTGTTCGCGAGGTATGCCCCCCCGAAGGTGACCTCGTGTGCACGGTGCCCGCTCGGCGACGCCACGCCGAGCGTGAACCGATCGCATGCATTGCCGGTGCCCGCGCCCTCGTGGGTGACGGACTGCGGTGCGCCGGCGAGGCTGCCGTTCACATCCGGCGTGGGTGCTGATCCCGGGAAGATCGGGCAGAACAACCGGAACTCGTCGTCGTCGTCGTCCTCGTCGTCGTCCTCGTCGTCCGCGTCCGTCGCGTCCTCGGCCGCGTCGAGATCCCCCTCGTCGACCTGGCACGCGAGTGTCGGTACGACCAGCGTGATCGCGAGGGCACGCGTGATCCATGATTTGAATGTCATCGTCCTTCTTCTCCTTCGGGCCTCGACGCAGTGCGGCGTCACTCGGAGATCGTGACCTTCGCCGTCAGCGAGCCGCCGAAGGAGCTCTCGACCCGGAAGCCCGCGCGGACCTCCGTGAACGTGTTGTTCGCCGGCAAGGTCGCGCTGCCGTAGAACGTGGTGTTGCAGACCACGATCGAGTCACCGTTGATACCGATCGGGACCTCCCAGCAGCCGCCTTCCTGATCCAAGTCCACCGGGAAGCTCGTCCAGGTCGTGCAGAGCGGGGTGCCTCCGCTGGTGCACGAGCGTGCCCAAACCCCGGCGACCATATCGACGCCATCGGAGAAGTAGCCGTCCCCGATACTCTCGAAGGTGACCTCGTGGGCCCGATTCCCGCTGGGCGTCGTCACGCCGAGCGTGAACCGATCGCAGCCGTCGCCCGTGCCTGCGCCCTCACCGCTGCGGGACGACGGCGCGCCCGCGAGGCTGAGGCTCACGTCGGCGGACGGGGCCGACCCAGGGAAGATCGGGCAGAACAAGCGGAAGTCGTCGTCCCCCTCGCCCGCCTCTTCCTCTTCCGCGTCGTCCGCGTCCGTCGCCTCTTCCGCCGCATCGACATCGCCCCCGTCGGGGTCGCACGCGACCGTGGAAACCGCCAAGGTGATCGCGAGGGCGCGCGTGATCCATGATTCGAATGTCATCGTCCTTGTCTCTCCTCTGCGCCATCCGGCGCTGGGGATTGGAGGAGCGCATCCGAGCGTGTGACGAAGAAAAGTGATGCGTGCGAGCGCGGCCGATCGATCGTCCGAATGGCCACGCGGCGCGCAGTGCGAATCCGTGCGGATCGATGGCATCGCGACACGAGTCGAGCGGCGAGGTCGCGTAACGATGTCGGCCCCCGCGGCTCGAAGGGTGCGTGGTACGATCGAGCACAGCGACGCAGCGTCGCGATCCGGGGCGCAGGGCATGAGGCGGTCGAGGAGACGAACGTGGTGCGCCGCCGGTTGGATCCTCGCGATCGCGTGCGATCGCGGCGAAGCGCCGGCGTCCGCGGGTGAACCGCCGACGGTCGAGCCCACGGCGCAGGCGCCTGCGAAGGTCGACGGCGCGACGCCGGCCGCCCCAGCGACGCCCGAGCCGGCCACGCCCGAGCCCAGCTCGAAGGCAGCGACGCCTGCTTCGCGCCGGTGCTGGCGCCGCTGGAGGCGCCGACGCATGCGCAC
>LNFM01004720.1_pt1 | contig 41120 bp, 52 predicted proteins | sample 596031 | NCBI WGS metagenome assembly LNFM01 (sample SAMN04254537, study PRJNA301005) | activated carbon metagenome | isolation source: dual media filters at the Ann Arbor, Michigan drinking water treatment plant | place: USA: Ann Arbor
ACCTGGGCCGCAAGAGCCTGAACGAGATCAAGGAAGTGCTGGCTTCGCGCGGGCTCACGCTCGGCGCACGCCTGGAAAACTGGCCCCCGCAAGGGCTGGACAAGCGCTGAGAGCCGCGCTCTCAGGGCGACATTTGTGAATCGGTGCAAACCGGGCGTACCTGATACGGCGTCCGGCATCAACTAAAGAAAGGCAAGCACCATGCGCCACCGTAACGGCCCCCGCAAGCTCAACCGCACCACCTCGCACCGCCTGGCGATGCTCAGGAACATGTGCAATTCGCTGATCACGCACGAGGCCATCAAGACCACGCTGCCCAAGGCCAAGGAGCTGCGCTCCGTGGTCGAGCCGCTGATCACCCTGGGCAAGACGCCCACGCTGGCCAACCGCCGCCTGGCCTTCAACCGCACGCGTGACCGCGACGTGGTGAGCAAGCTGTTCGACGTGCTGGGTCCGCGCTTCATGGCGCGCCCGGGCGGCTACACGCGCATCCTGAAGATGGGCTTCCGCGTCGGCGACAACGCGCCCATGGCCTTCGTCGAGTTCGTCGACCGCCCGGAACCCGTGGCCGCGCCCGAAGCGCCCGCCGAGAAGTCCGAGTAAGACCCCGGCCCCCACAGGCCAGACCGGCCCCAGAGGCCCGCGCCGCCCGGCAATCAGCCGGCCGCGCGGGCCTTTTCACGTGTGCGCTGCAGGCCCGCGCGGGCTGTAGCGAATGTCGCAAAGAGGACATCGCCGCTGCCCCGCAGGGCAGTGCCAAGTGACTGATTCGTAAGGGTTTCAGCCTCTGGCACGGGAATCGCAATGAAGCTGGCGACGCCGCCACTTCACCCAGCGAACCCGCCATGAGCAACACCGCATTCGTCTCGATTGCCGACCTCAAACGCGGCCGCAGTGCGGTCAGCGAGATCCAGGAAACGGCAGCCGCGGGCGGTTGTTCCACGACCGGCGGCGAGGGCAAGGCCAGCTGTGGCAGCAGCGACGGCCCGGCCGACATGCCGGCCGAGATCTGGGAAAAGGTCAAGAACCACCCCTGCTACAGCGAAGAGGCCCACCACCACTACGCCCGCATGCACGTGGCCGTGGCGCCGGCCTGCAACATCCAGTGCAACTACTGCAATCGCAAGTACGACTGCAGCAACGAAAGCCGGCCCGGCGTGGTCAGCGCCAAGCTCACGCCCGACCAGGCAGTGAACAAGGTGCTGGCCGTGGCCAGCGCGATTCCGCAGATGACGGTGCTGGGCATCGCCGGCCCGGGCGACGCGCTGGCCAACCCGAAGAAGACCTTCGAGACCTTCCGCCGCCTGCAGGCCGAAGCGCCGGACATCAAGCTGTGCCTGTCGACCAACGGCCTGGCGCTGCCGGAGATGGTCGACGAGATCTGCAAGTACAACATCGACCACGTCACCATCACCATCAACATGGTGGACCCGGTGGTGGGCGCCAGGATCTACCCGTGGATCTTCTGGCAGCACCGCCGCGTGACGGGCATCGAGGCCGCGACCATCCTGCACCGCCAGCAGATGCTGGGCCTGGAGATGCTGACCGCGCGCGGCGTGCTCACCAAGGTCAACTCGGTGCTGATCCCGGGCGTCAACGACGCGCACCTCATTGAAGTGAACCGCGAGGTCAAGAAGCGCGGCGCCTTCCTGCACAACATCATGCCGCTGATCAGCGAGGCCGAACACGGCACGGTGTTCGGCCTGACCGGCCAGCGCGGCCCCAGCGCGCAGGAGTTGAAGGCCGTGCAGGACGCTTGCATGGGCGGCGCGAATCTGATGCGGCATTGCAGGCAATGCCGCGCTGATGCGGTGGGCCTGCTGGGCGAAGACCGCAGCGAAGAATTTACGCAGGACAAGGTCGACCAGATGGAAATCGTCTACGACCTGGAAAAGCGCCGCGCCTACCAGCAGCAGGTCGAGATCGAGCGCCAGGCCCAGCAGGTCGCCAAGCAGGCCGCGCTGGACGCTGCCGCCGATACCGCTGCCAATGACGACATCGCCGTGCTCGTGGCCATCGCCACCGCAGGCCAGGGGCGCGTGAACCAGCATTTCGGCCACGCCACCGAGTTCCAGATCTACGAGGTCAGCGCCGCGCAGGCGCACTTCGTCGGCCACCGCCGCGTCGACCTGTACTGCCAGGGCGGCTATGGCGAAGACGAGCAACTGCCGTCCATCGTCAGTGCCATCAACGACTGCCACGCCGTGCTGGTGGCCAAGATCGGCGCCTGCCCGCGCGACGAGCTCACGGCCGCCGGTATCGAGCCGGTAGACGCCTACGCACACGAGTTCATCGAAGGCGCCGCGCTGGCCTGGTTTGCCGACTACCGCGCGCGCATCGCCCGCGGCCAGATCACCCACCAGGCGCGCGGCGACGCCCGCATCCGCCAGGGCGCCTACACCGCAGCCGCATCGGCCGCCTGATCCACCCTCACACCCCCCTCACCAGGAAACCGTCATGGCTCTGAAGATCATCGCCTCCACCTGCACCGGCTGCTCGGCCTGCGAACCCGAGTGCCCCAACGTCGCCATCCGCGAGAAGGGCGGCACCTTCCTCATCGACCCCAAGAAGTGCACCGAGTGCGAAGGCCAGTACGACTCGCCCCAGTGCGTGGCCGTGTGCCCGGTCGACGGCTGCATCGTCAAGGTCTGAGCGCCATGCTGCAGCCCCAAGTTACCGTGACACCGGCGGCCGAGAAGTTCATGCGCCGCATGGTGCGCTTCTCAGAGCACCCGGCGGGCGGCTTCCGCCTGAGCGTGGCACCGGGCGGCTGCTCGGGCTACAGCTCCGAGTTCACGATCGAAGCCGCGCCGAAGACCGGTGACTCCGAACTGGCCGTGAACGGCCTGCGCGTCTTCCTGACCGCCGAGAGCCGCCTGCTGCTGGACGGCGTGACGGTGGACTTCACCGAATCGGCCGTGCAATCGGGCTTAGCCTTCATCAACCAGAACGCCGAAACCTGCGGCTGCTCCAGCGCCGGCCCGGCCAAGGCGCCTGCCGAAGCCCGCATCTCGGTGTCGTCGATCAAGCGGCTGTAGAGCCCGAGCCGCCGCCCCATGGACGCAGCCTTCTCCGATGCCGTGCTGGGCCAGGCGCTGCCGGACGGAGCCGCGGCCGCACTGCAAGAAGCCAGCCGCGCACGCGGCGACGCCCAACTGGAACTGGCTGCGCTGATGCGCGCGCAGGCGCTGGCGGGCGAACACCCGGCCGTGCTGATCGCGCTGTACCGCTACCACTTCTACGGCCACCGCCCGCGCCCGGCGCGCGACGTGGCGCGCCGGGCCCTGGTGGTGGGCGCCGCCGCCCTGGGCCTGCCCACGGTGTGGCGCGAGGTGCCGGCCCAGGCGCTGGCCGGCGCGCGTTATGACGCGGCCACGCGCTTCTACCTGTTCTCGCTCAAGGGCTATGCCTACCTGAGCCTGCGCCTGGACGAAGAGACCGAAGCCCGCGACGCCCTGGCCCTGCTGCGCGCGCTGGACCCCGATGACCGCGTCGGCGGCGCCCTGCTCGAAGCCGTGCGCCAGCGCGCCCTGGTGGGCGACGATGAAGGCGCGGGCGACGACCTGGCCTTTGGCGCGGCCGCCTGGGCCCGACTGGCACCGCAATGAGCGCCTCCATGGACGCCCGCGACAACGACATGCCGCCGCAGGACTGGCAGGGCCGCCCGCTCGACGCCGCCGCCTGCGCCGCCTGCGCCTACGCCGCGCTGCAGGCCGAAGGCGGCTGCCAGCCCGGTCGCAGCTGCATGCAGGACGTCTACGCCCGCCGCATAGAACGCTTCTTCCGCAGCAACACCAGCCTGGCGCGCGAGCAGCTGGCGCACCCGTACTTCGAGGTGCGCGCCATCGCCGCACGCCACGCCGATCTCTTCCATCTGACGCCGCTGCTGGCCGACCCGGACGAGACCGTGCGCATGCAGCTGGCGTTGCGCCTGCCCCAGCGCCAGCTGCTGCGCCTGCGCGACGACCCGCACCGCGAGGTGCGCATCCGCGTGGCCCACCGCCTGGACCTGTCCGAGCTGGCCGCCATGGTGCGCGACGTGGATTACCAGGTGCGCAGCATCGTCGCCCAGCGCCTGCCCGAGGCACTGCTGCCGCTGCTCATGCACGACGTCGACCTGCAGGTGCGCCTGGTGGTGGCCCAGCGCCTGAGCATGCCGGCGCTGTGGCGGATGCTGGACGACTGCGCACCCGAGGTGCGCCGCGTGCTCGCACAGCGCCTGCCCTCGGCCCTGCTGGACCGCCTGGTGGACGACCCCGACTGGACCGTGCGCTGGGAGGCCGCCGGCCGCGCCCAGGGCGCGGTGCTGCAGCAACTGCTGAGCGACCCCGAGCCCGAGGTGCGCCAGCGCGCCGCCGAGCGCACGCAAGAACTGCAATCACCGGAGCCCGTCCATGGCTGACATCCGTCGCGACGACGACACCATCGAGATCGAGGACCAGCCGCGCTTCGAGATCGGCGAGCGCGTGGCCAGCCGCAGTGTGGTGCGCAACGACGGCACCTACAACGGCCGCGACATCGGCGACGTGCTGGTGGGCAAGGGCGAGGTCGGCTACGTGCGCTCGATCGGCACCTTCCTGCAGCAGTTCTACATCTACGCCGTCGAGTTCACCGACAGCGGCCGCCAGGTCGGCATGCGCGCCAAGGAGCTGTGTACGCTCGACCACCTGCCCGACGAAGTGCTGGCACAGCTGGGCGAACGCGCCGCGCTGGTGCGCGCGCTGCGCTGAACCCACCCACCCCCGGAGCCCGCCATGATGATCGACCTGCCCGACCCCGACGCCGCCCGCTTCCAATGGGGCCAGCCGGTGGTGGCCGCCACCGACCTTTACAACGACGGCAGCTTCCCCGACGCACCCGACGACGAGCTGCTGGTGGTCGAGGGCGGCCCGGGCGAGATCGTGCAGATCGGTCTGCACGAAGAGACGCGCCAGCCGGTCTACATGGTCGACTTCGGTGTGGCCGTGCTGGGCTGCCTGGAAGCAGAACTGGCGCCAGCGCCGGCCCTTCCATCATGATGGCCAAGGCGCAGCGCGCTCGCTCACGCCGCCGCGGCACGGCCGGCGGCAGCGTGCTGTCGCTGGACCGCCTGCGCATCGAACGCGGCCTGGATGGCCGCACCCGCTACCGCTACGTGCAGCCGCGGGTCGAGCCCGAAGGCACGGGCTGGAAGGTGCTCAGCCCCAATTGCTCGCGCAGCATCGCGCCAAACGGTGGCGAAATCGCCATCGCCTGGTTCGAGCCCCTTGAAGGCGGCCGCTGGCGCGTGCATGCGCGCGACCACGCCGGCAACGCCTGGCTGCTGCAGGCCGACGGCCTGGGCCTGGCCGAGGCGCTGGATCTGGTCTGCGCCGATCCCCTGGGGCTGTACTGGCCATGACAGCCGAACTGCCGGTCTACCTGGACCACAACGCCACCACGCCGCCGCTGCCCGCAGTCGTGGCCGAGATGCTGGACGTGCTGCAGCGTGTCTGGGCCAACCCGTCGTCCACCCATGCCGCGGGCCAGGCGGCGCGCGGCGTGCTGGCCGATGCGCGGTTGCGCGTGGCCCGCTTCCTGGGCTGCCAGCCGGCCGAGGTGGTGTTCACCAGCGGCGCCACCGAAGCCAATCACATGGCCGTGCTGGGTGCACTGGCGGCGCGGCCCGAGCGGCGGCGCCTGCTGCTCTCGGCGGTGGAGCACCCCGGCCTGCTGGCCCTGGCGCGACGTCTGCAGGCCGAAGCCAAGGCCGATGCCGACCTGATCCCGGTGGACTGCAACGGCCGCCTGAATCTGCACGCGGCGCGCGCGCTGATGGGCCCGGACGTGGCCCTGGTCAGCGTGATGGGCGCCAACAACGAGACCGGCGTGGTGCAGCCCATCGCCGATGTGTCTGCGCTGGCGCAGGCCTGCGGCGCCTGGATGCACGTGGACGCCACGCAGCTGGCCGGCAAGGCACCGCTGAGCTTTGCCGACAGCGGCGTGCAGATGATGTCGGTCTCGGCGCACAAGCTGGGCGGGCCCAAGGGCGTGGGCGCGCTGCTGCTGCGCAAGGGTGTGGCGCTGCCTTCGCTGCTGTCGGGCCGGCAGGAACGCCAGCGCCGCGGCGGCACCGAGAACCTGCCGGGCATCGTCGGCTTTGCCGCCGCCTGCGAGCAGGCCGGCCGCACGCTGGCGCAGCAGATCGTGGGCCTGTGGTCGTTGCGTGACCGGCTCGAGCGCGGCTTGCTGCAGGCGCTGCCGCAGGTGCACGTCTACGGCGCCGGTGCAGAGCGCCTGGCCAACACCAGCTGCCTGCGCTTCGGTGAACTGCCGGCCGAACAGGTGCTGGACCGGCTGGAGCGTGCCGGCGTGCTGGCTTCGTCTGGTGCCGCCTGCAGCGCCGGCGGCACCCAGCCCTCGCACGTGCTGCTGGCCATGGGCGAAAGCCCGCAGCGCGCCAGGATGGGCGTGCGCCTGTCGCTGGGCCTGCACACCACGCCGCTGGACATCGCGCACACGCTGCGCGCCGCCGCGCAGGCCCTGAGCCCCTTGCTGCAGGTGCAGCCGGCCCTGGCCCCAGAACAATCCCTCGCCGAAAGCACCCCATGAAAGTCATGATCCGCAAGACCTCCGCCGGCAAGCTCTCGGTCTACGTCCCCAAGAAGGACCTGGAAGAGTTCGTCGTCGAGCAGCAGAACGAAGCGCTGTGGGGTGGCACCGTCACGCTGAGCAACGGCTGGGTGCTGGAACTGCCGGCCATGGCGGCCGACACGCACCTGCCCATCACCGTCGAGGCGCGCCGCCTGTCGGGCGATTGAGCATGGACGCCGCTTCACTGCCTGCCCTGCTGGCCCTGGCCGAACAAACCCCCGGCGTGCGCGCTGCTGCGGCCGCGCTGCGCCAGCACTGCGCGCCGCTGCGCGTGGTGGTGGTGGACGCGCTGGACATGCGCGACGAAACCCCGGTGGCGCAAGGCCCGCAGTACCAGCTCTACCTGGGTGCCAGCGACGGCCACTGCTGGACCGTGACCACCGACCCGGCGCGCGCCGCCGGGCTCTTCATCGCCGCCCTTCGTTGACGTCACCGGACATCCCCCATGAGCCACAACACCGTCGACCACCTGCCCGCCGCCGTCACCCACGGCCTGGAAGCCGGAGCGCTGGCGCCCTACCTGGGGCCGGGCCTGCTGGCCTTGTGCAGCGGCAGCGCGCCGCCGCCCTGGCCGGGTTGCTGACGGCCAAGGTGTCGGTGCCCGGCAAGATCCGCAACCGGCTCACCGCGGCGGCGCAGTTCATCGAGAACTTCAAGCACCGCAAGACCCTGGTCAAGGCCATGAACGAGATCTTTGCGCTGCAGGCCACACCCTCGGCGCTGCACCACTGGCTGGCCGGTCTGCCCGCGCCGCTGATCGTGGATTGCTGGTACGACGACACGCTGCGCAGCGCGCTGGCGGCGCGGCGCGCTAACTGGGTCGAGGCCCAGGGCCTGGCGCAGAGCGAACACTTCGGCACCTGGATCGGCTGGTACGACGCGCAAGGCCAGGCCCTGCCCGACGCGGCCACGCCGACGACGTTGCTGTACAAGCCCTGGGGTGGCCACGCGCCCACCGGCAACTACCTGGTGTCGGACAGCGATTTCGTCGAGGTGCTGACCGAGATCGACATCCAGACGCCCATTCCGGCGCTGGTGCAGTCGCGCCGCGCCGCGCTGGGCTTCGTCTTCCTGGGTTGCCGCTTCAACGACCAGCTGCCGCGCGCCTTTGCGCGCCAGATCCTCAAGCGTTCGGCCGGGCCGCACTATGCCGTGCTGGCCGACGAGCCCACGCGCATGGAAGCGCGCTTCCTGGACGAACAAGGCATCACGCGCATCGCGCTGCCGCTGGAACAGGTGGCCGCCATGCTGTGCGGCGCGCCCGCGCTGGCCTGATCGCAAGCCCTACTTGATGCGGCCGCGCTCGGCCTTGCTGTAGTTGCTCAAGTGCCCCTCGCGCGCCGCTGCGCGGCGGCCGGCGGCGATGATGGCCTGGCTGGTGCCGGGGGCCGCCGTCAGCGATACCTGGCGCTGCAACTCGCTGCTGTGGCAGTGCGGACACTCTGGCGCGGTGCTGCCGCGCACCAGCAGCTCGAAGGTCTGGCCGCAGCCGCTGCAGCGGAAGTCGTACATCGGCATGGTGGTTCCTTTCAGACGGGATGGGGGGCTGCCGCGGGCGTGGCCAGCGGGGACAAGGACAAGGCCAGCAGCGCGCTGGCCTGTTCGGTGATGTCGAGCAGCACGCCGCGCTGCAGGCGGTTCAGCCAGTGGCGCGGCAGGCGGCTGGCGCCGCAGCGCGCGCCGGCCAGCATGCCCACCAGCGCGCCGGTGGTGTCGGCATCGTCACCGCGGTTGACGGCAGCGACGACGGCGTCCTCGAAATCTTCGTGCGTGGTCACGCAGTGAAGAACGGTCTGCACCGTATCCACCACGTAGCCGCTGGCGCGGCCCGGGTAGGGCTGGAAGCGAAAGGCCCGGTGCGCTGCAGCCAGGGCCTGCGCCCGCTCGGCCAGCCGGTCGTCGCCGGCCAGCAGCGCTCGCAGCAGATGTCCTATGCCCAGCACCGCGGCGTCGGACAGCGCGTGGTGGTGCGTGACGTGCGCCTGGGCCAGCGAGACGCGCTCGAACAGCGCGTCGTTGCCCAGCGTGGCCAGCGCCACCGGCAGGTTGCGCATCAGCGCGCCGTTGCCGCCGTCGCTGTCTTGCTGCGGGCCGGCCAGCGAGCCGTCGCGCAGGTAGCGCTGTATGCCGCGGCGGCAGGTGTTGCCGCAGTCCACCGGCTTGCCGCGCCACCAGGCCACATAGGCGTCGGCGATGAGCCGGGTGTCGAAGGGCCGGCCCTCGCGCTGGCCTTGCAGCAGCGCCGCGCCCAGCGCCAGGCTCATGGTGGTGTCGTCGGTGACCTGGCCGCGTGCCAGCTTGAGCCAGCCGCCACCGATGATGTGGCGATGCACGCCGCCCTGCTTCTCGAAGCGCAGAGCTATCTCACGCGGCGTCATGAACTCGACCGTGGCGCCCAGCGCATCGCCCAGGGCCAGGCCCAGGTAGGCGCCCAGCGCCCTGTCGTAGACCGCGTTGGAAGAAGACGTGCGGTCGAGTACCGCATGGGAAACATCACGCATAACTCGCCTCGACCTCATAAAGCCCACCGATGGCCAACACCTCGGCCTCGCCGCGCAGCGAATTGGTGTCCAGCAGGCCCGGCACCAGCAGCAGCTTGGACAAGGGCACCTGGGCGCACAGCACCCAGTCGCCGAACCACTCGGCCTGCTCGCGCGTGGTGGCGAAGGACACCACGCTGTTCAGGCGCATGGTGCAGTGGCGCGCGCGCAGCGAGCCTTCGACGATCTGCTCTTCGCAGCGGTTGCTGCCGCGCCACAGCGGCACGCGCGGGCCGGGGCCCAGCAGCGCATGGCGCTTCAGCGCCCATTGGCAGAACTCGAACAGCAGGTCCAGCTGCTGGAAGATGTGGTTGCCGTCCCAGCGGTTGGAGGCCTTCTCTTCGAGGTAGGCGATCCAGGCGGGCGACGGAAAGCGCTGCAGCGGCGCCTTGTGGAACACCGGCAGCAGGCCGAAGCGGCTTTGCGCCCAGCCCTTGAGCACGGCGCCGGCGCCGCCGTTGGCGTCCAGCCCCCAGCCCTGCAGCAGCTTCAGGTAGCTGGGCCGCCAGCGGTGCGGCGGTGCGGGCTCGTCGCTGGGCAACGCGATGGGCTCGCGCGTGCGCGACAAGGCGAACACGGTGTTCATGTAGGACGCGAACACGGCCTGCGACTCGGCCATGCCCTGGCTGCGCTCGAGCAGGTCGAACAGCCCGCGGTGCGCATCGCGCACGCCGGACACCTGCAGCGCCGACGGCTGTTCGTTGAACGCGGTACTGCCCAGCAGCGACGCCGGCACGCCCACCAGGTTGGTGGCGGTCCAGCGCGCCGGGTCGTCGACGCGTTCATGGTCCATGGCCGCGCGCCGGGTTCAGACGGGCCGGTTCTCGTTGGGGTTGCGCACCGGGCCCATCAGCGCCAGGCCTTCGGCGTAGGTGATGGTCTCGAAGCTGGTGTTGAACTTCAGCGCGGCGTCTGCCACGCGGTCGGTCTTGCCGGCGGTGTCGAGCTTCTTCAGCTCGGTCTTCTCCAGGTACAGCAGTTCGAGCAGTTCGTTGTAGACGGTGGATTCGTCGATGGGCAGCACGTAGAACACGGCGCCGCCCATCGCCACCTGGTACTTCTTGCTCAGGTCGATGTTGTTGCAGAACAGGAAGTACTTGCCGCCCGCGCTGAGCGTGCTGCCCAGCACATCGGCCACTTCCTTGAGGTGCGCGAAGTTCAGCAGGTAGCCGGCGAAGAAGGGCAGCTTGTCGTTGCCTTCCTGCGCCACGGCGATGACCTGGTCGCAGGTCAGCTCGGGCGGGCGCGCTTCGTCGGCCATCTTGGGGGCAAAGCGCAGCGCCAGTTCGCCGCGGAAGCCGATGCGCCCCGGCTTCTTGGTGGCCGCCTTGAGCACGGGGTTGAGCATGCGGCCTTCGGCCTCGAGGCGGGCAAAGGCGGTGGCGGCAAGGCCGCTGGCGGCAACAGCTGTGGTCATGGGGGGCTCCGGGTGTCGGTGTATGTGTAGGGACCAGCCGAATACAGAGCAACCCTCGTACCAGCGTCTGGCGCGACGGCTGCAAACACCCTGCGCACGCGCGGGCGCAGCGCGCACGTACGGGGCGTACAGCGGCGCCAGCGGTGGTGTCAGCGCGCTGGCGATTCGCGGCCGGCCGGGCGTCGCAAGCGCCCCGCTCGGACTCGCGTTTGTCGCGTTTCAAACATTCCCGCGAGCCCCGGGCTGCCACCCGTTGATGGCCACTTTCCCTATGGAAATCAAGCGCTTGTGACTTTTGAACGGGGGTGGCACGGCCATTGCAAAGAGGAGGGTGCGCGAACCCCATGACACGCCCCAAGGGACCTTCAGAAGAAGACCCACACAGGCACCGAAGGCTGCATGGAGATAGCGACGAACGGCATCCCCTCTCGTCAACTCTCCCCTAACTCCCACTGGAGCACTCAAATGGCAAAACTTCGGCAAATCGCCTTCTACGGCAAGGGCGGCATCGGCAAGTCCACCACCAGCCAGAACACCCTGGCGGCCCTTTCTGAAATGGGTCAGAAGATCCTCATCGTCGGCTGCGACCCCAAGGCTGACTCGACCCGTCTGATCCTGCACGCCAAGGCGCAGGACACCATCCTCTCGCTGGCTGCCGAAGCCGGCTCGGTGGAGGACCTGGAGCTCGAAGACGTCATGAAGATCGGATACCGCGACATCCGTTGCGTCGAATCCGGTGGCCCGGAGCCGGGTGTGGGCTGTGCCGGTCGCGGTGTCATCACCTCGATCAACTTCCTCGAAGAGAACGGTGCCTATGACGGCGTGGACTATGTGTCCTACGACGTGCTGGGCGACGTGGTGTGCGGCGGCTTCGCCATGCCCATCCGCGAGAACAAGGCGCAAGAGATCTACATCGTCATGTCCGGCGAAATGATGGCCATGTACGCGGCCAACAACATCAGCAAGGGCATCCTGAAGTACGCCAACAGCGGCGGCGTGCGCCTGGGCGGCCTGGTCTGCAACGAGCGCCAGACCGACAAGGAACTCGAACTGGCCGACAGCCTGGCCAAGATGCTGGGTTCGCGCCTGATCCACTTCGTGCCGCGCGACAACATCGTGCAGCACGCCGAACTGCGCCGCATGACGGTGCTGGAGTACGCGCCCGATTCCAAGCAGGCCGAAGAGTACCGCCAGCTGGCCCAGAAGATCCACGCCAACGCCGGCAACGGCACGATCCCCACCCCCATCACCATGGACCAGCTGGAAGACCTGCTGATGGAGCACGGGATCATGAAGACCGTGGACGAGAGCCTGGTGGGCAAGGCCGCCGCCGAAGCCGCCGCCCTGGCCGCCGCCGCATAGCAGGCCCACCCCCGAAGCGCCTGACGGCGCCCCCCCTCGAGGGGGCGCCGCCAGCGGCCCGGCAAAGCCGGTTCCGCGGCGGCCGCTCGGTCAAACCCATTTACCCGCTGACGGAGATATCACATGAGCATGACGGTTGAAGAGCGCAAGGCCACCAACAAGGCCTTGATCGAAGAGGTCTTGAAGGCCTATCCGGACAAGATGGCCAAGCGCCGCGCCAAGCACCTCAATCAATTCGAGGAAGGCAAGCCGGACTGCGGTGTCAAGAGCAACATCAAGAGCCTGCCCGGCGTGATGACCATCCGCGGCTGCGCCTATGCGGGCAGCAAGGGTGTGGTCTGGGGCCCGATCAAGGACATGGTGCACATCAGCCATGGCCCGGTGGGCTGCGGCCAGTACAGCTGGGGCAATCGCCGCAACTACTACATCGGCACCACCGGTGTCGACAGCTTCGTGACCATGCAGTTCACGAGTGACTTCCAGGAGAAGGACATCGTCTTCGGCGGCGACAAGAAGCTCGACAAGATCATCGACGAGATCCAGGAGCTGTTCCCGCTGAACAAGGGCATCAGCATCCAGAGCGAATGCCCGATCGGCCTGATCGGTGACGACATCGAAGCCGTCAGCAAGAAGAAGAGCGCGCAGTACGGCGGCCACACCATCGTGCCCGTGCGCTGCGAAGGTTTCCGCGGCGTGAGCCAGAGCCTGGGCCACCACCTGGCCAACGACGCCATCCGCGACTGGGTGTTCGACAAGCTCGACGGCAGCAAGCGCCCCGAGTTCGAGAGCACGCCCTACGACGTGACCATCATCGGCGACTACAACATCGGCGGCGACGCCTGGTCCAGCCGCATCCTGCTGGAAGAGATCGGCCTGCGCGTGATTGCGCAGTGGTCGGGCGACGGCACGCTGGCCGAACTGGAAAACACGCCCAGGGCCAAGCTCAACCTCATCCATTGCTATCGCTCGATGAACTACATCAGCCGGCACATGGAAGAGAAGTACGGCATTCCCTGGCTCGAATACAACTTCTTCGGTCCGACCAAGATCGCCGCCAGCCTGCGCGAGATCGCGGCCCAGTTCGACGACACCATCAAGGCCAAGGCCGAGGCGGTGATCGCCAAGTACCAGCCGCTGGTGGACAAGGTTGTCGCCAAGTACAAGCCGCGCCTGCAGGGCAAGACCGTGATGCTGTTCGTAGGGGGCCTGCGCCCCCGCCACGTGATCGGCGCCTACGAGGACCTGGGCATGGAAGTGGTGGGCACGGGCTACGAGTTCGCCCACGGTGACGACTACCAGCGCACCACGCATTACGTCAAGGACGGCACGCTGATCTACGACGACGTGACCGGCCACGAATTCGAGAAGTTCGTCGAGAAGATCCAGCCCGACCTGGTGGGCTCGGGCGTCAAGGAAAAGTACATCTTCCAGAAGATGGGCGTGCCCTTCCGCCAGATGCACAGCTGGGACTACAGCGGCCCGTACCACGGCTACGACGGCTTCGCGATCTTTGCCCGCGACATGGACATGGCGATCAGCTCGCCCGTCTGGGGCATGACCACGGCGCCCTGGAAGAAGGCCGCCTGAAGGCAGCCGCGCAAACCCATCACACCCATCAGGAGCCCGACATGCCCCAAGTTGCCGAAAAGGTCATAGACCACGAGATGCTGTTCCGCGAGCCGGAATACGCCAAGATGCTCGCCGACAAGAAGGCGAACTTCGAGTTCAACCACACCGATGCCAAGGTCGCCGAAATCGTCGACTGGACCAAGACCTTCGATTACCGCGAGAAGAACTTCTCGCGCGAAGCGCTCACCATCAACCCGGCCAAGGCCTGCCAGCCCCTGGGCGCGGTGTTCGCCGCCAACGGCTTCAACAAGACGCTGAGCTTCGTCCACGGCAGCCAGGGCTGCGTGGCCTACTACCGCAGCCACTTCAGCCGCCATTTCAAGGAGCCGACTTCCTGCGTCAGCTCTTCGATGACGGAAGACGCGGCCGTGTTCGGCGGCCTGAACAACATGGTCGACGGCCTGAGCAATGCCTACAACCTGTACAAGCCGGACATGATCGCCGTCAGCACCACCTGCATGGCCGAAGTGATTGGTGACGACCTCAACGCCTTCATCAAGACGGCCAAGGAAAAGGGCAGCGTTCCGGCCGACTTCGACGTGCCGTTCGCGCACACCCCGGCCTTCGTCGGCAGCCACATCACCGGCTACGACAACGCGCTGCTGGGCGTGCTGCAATACTTCTGGGACGGCAAGGCCGGCTCCGTGGCCCCGCTGGAGCGTGTGCCCGACGACAGCATCAACTTCATCGCCGGCTTCGACGGTTTCGTCTGCGGCAACATGGAGGAGATCAAGCGCATCTTCAAGCTGTTCGACGCCAAGGTGAACATCGTCTGCGATCCGTCCGACGTGTGGAACACCCCCACCGATGGCGAGTTCCGCATGTACGAAGGTGGCACCACCAAGGAGACGGTGGCCGCGGCGCTCAACGCCAAGGCGACCATCGTGTTCCAGGAGTTCTGCACCGAGAAGACGGCCAAGTACATCGCCACCAAGGGCCAGGAAGTCGTGGCACTGAACATGCCCGTGGGCGTGGCCGGCACCGACCGCTTCATCATGGCCGTGGCGCGCCTCACCGGCAAGCCGGTTCCGGCGGTGCTCGAGCGTGAGCGCGGTCAGCTGGTCGACGCCATGGCCGACAGCCAGGCGCACCTGCATGGCAAGCGTTACGCGGTGTACGGCGACCCCGACCAGGTGCTGGGCTACACCGAGTTCCTGCTGGAACTGGGTGCCGAGCCGGTGCACCTGCTGTCCACCAACGGCGGCACAGAATGGGCCGAGCGCGTGACCGCGTTGCTCGCGTCCTCGCCTTACGGCCTGGTGGGCAAGGCCCATCCCAAGCGCGACCTGTGGCACCTGCGTTCGTTGCTGCACACCGAGCCGGTGGACTTCCTGATCGGCAGCACCTACGGCAAGTACCTCGAGCGTGACTGCAACGTGCCGCTGGTGCGTCTGTCGTTCCCGATCTTCGACCGCCACAACTACCACCGCTTCGCGACCTGGGGCTACAAGGGCGCGCTGTGGCTGCACACGATGCTGCTGGACGAGTTCTTCGAGACCTTGGATGCCAACACCAAGGACACGGCGAAGACCGACTACTCCTACGACATCGTCCGCTGAAAGGGCGCATCCGCCTGCTGCGCGGGTCGATCTTGCGACTGTGCTGCTCGCCGTACGGGTGTACGGCTGCGCTGCTCGCCGCAACCTCGGCCCGCTCGCGACGGCGGCTGCACCCTTTCATGCCGACTCAATAATTTCTTTTGGAGGGCCTCATGGCCAATGTGACTTTCTCTTCGCCGAGCATGCCGCGCGACGTCACCGTCTACGCTGTGGCCGGTGACAACAAGACCCTGCTGGCCGTGGCGCAGGCCAACAAGCTTGGCGTGCATTTCGAATGCCAGAACGGCGAGTGCGGCTCCTGCCTGGTGCAGGTCAAGGTGCTGGGCACCAACCGTCCGATGGGCATTGCGCTCACCGAAAAGGAAAAGACGGTTCTGCGCTACGCCGGCAAGATCACGGCCAAGCAGATCGAGGACGCCGAAGTCAACGACATGCCGCCGCCCTGGCGCCTGGCCTGTCAGTTCATCGTGCGCCACGAAGACATCCTGGTGACCTTCTGAAGCCCGGGCCCGATCGGTGACAACACCGAACGGGCCTTCTTCCTTGCACACCACTCCATGATCATCGTCGTCGAGAAGCCCGTCTCCGGCGCCCCGGCCCACGCCTGGTTCGCCTACGACGCCCCCGATCTGCTGCGCAAGCTGGTCACCGGCGAGGCTGCGGCGCGGCTGGACGATGACAGTTTCCCCGCTGAAATGGGCGCGCTGGCCGAGGCTGCCGAAGCCACTTTGCATGCGCGTGGCGAGCATCGCATCTATACCGATGAGTCTGCGGCGATGGCGGCGTTCGAGCGCGTTGGTGACCCCTTCTGGGAAGGCCAGGGCTGGCGCGCGCGGCTGGCGCTGCGTGAGCAGTTGATTGCGCTGGAGGTGCTGGCGGACGATCTTTGAGTTGTTGCTGCGTTCGCTGCGACGGTGGCGTCGCGCCAGGCGGCATTCGGCGGCGGCTCATGCTGCGGCGGTCGGCCCCTGGGGGGCCGACTCCACTGCGGTACTCGCCCCGGGGTCGCGGCGCATAACTCGCTACGCTCACTGCGTTCGCTGCGCTCGGACAGATGCGCCGAGTCGGTTCACGAAGCGCGCTGCGCGCGCGACCCCGGGGCTGCGTTCCTCGTCGCCGCAGAAATCGCCGCCGCCGAATGCCGCCTGGCGCTCAACAACGAGCGGTGGCACGCGCGCTCCACCCATGTTCCGCAAAGGCGGGCTCGGGCGGGCCGTGGCGCGCCTGCAAGGCGCCGAGGAGCGCAGGGCGCGTGGCCGCGAGCGCAGCGAGCATCGTGGACTGACTTGCCGCAACTGTTCGAGCGCAGCGAACGCAGTGAGCGCAGCGAGTTTTGCGGCAGGGCCACGGGCCCGAGCACCGCAAGGGTAGTCGGCCCCCCAGGGGCCGACCGCCTTGCCGAAGCGCCGCGGCCCGCCCGGGCCCGCCTTTGCCGCGCCGCGCCCAGCAACTCAATGCCTCGAAAACAAATCCCTCAACTTGCACAGCGTAGTCGTGATGTCAAAGCGCGTATCCGGCAAAGCCTCGCCATCCAGCACCTTGCGCAATGCCAGAGTAGGGTCCGTCTCTCCCGTCAGCAGCACCTGCGCCCCCCATTTGGTCATGTGGCGCAGAAAGCCGTCGCCCGCGCTGCCGGCGATCATGATTTCCACGCCGTGCAGCGGGTGCGGGCCGTCGTCCTGAAAGTGATGCGGCAGCTGCTCCTTGGTCAGCTGCACGCGCTGGCCCGGCGGCAGCGCTGCACCCGGCTGGCAGTCGAACAGCAGCCAGTGGCGCGCCTGGCCAGCGTGGCCGGCGACCTGCTGGCTCAGTTCCGAATCGGTGACGGCGATGGCGATCTTCATGCTGCAAGGTCCGTGGCTACGCCACCCGCCATGCAACATCCGGTCCAAGCCGAACGCCGTGGTACGCCGATTGCTGCATGGATGGCCATGAGCACTATCCACTTCTTCGAGAAGCCCGGCTGTGCCGGCAATGCGCGCCAGCGCGCGCTGCTGCAGGCCGCCGGCCACACGCTGATCCGCCACGACTTGCTCAGCGAGCCCTGGACCGCGCAGACCTTGCTGCCCTTTCTGACGCCGCTGCCCGTGGCCGACTGGTTCAACCGCGCGGCCCCCGCCGTGAAGAGCGGCCAGGTCGTGCCCGAGCAACTGGACGCCGACGCGGCGCTGGCCCTGCTGCTGGCGCAGCCGCTGCTGATACGCCGCCCGCTGCTGCAGCGCGAAGACGGCGCGCGCCTGGTCGGCTTCGACCCGGCCCAGGTCGACCGCTTCGTCGGCCTGGCCGCGGGCGCGGACCGCAGCGCGCCGCTGGAAGGCTGCGCCGCCGCGCCCGATGCCGGCCCCTGCCCCTGAGGCGGGCGCCTTCGGGTGCGCCGGCCGCGTCGCTTTTGTCGCAATCCGCCCAACCCTACAAGGCCAGTCCTGCCGCGCCAAGTGCTTGATTTGCCGGGGATTGGCTCGCTGGCAGGTGCTGGCACCAATCCTGCGATGGTGCATGCAACCCTGCCAACGAAAGGCACCGCATGTCGCACACCCTCAACGCCAAGATCGCTCAGGTCTTCGACGAGCCGGGGTGCGACGTCAACCAGTCCAAGGGCGCCAAGTCGCGCAAGGCCGGTTGCACCAAGCAGCTGACGCCCGGCGCCGCGGCCGGCGGCTGCGCCTTCGACGGCGCCAAGATCGCGCTGCAGCCCATCGCCGACGTGGCCCACCTGGTGCACGGCCCCATCGCCTGCGAAGGCAGCAGCTGGGACAACCGCAGCAGCGCGTCGTCGGGCCCGCAGACCTACCGCAGCGGCTTCACCACCGACATCAACGAGTTCGACGTCATCTACGGCGGCGAGAAGCGCCTGTTCAAGGCGGTGCGCGAGATCATCGAGAAGGTCGACCCGCCGGCGGTGTTTGTGTACCAGACCTGCGTGACCGCGATGATCGGCGACGACATCGAGGCCGTGTGCCGCCGTGCGACCGAGAAGTTCGGCAAGCCCGTCATCCCGGTCAACGCCCCGGGCTTTGCCGGGCCCAAGAACCTGGGCAACAAGCTCGGCGCCGAAGCCTTGCTGGACTACGTGATCGGCACCGTCGAGCCCACGCACACCACACCGTACGACATCAACATCATCGGTGAGTACAACCTCAGCGGTGAGCTGTGGCAGGTGAAGCCGCTGCTGGACGCCCTGGGCGTGCGCGTGCTGTCGTGCATCTCGGGCGACGGCCGCTACAACGAGGTGGCATCGGCCCACCGCGCGCGCGCCAACATGATGGTGTGCAGCAAGTCGATGATCAACGTCGCGACGCGCATGCAGCAGCGCTGGGGCATCCCGTACTTCGAAGGCAGCTTCTACGGCATCAGCGACATGAGCAGCACGCTGCGCGAGATCGCGCGCCTGCTGGTCGAGCGCGGCGCACCGGCTGACTTGCAGCCGCGCGCCGAGGCCTTGATCGCGGTGGAAGAAGCGCGCGCCTGGGAGCGCATCCGCGCCTACCGTGAACGCCTGGCGGGCAAGAAGGTGCTGCTCATCACCGGCGGCGTGAAGAGCTGGAGCGTGGTCTCGGCGCTGCAAGAGGCCGGCCTGGAAGTGGTGGGCACCAGCGTCAAGAAGAGCACCAAGGAAGACAAGGCGAAGATCAAGGAAATCATGGGCCTGACCGAGGAAGACAGCGCCCACATGATCGACGACATGACGCCCAAGCAGATGTACGCGATGCTGCGCGACGCCCGGGCCGACATCATGCTCAGCGGCGGCCGCAGCCAGTTCGTGGCGCTCAAGGCGCGCATGCCCTGGATGGACATCAACCAGGAGCGCCACCAGGCCTTTGCCGGCTACGAAGGCATGGTCACCATGGTGGCCGAGATCGACAAGGCGCTGTTCAACCCGGTGTGGCAGCAGGTGCGCACGCCCGCGCCCTGGGAAGTCGCCGATCCGCTGCTGGCGGCGGTGGGTGCCTGACATGGCCCACGTCATCGAAACCAGGAAGGCCTGCAGCGTCAACCCGCTGAAGATGAGCCAGCCGCTGGGCGCGGCTTTTGCCTTCATGGGCCTGGGCAGCTGCATGCCGCTGATGCACGGCTCGCAGGGCTGCACCTCGTTCGGCATCGTGCTGCTGGTGCGCCACTTCAAGGAGGCCATCCCGCTGCAGACCACGGCCATGAACGAGGCCACCACCATCATGGGTGGCTACGACAACCTGGCGTCGGCCCTCCTCAACATCCGCAGCCGCGCGCAGCCCAAGCTGATCGCCATCTGCTCCACCGGCCTGACCGAGACCAAGGGCGACGATGTCACCGGCTACATCAAGCTGGCCCGTACCCAGCACCCCGAGCTGGCCGACACCGAGATCGTCTACGTCTCCACGCCCGACTACGTGGGCGCCTTCCAGGACGGCTGGGCGCATGCGGTCACCCAGCTGGTCACGCAGCTGCCGGACGCCGAATCGCCGCGCGATGCCGGCCGCGTGAACATCCTGCCCGGCTGCCACCTGACGCCGGGTGACCTGGAAGAAGTGCGCGACATCGTCGAGGCCTTCGGCCTGCGGCCGGTGTTCGTGCCCGATGTCTCGGGCTCGCTGGACGGCCACATCCCCGATCAGTGGCTGGGCACCACGCTGGGCGGCACCGCGCTGGCCGATTTGCGCGCCCTGGGCGGCGCGGCCCACACCCTGGCCATCGGTGAGCAGATGCGGCCGGCGGCCGTGGCGCTGCAGGCGCGCACCGGCGTGCCTTTCACGCTGTTCGACCGCCTGACCGGCCTGCTGGCCGTCGATGCCTTCGTGCAGCAGTTGTCCGTGATCTCGGGCCGTCCGGTGCCGGCGCGGCTGCGGCGTCAGCGCAGCCAGCTGGTGGACGCCATGCTCGACGGCCACTTCCATTTCGGCAACGTCAAGGTGGCGCTGGCCGCAGAGCCCGACCTGCTGTGGGCGGCAGGCAGCCTGCTGGCCGAGATGGGCGCCGAGCTGGCGGTGGCCGTCAGCACCACGCGCTCGCCGCTGCTCGAACGCTTGCCCACGGCCGAGGTGCTGATCGGCGACCTCGAAGACTTCGAGCGTTCGGCCGCCGCCGCGGGCTGTGATCTGCTGATGACGCATTCGCACGGCCGCCAGGCTGCCGAACGTTTAGGCAAGCCGCTGTTCCGCATCGGCATCCCCATGTTCGACCGCGTGGGCAACGCCCATATCCGCATGGTCGGCTACCGCGGCACGCGCGACTGCATCTACGCCGTGGGCAACCTGCTGATAGCCCAGATCCACCACGCCGGCGCCAACGACTGGCCGCTGCCCGCGGCATCGCTGGCCGCCGTGGCCCAGGTGAGCGCGACGACCTCCGCGACTGCCGCCTGAGCCCCATCCCCCACATCACCTTCGAGGAGCACCGCCATGAAAGTCGCCTTCGCCACCCAGGACCAGCAGCGCGTGGACGCGCACTTCGGCTGGGCCAAGCAGCTGGCCGTGTACGACGTGCAGCCCGATGGCTACCGCTTCGTGCAGAACTTCGAGTTCGGCGAAGACCTGGCCGAAGACGGCGACGAGGACAAGCTGGCGCCCAAGCTGGGGGCAATAGCCGACTGCGCCATCGTCTACGTGGCGGCCATCGGCGGCTCGGCCGCGGCGCGCGTGGTGGCGGCCAAGGTCCACCCGGTCAAGGTCAACACGCCCGAGCCCATCCTCGACATCCTGGACAAGCTGCAGGCCGTGCTGAAGGGCACGCCGCCGCCCTGGCTGCGCAAGGCGCTGCTCAAGGGCCAGGAGCAGCGCTTCGACTTCGAGGACGAAGGAGCCCGGCCATGAGCGGCACGGTGAGCGAACCCGTGCTCGACGCACCGAGCGAAGAAGCCCTGCTGCGCGACCCCTTCGTGATCGAGCTGATCAAACAGCTGCGCGCGCAGGACACCCACGGCACCTGGGAGGGCAAAAGCGACGCCACGCTGCTGCAGCCCTACATCCTGACGGCCGAACAGCGGCGCGAGCTGCCCATGATGGGCGACCCCGACCCCGACACCCTGTGGCGCCTGGACCTGTTCCACAACGCCGTGGGTCTGGCCATCGAGCGCGCCACCGGCTGCATGGTGGCGCCGATGATGAAGATGAGCCACGAAGGCTTTGGCCGCTGCGTGCTGACCACCGGCCGGCTGATCGTCGTCAACCGCTACTTGCGCGACGTGCACCGCTTCGGCTTCCCCAGCCTGGCCAAGCTGGCCCAGGCCGGCAACAAGCTGGTGCAGGAGGGGGTCACGATGATCGAAACCTACCCTGACGTTGCGCGTTACGGCTGAGGCAAGACCATGAGCGACATCGACACCTTGAAGGCCGAAGTGCGCAAGCTCAACGCCAAGGCCACGCAGGCCAAGATGGACCTGCACGACTTGTCCGAAGAACTGCCCACCGATTGGCAGCGCATCCCCGCCGTGGCCCAGGCCGCGTACGAGGCCCATGCCGCCCTGATGGACGCGCGCAAGCGTCTGGCCGCCGCCCAACCCGCCTGACCGAAGAGGAGACCCCGCAATGTCCGACTTCAGCATCACCATGCCGTCCGGCGAAAGCTGGACCCCGCAGTTCGTGCAGTCCATCGACGAGATCAAGTGCATCGGCTGCGGCCGCTGCTTCCGCGTCTGCCCGCGCGGCGTGCTCGAACTCGTGGGCCTGGACGACGAAGGCCAGCGCGTCGGCCTGGACCCCGACGCCGACGACGACGAAGAGTACGAAAAGAAGGTCATGACCGTGGCGCACCCGCAGCTGTGCATAGGCTGCACCGCCTGCTCCAAGATCTGCCCCAAGAAGTGCCACACGCACGCCCCATCCCCCGCCTGACCATGCAAGCCGCCGCAGCGGGCCACGTGCCCATCCCCGCCCCGTTGCACCCGGCGCTGCAGGCGCAGGTGCTGCAGCGGCGCACGCTGCGCGACGACGAAGTCGCCGACGTGCGCGCGCTGCTGCTGGACCACGCCAACCCGGAAGCCGGCACGGCGCAGCAGCGGGCCTCTGTCGCCGAATGGGTGGCGCTGGCCTGCCTGGGTGACCAGCACCTGTGGCAGGACCTGGGCTTCGAATCGCGCGCCGAGTTGTCGGCGCTGATGGCGCACTGGTTTCCGGCACTGGTGGCGCGCAACCACGCCGACATGAAGTGGAAGAAATTCCTCTACAAGCAGCTGTGCGAGCGCGAACAGCTGTTCATCTGCAAGGCCCCCAGCTGCGCCGTCTGCAGCGACCGGCCGCTGTGCTTCGGGCCCGAGACCTGAGGGCGGGGAGGGCGGCAGAGGCAGGGCCGGCCGTGGCCCGTGGTTTGCATGTGGTTCGTTGTGTAGTGAAATACATTACCAGGGAATCGACATGCCCCACCCTTTTCGCACACTTGCGCCAACCCCAACACTGCGCTTGCAGGCGCACGCCATGAGGTGGCTGCAATCCCTGTGGCTGCTGGCGGTGCTCCTGCTGGCCGCACCCGCGCAGGCCGAGCGCATCACCGTGGCGGCGGCGGCCGATCTGAAGTTCGCGATGGACGAGATCGTCGTGGCATTCGAGAAGGCCAACCCCTCGGACCAGGTGGAAGTCGTCTACGGCTCGTCGGGCAAGTTCCACACGCAGGTCCGGCAGAACGCGCCCTATGACCTCTTCTTCTCGGCCGATATCGCCTTTCCGCGCGCACTGGCCAAGGCGGGCTTCGCTGCCTCGGAGGTGCGGCCCTTCGCTCTGGGCCGCATCGTGCTGTGGAGCGCCAGCCTGGACGCCACGCGCATGACGCTGGACAGCCTTGCCGACCCGAAGATCACGCGCATCGCCATCGCCAACCCCAAGCACGCGCCTTACGGCAAACGCGCCGAAGAGGCGCTGCGCGCGGCCGGCCTGTGGGAGAAGGTGGAACCCAAGCTGGTCTACGGCGAGAACATCGCCCACACGGCGCAGTTCGTGCAGACCGGCAACGCCCAGGCCGGCATCATCGCCCTGGCCCTGGCCGTCAACCCTGAACTGGCTCGCAAGGGGGGCTACTGGCTGATTCCGGACACGCTGCACCAGCCGCTGGAGCAGGGTTTCATCATCACCCGCAGGGCCGCGGGCAGTGCGCTGGCCAGGCGCTTTGCGGCGCACATGGACAGCCCGGCGGCGCGTGCCGTGATGACCCGCTACGGCTTCGTGCTGCCGGGCGAACGCGCCGCCAACTGAGGCCCCCGCCGCCATGCTCAGCGACGGCGATCTGCAGGCCCTCTGGCTCACGGTGCGCCTGGCCGGCGTCGTGACCCTGATTCTGCTCGTGCTGGGCACGCCCATCGCCTGGTGGCTGGCGCGCACGCGTTCGCGCTGGAAGGTGCCGATCGGCGCCGTGGTGGCCCTGCCCCTGGTGCTGCCGCCATCGGTGCTGGGCTTTTACCTGTTGCTGGCCATGGGGCCGCAAGGGCCGGTGGGGCAGCTGACGCAGGCGCTGGGGCTGGGGCCGCTGGCCTTCACCTTCTGGGGCCTGGTGGTGGCATCGGTGTTCTATTCGCTGCCCTTCATGGTGCAGCCGCTGCAGACGGCCTTCGAGGCCGTGGGCGAGCGCCCGCTGGAAGTGGCCGCCACGCTGCGCGCATCGCCGCTGGATGCCTTCTTCACGGTGGCCGTGCCGCTGGCCGCGCCGGGCTTCCTGACGGCGTCCATCCTGACCTTCGCGCACACCGTGGGCGAGTTCGGCGTCGTGCTGATGATCGGCGGCAACATCCCGGGTGTGACGCGCGTGGCCTCGGTGCAGATCTACGACCACGTCGAGGCGCTGGAGTACCTGCAGGCGCACCGCCTGTCCGCCGTGCTGCTGGTGTTCTCTTTCCTGGTGCTGCTGGCGCTGTACGCCTGGCGGCCACGGACGATGAGGGCCGGCTGAAGTGGCCGGCATCGAAGCCCGCTTCCGCGTCGACTGGCCGGGCTTCAGCCTGGGCGTGGACCTCACGCTGCCGGGCCAGGGCGTCACGGCGCTGTTCGGCCAATCGGGCTCGGGCAAGACCACGCTGCTGCGCTGCATCGCCGGGCTCGAACGCGCGCCGCAGGGGCGGCTGGTGGTGCAGGGCGAAGTCTGGCAGGACGCAGAGCATTGGTTGCCCACGCATCGCCGCCCCATCGGCTACGTGTTTCAAGAGGCCAGCCTGTTTGCGCACCTCACGGTATTGGGCAACCTGCGCTACGGCATGCGGCGCAGCGGCCACCAAAGGCAACTCGGCCTGGAGCAGGCCATCGACCTGCTGGGCATCGAACACCTGCTGCAGCGCAAGCCGGATCGCCTGTCCGGTGGCGAACGGCAGCGCGTGGGCATTGCGCGGGCGCTGGCGGTCGGCCCGCAGCTCTTGCTGATGGACGAGCCGCTGGCCGCGCTGGACCACAAGCGCAGGGCCGAGATCCTGCCCTACCTCGACCGCCTGCACGCCGAACTGGACATCCCGATCTTCTACGTCAGCCATGCCATCGACGAGGTGGCGCGCCTGGCCGACCACCTGGTGCTGATGGATGCCGGCCGGGTGCTGGCGCATGGCCCGCTGCCCGACATGCTGGCCCGGCTGGACCTGCCGCTGCCGCTGGGCGAGAACGCCGGCGTGGTGCTGCAAGGCGTGGTGGGTGAGCGCGACGAACCCTGGCAGCTGGCGCGGCTGGACGTGGACGGTGGCGGGGACAGGGGCGGCTTCGGCCTGTGGGCGCGCGACCACGGCCTGCCGCTGGGCCGGTCCGTGCGCCTGCGCGTGCTGGCGCGCGACGTCAGCGTGACGCGCGCGCCGCAGACCGGCACCAGCATCGGCAACCAGCTGCGCGCCACGGTCGAGGCCATCGCCGACGACGAGCACCCGGCCCTGGCCCTGGTGCGCGTGCGCGTGGGCCAGGCGCCCGGCACGCCGCTGGTGGCGCGCCTGACGCGGCGTTCGGCCCATGCGCTGGAACTGGCGCCCGGCATGGCCGTCTGGGCCCAGGTCAAGACCGTGGCCTTGATGGAGTAGGTGGAACTGGGCATGGCCGAAGGCTCGCTGCTCAGCGCCGAACTCAAGCTGGCCGGCCGGCTGGACGCGCGCTTCTTCGCGCTGCTGCAGGGCATTGCCGACACCGGCTCCATCAACAAGGCAGCGCGCGTGGCCGGCTACAGCTACAAGGGCGCCTGGCTGGTGCTGGAGTCGGCGTCCAACCTGGCCCAGGCACCCTTGCTGCTCAGCGCCACCGGCGGCGCGGGCGGCGGCGGCACGCAACTCACCGACGCGGCTCAGGCCCTGCTGCAGTGCTGGGGCCAGCTGCAGCGCGCCCATGACGACTTCCTGCGCGCGCAGGACCAATGGCTCATGCAACAGCCGGCACTGGCTGGCACCCTACGGAGAATGTCCATGAAATGCAGCGCCCGCAACCAGTTTGCCGGCACCGTCAGCGCCGTCGACATCGGCCCGGTCACGGCGCAGGCCACCGTCACCCTGCCCGGCGGCCAGGAGATCACCGCCACGCTCACCGCGGCCGCCGCGCAGCGCCTGAAGCTGGCCCCGGGCCAGGAGGCCATCGCGCTGGTCAAGGCCTCGGCCGTGGTGCTGGTGGCCGACTTTGCCGGCTGGCAGCTGTCGGCGCGCAACCAGTTTGCCGGCACCGTGTCGCGCATCGACAGGGGCGCCGTGTCCTCGCTGGTGGTGCTCACGCTGCCCGGCGGCGCGCTCATCACCGCCAGCGTCACCCACGACGCGGTCGCCGCGCTGGGCCTGGCGGTGGGCCAGGCTTCCACCGCCGTCTTCAAGGCCTATTCGGTGATGCTGGCGGTACGGGCCTGAATCGCCCGCCGCCGCCTATGCACCGACGGACATATCGCGCCGCGCCGCCTGAACGGGAACAATGGCTCGCACTGAACGAACCTTGGAGACGATTGCATGAAGCTGGGCAGGTGGTTGGGATCCTTGGCGCTGGGCGCCCTGATGTGGGCCGGCGCGGCGCAGGCGCAGGACAAGTTCATCGTGGTCGCGTCGACCACGTCCACCGAGCAGTCGGGCCTGTTCGGTCACCTGCTGCCCGTGTTCAAGCAGGCCACGGGCATAGACGTGCGCGTGGTCGCGCTGGGCACCGGCCAGGCGCTGGACACCGGGCGCCGCGGCGATGCCGACGTGGTGTTCGTGCACGACCCGGTGGCCGAGGAGAAGTTCGTGGCCGAAGGCTTCGGCCTGAAGCGCCTGCCCGTGATGTACAACGACTTCGTGGTCATCGGCCCCAAGGCCGACCCGGCGGGGGTGCGTGGCAAGGACGTGACTGCGGCGCTGGGCAAGATCGCCGCGGGCGGCGCGCCTTTCATCTCGCGCGGCGACAAGAGCGGCACGCACGCCGCCGAACTGCGCTACTGGAAGGCCGCCAGCGTCGACGTGGCCGCTGCCAAGCCGGCCGGCTACAAGGAGTGCGGCTGCGGCATGGGCCCGGCGCTGAACATGGCGTCATCGATGAACGCCTACGTGCTGGCCGACCGCGGCACCTGGCTCAACTTCAAGAACCGCGGCGAACTGGGGGTGCTGGTCGAAGGCGACAAGCGCCTGTACAACCAGTACGGGGTGATCGTCGTCAACCCGGCCAAGCATGCGCACGTCAAGAAGGACCTGGGCCAGACCTTCGCCGACTGGCTGGTCTCGGCCGCGGGCCAGAAGACCATCGCCGACTACAAGATCGGCGGTGAGCAGTTGTTCTTCCCCAACGCCGACCAATGATGGCGCGCGGGGCACCCTGCAGCTGACGCGCAAAGTGATTGAAGTGGAACGCCCGGAAGCCGCCTCACTCATCACGCCCAGCGTGACGCTGGTGGGCGAGCCGGCGCGCCGTTTGATCGAGCTGGCGCAACTCCGTGGTGTCGGCGTGGCCGAACTGCTGGAAGAGCTGGCCGCCATGGCGCTGTTCGATGCCGCCGCCAGCGGCTTTGGTGCCGCGCCGGCGCGCACCCGCGAGCGCCGGCCGCGTACGCCGTAGCGCTGCCGGCGGCAGCACTGCAGCGCACCGGGGCCGCCCGTGCTATGCCGCCACGGGCGAATAGCCGGCGCGCCGGATGGCGTCGCCGAGCTGGCGCGCGCTGGCCTTGCTGGGCTCGATCTCCACGGTGAAGGTGGCCAGGTCCACGCGCACCTGGGCCGAGCGGTCCACCGCCTTGAGTGCCTGCGTCACCACGCTGACGCAGCGCGAGCTGGTCATGTCGCTGACCACGAAGGCGATCACCTGCGTGCCCACGGCTTCACAGGCAGGGGGCGTCCATGGCCGTGTCTTCCCATTCCGAGAAGCCAGCTGCGCGTTCGTTCACCGGCGCTTGGGGCTGATCCGGGCCGGCGGCCGAAACCGGCTGCGGGGTACGCGCGTCGTGGGCGCCGGCTGGGGGCGCGTAGGGCCGTTGTTCGTTCTGCATGGGCGCAGTTTGCACAGGCTGCGGGCGCGCGCGCTGTTCGGTGCAGCACACAAGGGCCTCGCTCAGGCACTCATTCCAGGCCGGCCCGCCGCAGCCGTGCCCGCAGGCTGGCGATCTCTTCCAGCAGTTCCAGCGCCAGAGCCACCCCGGCGCTGCCCAGCGCAAGGTCGGCGTTCAGGCGCAGCGCCGCGCGCGTGGTGCGCAGCGCCGGCCCGGCAAAGGTCCATTGCTGCGGCGCCGCGCCCGTGGGTTGCAGCAGGCCTTCGTCGACCAGGCCCAGCACCTGGTCGGGGCTGGCGCCGGTGGCCCGGCACAGGCCCACCAGGCTGAAGACGATCTCTTCCTCGACCACCAGGGCCTCGGGCCGGCTGTTTTCGCTGGAGTCCATGCTCTTCATCCTTGCTGCGCCAGGCGCGGGTCGAAGTCGGGGAAGGCCAGGGCCAGCGCGGCATAGGCGGCCCGGGCGGCGTCGCTGTCCGGCTGCGGCAGCGTGATCGCCAGCACCGCGTACAGGTCGCCGGGCGGCCGGCCCGGCAGGCCGCGGCCCTTCAGGCGCAGCTTGCGGCCCTGCACCGAGCCGGCGGGGATGGCCAGCTCCACCTCGCCCGCCGGCGTGGGCGCGGCCACCTTGGCGCCCAGCGCCGCCTCCCAGGGCGACACCGGCAGGTCGAAGTAGACGTCGCGGCCATCGACGCGAAAACGCGGGTGCGGCCGCAGGTGGATCTCGAGGTACAGGTCGCCCGCGGGTTCGCCACCCTGGCCCGGCCCGCCCAGGCCGGTCAGGCGCAGGTGCTGGCCTTCGCGCAGGCCCGGCGGGATGTCGACCTCGAGCTGGCGCTCGTGGATGGACCCATGCCCCTGGGCGTCGATCACCGGCAGGCGCAGCGAGATCGTGCGCCGCGCGCCCTGGTAGCTGTCGGCCAGGTCGATGTCCACCCGGGCATGGTGGTCGCGGCCGGCGGCCGGGCGCTGGCCGCCGCGGCCGGCTGCCGCGCCGCGGCCCGCGCGGCCGAACAGCGATTCGAAGAAGGCGCTGAACTCGGCGTCGCTTCCCGGGGGCTGCTCGGCGCCGCCGCGGCCGCTGAACTCGAAGCCGCTGTTCCAGCCGGGTGGCGGCTCGAAGGCCTCGCCCGAGCGGTGGCGCCGGCCAATCTCGTCGTAGGCGGCGCGGCGCTCGGGGTCGATCAGCGCCTCGTGCGCCTCGGCCACCTGCTTGAAGCGCGCCTCGGCGTCGGGCTCCTTGCTGACGTCGGGGTGGAACTTGCGCGCCAGCTTGCGGTAGGCGCGCTTGATCTCGTCCTGCGGGGCCTCGGGTGCCACACCGAGCGTGGCGTAATAGTCCTTGAACTCCATGCGGGTCTCCGGGTTGGCTCCCCTACTTTGACCGCGGCCAGGCGCGCGCCACCAGCTTGCGCAGCTCGCCCGCCCACAGCACCAGGCTGGCCATGGCGATGCACAGCAGCCACTGGCCGGCGTCCAGCGGCACCGTGCCGAAGGCGCCGTTGAGGAAACCCAGGTGCACCACCGCCACCTGCAACGCCACCGACAGCGCGATGGCCGCCCACAGCCAGTGGTTGGCCCACAGTCCGTGCCAGGCGCTGGCGGTCTCGGAGCGGGCGTTCAGGCAGTTGAACAGCTGCGCCAGCACCAGCACTGTAAAGCCGGCGGTGCGCGCCGTGGCCAGGTCGTGGCTGCCGGGGATCAGGCCGCCGGGCAGGAACAGGTCCAGCGTCAGCAGCGTGGCGGCGGCCATCACCAGGCCGGTGGCCAGCACGCCGGTCCACATGGCGCGGTCGATGATGGGCTCTTTCACGCGCCGCGGCGGGCGCGCCATCAGGCCGTCCGAGGGCGGGTCCACGCCCATGGCCAGTGCCGGCCCGGCGTCGGTGATCAGGTTGATCCACAGGATCTGCGTGGCCAGCAGCGGCAGGGCCACCTTGCCGGCGCTGGCGGCCCCGTCCAGGCCGATCAAGCCGGCGCCCACCACGCCGCCGAAGACGGTGAGCACCTCGCCCAGGTTGGACGACAGCAGGTAGCGCAGGAACTTGCGGATGTTGTCCAGCACCGCCCGGCCTTCGCGCACCGCCTCGACGATGGTGGCGAAGTTGTCGTCGGCCAGGATCATGCGCGCCGCTTCCTTGCTGACCTCGGTGCCGGTGCGGCCCATGGCGATGCCGATGTCGGCGGCCTTCAGCGCCGGCGCGTCGTTGACGCCGTCGCCGGTCATGGCCACGACCGCGCCACCGGCCTGCAGCGCGCGCACGATGCGCAGCTTGTCGCGCGGCGCCACGCGCGCATACACCGCGGTGCTGCGCGCGGCGCTGGCCAGCGCCGCGTCGTCCAGCGCCTCGATCTCCAGCCCGGTCAGCGCCGTGGCGCCCTCGGCCACCAGGCCCAGGTCGGTGGCGATGCGCAGCGCCGTGCGCGGGTGGTCGCCGGTGATCATGACCACGCGCACGCCGGCCGCGTGCGCCAGGGCGATGGCCGCGGCGGCTTCGGCGCGCGGCGGGTCGAGGATGCCCACGGCGCCGCCGTAGACCAGGTCGTGCTCGAGCGCGGCGCCGGGCTGCCGCTCCTCGCCCGCGGCCAGCGGCCGCCAGGCCACGGCCAGCGTGCGCAGCGCGGCGTCGGCCAGGCCGTCCACCTCGTCCAGCAGGCGCTGGCGCAGGGCAGGGTCCAGCGCCTGCGTGGCCGTGCCCACGCGCGCCTGCGTGCAGCAGGCCAGCACCGCAGCCGGGGCGCCCTTGGTGTACAGGACGGTGGCCTCGGGCCGGGCCGGGTCGGCCTGCAGCGTGGACATCATCTTGCGTTCCGAGGTGAACGGGATCTCGCCACGCCGCAGCGTCTGCGCGGGCGGCGCGCCGCCCAGCTTGCGTTCGGCCACGAGAAGGGCCGCCTCGGTGGGGTCGCCCTGGATCTGCCAGATGCCGGGCGACGCCTCGTGCAGCTGCGCGTTGCCGGCCAGGCTGCCGCCGGCCAGCACCGCGGCCACTTCGTCGCGCAGCGGGCCCGCCGGCAAGGGCGCACCGCCTTGCAGCAGCTGCCCCGTGGGCACGTAGCCCACGCCGGTGACGTCCACCGCGCCCGAGGGGCAGAGCACGCGCACCACGCTCATCTCGGCGCGCGTGAGCGTGCCGGTCTTGTCGGTGGCGATGACCGATGCCGAGCCCAGGGTCTCCACCGACGCCAGCTGCTTGACGATGGCTTGGCGCCGCGCCATGCGCTGCACGCCCAGCGCCAGCACCACCGACAGGATGGCCGGCAGGCCCTCGGGCACCACCGCCACGGCCAGCGACACGCCCAGCAGCAGCACGTGCACCAGATCGGCCAGCGACTGCGGGCGCTGCGTCAGCAGCAGCGTGCCCACCACGCCCGCGGCGATGAGCACCGCGGCCAGCGCCAGCCCGCGGCCCAGCCGCGCCACCTCTTGCTGCAGCGGCGTGGGCTTGTCGGCGGTGGCGTCCAGCAGGGTGGCGATGGCACCCACTTCGGTGTGCATGCCGGTGGCCGTGACCAGCGCGCGGCCGCCGCCCTGCGCCACTGCGGTGCCCTTGAAGACCATGTTCAGGCGGTCGCCCAGGGCGGCCGGCGTGGCCAGCGTGGCCGGGTCCTTGACCACGGCCTGGCTCTCGCCGGTGAGCGGGGCTTCCAGCAGCCGCAGCGCCGCGGCCTGCAGCAGCCGGGCATCGGCGCCGACGGCATCGCCCTCGGCCAGCACCAGCACGTCGCCGCGCACCAGCTGGCTGGCGGGGATGGTCTGCACGCGGCCGTCGCGCAGCACGCTGGCGTTGGCCGCGGTCATGCGCGCCAGCGCGGCCACGGCGCTGGCCGCCTTGCTTTCCTGCAGCCAGCCGATCAGGGCGTTGAGCAGCACCACCACGGCGATGACCAGCGCATCCAGGGGCCAGCCCTGCCGCCCATCCGCCCACCAGGCCAGCAGCGCCACGACGGCGGCCACCAGCAGCAGGGCGACCAGGGGGTCCTTCAGCTGCGCCAGCGCGCGCCGCCAGGCCGGGCGCGGTGCCGTGGCGCGCAGTTCGTTGGGGCCGTCGCGCGCCAGACGGGCCGCGGCTTCGGCGCTGCCCAGGCCCCGCGCCGGGTCGGTGCCCAGTGTGGCGGCCAGGGCGGCGGCGTCGGTGAGGCTGGGGTCGGGGAGTGTGCCCGTCACGCCTGTGTCAGGGCTGGCGCGGCCCGTCCACGCTAGGGGAACGTGGAGGGGCCGCGTATCGAGCCTTCACAGCGGGTAAATCGGGTCGGGGCGGGGCGCAAGGGCGTTGCCTGGTGAGTGCGGCCGGCTGCAAGGTGTAGGGCCGATGGGCGAGAACGCATCTTGTGCGCGGTGCGGCAGGGTGTCTGTTCGATACCGAACGAAGCTTGCCGCGCCGTTCAGAAGCCCATTCGCAGGCTCAGGCGCAGCGCGCGCGGCTCGGCCGGGTGCACATGGCGGCCCTCGGCCGCGGGCAGCCCGGGGGGCTGCGATTCGTAGAAGTACTGGATGTCGTTGAGCTTGCGGTCCAGCAGGTTGAAGACATCCAGCGTCAGCTCGGCCTGCGCGCCCAGCTTGCGGCTGACGCGCAGGTTGGTGGTCAGCGACGACAGCGATCGCACGCTGTTGTCTTCGACCAGCGGGCCCGGGCCCAGGTAGCGCCACTGCAGGCTGGCCGACCAGGGGCCCCAGTCGCGCACGGTGGCGGCGAGAGAGGCCACGCGGTCTATCGAATTGGGAACGTGGTCGCCGTTGTCGAAGCGCGCGTGCGTCCAGGCCAGGTCCAGGTCGACCAGCAGCCAGGGCCGTGGCGTCCAGCGGTTGTTGAACTCCAGGCCGTGGCGGCGGCTGCCGCTGCTGGCCTCGGTGGCGCCGGCGTCGCCGATGAAGACCAGTTCGGAATCGAACTTCAGCGTCCACAGCGCCAGTGAGCTTTGCAGGCCCGGCACGGCCTCGGTGCGCAGCCCCAGCTCCATCCCGCGCGAAGCCACCAGCGGCGGCACCGTGTCCACGGCATTGCTCAGCGGGTCGGCGTTCTTCGGGTCGCGCGTGATGGTGGTGCCGCGCGCGTCGTTGCTGTGCAGGCCGCGGCCGGCGTTGAAGAAGAACTCGGTCTGCGCGAACGGGCCGGCCACCAACGTGAACTTGGGCGACAGCTGCGTGTCGCTGGCGCTGCCGCCATTCTCGGGGTGGCTCAGCGCCTGCACGCGGTTGCGCACATGGTCGGCACGCAGGCCCAGCACGCCGCGCAGCACGGGCGTGAACTGCAGCGCGGTCTGGCCGTAGAGACCTAGCATCGTCTCGCGCACCTCGTCTTCGCGCACGGTGTTGGTGACGCGCCGCGCGACCGCATCGAACAGGCCCACGTGGATGCGGTCGTGGCGCAGCTGCACGCCGGCCTCGCTGCGCGCGTCCAGGCCCGCCACGCTGTGGCTGTGGGTGCGGCTGGCGCTCAGGCCCGCGGCCGTGCGCTGGTCGCGCTGCTTGAACTGGTCGCCGTCGGCCGGGCGCTCCAGCGCGTAGGTGAAGTTGGAATTGAGGTCCAGCCGGTAGCGCTGCAGCCAGCCGGCCACGCGCGTGCGGCCGGTGTCGTCTTCGTCGTGCCATTCGGCCGCCAGGCTGGTGCGCCGGGTGTCGCCGCCGGCCGTGGGGTCCAGGCTGTCGAAGCGGCCGAAGGGCTGGCCCTGGTAGCTGCCGGCGTCGATCAGCGCCTGCGGGATCTGGTCGGTGCTGTCCCAGCGCGCGCTGTAGGCCAGCAGCCGGGCGCTCCAGCCGCGCGCGCTGCTGCCGCTGGCCAGGCTGAGCACGGCATTGTTGCGGCGCAGGCGCTCGGGCACGGTCCAGGGGCCGTCGTTGCGCATCAGCTCCAGCGCGCCCAGCAGCGTCAGATCGGGCGCGATCTCGGTGGAGGCGCCGGCGGCGGCACGTTGGTAGCCGTTGCCGCCCAGCGTGAGCGTGGCGAAGCCCTGGTCCAGCCGGCGCAGGTAGGCGATGTCGGCGGCACCGGCGCTGGCGAAGTCGCCGCTCTGGGCGAAGTAGGGGCCCTTGCGGTACTCGATGCGCTGCACCAGCTCGGGGAACAGGAAGTTCAGGTCGGTGTAGCCCTGGCCGTGCGCATGCGTGGGCATGTTCACCGGCACGCCGTCCACCGAGGTGGCGAAGTCGGTGCCGTGGTCCAGGTTGAAGCCGCGCAGGAAGTACTGGTTGGCCTTGCCGTCGCCGGCATGCTGCGTGACGATGAGGCCGGGCACGAACTCCAGCACCTCGCCCGGGCGCAGCGCCGGCCGGCTCTTGAGCAGTTCGCGGTTGATCGTGCCCTGCGAGGCGGCGTCTGAAGATCCGATGGCGTTGTCGTAGTGGCCGCGCACGGTCACCGTCTGTTCAACAGTGCCGGTCGGGGCGGTTTGCGCAGGGGGCGATGCGCAGTACAGGCAGGCGGCCGCGATGGCGGCCGCCGGGAATTTGCGGAGCATGTTCGATCCTTGAAGCAGGGCGCGCCACGCGCCGCTGTGGCGTGTGGCAAGGCATGGACTGGCGGATGGGGTCAGCCGCCCCGTGGGGGCTTCAGGATCGGGCGGGTCGGGGCCGTCAGCGGCGGCCAGGCGGCGGCGGCGCGCCACACGCGCCCGGCCTGGCCGCGCCAGCGCAGCGCCCCCGTGCCCAGCAGCAGCGCGAACGCCGCCGCCAGCGCCGATGCGGCGGCGTCCAGCGCATCCTGCAGCGCCTGTTGTTCAGCGTCGGCCACCACGCTGTCGTCACTGGCGGCGTGGACGTGCTGCTGCGCATCGTCGTGGTGATGCTGATGCTGGAACAGCGACGCGTGCGCGGGCGCGCTGTGCGTGTGGCGCGGCCCGCCCACCAGCGCAGCGCCGGCCGCCAGCCCCTGCAGCAGCAGCACCAGCGCAACCCAGCCGGCGGCTAGCCGCAGCAACTGGAACAGCAGGGAAGAGGAATGGGGCGCGAGCAGCATGGGCAGGAGTGCCCGATGCTACGCGGCGCTCCTGTCGGGGATGCGCGGCCGGAGCGCCGCGCTCGGGAACTACGGAACGCCGACCACGAAGGGCACGTCGAAGCTGCTCTGGCGCGTGTTCACCTGCACCCGGCCCAGCAGGGTGTAGCCCGGGCGAAAGGCACCCGGCGCCGCCGCGCGCACCGTCCAGCGCAGGCGGTAGGTGGGCAGGCTCAGGCTGTGCAGCCGGCCCACGCTGCCGTACAGCGGCAGCAACTGCTCCACGGTGTCGGCATAGAGCATGGCGCCGCCGGTCTGGTTGGCCAGTTCGCCCAAGGCCAGCAGGTCCACGCTGCTGCCAAGGGCGATGGTGAACAGGCGCACGCCGTCGGCCTGCGCGCCGGCGATGGACTGCTCGCGCCGTGCGCGGCAGTCCGCCGGGCTGACGCAATTGGTGTCGGCGCCGTCGGTGAACACCACCACGGCGCGCGCCATGTCGGTCGGCAACGTGGGATCGGCGACGATCTGGCGGCGCACGCTGTCCAGCGAGTCGTACAACGGCGTGGCGCCGCCCAGTTGCTGCGCCAGCCCGTCCAGCGTGCTGAAGTAGCCCGGTGCGGCGGCGCGATCGCGGAACGCCCCATAGACCGTGAGCGGCGCGCTGGTGATCAGCGCCGCCGGCCCGCTGGCAAAGGCGGCCAGCAGGGCGCGGTCATCGCTGCCCAGCGCGCTGAGGAAGGCCTTGGTCGAGTACAGCCGCGCGCCGGTGGCGTCGGACGCCAGGATGCTGCCGCTCTGGTCCAGCAGCAGCGCCGTCGCGTAGGGCCGCGCCGGCAGGCCGGGGATCTGCGCCATGGCCTCGGGTGTCGCGCTCGCGGGCTGGTAGCCGACGTCGGCAGCGGCCCCGCGCACGCAGTGGGTGCGGGTGTCGGTCGGATCGGGCACGCAGACACGCAGCGCGAAGTCGGCCGCGCCCAGCGTCTGGATGGGCTGGGCGTCGCCGTCGACCACCACCAGCTCGACCTCGAAGCTCAGGCTCTGGCCGTCGGCGCTGATCTGCGGCAGGCTGCCGCTGCGCGAGGCGATGGAGCCGCCGGCCGCCGAGCTGACGCGCTCGAGCGTCAGCGCCACCACGTTGACGCGGTCGCTGGCGCCGGTGGCGACCACCGATTGCCCGACGAAGCTGGCGTTGGAAACGGTCACCGCGGCCGAGGCCTCGGGCGTGGCCAGGATCACCAGCGCCTCGCCCTTGGCGTCCGAGCTGGCGCTGCCCATCGGCCCCTGCACGGTGGCGCCGGCCACCGCGCTGCCAAAGCTGTCGGTGACCTGCACCTTGACCACGCCCAGCGGGGGCGTACTGGCGCTGGCGCTGCTGGCGCTGGTGTCACCCCCGCCACCACCGCCGCCGCAGGCCGCCAGGCCCAGGCAGGCGGCCATCAACCAGGCCGCGGCGGCGCGAGGCCGGCTCGGGGAAGTGCCTTGCAACGTCCGATCCATCGCTATCCCCTTGGGCCCTTGGCGGGCCGGTTCTGGCCGCCTCGACGCCCAGGGCCCGGCCAGCCTGCTCACACGGTTGCTGTGGCGGGGTTGGTGGGTTCAGGGATCTCGGGGCAGCGCATGTGCAAAGTGCCGAGTGCAGTCTGTGCGGCGCGGCCGGGCCCGTCTGTGCGGCACAAAACAGAGCAGCGGCGCGGCTGCGCGCCTTGCGGGGCTGCGTCGAAGACGCGACAAAGGCGACACGGCGCCCGCCACACGGCCCTGGCGCGGCCTGGGGCAGCTCGAACAAGCCCCTGATTCCAGGGCACTTTTCGGCCGCGGGCGGTGCTGGCACGGTCCGTGCGATCAACCGGGGCAACAAGCTCCCGGACGCCGCCGATGGACCAGCCCCCCTTCAAGCCGATCTACCTGGACTACGCCGCCACCACCCCGGTGGACCCGCGCGTGGTGCAGCAGATGCTGCCTTTCCTGTGCGAGCACTTCGGCAACCCGGCCTCGCGCAGCCACGCCTACGGCTGGACCGCCGAAGAGGCGGTGGAAACGGCACGCGGCCACGTGGCCGCGCTGATCGGCGCCGACCCGCGCGAGATCGCCTGGACCAGCGGCGCCACCGAGAGCAACAACCTGGCGATCAAGGGCGCGGCGCAGTTCCACCGCGCGCGCGGCAAGCACCTGATCACGCTCAAGACCGAGCACAAGGCGGTGCTGGACACGATGCGCGAACTCGAGCGCATAGGCTTCGAAGTGAGCGTGCTGGACGTGCAGGCCGACGGCCTGCTGGACATCGAGGTGCTGCGCGCCGCGTTGCGCCCGGACACCACACTGGTGTCGGTGATGGCCGTCAACAACGAGATCGGCGTGGTGCAGGATCTGGCCGCCATCGGTGCGCTGTGCCGCAGCCGCGGCGTGCTGTTCCATGTGGACGCCGCCCAGGCCACCGGCAAGATCGCCATCGACCTGGCCACGCTGCCGGTGGACCTGATGAGCCTGTCGGCGCACAAGAGCTACGGCCCCAAGGGCATCGGCGCGCTGTATGTGCGGCGCAAGCCGCGCGTGCGCATCGAGGCGCAGATGCACGGCGGCGGGCACGAGCGCGGCCTGCGCAGCGGTACCCTGCCCACGCACCAGATCGTCGGCATGGGCGAGGCCTGCCGCCTGGCGCGCGAAAGCATGGGCGTCGAGAACGAGCGCATCCGCATGCTGCGCGACCGCCTGCTGGCCGGGCTGCAAGGCATCCCCGAGATCCGCGTCAACGGCAGCCTGGAACAACGCGTGCCGCACAACCTGAACGTCAGCTTCCAGTACGTCGAGGGCGAGTCGCTGCTGATGGGCATGAAGGGCATCGCCGTGTCGTCGGGCTCGGCTTGCACCAGCGCGAGCCTGGAGCCCAGCTACGTGCTGCGCGCCCTGGGCCTTTCGGACGAAGTGGCGCACAGCTCCATCCGCTTTTCCATCGGCCGCTTCACCACGGCCGAAGAGATTGACGCCGCGCTGCAGCAGGTGCACGGCACGGTGCAGCGCCTGCGCGAACTGAGCCCCTTGTGGGACATGCACCAGGCGGGGATAGACCTCGCCTCCATCCAGTGGTCGGCACATTGATTTTCAGGAGCACCCCATGGCCTACAGCGAGAAAGTCATCGATCACTACGAGAACCCGCGCAACGTGGGCGGTTTCGACACGGGTGATGGCAGCGTCGGCACCGGCATGGTGGGCGCGCCCGCCTGCGGCGACGTGATGAAGCTGCAGATCCGCGTGAACCCGGCCACCGGGCTGATCGAGGACGCCAAGTTCAAAACCTACGGCTGCGGCTCGGCCATCGCGTCCAGCTCGCTGGTGACCGAATGGGTCAAGGGCAAGTCGCTGGACCAGGCGCTGGCCATCAAGAACACGGCCATCGCCGAAGAGCTGGCGCTGCCGCCGGTGAAGATCCACTGCTCCATCCTGGCCGAAGACGCGATCAAGGCCGCGGTGAGCGACTACCGCGCACGCCAGAGCGCGTTGCAGTGCGGGCCCGCCATCGAATACCCCGCCTGCGCCAGTTCCAGCTGATCCCCCGCCTTCAAGGAGAACCCCATGTCTTCATGCCAATCGCAAGCCGCCGCCACCGCCTGCACGCCGCTGCCCGCGGGCAGCATCCCCATGCCCACGCTGGCCGAAGGCGGCGCAGCGCTGAACATCAGCGACGCCGTGGTGGCCAAGGTGGCCGAGATGCTGGCCGAGGAGGGTGACCCCTCGCTGCTGCTGCGCATCTTTGTCACCGGTGGTGGCTGCGCCGGCTTCCAGTACGGCTTCGCCTTCGACGACCAGGCCAAGGAAGACGACGTGCGCGTCGAGCGCGGCCCCATGGCCGTGGTGGTGGACGCGATGAGCCTGCAGTACCTGATGGGCGCCGAGATCGACTACGAAGACAAGCTGGACGGCGCGCGCTTCGTCATCCGCAACCCCAACGCCACGGCCACCTGCGGCTGCGGCAGTTCGTTCAAGGTCTGAAAGGGGAACGCCATGACCATCAGCGTCACCCCCAAGGCGGCCAAGCAGATCCAGAAGGCCATGGCCCAGCGTGGCGGCGGCGTAGGCCTGCGCCTGGCCGTCAAGACCAGCGGCTGCTCGGGCTATGCCTACGCGCTGGAATTCGCCGACGTGGCCGTGGCCGACGACCTGCGCTTCGAGAGCGAGGGCGTGCAACTGTTGGTGGCCGCGCAAAGCCTGCCCATGATCGACGGCACCCAACTCGACTGGGTGCGCGAAGGCCTTAACGAGGGCTTCAAGTTCAACAACCCCAACGCCAGCGCGACCTGCGGGTGTGGGGAATCCTTCAAGGTCTGACAGGACAAGAGCCATGGCTCTGCTGCAGATCGCCGAACCCGGCCGCGCCGCGGCGCCGCACCAGCACCGGCTGGCGGTGGGTATCGACCTGGGCACCACCAATTCGCTGGTGGCCACGGTGCGCAGCGGCTTGCCCACGGTACTGGTGGACGAAGCCGGCCGCGCGCTGCTGCCTTCGGTGGTGCACTACGGTGACGATGGCGTGGTGCGCGTGGGCGACGCTGCCCGCGCCATGGCCGCGGCTGATCCGCAGAACACCGTGGCCTCGGCCAAGCGGCTGATCGGGCGATCGCTGGCCGATGTTTCGGCCACGCCGCTGCCGTATGCGCTGGAAGCCCTGTCCGACGGCGCCGTGGGCGTGCGCACGTGCCAGGGCACGCGCAGCCCCGTGCAGGTGGGTGCCGAGGTGCTGCGCGCTTTGCGCCTGCGCGCCGAAGCGGCCTTGGGCGGCCCGCTGGTGGGCGCGGTGATCACCGTGCCGGCTTACTTTGACGACGCGCAACGCCAGGCCACCAAGGACGCCGCGGCCCAGGCCGGCCTGAGCGTGCTGCGCCTGCTGAACGAACCCACCGCTGCGGCCGTGGCCTATGGGCTGGACCAGGGCGACGAAGGCACCTTCGTGGTGTACGACCTGGGCGGCGGCACCTTCGATGTATCCGTGCTGCGCCTGGCGCGCGGCGTGTTCGAGGTCATCGCCACCAGCGGCGACGCCATGCTGGGCGGCGACGACTTCGACCACCGCCTGGCCGACTGGTTTGCCAACGCCAGCGGTGGCGGCTGGCGCGCACACGACATCGGCCCGCTGCACGCCGCCGCGCGCGCCGCCAAGGAAGCGCTGACCGACGACGACCACGTGACCATGCAATGCCTTCGCAGCGACGGCGGTTCGGCCGCGGTGCGGCTGACGCGTGCCAACTTCGACGAGATCACTGCCGACCTGATCCAGCGCACGCTGGGCCCGGTGAAGCGCGCGCTGCGCGACGCCCAGCTCAAGCCTGAGCAGGTGGACGGCGTGGTGCTGGTGGGCGGCAGCACGCGCATGCCGGCGGTGCGCACGGCCGTGGCCACCTTGTTCGGCCGCACACCCTACACCGCCATAGACCCCGACCAGGCCGTGGCGCTGGGCGCCGCCATCCAGGCCGACCAACTGGCCGGCAACCGCGCCGGCGACGACGCGCTGCTGCTGCTGGACGTGAGCCCGCTGTCGCTGGGCCTGGAGACCATGGGCGGCCTGGTCGAGAAGATCATCCCGCGCAACAGCACCATCCCTTGCGCCCGCGCGCAGGAGTTCACCACCTTCAAGGATGGCCAGACGGCGATGGCGCTGCACGTGGTGCAGGGCGAGCGCGAGCTGGTCAGCGAATGCCGCAGCCTGGCGCGCTTCACGCTGCGCGGCATTCCGCCCATGGTGGCCGGCGCCGCGCGCATCCGCGTGACCTTCCAGATCGACGCCGATGGCCTGCTGTCGGTCAGCGCGGTGGAGCAGGGCAGTGGCGTGCACGCACAGGTGGAGGTCAAGCCCAGCTACGGCCTGCCGCCCGAGGACGTGGCGCGCATGCTGACCGACGCCATCGGCTGCGCCGAAGCCGACGCGGCCGCGCGCATGCTGCGCGAGGCCGAGGTCGACGCCCGCCGCCTGCTCGACGCCACCCATGCCGCGCTGCTGCAGGACGGCCCGGCACTGCTGCAGCCGCGCGAACAATTCCTGATCCTGGCCGCGCTGCAGACGGTGTCTGACCTGCTGGAGCAATGCGCCGAAGGCGAGGGCGTCACGCAGCAGGATCAGCAGACGCTGTGCGACGATCTGCGCAATGCCACCGAGGCGCTGAACGTCGCCACCACACCCTTTGCCGCCCAGCGGATGAACGCGCGCGTGCAGCAGGCGTTGTCGGGCCAAAGGATCGATCAAATCGCCGCCTGAATGACAGCCACCACGCGCATCACGGTGCTGCCGCACCCCGACCTGTGCCCGCAGGGGTTGAGCTTCGACGCCCGCGCCGGCCGCAAGCTGGTGGACGAACTGCTGGCACAGGGCATCGCCATCGAACACGCCTGCGAGAAGGTCTGCGCCTGCTCCACCTGCCACGTGCATTTGCGCCAGGGCGGGGCTTCTGTTGCGCCGGCTGATGACGACGAGGAAGACGAGTTGGGTTCAGCCTGGGGGCTGGACCCACAGTCACGGCTGGCTTGTTGCGTGAAGGTGGCTGGTTCCGAACTGGTGGTTGAATTGCCGCGGCATACGCGGAATCACGCGCGGGAAGGCTAGGGTTCGGCGGGTTCCGCCTTGGCGTGCCTGCAGCGGCGCGGCAAAGGCGGGCCCGGGCGGGCCGCGGCGCTTCGGCAAGGCGGTCGGCCCCTGGGGGGCCGACTACCCTTGCGGTGCTCGGGCCCGTG
>LNFM01002222.1_pt1 | contig 41115 bp, 28 predicted proteins | sample 596031 | NCBI WGS metagenome assembly LNFM01 (sample SAMN04254537, study PRJNA301005) | activated carbon metagenome | isolation source: dual media filters at the Ann Arbor, Michigan drinking water treatment plant | place: USA: Ann Arbor
TCAAGGGCCAGATCGATGCACGTCTCGCCGAGTTTCACTCGCTGTTCGTGAGCGAGCGCGATGTCGCACATGACACGATCGATGCGATGGATTTTGCACCTGGCGGGCTGTCGCCAGCATGCCAGGATGAGCAACGTCAGCTGGTCGGTGCAAATAGGTAACCCGCTGGGTCGGACTCCCCTTCCAGGCGGTGGATGTTTCTTGGGCGCTCGCAAAGCAGCCGCTAAACGCTCGTATCAGCCCCCGCGTTCTGACCCGTAGTAGTGGTAGAATCGGCCAATTCTAACGGGTTCGTTCTGAGCGTCTCGGATACTCAGTACACTTCTTCCTTTTGGTACTGAGTTGCCCTACCGGCGCTCAAACAGCTGAGCAGGCTCAATTTTCAGAACGCGGCATAGGCGCTCGATCATCTCAATGGTGGGCGAATGCTGTAGGCGCTCGATCATCCCCGGATAGTTCCGGTTGATCCCAGCCCTCAGCGCAAGCTCCTCCTGGCTCAGTCCCCGCTCTTTCCGGACCCGCCTCAGGTTGCTCGCCACGGTTTTCCCAAGGCTTTGCCTCATGACGGCAAAGCAGCCGTCGTTGAGGTATCTTGATCTACCCAGTATACTAGGTTTTTAGGGGTGGTTCGTGGAGGCGGCCGATGGGCCTCAGGTTTGCGCTCGGCGCGGTAAACGCCTTGCTACGATTGACTACTATCCTTGGGCTGATCTGCTGCGCTTTCTCGGTGATGGCCCAGAGTCAACGTCAGCTCGATCTAAGTGGGTTTCCCACCGGCATCAATGGCGATGAGCTCATGGCAAGAATCGCGAGTTACCGAGCAGGACTGCCGGCTAACGCGAAAAGCAGCATTGAGATTCCTTGGGCGATCAATGACCAGCTTGGGACCGTCTCCCTTATCAAGCTGGGCGTCGGCTATGGGGCAACAGAGGAGATTTTCACCTTCACTCTTGATCGCCCCGCCACCAAAAGCACTCTTGGCGCTGCAAAGATCACGAGCGTAACGCGCGTAATGCGACTGGGTGCGAACGATCTCAGCCAGCGTGAGTTCGTTTCCCAAATTGAGGCAAAGTTCGGCAGGGATATCGAACGATACGGGAATCGCTACTGGAGTGCTTTCTATCTCCTAGTCGATCAGAATGGTAAACGACGACCGGTAGGCACCAACCGAGATAAGAGCGGTCCAGGCGAGCGCGTTTGCAAGTTCCAAGCGCCGAATCTTAACTGGGGGTGGGCCTCCGCCGTTGACTGGAGCCTTGAACCTATCGGCGACTGCGGTATCTCCATCAACTGCGAGGCCGGACATCGTGAACCACTAAGCGCCGCGGAGGCGCAACGAGCGGACGCCAACGGCTTTGTTTCGAACTATCGATGCGTGATCGTTAATGAGCTTCTGATCCGAGATGGCTTGGTGCAGTTGTTCCGTCCATCGAGTTCGCGACCTGGGAAGCTATAGGCGGCGACGTTGAGTAGGTTCAAGTGCGATCAAGATGCAGCTAGTGTCGCGATTATCTTGACTGAGTGCAGAATGAACCAAGTCTACTGAGTCGGACCTCATGTCCGTTGAAGCAAATCCATACCGAGGCCTCACTGGAGACGCTAGACGAGCCTGGCAACCAGGAGCACCGCTTCCTCCTCTTCAACCGTGCCAATTCGAGATGCAACAAGCGGTCTCCAGTATCTATAGTTCGCTAGTTGGTTCACCCGAACGTCCCAACTCTTAAACTAAGAAGCCGCCTTTCCAGTCCTATGAGTCAGTAGGCGATGCATCCACAGAGGCGGCGCATTTGACGTTAGAGGCCTTGATGTAAGCGACGAAATGGTCCAAATCGTAAGCGAATCCCGGCACAAAGTCGTCTCCCAAGGCCAGAGTCTTGCTGAAGAAGTTGTCAATTTCCCACGTTGGAATTGGCTCTGCCGACCTACCGCGTAAACGAAACTCGGCAGAGATTTCACCAAGTTCCCTATACCGTGTGAAATCGCCGCCTGCGCACTCCCGGAAAATGGTCCGGTTCGACCAGTTAAGGAAGTGATCTTCGCACTTCCGCAGACGTCGCCCCTTCATCACGTATTCAGTCATTTGCTCCAAGACAAGATTGTGCCCGGAGGCCAACACATGCGCCTTCACGTAGTTGTTCTGAGCAACCTCATCCATCGGTTTTTCAAGCAGCACTGCTGCCAAGGTAGGGAGCGAGTCTCTCCAGCTCCTAGTCTGCAGCGTCACTTCTTTCTTCGCCGCCTTTTTGTTCGGCATATTCATCTCCTAAGATTGGGCGCCCAGAGACGCGAAGTCCTTGCGCCGAAAGCTTCCCGAAGGACTCGCAGTCAGACGTTTACCGTTCGAACTGCGGCGCTAGCAGATGCCGTGCGCATGACAACAATCGTCCATTTATCCAATAATTTCAATATATTACGGCGTTCGCCAATGTTCGCGAGCGTCCGAATTGAGCCTATGGCTGTTCAGAACATGGTCCGAACTGAGCTTCGACAACGTGGGAATGCGCATACGCGTCGGTATCGCCCTGCTGTTCCGTTTGGCAACGTCAACCTCTCCGCCTCGCACGGGAACCGACGGAGGCAATAGTCGATCGTTAAACTCACACGTGCTCCAAATGCCCCAACGCAGGATTACAAACCGGTGAGGACTCTCGTTGTAGGGCGAGATACACAGAGCTACAGCACAGCTCTATCGCCTTAAAGTGCGCTTAGCATAGTTGATCGTATCTAGTCGCGCGCGAAGCGCTTCTTGTAGGGATTGACTGGCCCTATGGGCCGACGAACCGGACGCTCTCGCTGCGAGCTGCGAACGATTTTCGCTAGTTCCTTACGTATTGCGTCGGCAGGCCTCACAGGTTGGGGCGTTGGCAACGCGCCGAGCATCTTCCTCACTGTCCTGTGCTGCTGCTCAACATCCGTTTGCACCTTATCGAAGCGACGTTTGAGCTCAGTCCATGCGTCTAGGAAGTCGCTTAATAGTTCCGTAGCTGGCTCACGCCGAATCTTCTTCAAGCGCGCGCGCTGATCAACTTCCTGCTTACCCCATTGAGATGGCGCAACTGGTTCCGGTGAAATGGTCGAACCACTTCGCTCCCGGGCCGCTTTCGCATTCCGCACAAATTCCGTGCAGTGGGCCTTTGTCCGCGCGGCGATCTCAGCCAGCGCTTCTTGTGCAATCCACGCGAGATCACGTGTCGATAGCGAGGGCTTCTCATTGCTCATTCGAATCACCGGATAGGTTCGATGATCACGATCCTACGCTAGCAGTTTGCTGGCACAATCTTCCAAATGTCGACGGTAACGAACGACCTGCAAAGTCAAGCCAAGCTGGTGTATGGCTATTGATTGGAGCTCCATGAGAGTTCACGAGAAGGCTTCAAGAATGGCTAAGCCAAGAACTAAGTGCAGAACACACCAAATGCACTCAGTTCGACGGACCCTCCTCTCGGACAGATTGTACTCGTTGCGAACTACCACTTTGCTAACAGGTACGACGACTGGAGATGAATGGCTGATTCCTCATCAGTTCGAGAGTGCGCGACCGGTTAGTCGAGCCGCTGCAGGAGCGCTCGGAGGTTCATTTCCAGACGAGCAATCATCGATGCCGCTTCCATCGAGAAGGCATTCGCCAAACTTGCCGCGGTGCTACTTACGTCAACCGGTCGACTTGGCCTGCTCCCGGTTTGTGTGAATGGCCCGTCGGTCTCAGTCAGGATGCGGTCTATCGGCAATCTGGCAACTACGGGGAAGGCTCGCTCGCTCGATAACATGGCTGCGTTCACAGAGAAGTAGCAGCCGAGATCGACTGCGCGCTTTGCCTCTGCAGATGTGCCGGTGAACCAATGCAATACGACGCGGCCACGCGTCGGCGGCATGTGCTTCTCGATCATGTCGAGAACTGTCTTGACGGTACGGACACTGTGCACAGTTAGAATCTTATTGTGAGCAGCGGCAGATGCAACGAGAACTCGCTCAAAGATCTCCTTTTGTTTGTCCAGCGACTTGTAGAAGCGAGGCCCTGCATCAAGGCCCACTTCACCAACATATCGAGTGCGAGGGAGGAGCTCTTCCCACAGAACAAGTTCTGCAGCGCGATCCGATACGAGCTGCGGATGGAGGCCGAGCGCGGCTCGCACATGACGGGTACTTGCGGTCATGTCGTAATTGCGCGGCCAGGCTTTTGGAGTGGTAGTTACGGCGAGAGTGAAAACACCCGCGCGCTCGCACTCGTCAATGAGCGCGGCATGGTCAGGGTACAGGTCCAGATGGCAATGAAAATCGACGAGCTTCAAGCGGCTACTCACCAATCAGGACGGCGCCGTTCTAACGCCTGAGAGCAGGCGCCCAACCTCTTCGAGACCTCGGCGATACACACTCGCCAAGTCGTCGATTCGCGTTGGATCATCGGACAGCGAACCCGGTTTGTGAATAAGGATCCTTGCGAGGCCGGGCTGAGCCGCCAAGCGGTCGATGGCGACCTGGAATGACCGTACCTGTTGGCCTTCGGCCGCCGTGGTATCGAGCACGGCCGCCCGTAGATCGGGGAGGCCATATTTCGTGGAGTCCATTTCCCGCAATGATGCGCGGCGGATCAAACAAGGTAGGCAGTAACCGCAATGGCCTTGCGGCTTCTTCTGCCAGCGCGCCTTCGAGGGCGAGGAGCAAGACAGAGATGAGGGCACGAGTTCTCTGAGCAACGCTGGGTTGGCGCATCCGTCAACCATTTCGCCTTTGGTCTTGTTCCAGTACGGGTTTGTGAGCTGTCCTGGCACCCCGAGGATCTGCAGCAGCTCGTTCCAGCGAGCCAGGTAGAACGGATGGGTCGTTCTCGTACTGAGCGCACCGAGACGGAGAGGGTCTAGGGGTACATTCAAAGCGATCAAGCCGTTCTCGGGGACGTTCAGCTCGAACGCCTTCCCGAATCCTGTTCCCGCGGCCACGCCCAGGGAGAAGAACAGAAATGATCGTCCGCGCGTGGAGTCGTCTGAGCCGACGTTCTTCACGAGGCCGCTTTGAAAACTCATCCAGACCCGGAAACGCTCGAAGGGAATGCTCTTGAAGGTGTCCTTCAGGGCGCGAAAGCATTCTTCCTGGGCCTTGCTCACCAAGCCTTCGCCGGCATGGCTCACCAAGAGAGGTACGCTTCCGCGCGATAGAGCGTCGATGGCGCCGATGAGGCTATCTAGACCTCCGGAGAAGAGGTTGATAGCGGTGAAGGGGGCCGCGATGAGCCGCGGATCAGGCGTTGGCGCAAGTTTGGAGTAGCTGGTCGGGCGGTTGCGGAAGCCGACGCTCCAGCGATCGCCAGTAAGGAAGTTCAGCGTCCGCATCAGTACGCGCGACGCGTTACTCCAAAGGGTCGGGTCGCTCACCGGGACGACGAGGCGAATCTCGCGGGTCCAGGCATCTTGCGATTCAGTGTCGCGCGAAATGCGCGTATCGGCGGCGTGCACATGCGCTGCCACGATCAGCATATCAATGCCGATCTCGCTGGGAGTATGGTTGAATCGCTTAAGGTCGTGGATGGCGTGGCCGATCCCATGGTCCAATTCACTCCCCGCGAGGAGTTCCAATCTTGTTACGACCTCATCCGGCGCGTTAGGAACCAGCGTCTTATCGGTTGAGCCGAATCGGCCGATTAGCAGATGCCGCCTCATTCGTCCGCCTCCGCCTCACCCATGACCCGGAGCATGTCGAACGATGACTGATAAACCTCCGTCACGAACCCGGCGACCCGATCAGGTGTCAGTGTTTGAATGTTGATGTTGGCTCGGCTGAGAGCGTCGCTAACACCTCGCCGGATGAAATCGCGGAGTTGATCTTGGGCGCGCTGGGCCGCCTTCGGATCGGACGGAAGGGAGATGATCTTGTTACCGACATCGTTGCAGATACGCGCCTCTATCGTGTGAGTGGCGTAGAGCTCAAACACCGTCTGCATTTGATCGGGTGTTAGGCCATCGAGGTTGGCGATACCCGCCTCGGCCAGGTCGGCAATCGTTTCGATGAACGCGCCACGCGCGATACCTTCATCGACGGATCCACCTTCCGGACACACTACATCGGCGAGCCCGGTAAAAACGTCCTCGATCGGACGGCCAGCAAGAGCCGGAAGGTTGAGTGCCTGTAAGGCTTGATCAGCGCCGTTTCTTGCAACGTCAGCGAGGAATTGGACGAGCCCGGCCGCCGTGCGCCGCGATGCGCCCATTCGACGAGTGGCTTGTGCGCTCCCACCGGCTGCTTTGGATACATAGTGGGCGACACCCCGCCCCAGGCTGCGGCGGTCACTTCCTCCTGACGCCGAATAGCGCGAGAGATTGCTCCTCGACGACGTGAATCGTCCGACGGTACCTGCGACTGGCGCCGCGGTTCTCGCTGGCGGAGCCATCGGTGCGGTGCCGGCAGCACCGTCCTCGGGCGGCTGCGTGGCGCCGTCCCCTCCGGCCGGACCAAGGCTGCCTCCGTCGGCTTGGCTGCTGTTGTCATCGACCCACGTCGGCACAAGCGCCGAGCCAGCCCGCGCTCCCCCGTAAGAGCCGGAGGTTCCCATCTATCGACCTCCTCTGCGCATGCGGAGCGTGCCCGTAGCGGTCGTCTTCAGTGTCGCGGACCTACATGTGGTCCAGTCACCGAGCAGCTTGTCGAAGCGATCGGAGGATTCGCGTTCCTTTATCACGCCCTCCCAACCTGTTGCCGGCCAAGGGCCGCACTGGTCCGCCGGCAGTCCTTCAAGGAAATCCAGCAGATTGGCTTGTAGGCTCGGGTGGGCACGGACCAAGACTGCGATGCCATCGACACCAGCGGGGGTGGTGCTGAATTCATCGCCGCCCATGACTCGTCCGCGAATTTCCTCAAACACCTGAGCGGCCTCCGCTGGCGTGAGCTGCTTTAGCTGTCCATCGAGTGCTTGCACCGCGAGTTTGGGACCGAGCAACGACTCGGCGACCGCGGCCAAGCGACCGAGAACTGACGCCGGGCCGAAATAGTCCTTTCTGTCCTTCGTAACGAAAAGATATGGCCGAAGGTCCACGCCGGTGAGAGCCGGCGCGAGCCGAGCCCAATTGCGGATAGAGTCAGACGCCTTCCACTCGGCCAGTATCGGGCTCTCCTCCCCTCCCTCGTGGGTGGCATTCGCTTTACGGTCCGTGCTGACGATCCGTGGGCCCCCGCGGCGGGGTTTCGATGCAGGCTCCTCGTCATTCGCGACCGCCTCGAGTCCTGCCAGCTCTTCGCATCGTCCTTCTTGATGCCGTGCGGCGGCGCTCGCCATTTGGTCGAAGAGCCGCGAGAGGAACCGTTCCGCGAGCATGAGTTTCGCGAGGACCGGGCGTTTGACTTCTGAGCCGAACCCGCGCGCGATGGCGGTTTGGTGGCGCAAGAGGAGAGAATTGAGGAAGCGTTTGATCTGTCGCGGATTACCCTGGGTGCCATGGGCGAGGAGCGGCCCGATCTGATCGCTCAGGGCCAATGCCTCCTGCACCTCGGCGGTCAGGCTACCGAGGGCGGATCGAACAGTCGGCGCATCTAGGCCGGCGGATTTCCAGGGCCTCTTCAACGCTTCGCGTGCTGACTTGATCAGCTTGTCATACCCCGGATCATCTTCCTTCAGCACCGCGCCGACTAACAACAGGGTCACGTAGATCCTCGTCTCGGCCTCGCCGAGCGCGGGAATCCGGAAAGGCACCTGGATCAATTTCTCGAGATAGTTCCGGGCATAGTCTCTTGGTCCGGTCGTTTCTGGCAGTTCGGGAAAGTGCTTTCGGACGGCATACCCGATCATGGCCTCGTCCGCGGCGACGACGAATGCGGTGCGGCTGGTAAACACGAACAGACGAATCGCTTCCAACGTCTCGATCGCGGTGTCGGGAAGGCACCGGTCGAGATCATCGATCAGCACTACCAACTGTTCTATCCCGGCCTTGGCGAGCAAATTGTCGAATGCCTTGCGGAATTCCTCGATCTCCTTCGGCATGTTCTTCGACGCCACCGGCTTGAGGAGGCCCTGCGCGCCTTCGATTACGGCATCGACGTTCGCCTTCGTCGCCAGCTTTCCGGGGTCGGAGACAATGTTTCTGAACGAGTCGACAACAGCACCGATTTGGTCCGGCGTCGGGATGCCGGCAAATGCCGTGAAGGCCAGGCCGCCGGCACGCCGGGCGACCTTCAAGAGGTCGATGCGCTTGAGGATGTCTGTGACGGCGTCACCGGCCTTGGTCAGCAGCGACCGCCGGGCGATCAGCGCCGTGACGATTCCCTCGATGAGAGCGATTTTGGCGTCTTCGAACCCTTGAAAACGCCAGCCATTGAACTTGATGCAGAGAACCGCCTCATTGCCGGAGAGGTTGGCCTCGATCATCTCGAGGACGCTCGATTTGCCAGCGCCCCAATCGCCGTGGACGCCGATCGTGACCGGTCTTTCCGGCTTCTCGCGTAACAGGTCGGCGATCGTTTTCGCGATCGCCTCATTGTTGAGCAGGTCTACTTTGGTTTCGTTGTCCGCGAGGATCACGCTGGCTCCATCATCTGAGCCAACCTAAGCCCGATTGACTTTGGGATCAAATAGGATAAAGTAGGACCTATTATTCTTCCTCAAAGGGGTCGTTATGCCTCTACAGAATGCCGCGCCCGTGCAGACAGCCGCTGTCCCGCACCTGCATATCGCGGCAGAGACATGCCCGATCTGCGACCAGGAAATCCCCTCCGACCGTCGGGACGAGGTGAACGGCCGGCTCCTGGCGCGTGAAACCGCTCGCTCGGCAGAGGTCACGAAGCGGCTTCATGATCAGTTCGAGCGTGACAAGACGGAGATGCTGGAGCGCGAACGCGTGCAAGCCGCGACGCAATTGTCAGTTGCCCGTTTAGAAGAACGTCAAGCCGCTGATGCGGCCGCCCAGCTTCGAATCTCGGCGGCCGATGCGTCGAGACTGGCGGTTCAGGGCCGGCTCGATCAAGCGCTCGATCGGGTACGCGCCGTGGAGAACGACGCCGAGGCTCACAAGGTCGCGTTGGAGACGGAACTGGCGACGACCCGGCAGCAGCATGCCCAAGCGATGGAGCAGCTCGCGGCCGACGCTGCGGCCAACGAAGCCGCCATCCGTACCAGCGTGAAGCAAGAGGCCGACGCAACCGTGGCTGAACGGCTTGCCGAAGCGCAGCACGCCCGACAGGAGGCCGAGGCCTCGCTTCTGGCACGCATTGAGCGTTCCGAGGAGTCGAAGCTTGCCGCAGAGGAGATCGGCCGAACGCTCCAGGCGCAATTGGATCAAGTGCGCGCGGACGGTACTGCCGCCATCGAGAAGATGACGAATGACTTCGCGGCCGCCGAGCAGCGCATCCGCGCCGAGGCCGCTACTGCGGCCGAAGCAGCGCTCTCTGAGAAGATCACGAGTGCGGAACAGGCGAAGGCGGATACCGACGCCAAGCTTGCCGCTGCAGAACAGGCATTGCTTGCCGAGCGACAGCAAGCCGACGCCACACTGGCGTCTCGGCTGCAGGAGCAGCGGGAAGCGTTGGAACTAGCGACCACCGCTGCTGTCAACGCGGAGAAGGCCAACGCGTTTGAAGAAAAGACGAAACTTCTCACCAAGGTTGAAGAGCTGCAGCGGGCGATCGAGAAGAAAAATGCGGAGGACCTGGGTGAAGGCGCCGAAGTCGATCTGTTCGAGGCACTAAAATCTGAGTTTGGCAGCGACAAGATCGAGCGTATTCCCAAGGGGCAGCCCGGCGCGGACATTCGCCACACCGTTATTCACAATGGACGCGAGTGCGGGACGATCCTCTATGATTCCAAGAATCATGGAGCCTGGCGTAACGACTTCGTCACCAAGCTCGCGGCCGACAAGCTCGCCGACAAGGCTGATCACGCCATCCTCTCGACGCGGAAGTTTCCTGCCGGAACCCGCCACCTGCATCAGCAAGACGGCGTAATCATCGCTAATCCGGCGCGCGTGGTCGCTCTGGTACAGATAATCCGCGATCACGTCGTCCAAACGAACGCGCTGCGGCTGAGCGCCGAAGCACGGACGCAAAAGACCGCGGCGCTCTATGATTTTGTAACTTCGGCGCGCTGCACCCAGTTGTTCGAGAAGATCGACGAACAGATGGAGAGCCTTCTCGATCTGCAGGTGAAGGAGAAGAAAGCTCACGACGCGAACTGGAAGCGGCAGGGCGAGTTGATCCGCACTGCGCAGAAGGTGCGTGCGGATATTAGCAACGAAATCGATATAATTATCGGCACGGCCGGCGCCGAAGAGGTTGAGCAGTGAGCGTAGTTCCGGGGAAACGCGACGTCGCAGATGTCATCAGCCTGCAAGAGCGTCGGTTGGACCGTACGGTCCTACGCACTTATAGAACGAAAGCAGACATCGACGACGTTTTGCCAAACAATAAGCAGCCGCGGATGGGGCCAAAAGTGGATGAGGAGCTACAGCGACAAATTGAAGCTAACGGCGGCCTATTTGAGCCGTTGCTTGTCGAGCCTCATCCAGACTTTCCCGGCAAGTTCCGCGTGATTGATGGCGATCGCCGTCTCACAAACTCCCGCGTGTTAGTGGAACAGGGCAAAGACGATTATCGCCATGTGCCGATTGAAGTAACAGATCGCACGCTTAGCGAAGACGAACGACTACGGGTTTGGATTTACATCCACCGTCAGCGCAAGGAATGGGATGCTCGAGAAAAGGAAATGGTTGCCTATCGGCTGGTCGACCTTGTCGGGAGGGCGAGCGCGGCGAACATCTTGGGCATCACCGTCCGAGAACTCGACAAACTCGTCGATATCTTTGAGCTATCGGAGAAATTCACCAGCCTGCGTGATCCGAGCGCGGCCATTACCTGGGCTCGAGAGCTGATGGGGGTAAGCAAGAAGCTTCTCACCCCGTCTGTGACAGAGGCAGTGGTCAAGAAGGTTAATCAGAAGCGAATTTCCAATTCAAAGGACCTTCGAAAGCTACGTATGATTCTCGCGGATCCAGTCGCCCATGCCCACTTCCTGACCAACGAGGGCGATCTCGATTCTGCGATGTTGCGCGTTGCCGGCACGGAGAAGAAGCCGGCAGTCGGCCTCACAGGTGACCTCGACGCGGCGATCGAGGCAATGCAATCGGTATCGTGGCTCACGCTGCAACAACACAAGGGCGACCCGCAACTTCTCAAGAAGATCGAAGATGCAGAGGGCCTCCTTCGATCTCTGCGAAAAGCCCTATCATAGTGTTGCGTACGCTCGTACGACCCGCATCAACGAATGCAACGAATCGACGGCCAGATCCATCTAAGTGCGTCCGACCTCGTCGGCCATTTGAGCTGCCGTTATAAAACGAACCTCGATCTCGACGTTGCGCATGGGCGCATAGAGAAGCCGATCGTCTGGGACCCGCTTCTGGAGGTGCTGGTCGAGCGCGGCCAGCAGCATGAGGCTGCCTATGTGGCTTACCTCAGGGCCAACGGTCATCAGGTCGCGGTGATTGAAGGAGCGGCGGTTGACGTGGTTTCCGTCGATCAGACCCTGGCTGCCATGCGGGCTGGCGCATCGATCATCGTTCAAGGGGCCCTTCGCCAAGGTAATTGGAACGGACGCGTGGATGTCCTCCGCCGCGTCGAACACCCGAGCGCCCTTGGAGCGTGGTCCTACGAGGTTCTCGACACCAAGCTTGCCTTGGAAACCAAAGGCAGCACTGTCCTGCAGCTGTGCCTCTACTCCGCACTTTTGGAAGTGGCGCAAGGTTGGCAGCCCGAATACGCCTATGTGGTGACACCAGAATCGGAAGAGCCGGAGAGGTATCGGATTGCTGACTACGCGGCCTACTATCGCCACGTCCGCCGCAATCTAGAGGGGGCCGTGTCGGCTGGCGCGACGGGCGCTCTTTATCCCGATCCCAACCCGCATTGCGACATCTGCCGTTGGCGGCAACATTGCGACAGCAAGAGGCGGACGGATGACCACTTGTCGCTCGTCGCGGGAATCTCGAAAGCGCAGATCGGCGAACTCGCAAAGCAAAGCATCGTCACGGCCGCTGCCCTCGCCTTGATGCCGATCCCGCTCGCATGGAAACCGGAGCGCGGCGCATCCGAATCGTTCGAGAAGGTGCGTGAGCAGGCGCGGCTGCAAGTTGAGACCCGGCGTGTGGGTCGCATCCTTCATGAGGTTCTGCCCATCACACCGGGACTTGGCCTTTGCAGATTGCCGGAGCCCTCACCCGGAGACGTGTTCCTCGACTTTGAAGGCGATCCCTTCATCGGCGAGGGTGGGCTTGAGTATCTGTTTGGCTACGCAACGGGAGTTGACGGAGGGGAAAGTTATACGGCCGACTGGGCATTGACCCGGCCCGACGAGAAGGCGGCCTTCGAGCGCTTCATCGATGTCGTGCTCGAACGGCGGCGTCAGTATCCCGGCATGCACATCTACCATTTCGCGCCCTATGAGCCGGCTGCGCTAAAGCGCTTGATGGGCCGGTACGCGACACGTGAGGATGAGCTTGACCAGCTGCTCCGTGCCGAACTGTTCGTGGATCTCTACGCTGTCACACGCCAGGCGGTGCGCGTCGGCGTCGAGAGCTACTCAATCAAGAAGCTTGAGCCACTTGTGGGTTTCACGCGCTCACTACCGCTCGACCAGGCGGGGACCGCGCTCGCCAAGGTGCAGGCATGCCTTGAGTTGGGAGACTTGGACGGGCTCTCCGACGCCGATAGGGCAGCCGTTCAGGGCTACAATCGCGACGACTGCCTTGCCGCCGCGAAGCTTCGCCGTTGGCTTGAAGCCGTGCGTCTGACTGCGATCAATGCCGGTGCTGCTATTGCACGGCCAGTCCCGAAGCTTGGAGAGGCGAGCGAAGCAATCTCCACGTGGCAGCAACGCGTTGAGGCGCTCATCCCGCGCCTGACGGCGGACGTTCCAGTCGATCCCGCTGAACGCGCTGCTGCACAGCAGGCGCGCTGGATCCTCGCCTATCTGCTCGACTGGCACCGCCGCGAAGAAAAGAGCGTCTGGTGGGAGCACTTCCGGCTGCGGGACCTGTCCGATGCCGAGCTGCTCGATGAACGAGCAGCCATCGCAGGGATGAAGTTTGTGGGTAACGCCGGCGGCACTGCCAGGGCGCCGATCCATCGATATCGGTTTCCTCCGCAGGATACGGACTTGCGCGGCGAGGAAGAGCTCCGTAGTGCGGGCGGCAACAAGTTCGGTGAGGTTGTCTCCGTCGATCCGGTCGCCCGGACCATCGACATCAAGAAGCGACAGGACACCGCGTCATTCCACGCGAGCGCTGTGTATGCCCACAAGATGATTGGCGGTGCGGTCTTTGGCGAAGCCCGAATGCGTCTCGGGGAGTACGTAGCCGCGAATGGAATCGAAGGAGCGGGGCAATTTCAGGCAGCACGTGACCTGTTGCTTCGTTTGCCGCCGCGCGTCGGGATCGCCGCTTTGAGACGACAGGGTGAGACAACTGTCACATCGGCGGAGAGACTCGCGCCACTCAGCCAGGGCGTTCTCCCGGTTCAAGGTCCGCCAGGTGCGGGCAAAACCTTCACCGGCGCCCGCATGGTTCTCGCGCTCGTCGCGGCAGGGATGAAGGTCGGCGTGACGGCCAACAGCCACAAGGTGATCCGTAATCTACTCGACGAAGTTCGCCGCGCGGCGGCCGAGGCTGGCCGGCCTGTCCGCTGCCTTCAGAAACCCAGCGCCAAAGAGCCGAATGTCCCTGGCCTCGATTTCGCGATGACCAACAAGGAGTTTCTGGACAGCTTACGCTCGGCATACCAGGTCGGTGGTGCAACGGGCTTCTTTTGGTCGCTGCCTGAGGCAACAGGCTCTGTCGACGTGCTCTTTATCGACGAAGCCGCGCAGATGTCGCTGGCGAATGTGCTGGCCGTCTCGCAAGCTGCGCGCAGCATTGTTCTCCTCGGCGACCCGCGCCAACTGGAACAACCCATCCAGGGCACCCATCCCGACGGTACGGCCGTATCCGCCCTCGATCACATCCTTGGAGAACACGCGACCATACCGGAGGATCGAGGGCTTTTCCTGGAGGAGACCTGGCGCCTTCATCCTGAGATTTGCGCCTTCACCTCCGAGTTGTTTTATGACGGCCGTCTTCGTTCACGACCAAGCCTTGAACGCCAAGCCATTCGATCGGCCTCCGGAATCTCAGGCACCGGGCTGCGCTACGTGCCTGTGGATCATCAAGGCAATCAGAGCAGCTCGCCCGAAGAAGCGGCCGCGGTGAGGCAGCTTGTCGATGCGATCCTTGCCGGCAACACGACGTGGATCGATCGGGAAGGCGTCGAAAAGCCCCTTGGACTCAGTGATGTGCTGATCATCGCGCCGTACAACGCGCAAGTTTACGAGCTTCAGCAGCGAATCCCCTCTGGGCGCATCGGGACTGTCGACAAGTTTCAGGGCCAGGAAGCGCCAATCGTCATTTATTCGATGACCACTTCCAGCCACGCCGATGCGCCGCGCGGCATGGAGTTCCTTTACAGCGCGAATCGCCTCAACGTCGCAACATCTCGTGCACGGTGTCTCTGTATTCTCGTTGGCGCTCGCTCGGTCTTCGAAGCTGAGACGCGCACGCCCCGCCAGATGCTCCTCGCAAATGGCTTCTGCCGTTATCTGGAGCTGGCTTCGGAGATCGAGGTCCCAGGGGCTGCTCCAGTCGCGGCACCACAGCACGGTACGCAACCGCAGTTGCCGGACTGGTGAGAATAATTACGGTTCCTAACCAGTAAGCCTCCCGAGGCAAACTGAAAGCACCTTACTACTTTGGAACTCAATAGCCTGGCGAGGCACCTGAGCATACGTCCTCTCATTCGTCTGTCGCAAAGCTACGCAGTTTGAGTCGGCACCCACTTCAAGCGTCTTTTCAGCCCGTTTAAATGGGTCCACGGCAGGTGTTTGCCATGTTGAAGCATGCCCACAACAATACCAGGCGCGATACCTTGCTCGTCTGCAAACCGTCGAACTGAAGCTTCACTCCGAACCTGAGTACCGATGAACTTTCTCCAGTGCGCATTTGGGACAAGCATGTTTGCCGCCCATTCGTTTGCTTCGGTCTCGACTGAAGCACTATCTCCTGAAAGCTCATCGACGAAAACCTGCTTCTTGCTATGCAGCAGCAAATGAGCGGCTTCATGGAACATGCTGAACCATAGGTGATCGTCCGTCTTGTGGCGCGCGCTCAGCTCAATCACGGCGTGACTAGTTGTTCGCCACCAAGCAGCACCACTCACGGCCGTCTTCGGAAGCGGTTTGACGAGAGCCAGCGCTACCCCCGCTGCATTGCAGAGTTCCTGCGCTTTGGGCAACGCCTCCTCGATCGGAGCACGTGTGAGCGTGCGGATCTCCGTTAGCGCCTGCTTGAAGCGCGATGCGCTGTACCCTGCACAAGGTTGCTTCTCGGCGCTCTGCTCTCCGAGCCTGAGCCAAGCTGCCAGTGCCGTCTCGACGCTGCCGAACTTAGACGAGCGCCGATATGCTACTCGTACGCCGCTATACTTTTGCTGCCAGGCCTCAACAGATCCCACTTGGAAGAACGCAAGGAACTTAGCCAGTGCATCGGCTTCGGAGTCCGGCTTGAGAACTGCGCCGATCTCTACCAACTCGCGCACAGGCAAACTTCGAATCCAGTTGGCGTACTTGCTGGCGCTCGCTTCCTCTTGGGCGCGCGCCTTGTGCAGCTGAAACGCGCTCTCAACACCAAGCCAAATGCTGGCATCGACACCAAGCACCTTCTCGAACTGCAGCGCGGTCTCAGGCTCGATTGGTGCCTTACCTGCAATGATTTCACTAACAAGCTTGGCCGAACGGCCACACCGCCGCGCAAACTCCGCGTGCGAGAGGCCATTGACCTCTAGCCGCTCCTGAAGGACCCAGCCTGGGGGAACAGCATAGTCTGGCTGATACTGATTTGCAGGAAGCGCCATGGGTCATCTCCGTCAATGGTAGTCAATCACATCGACGATTGTGATTGCCGTAATCTGGGTCGTGTCGATTCCACCATCCGGCTTCCTCGGTACCGGATCGTGGTTCGGTTCGAAGATCAGCCGATGCGGATGCACCAGATCGACGGCGTACTGCCCGGCGCGCTGGCCCTGCAATTCATGCCTGCGTTCAGGTGGTGTGATGGGCACACTCTCCAAATGTGGGGCCGCCGCCAGAACACTCATGCGAATCATGATCACCTTTGCCATGCGCGCACCGTAAGCGCGCTGTAGCTCCTTCTGAGAGTTGAAGACTTTCTCGAGCTTGCGGGTGTGGAATGCGATCTGCACCAGCGTCTCTTTTTGTTACGCCTTACGTAATGACTTACACGCTTAGTTCAAGAGGCGCCACCACTAAATCACTTTCGGCGGATTAGCCTTAATCTATTGATATATTTTAGGTATTCGGCAGATCGTACTCAATCCTGCCGGCGCGACTCATCCCGGTAAGAGAGTACGGGCGGCCCATCCAAACCGAGAAAGAACGCCCCTCCGGAGCTCCAAAGGACGTACCTAACTTCTGGCGGGGTTGCCGCAGATGACGCAGGATGGCTCCGAGGCGCACTGGAACACTATCGCGGAGACCGCGAACGCTCAGCACGCTTCGTCCGTTCTGCGACGAGTGGCCAGTTTTGTCCGCTGAACAAGCTCGTCCCGCTCGTTGGAGAATTCACAGTTCCTAACCAGTGGGTCTACCGAAGCGAAATGAGTACACTTTGCCTCTTCTGTACTGAGTTTGCTTTCTCGAGCATGAGCCGACCACAGTCTGTGTATCACGGGCTGCAGTTTTCAGCCCGTTCTCGGCTGAAGATTGGCTGGCAAAGCCCGCATCGGGGAGAGCGCAGAAAGAAGGCGGTCGTTGCTGGGCCAGTTGTGGTTCGCTACTGGCGACGCGCCGGAGCTGTCCAATCGATTGATCAATCCCGAGGATGAGGCTCGCCGCCGCCGCTTACAGTTTCGCACCCGCCACCACAGCTTCGCACAGTGATGCACATGGGCTGCCTCGCAGCACTGGCGTGTCGACCAGTCAGCGCCTGAGAGGGTTCAGTATGCTCCGGCCCAGCCATCGCGCCGCGTGTCGGACGCGGCCATCCTGAGGCCGTTGTCGAGCACCCGTATCGCCTGCACCGCGCAGGGTCCCTCGAGGTGACCCACCGGCTTGACGGCGTGGCCGAGCCTGGCCAGCTCGGCCAGCACGGGTTCGCCGATGTCGCGCTCGATCGTGAGGGAGCCATCGCCCTCATGGGGCCAGTTTGCGCCCTGGCCCGGCTGGCTGGAGGTCCACCGCGGCAATTCGAGCGCCGTTTGCGGATCACAGCCGAGGTCGATCATCGCCGTCAGGACCTGGGTGTTGACCTGGACCTGGTTATCGGCGCCGGGGGTACCGAGCAGCGCCCATAGCTTGCCGTCGCGGAAAACCATCGGCGCATTCATCGTGTGTCGCACCCGCTTTCCGGGCTGGAGGCGGTTCGGGTGCATCTCGTCCAGATGCCAGTAGGCCATGCGGTTGTTCATCAGCACGCCGGTGTCGCCCGCGGTCACACCGGAGCCGAATGCACTGTTGATGCTCTGAATGCCTGATACGGCGTTGCCGCTGCGGTCCACGACGCAGAAATAGGTGGTGTTGCCCTCGGCCATTTCGGCGACCTGCAAGGGGATGTCCGCCGCGCGATCAAGGCGGATGGTGGCCGCATGCTCCGCAGTCCTCTCCGCCGACAGGATCGTGCCGATGTCGACATCGAAGAAGGCCGGATCGGCGCCGTATCGTTCGCGGTCGAGAAACGCGCGCTTCTTGGCCTCGACCAGGACATGAATACGCTGTGCCGTGGACATCGACGCGATGTTGAAATGGGTCGCGATCCGCAGCATTTCCAGCATCACGAATCCCGTGGAATTCAGCGGTGTCTGCCAAACCTCGTAGCCGCGATAGGGAACGGAGATGGGCTCCTGCACCTCGGCACGGCACGCCGCCAGATCGTCTTCGTCGATCAACGAGCCAACTTCGCGCAGCCCTCGGGCAAGCCGGCGCGCCAGCGTGCCGCGGTAGAATCCCTCTGGCCCATCGCTGGCGATCGCCCGCAAGGTTTCGGCGAGGGCCGGCTGGCGGATGATCTCGCCGATCGCGGGCGTCCGCCCGCCGGACAGAAACGCTGCTGCGCTGCGTGCGTCGGCGGCAAGAAGGCGCTCCATCTCCTCCGCGAAGTTGCGATAGGTGTGGGTGACACCGAAGCCCTCCTCGGCGCGAGCGGCTGCCGGTTCGACCAGATGCGCCCACTTCATGCTGCCATGGGCCGCGTGCATCGCGCCAAGTCCCGCAACCGCGCCGGGCACGGACGCGCTTCGTGGACCGCGTACGTCCATGCCGGCGGCGAAGGCGGCGGGCGTGGCACTGCGTGGCGCGGCGCCGGTGCCATTGTAGACGGCGCGGACACCGCCGTCGGCGATGAAGACGTGGTAGAAGGCGTCACCGCCGAGGCCGGACATCGATGGCTCCACCACCGACAGCGTCATCGCTATGGCAACGGCCGCATCGATGTCGTTGCCGCCCGCCCGCAGGACGTCCAGCCCAGCCTGGGTGGCCATGGGGTGATTGGCGCCCACGGCGCCGTGCATTCCCATGATGAGAGGACGGTGACTGCGGGGTGATAGATACATAGAGCTTCTTCCTGCGAGAGATTGTCGACATCATCCGACGTCCCCCCGTCGCCCGCTATCCTGTTGTCAGCCGCTCGCCCGAACGCTGGATCGCGGACTCGGCATGGCACTCGCCGACGTGTCGTTCTCGACATTCAGGCCGATTACCGGCGTGCGATGCCAGCCCTCATCGTGCTTGTAGTACCGTCGACAACGTCCAGGACGATCATTGCCAAGGATGGGGTTTCCGACACGCGCGATCGGCATTACGCCGCCCGCAGGCGTCGGGGCGAATAGCTCGTCGGCTTCTTCGAGTTCAACGAGCTTGATGGCAAGCGACAGCGACCTGGATCTCGACTGAGTGCTTTTCGTCCCTTTGACACTGAGTTGGTCGGATCCCTCTTCCGTAGCGAAGCAGGTTGTTGCTGAGCTTAACCGCGAGTCTCAGTAGCTACACGGGCGGCTCTCGCAGTTGTTCGGCACTGCCACCCGCATCCATTGATCGCCCACGTCGAATGCACCGCGATCTCAGCTGGCCAAGTAGGAACGAACCGCCCTCGACACTCCCAATTCTTGTGAGCCGAAATCCCTCTCCACTGATACAGTACAGACATTTTATAGGTAATTTTATGCACTTTGCGCTTGACCAGCCTTGCGCCCGCCCTTAGGATATCCTGGGCAGATTCTGCTCAAAAGGAGGTGAAATGGCAGGGAAACAGGCTGGAATCTTGCTGAATCGGCATATTGAGCTGGCGTTGCGGCGGACCGCCCGGAGCCGCCACGCAGATCGGAACCGGGCGATGGTGCTGCTCTCGGCCAAGGCGGGGCTACGAGCTTGTGAGATTGCCCGGCTGACCTGGCCGATGATCCTGGACCCAGCGGGACGGCTCTCCGATCACATCACGCTAGAGGACCGGGCTGCCAAGAAAGGCTCCGGACGGGTGATCCCAATCGGTCCCGAGCTCATGCGTGTTCTGAACAGACTCAAGAGGCGGGCAGAAGGCCCGTTCGTGATCATCTCTGAACGCGGCGACAGCATGCGCGCCTCGAGCGTGGTGAACTGGTTCCGCGCCGTCTACAGCGATATCGGCCTGAGCGGGTGCTCCTCGCATTCCGGCCGGCGAACCTTCATCACGCGGGCCGCTCGTCTGGTGCACAAGGTCGGCGGCAGCATCCGGGACGTCCAGCAGCTGGCCGGGCATTCCTCCCTCACCCACACCCAGCGCTACATCGAGGGCTCAACCTCCGCGAAACGCCGCCTCGTGGCGATGCTCTGATCTGATCTTCGAGACGGGCAATTACCGTCTCGCGCGTGCTCGCCGGCTGTCCGGGCACTGCACAGACTGACTGACGGCCACCCAAGACTCATAGGACATTAATCATGCGACGCCCTCAGCGGGCGCCTCGCGTTGTCACGTGCTGCGTGGCCGGCGAGGTTTGCCCATCCATGGCCCAGAACCGGCGCCGGCTGGCGCTGGCTGGCCACGTCATCGACGATGTCATGGCCGAGTACGGCGCGGATGTTCCGGATGCCCTCGTCTTCCCCGGCGGCATGTTCCGGCTGAGTGCACCGTTCGCTCATCTCTCCGAACCCCGCCGCCTGGAGCTATTGGGCGCGCAGGCATTCATCATCGGCCTGGTCGCGAAGCTACGTGCCTGTGGCCGCCGCACCCCTCTGGTTGTCCTTGGCATCAATGCCAGCCTGCCAGCGCACCAGGCATGTCTCGCGGTCTCCAAGGCCGGCATCGAGGGTATCGCCGTGAAGCACTTCTTCCGCGCCGGTGATCGCGACTGGCTGCGTTACCCCGTCACCGATGCGGTGGACTTCCGCACGATGTCGCGCTTCGTACGGTTGGCGAACGGCAGCGTTGCCAGCCTGAGCGATTGCTACGACTTGTTTGGACTTCGTGAGGACCCCGATCATCCAGGTATCCGCATGCGTGCCATTCGGCGGATCCACGATCGAGGGCGGATCGTGGAGGAGCAGGACTGGGGCTTCAGCGCGCTCCGCGCGAGGATCGCCAGGGAATGGTGGGAGACGCGCGCCAGAGCGTCCCCGGACGTCGCGATCGCCGTCATCCACGGTTTCACCATGCCTGGCCGCGAAGGCTACTGGCAACGCCACGGCATCGCAGCGGCGTCGGCGTTCCTCCGCGGTGGCTTGGCGGTCGGCGCGTCTCACTTCGCAGAGGGCCTGCCGTCCTACAACGCGCCCCTCGCCGCTCGTGGTGTGCCGCCGGAGGAGCTGACCGCTGGACTTCACCGGCGAGCCCATCACCTGCGGCCCAAAACCGTCCGTGAGGTGCTGATTGGCGGCAAATCCGTAGCCGTCTTGCGTCTCTTCATCGGAAATCGTCCCCGCACGCGACGTCACACCCGTGCTGGGGCATCGGCATAAGCCTGCCCCTTGCTGATTAGGCGGACCGGGCCTTCGCCCCGGCCGCGCCCATTGCCGTCTCAACTCGCCACACAAGCACCCGTCGCCAACGGAACGGGGGAGGAGAAGTCATGTCCAAAGCCACTTCCCGCACCGACGCCGATCCAGCCGCCGTGGCGACCCGTGTTCGCCTCTTGAACGATCAGCTGCGCCGCGCCTTCAGCGGGGGCCGCGTGGTCATCACGTCAGGTGTGGCAGCGCTTCCTGCAGCGGTTCAGCGCGAGGTGTTCGCCGCCATCCGCACGTTCGATGCCTTCTCCGAGGACAACGATCCCTGGAACGAGCACGACATGGCCGGGGTCACGGTCTGCAACCAACGCTTCTTCTGGAAGATCGACTACTACGATCACTCGTTGATGCACGGGTCGGAGGACCCGGCGGACCCTGCGGTCACAACCAGGGTACTCACGATCATGCTAGTCGAAGAGTACTAGGACGTGGATCGGTCGCACCTCATTGATTTCCTCTGCCAGCGTCCAAGGATATTAGGTTGGCCCACCAATGCACCGCCAGCGCCCACCGTCCAGAAGTCCTTCCCGCTGCTCACCGGGCAGATTGTCGACATAGCCGTCTGGGACAGCCAGAACTACTGGATGGTTCAAGTTCTTCCGGCCTGTGCGATTGATGCTGAGGTTGAGCGCGCCGTGTTCGAATGCCTTGCCTTCAAAAGCGCGTTCGAAGCAGAACTAGGGCCACCTCCGGGCCGATTCCTGGTCCTTCCAGTGTTGTTTATTGCCCGCAGTATTCAGCGTGCGCTTCTTGACTGGGGTTTCCAGCTCGGTGTTTACGTCCGAAGCATCGATCTGGACGCCGGTCTATATGCATAGGTCAAATGCGTCGATTTCCGCCAAGTGCCGCGGGTGACGATGATGACGGCGAGTGACGTATCTCGCACTGAAAGATTCAAAGTGCTTCAATTCCAGGCTTGAAGGTCCACATACGATCACCATCCGGCTTATTCGCGCGCACCATCCTCTTAACGTCATACCTTCTCCCTGAGTGGCTGGACTCTGCCTCAATCAAACCTCTCTCGAACAATCGCTCGCCCATTGTGCTACGAGCCTCGGAACTGGGAATAAGATGCTTTACGCGAGCCGGCGTTAAGCAAATCTCAGTTCGCCCCCCTCTACGCCGTCGAATGAAGCCTGGCGTTTCATGAAATTCCTCCTCGGACACATTCGGCGGGTTGATGTCGATCTCTTGCAGCAAGAGCTTGTGACCGGAAATGTATCTGCTGATCACTGTCTCTGGCAGTTCAGCGTCCGGAGCGCCGCTAACACGATTGCGCTCAAATGCCGACATCAGGGCACGTGATAGCGGTAATGGGTTGAATGACGACGGCAACAGGTCCCGACGCCAAAAAAAGCAACCGGCTGCGTAGAGAAATGAGAGATACGAGAGTTGTCTGTGCTGCAGCCCGCTCAACGCTTCGCGTTCGTAGTAACCATTGAAGTATCGCTCATCGTCATAGAACCGCGCTTCCGCCGACGCACGCTCGGTCCGGTCGCTCCACACTCTTGCGATCTCTTCAACAATCCGATCCATGCAAGCGCTTCGGGTGTCCTGCGCAAACTTTTCTAAATCTCTTGCAAAGCTAACCGCGGCTTGGCCTGCAGGAACTCGGTCAAAAACACCTTGTGCGCGATCAGCATACAACTGAATTACCCGGGCATGATGGGCGCGGTCATCGCTTGCAAAACCCGCAATATCGAGGAGTTCGTCAAGATCGTGATTGCTAGTAGTAACGAGGAGAGTGCGAAACCGCCTCTCTACATCCTCGGTACCGTATGTCCTTCTGGGTTCACCCGAAGCCGCTCTAAAGATCCAATTCAGGTAGATCGTTGCGGCCTTCTTTGGGCTTGCCTTGATCTGGCGTGGATCGTCAACAACGCAAACCGCGCCGTCCCTTTCTACAAGCAGAGGGTTGATCTTCTCTTCCGTAAGATTTGCGCGAATCAGCTCACCAGTGCGACCGCCATAGAGTGACCCGATAGCCCGTGCCAGAATCGTCTTGCCTCTGCTCGTCGGACCGACAATATGGAGCACAAAGGCATCACGATTCAGCAAGGCCAGAAAAGGTGCGCTGACTGCCGCAAGGAAGGCGACGATAACGAGTTGGTTCCAATACGTCCCATGCTCAACAGCTCGAACTCTTGTAAAGCCAAGGACGCTCTCGCTCCATCCCATATTCGAGCCAACCGGGGGTACTGAGCTGCGACCACCGAGCATAACGAACTTATCTGCGTCCGGTCCAACCACGCCAAACTCTGACGCATAGTGGAAGGTCGAACCACTTTGGTGCCAGCCGCGATTGGACAGGACTGTGATGCTAGGCGACGGTGCGGTCGCCACAAGATCACGAATCCAAGCCATTTGGCCCCTCAGTACCGGTAGCCCTTTGCGCTGCGCCCAGTTGAGCACCTTCGGCGTTGAGAGTGCCTCATCGGCGCGCACCCAAAGACGATCCTCCGCGCCGTTCTTGAACTCAAAATAATGATTGCGATCGGGATCGATTCCGACTCGAGCAATTCTGAAGTTTATGGACGCGGTCACAGCAGGCTCCTTCAAGTTTCAGACCGACCTTTGGCAAATCTTCCCCACTCCCCATCTCCCCATCTCCCCATCTCCCCATCTCCCCATCTCCCCATCTCCCCATCTCCCCATCTCCCCAGCGATGGGCTCCGTGTTCCGCCTGGGCGATAGCAATCGATCCCTTCGCCGACAGCTTTGGCGCAGTCCTCGCAGCCGAGCCGAGCCGAGCCCTAGTGTTCCCGATCCTCGGGCCACATATGCCCGTTAACTGGATCTGTGAGCCCTTTTGAGGCCTCTCTGCGCGTTTTTGAGAGAAGTGGTCTATACAAACTGCATCCCGGGATCGCTAAAGGCGCTCCACGAACACCGCCCCCTCTTCCCACCATCGCTTCATTCCGATCAGCATGATGAGATCGCTAACAGGTACGTTCTGAGCCAAGGCATGCTCTCGGCCTTGCCAAGCACGTGGAGCTGGCCTCCTTCGACGCCACTTACCCCGCTGCCAGTAGTGCTGCAGATATGGATTGCGCTCTGTCGTCTCGAGCTTGAAGCAGTAGGTGACTACAGCTGGCAGCTCATCGAGGTTCTCGACGAACTCAACATCAATTGGGTTGTTGACCCCAGGCCCCTTCGGAAACGACCGTTTAAAGCCCGCCCTTATCTCGTCTTCGGAGAGCGTAGTAACGAACGCGCCATGCACATGGGGTTGCCACAAAGGCGGAGGGACATCGAAGCGCCAACGGTTGAAGCTAATGTCTACGCCGACAAAGCCGAAGCTCAGTCCAATACGCTTCGCCTGAGTGCAGAAGCTGAACAGCATCCCTTTGAAGTCGAACCCTTCGAGTGCCCCTCTTACCCGGCCATCGCGATGATCGACCGTGCTGATAAGGCATAGCTTCGACCCGGGGAATGCTACGATTTCTTCCATCAGGAGTACGCCGACCTGAGGAACAACCGAATGTCGAACTTCGAACCTGCAATCGAGACAGAATCCTCGATCGCAGGGATCGTATGGCGTGCACTTTGAAATAACTTTTGCAACGCGCTGTTCACGCTCGTTGCCCCCACGAAGCCGAGCAAGCAGGGTGCTTTGGCGTTCGTGATGCCTGTCCTTGTCCTCAGACCATTTTTCGATTTGCCTTCTTAACCTTGCCGAGTCGGCGGAGGACCAGGTCATGGCGACGTGCCCTCATTGGGCTCGGCGAGATCGGCCGCGACCGTTGGAAGCGATGTGATCCAAGCCTCGCCATCCTCGTAGAGAATGTAGGTGCGGCGGCCATCCTTTCTCGCTTTGATCTTCCCACTTCGGATCAAGGCGTAAAGGTGCGTTCGGCCCACGTTCGCCCACGCACAAAACCCCTTGATCGAGAAACGCCTCGGTTGAGTTTGAGTGGTCTCTGCCGACCGATCAGTTCTCTTTGCCGGTGGCGTAGGCATGGCGTTCGGCTTGCTAGTCGCGGGGCCCTGAAGCATTCCCGCTGTCTTTGGTTCACCAGTCTCTTTCGTGCTGCCTTGATGCATGTCGACCCCTGCAAGATGCGCAGGAGTACATCAGCGAACAGGGGCGGACTTCTAGAAGGGTGGATTTACCTTTTGTCGGCAACTGAACCGCTAGAGCGGGATGTACCAATCCCGGATCGGGGACGCGTTCCCTTGGTTTCGGCAGGGAAGGCAGCAATCGCAGCCACCGGAAGCCGGGCGATATCTCCAGAGTCTTTCTTTGGGATTCGCCAGATAGGCACCTTGTATAGACGAGAGCACTCCAGTTCCTCACCGCTATCGGATATGACTTTTCGACCACAAAGCAGTTCCTGGTACGCCTCTGCGTGGTCGAACAACTCATCGTGCAGCGCTCTAATGCCACGAAACGGGCGATGCGGCCGAATGTCCTCGAGCAGTGTATGGCCACGGAGAGTGTGGTAAGCGGCGGCGACATGCGCCGCGGGCTCGATCTTCTTCCAGGCGATTCTCATATCCCCCGGGTCTCTAGAATACGGGGCACGATTCCCGCCTAGCCCAGGTGCTGCCAGCAGGCTCCCACTGAACAATCCGAACAGTTCGTTCGGAGTCCTTGGCGGCTTTTTGCTCGCGCTGAGGGAGCTTGCCATTTCCACAGACCGCCCGACCGTTAGCAAGTTTCTCAGCTCCGGGATGTAGACGCCATCGACTGGCAAGAACATTGCCTTGTACTCGTCGATGGGCTTCGCGGTCGCCACCGACACCAAATTCGCGAGGAGTTCCTTCCCGATGTCCTCTCGCAATTTGTCTATACCAGCAAGATCGCTGTACGAGGCCGACTGTATATCCGCCAGAATTCCTGCACACGTAGCAACACGGAGACGCCAACGGTCATCGCCGGCCTGGCTGCTGTCGCAGACATAAGAGAGGAGGTAGGCGCATCTGAGTTCGCGGACGTATGGTCTGACAGCTTCGTCATAGTCGCTTGGATAGAAGCCGGGCCTTATCGGCATCTCAGAATTGTCTCGCAGGATCCTCTTCGTCATCGCTGTGTCTCGTTCACCGGCATCGCGGATCAAAATACGCGTCCGAGGATAACCGTCACATGCACAGACTACCAATGGCCCACAATTGGCCCACGGACTGACCATCGAGCCGGCGGCGTACGGCCGGAGAGGGAAAAATGCCCAAAAAGAAAGGCCGGATCGTTGATCCGGCCTTAAGTCAAACAGGGAGGCTTCACGTCTGGGAGACGTAGGATCCGGAGATCCCTGCCCGGAGCGAGGCTCCAGGCCCATGCTGGAAAGGCGCTACCAACTCAACACCGCAGCGCCCTCGTGACATGAGTAGAACATAGGCGATCCGGCTGGCTTACGTATGGGGAAATTGGTCAAGCCAGCCATGCGGGGTCCGCAGTTCTTTCCACAAAAGTCTAAGCTCGATGCCCTGATCCGACGATGACAATCGCCACAAGTTCTACTGCCGCATCTCCACGACCTTGCGCAGCAGGAAGTCGCGGAACACCGCGATGCGCTTGGAGTGACGGAGCTCCTCGGGATAGGTGAAGAAGACGTCGGTCGAGCGTTTGTCGAGCTCGGGCAGCACCGGCACCAGCTTGGTCGACTGGCGCGCGAGGTAGTCGGGCAACGAGGCGATACCCAGGCCGTTCTCGACGGCGCGGAAGATGCCATAGGTGTTGTTGACTCGCAGCACGACCTTGCGCGGATTCCCGTCTGGGTTGCCCTGCTGCAATAGCCAGTTCACGTCCTGCACCGGCGCGCGCGCATCCTCGCCGAAGATGATCAGGCGGTGCTTGTCGAGATCTGCCGCCTTCTCCGGCTTGCCGTACTTCTGGACGTAGCTCTCCGACGCGTAGACATGCGACTGCACCGTCATCAGGTGGCGCTGGATCAGGCCGGGCTGGCGCGGCGCCACGAGCCGCAAGCCGACATCGGCCTCGCGCATGCCGAGATCGAGGTCGTTGTCGCTCAGCACCAGCGACACGTCGATCTCGGGATAGGCCTCGATGAACTCGTGCATGTGCCCGGTCAGCCAGGTCGAGCCGAAACCGACCGCCGAGGTGATCTTCAGCCGGCCCGCCGGCTTGTCCTGGTTGGCGCGCAGCAGACCTTCGGCGGTGTTGACCTTGCCGGCCATCTCGCGCGCCGTGCGATAGAGCAGCTCGCCCTGCTCGGTGAGAATCAGGCCGCGCGCATGGCGATGAAACAGCATCACGCCGAGCTGCTCCTCGAGCGCGCCGATCTGCCGGCTGATCGCCGACTGGCTGAGCTTCAGCTGATCGCCCGCATGCGTGAAGCTGCCGGCATCCGCCACGGCGTGGAAGATGCGCAGCTTGTCCCAGTCCATCACGGCCCTGTCTCCGTTCGCTCCCTGCGTTTCATTGATGGCGTCGGTTGTCCCGACACCGCGTGCCGATCATTCGGCCGCTTGTGCCGCCGGCGCTTCATGCGCCGCCAGAAACTTCTCCGCCTCGAGCGCCGCCATGCAGCCGGTGCCGGCCGCGGTCACCGCCTGGCGGTAGATCTTGTCCTGCACGTCGCCGGCGGCGTAGACGCCCGCGACCTTGGTCGCCGTCGAGCCCGGCCGGGTCAGCAGATAGCCGTCGCCGTCCAGGTCGAGCTGACCCTTGAACAGCTCGGTATTCGGCGTGTGGCCGATAGCGACGAAGACGCCATCCGTCGGCAGCACCTTGGTCGCGCCCGTCTTGACGTCGCGCACGCGCACGCCGGTGACCAGCGGATGCGGCTTGGTCTCGCCCAGGATCTCCTCGATCGTGTGGTTCCACAGCGGCACGATCTTCGGATTCCGGAACAGCCGTTCCTGCATGATCTTCTCGGCGCGTAGCGAGTCGCGGCGATGGATCAGCGTGACCTTGGTGGCGTGGTTGGTGAGGTAGATCGCCTCCTCGACCGCGGTGTTGCCGCCGCCGACGATCACCACTTCCTTGCCGCGGAAGAAGAAGCCGTCGCACGTGGCGCAGGCCGAGACGCCACCGCCGCGGAAGGTCAGCTCCGACTCGAGGCCGAGCCAGCGCGCCGAGGCGCCGGTGCAAATGATCAGAGTCTCGCCGACATAGGTGTCGCCGGAATCGCCCACGCAGACGAAGGGACGGCGCGACAGGTCGACCTTGACGATGGTGTCGAAGACCATCGTGGTGCCGACATGCTCGGCCTGCTTCTGCATCTGCTCCATCAGCCAGGGACCCTGGATGACTTCGGCGAAGCCTGGATAGTTCTCGACATCGGTGGTGATCGTCATCTGACCACCGGGCTGCATGCCCTGGACCAGCAGCGGCTTGAGGTTCGCGCGCGCCGCATAGACCGCCGCCGTGTAGCCGGCCGGCCCCGAGCCGAGGATGAGAACCTTGCTGTGATGGGTCGTGGACATCCTACGGCCCCTGCCTCCCGTGCATAGGTTATTAGACGAGCGCAAAGCATGCGCCGTCAAGAGACGAGCTATGCGCTCTCCAGACCCCTCGGTTTAGCTGCATAGCTCGTCAAAAACCACTGGTGCGAGCTCGTTTCGGGCGAGGATTCCTTGTGCAAAAGCGAGAAAAATACGGGTTCTGGAAAAAGGCGGTAATTTTATTGCCTATCCCCTGACTTGTGCCCTAGAAACCGGGCCTACGGGAGACAGATCGCAATGCCGAACCGGGCCAAGCTCGACAAGATAGATCGCCACATCCTGTCTGATTTGCAGGCCGACGGACGCATGACGAATGTCGACCTCGCGAAGCGCGCCGGCATCTCGGCACCCCCGTGTTTGCGGCGCGTGCGGGCGCTGGAAAAGGCCGACATCATCCGTGGCTACCATGCCGACATCGCGCCGGAAGCGCTGGGCTACACCGTCACGGTCTTCGCGCTGGTCGGGCTGAACAGCCAGGCCGAGGCCGACCTCAAGGCGTTCGAGGCCCTGATGGGCAGCTGGCCCACCGTACGGGAGTGCCACATGCTCGCCGGCGAGGCCGACTTCCTGGTGAAGATCGTCGCCGAGGACTGGGACCACTATCAGAAGTTCCTCACCACGCAGCTCACCTCGGCACCCAATGTCAGCCACGTGAAGTCACTGATGGTCTTCCGCACCGCCAAGTATCAACCCGGCGTGCCGATCGCCGTCGAATAGGCGTCGCGCTCGAGAGCGTGCTCGCCTGATCAGCGTCCCTGAAATGCCGGCTTGCGCTTCTCCATGAAGGCGCGGCGGCCTTCCTTGTAGTCCTCGCTGGCGAAGCAGGCGTCGACCGCGGCATCGAGCGCGGGGTGGTTCCGCTTGTCGGGATCCTTCACCGAGGCATTGATCGCCATCTTCGCCGCTTTCACCGTCAACGGCGCGTTGCCGGCGATGATGCCGGCATAGTCGGCGACATACTTCTCCAGTTCCGCGACCGGCACGACACGATTGACGAGACCCATCACCCGCGCGTCTTCCGCGGTGAACAGGCGTCCGGTGAAGAAGATCTCCTTGGCGAAGGACGGCCCGACCACGTCCGACAACCGCTTGATGCCGGGATAGGCGTAGCCCAAGCCGAGCTTGGCGGCCGGCACGGCGAAGCGCGAATCGTCGGAGCAGATGCGGAGATCGGTGGTCAACGCCACGCCCAAGCCGCCACCGACGCAGAAGCCGCGGATCATCGAGATGGTGGGCTTGGTCGCGTCGATCAACGCCTTGTTGGCCTTGTCGCCGGCGGCGTTGTAGACGGCGATGGCGTCGGGCGTGCCGCGCTTCTCCTCGAACTCCGAGATGTCGGCCCCTGATATGAAAGCCTTGTCGCCGGCCCCCGTCAGGACGATCACGCGCACGGCGGGGTCGGCCTCGAAGTCGGCCATGATGCGCGGCACCGCGACCCACATGTCGTAGGACACGGCGTTGCGCTTGTCAGGCTGGTTGAACACCATCCAGCCGATGCCGTTTTCCTTGCGCGCGATCATCTTGGGCGTGCCGGTATCCATCACTTGCCTCCTCACACCACCTTGCGGGCGCGGAAATCGGCGATCGTCGCCTGATCGTAGCCGAGACCCTTGAGGATCTCGTCGGTATGCGCGCCCTGCTCCGCTGTCGGCCGATCGACGACGCTGGGCGTGCGGGAAAGCGACATCGCCTGGTTGACCACATTGACGTCGCCCCGCGTGGGATGCTGCAGCGGCGTCGCCATCCTCACGTGCTGAACCTGCGGATCGCCGAACATTTCGCCGATATCGTAGATCGGCCCGCACGGCACACTGGCTTTGCTGAGCTTCTCGATCAACGCGGCGCTGGTGAACTGCTTGGTATAGGTCGAAAGCTCGGCATTGAGCTTGGCACGGTTCTTCGAGCGCGCCTCGGCGTTGGCGTAGTCGGGATTGTCGAGCAACCCCTTGGCGTCCATGCATTCGCACAGCCGCTTCCAGATGTGCTGGCCGGCGGAGGCGATGTTGATGTTGCCATCGCTGGTCGGGAACACGCCGGTCGGAATGCCGGTCGGGTGATCGTTGCCTGCCTGCTTGGGCACCTCGCCCGCCACCAGCCAGCGCGCCGCCTGGAAGTCGAGCATGGCGATCTGCGCCTGCAGGAGCGAGGTCTGCACCCATTGCCCCTCGCCCGACACCTCGCGCTCCAGCAGCGCGATCAGGATGCCCATGGCGGCGTAATTGCCGGCCGACAGATCGGCGATCGGGATGCCGGCGCGCACCGGCCCCTGGCCCGGCAGACCGGTAATCGACATCAGCCCGCCCATGCCCTGCGCCACCTGGTCGAAGCCCGGCAGCAGCGCCTTGGGCCCGTCCTGGCCGAAGCCGGAGATGCTGGCATAGACGAGCCGCTTGTTGATCTTGCTCAGGCTCTCGTAGTCGATGCCCAGGCGATGCTTCACATCAGGTCGGTAGTTCTCGACCACGACGTCGGTCTCGGCGACCAGCTTCTTGAACACCTCGACCGCCTCGGGCTCCTTGAGGTTGAGCGTGAGGCTGCGCTTGTTGCGGTGCAGGTTCCAGAAGTCGGGGCCATGGCGCGGCCCGCCCATGTCGCTGTCGGCGACGCCCGGCGGCATCTCGACCTTGATAACGTCGGCGCCCCAGTCGGCGAGATGGCGCACGCAAGTCGGCCCGGCGCGCACGCGCGTCAGATCGAGCACCTTGAAGCGTGCGAGCGCACCGCGAGCCATGGCGTTCCCCCCAGGAAGCTGTCGTCAGCCGGCAGCTTACGGGGGCAGGCGAAGCTGGCGCTACTTGAACTTCACCGTGACGACTTCGTAGGACTTTGTCCCGCTGGGCGTCTGGACCTCGACCGAGTCGCCCACGCCCTTGCCGATCAGGGCGCGGCCCAGCGGCGCGGTGATCGAGATCTTGCCCTTCGACAGGTCTGCTTCAAAGGGACCGACGATCTGATAGCGGACCTGCTCGTCGGTGTCCTCGTCGGCCAGCTTCACCGTGGCGCCGAACTTGGCGGTCTTGCCCGAGAGCTTGCTGATGTCGATCACCTCGGCGCGCGCGATCACGTCCTCGATCTCGCTGATACGACCCTCGATGAAGCCCTGGCGCTCGCGCGCGGCCGTATACTCGGCGTTCTCAGAAAGGTCGCCATGCGCGCGCGCCTCCGAGATCGCCTTGATGATGTTCGGGCGTTCCACGGATTTGAGGGTCTTGAGCTCGTCTTCCAGAGCCCTGAACCCGTTCGGCGTCATCGGGACCTTTTCCATCGCTTCCCTGCCAAAAAGAAACGGCCGGCTGAGAGAGCCGGCTCGAGGGATCATATAGGGATTTAGGGTCCCGGCCAACCCGCGACAAGGGGCCGCCGGCCGGGCGGCCCCGTCAGAAAGATCGCCCGAAATAGGACTGCAGCGGGGCCACGTCCAGCGGTCCCGCCTTGAGCGCGCTGATGCCCGCCACGGCCGCCCGGGCTCCGGCGGCCGTCGTGTAGTAAGGGATCTTGTTCATCAACGCGGTGCGCCGCAGGCTGAAGCTGTCGGCCGTCGACTGCACGCCCTCCGTCGTGTTGAACACGAGGTGCACGCCGCCATCCTTCATCAGGTCGACGATGTGCGGGCGACCTTCCGACACCTTGTTGATGCGCGTCGCCTCGACGCCGTGCGCGCTCAGGAAGTCCGCCGTGCCGCCGGTGGCGACGATGCGGAAGCCGAGATCGCGCAGGGTGCGTGCGGCCTCGACCACGCCCAGCTTGTCACCATCGCGCACCGAGACGAACACCGTGCCCTCGGTCGGCACCTTGGTGCCGCCGCCGAGCTGCGACTTGGCGAAGGCGCGGCCGAAATCGCTGTCGATGCCCATGACCTCGCCGGTCGAGCGCATCTCCGGCCCCAGCGTGACGTCGACACCGGGGAAGCGCGCGAAGGGGAACACCGCCTCCTTGACCGCGACATGGCGGCCGATGGTGGTCTCGCGCAGGTCGAGATCGCCTAGCTTTTCGCCAGCCATCAGGCGCGAGGCGTACTTGGCGATCGGCAGCCCCGTCGCCTTGGCGACGAACGGCACCGTGCGGCTGGCGCGCGGATTGACCTCGAGGATGTAGACCACGGTCTCCTTGACCGCGTACTGCACGTTCATCAGGCCGACGACGCCCAGCGACTTGGCCAGCGCCACCGTCTGGCGCTTGATGTCGGCGACGACCTCGGCCGGCAGCGAGTAGGGCGGCAGCGAGCAGGCGGAATCGCCGGAATGCACGCCCGCTTCCTCGATGTGCTCCATGATGCCGGCGACGAATACGTTGCCGTCCTTGTCGGCCAGCGCGTCGACATCGACCTCGATCGCATCGCGCAGGTAGCGATCGAACAGCAGCGGGTTCTTGCCCAGCACCGTGTTGATCTGGCCGGTCTTGTCGTTGGGATAGCGCGCCTTGATGTCGGGCGGCACCATCTCGGGCAGCACCCCGAACAGATAGTCGTTGAGCCGCGTCTCGTCGTGGATGATCGCCATGGCGCGACCGCCCAGCACATAGGATGGCCGCACGACCAGCGGCAGGCCGACATCGGCGGCGACCAGACGGGACTGCTCGATCGAATAGGCGATGCCGTTCTGCGGCTGCTTGAGCTGCAGCTTGTCCAGTAGCCGCTTGAAGCGATCGCGATCCTCAGCGAGATCGATCGCATCCGGCGAGGTACCGAGGATCGGAATGCCGGCGGCTTCCAGCGGCTTGGCGAGCTTCAGCGGCGTCTGGCCGCCGAACTGCACGATCAGGCCCAGCAGCTCGCCCTTGCTCTGCTCCTTGCGCACCAGCTCGACCACGTCCTCGACCGTGAGCGGCTCGAAGTAGAGGCGGTCGCTGGTGTCGTAATCGGTCGACACCGTCTCCGGGTTGCAGTTGACCATGATGGTCTCGAAGCCGGCATCGCGCAGCGCGTAGGCCGCGTGCACGCAGCAATAGTCGAACTCGATACCCTGGCCGATGCGATTGGGTCCGCCGCCAAGGATGATGATCTTGCGCCGGTCCGACGGCTCGGCCTCGCACTCCGGCGCCTGAACGCCGTCGCCCTCGTAGCAGGAGTAAAGGTAGGGCGTGCGCGACGCGAACTCGGCGGCACAGGTATCGATGCGCTTGTAGACCGGCCGCACATCGAGTTCGAGCCGATGCGCGGTGACGTCGCCACCCTTCATGTTGCCGCCGGCCAGCTCGGCCAGGCGCTCGTCGGAGAAGCCCATCTTCTTCAGACGCAAAAGCCCCTGCCGGTCCTTCGGCAGGCCGTCCTTGCGCACCTCGGCTTCGACCTTCACCAGCTGCTCGATCTGGCGCAGGAACCACGGCTCGTAGCGACAGGCGGCGGCGACCTCCTCGACCGTGAGGCCATAGCGGAAGGCCTGGGCGATGGTCAGAATGCGATCGGGCGTCGGCCGCGACAGAGCGGCGTGCACCGCCGACTTCGTCGGCGCGCCCGGGATCTCGATCTCGTTGAGGCCGGTGAGACCGGTCTCCATCGAGCGCAGCGCCTTCTGCAGCGATTCCTGGAAGTTGCGACCGATCGACATCGCCTCGCCGACGCTTTTCATCGAGGTCGTCAGATAGGGCTCGGCGCCAGGGAATTTCTCGAAAGCGAAGCGCGGGATCTTGGTGACGACGTAGTCGATGGTCGGCTCGAACGACGCCGGTGTGCCGGTGATGTCGTTGACCAGCTCATCGAGCGTGTAGCCCACCGCCAGGCGCGCGGCGACCTTGGCGATGGGAAAGCCGGTGGCCTTCGACGCCAGCGCCGAGGAGCGCGACACGCGCGGGTTCATCTCGATCACGACCATGCGGCCGTTGGCCGGGTTCACGGCGAATTGCACGTTCGAGCCGCCGGTGTCGACCCCGATCTCGCGCAGGCACGCGATCGAGGCGTTGCGCATGATCTGGTATTCCTTGTCGGTGAGCGTCAGCGCCGGCGCGACGGTGACCGAATCGCCGGTGTGGATGCCCATCGGATCGACGTTCTCGATCGAGCAGACGATGATGCAGTTGTCGTTGCGATCGCGCACGACCTCCATCTCGTACTCTTTCCAGCCGAGCACTGATTCCTCGACCAGCACCTCGGTGGTTGGCGAGGCCTCGAGGCCACCCTGCACGATCTCGAAATACTCATCCCTGTTGTAGGCGATGCCGCCGCCCGTGCCGCCCAAGGTGAACGACGGACGGATGATCGCCGGCAGGCCGACGAACTCCAGCGCCTTGGTCGCCTCCTCGCGATTGTGCACGGCCTGGCTCTTGGGCGATTCCAGACCGATCTTGGTCATGGCGTCGCGGAACTGCAGCCGATCCTCGGCCTTGTCGATCGCCTCGGCATTGGCGCCGATCAATTCGACGCCGAGTTTCTCCAGCCGCCCGTCGCGATGCAGCGACATCGCGGTATTGAGCGCGGTCTGTCCGCCCATCGTCGGCAGCAACGCGTCCGGCTTCTCCTTCTCGATGATGCGCGCCACCATGTCGGGCGTGATCGGCTCGATATAGGTCGCATCGGCGAGGCCCGGATCGGTCATGATCGTCGCCGGATTCGAGTTCACCAGGATCACCCGGTAACCCTCGGCCTTCAGCGCCTTGCACGCCTGCACGCCGGAGTAATCGAACTCGCAGGCCTGACCGATCACGATCGGCCCGGCGCCGATCACGAGGATGGACTTGATGTCGGTGCGTTTGGGCATGGGTTAGGGCCGACCATCGTAGGAAGAAGAAGAGTAACCACAGAGGCACAGAGGCACAGAGGAAGACATCAGAGGACAATCCGTCTCAGGCCGTCCCTGAGAACAGCCACATTGAAGTTCAGCAACAGGCCTGCCCGATAACCCCCCAGCCGCAGATAACTCAGAAGCTGCGCATCGTGTACGGGCATTAGCTTCTCAACCGTCTTCAGTTCAACGACCAACCGTTCTTCGATGAGAAGATCCAGCCGATAGCCACAATCAAGCGCCACCGCCTTGTATGTCACCGGCAGGGGAACCTGCCGGCGAAAAGAAATTTTGGCCTGTTGCAACTCGAAACAAAGACATTCCTCATAGGCAGACTCCAGAAGGCCCGGACCAAGCGCGCGATGTACCTCGATCGCGAGGCCGATCACTGCCCCCGAGAGCGCATCACGCGATTCCTCCATCTTTCCTCTCTTTGTCTTCCTCTGTGTCTCTGTGCCTCTGTGGTTAGTCTTTCTTGCTCTTCGCGATCAGATCGACGAAGCGGTCGAAGAGATAGTGGCTATCCTCCGGACCCGGCGAAGCCTCGGGGTGGTACTGCACCGAGAAGGCGGGCTTGTCTTTCAGACGCAGGCCTTCGTTGACGCCGTCGAACAGCGAGACATGCGTGACCTCGGCGTTGACCGGCAGGGATTCCGGCAGGACGCAGAAGCCATGGTTCTGCGAGGTGATCTCGACCTTGCCCGTCGTGAGATCCTTCACCGGCTGGTTGGCGCCGCGGTGGCCGCGCGCCATCTTCGCCGTCTTGCCGCCGACGGCGAGCGCCAGCATCTGATGGCCCAGGCAGATGCCGAACAACGGCACCTTGGCGTCGAGCACGCCCTTGATCGCCGGCACAGCGTACTGGCCAGTCGCAGCCGGATCACCGGGGCCATTCGACAGGAACACGCCGTCGGGCTTGTGGCGCAGGATGTCTTCCGCCGTCGATGTCGCGGGAACGACGGTCACCCTGCAACCAGCGTTGGCGAGGCAGCGCAGGATGTTGCGCTTCGCACCGTAGTCGACAGCGACGACGTGATACTTCGCATCGCTCTGCTTGCCGTAGCCCTTGCCCAGCGTCCAGACGCTCTCGTCCCAGCCATAGCTCTGGCGCGTGCTCACCTCGATCGCGAGGTCCATGCCTTCGAGGCCTGGCCAATCAGCGGCGTTCTTGACCAGCGCTGGGATGTCGAACTTGCCGTCGGGCCGGTGCGCCACGACGCCGTTGGGCGCGCCGCCATCTCGGATGCGCCGCGTCACCTGCCGCGTGTCGATGCCGCAAACGCCCGGCAGGTTGTGCGACTTCAGCCAAGCATCGAGGTGGCGCGCCGAGCGCCAATTGGCCGGGTCGGTGATGTCCTCGCGCAGCACGACGCCGCGCGCCGCCGGCGTGATGGTCTCGATGTCCTCGTCGTTGGTGCCGACGTTGCCAATGTGCGGGAAGGTGAAGGTGATGATCTGCCCGGCGTAACTGGGATCGGTGATGATCTCCTGGTAGCCGGTCATCGAGGTGTTGAAGCAGACCTCGCCCACCGCGTCGCCCGCGGCGCCGACGCCGCGACCCCAGAACACGGAGCCATCGGCCAGCACGAGGGCGGCGGTCGCGCTATCGGGCTGCGCGGGCGCGACCCGAGTCGCGGCGCCCGGAACGGCGCCGGTCGAGGAAGGTTGGGACATTGAGTTCGGTGTCCGATCGCGTGGACGCCAGCTCGCGGGGGCTCGGGCAGGCGCGGATTGCGCGTTTTGTAATGTTCGGCCGGCATGCCGTCAACCCCCGGCGATTTCCAAAAATGCAGTTATTTCAATATGTTATTTCAATTGCCCCCAGCCGGCCTCCCGGCTATTTTGCCACCTTCCCGCTCCGCCACAGAGGCCCCGATGCTGCGCGACCGCTTCACCGAAGCGTTGAAAGACGCCATGCGCGCCAAAGACATGGCGAGCGTTTCCACCATTCGCCTGATGATCGCCCGCATGAAGGAGTGGGATATCGAGGCGCGCACCAAGGGCAACAAGGACGGCGTCGCCGACGCCGAGATCCTGCAGATGCTCTCGGGCATGGTGAAGCAGCGGCAGGAGAGCGTCACCGCCTACCAGCAGGGCAATCGCCAGGACTTGGCCGACAAGGAGCTGGCGGAGATCGAGCTGATCCGCAAGTTCATGCCGCAGCAGCTCGACGCCTCGGGCATCGACGCGGTGATCGCCAAGGGCATCGCCGAGACCGGCGCCTCGGGCATCAAGGGCATGGGCCCGCTGATGGCCTGGCTCAAGGCTAACTATGCCGGCCAGATGGACTTCGCCGCCGCCTCCGCCGCCGCGAAGAAGGCGCTGAGCGGCTAGCGCGATTCGTCCCCGCTTATCACAGCGCCGCCATCGTCATTCGGCGCTATGCTGAGGCATGGCTTTTCCGCCGGAGTTCGTCGAGGAACTGCGCAACCGCATCACGCTCTCGGAGGTGATCGGGCGGAAAGTCGCGCTTAAGCGCAAAGGTCGCGAATACGCCGGGCTCTGCCCGTTCCATAACGAGAAGACACCGAGCTTCTGGGTCAACGACCAGAAGGCGTTTTTCCACTGCTTCGGCTGCGGCACCCATGGCGACGCCATCGGCTTCACCATGCGCATGGAGGGCCTGACGTTCCCCGACGCGGTCGAGAAACTGGCGCAGGATGTCGGGCTCGCGGTGCCCGTGGCCACGCCGCAGGAGCGCGAGCGCGCCCAGGCGGCCGCGACCCTGCACACCGTCGCGTCGATGGCGGCGCGCTGGTTCGAGACGCAGCTGCGCATGCCCGGCGGCAAGGCCGGGCTGGACTATCTCCGGGGTCGCGGCCTGTCCGACGACGCGATCGAGCGGTTCCAGCTCGGCTTCGCCCCGGACAACCGGGAGGCGCTGCAGGCCGCGCTGAAGCGCGATGCGATCACCGAGCAGCAGTTGGTCGATTGCGGTCTGGTGATCCGGCCGGATGAGGGCGGCCGCGCGCCCTACGACCGGTTCCGCGGCCGGGTGATGTTCCCGATCCACGACCGACGGGGGCGTGTGATCGCCTTCGGGGGTCGCGTCATCGGGCAGGGCGAGCCGAAGTACCTGAACTCGCCGGAAACCCCGCTATTTCACAAGGGCGACAACCTCTACTGCCTGCACCTCGCCCGCGAGGCCGCCGCCAAGGATCGGCCGGTCATCGTCGCCGAGGGTTATATGGACGTCATCGCCCTCCACGTCGCTGGCTTCGACGGGGCGGTAGCACCACTGGGCACGGCGCTGACCGAGGGCCAGCTCGCCCTGCTGTGGCGCATGGCCGACGAGCCGTATCTCTGCTTCGACGGCGACAACGCCGGTAGACGCGCCGCCCAGCGGGCGGCGGAACGGGCCCTGCCGATGCTGGCGCCGGGCAAAAGCCTGCGCTTCGTCAGCCTGCCGCCGGGCGAGGACCCCGACAGCCTGATCCGCAGCGGCGGGCCGGCCGCCTTCGACGCCGCCCTGAAGGCCGCCCGGCCGCTGGTCGACGTCATCTGGGAGATCGAGACCGTCGGCCAGCCCGACGAGACCCCGGAGCGCCGTGCCGCTATCCGCGCCGCCCTGCGCCAGCGCGCCGCCACCATCACCGATCCCGCCGTACGCGAGCAGTACAGAAACGAGCTCGATCAGCGCTTCGCCGCCGCCTGGCCGCGGTTTCGGCCGGCCGGACGTATGGGCGGACCCGGCACCGTCGGCGGCCCCCGGCGACAGCGCGTTCAGGACCGGCCGTTCCGCCGCGAGCCGTCGCTGGAAGAAATCGCCTGGTTTCACAAGGGCGCCGCGCTCGCGACGGCCAGCCATGACCTCGACCCTGGCCGGCGGGAAGGGCTCTTGCTGGGCGCGCTTCTGCTGCACCCGGCATGGCTGGAAGCGCTGGCTGAGGATCTGGCCGCCCTGCCGCTCACCGGCCGCGAGCGCGAGCGGCTGCGCATGGCCCTGCTCGAGGCCGCCGCCGAAATCGATCATCCAAGTCCCGGCGAGGATACCGCGGCGCTTGAAGCGGCGGCCATCGCTCGCCATCTGAGTACGGCTGGATTGACCGCCACGGCCGAGGCACTTCGTCAGGATGCGATCAGGGGATTTGGACCGTCGGAGCCAGAGAGCGTGGCGCGGGAACGCTGGCGGCGAGAGGCCGAAAGCCATCGGCTGGCGTTCGCGGAGGCATCGGAACTGCGGGCCGCTGAAGCGAGCTTCGCCAGCGACCCGAGCGAGGCCAACTGGGACCGCCTTCAGGCCCTGCGCCACCAGTCTATCCGCAGCGCCCGCACGGGCAGCGGCGACGGCTGAGGGAACTGCCCGCCTTGCGGGTGGTTGGTCGGTTTTTCACTGGCCGCACATCGAGGCGGTGTCTATAAGGTAGAGGTGCCTGTCGCTCCCCCGGCGACGGGTTTTATTGTCATTATCAGGCGCTAAGTTCCCAGGTTTGCGACCGGCCCGCCTCACGGGTCGCAGAACCGGCCCCGGAACCGCGCCGCTTAGGGAAGGTGTCGCGCCGATGGCGACCAAGCTGGCAACTGCCCCCGAAACGACCGAGAAGCCCGAAGACCCGATCGACTCGCCGCTCCTGGACACCCTTGGCGCGGGGCTGAAGAAGCTGCTGCAGAAGGGCAAGGAGCGCGGCTACGTCACGGTCGACGAGCTTTCCGCCGCGCTGCCCGCCGAGGAGGTCACCTCGGAGCAGATCGAGGACACCATGGCGATGATCTCCGAGATGGGGATCAACCTGGTGGACAGCGAGGAGACCGAGGACGTCGCCGAGGAGAAGCCGGCGGCCACCGACGGCAAGGTCGCCGTCGCCGCCTCGGAGGTCGAGGAAGAAGAGGATTACGGCCGCACCGACGATCCGGTGCGCATGTACCTGCGCGAGATGGGCTCGGTCGAGCTGCTCAGCCGCGAGGGCGAGATCGCCATCGCCAAGCGCATCGAGGCCGGCCAGGAGAAGATGATCGGGGCCATCTGCGAGAGCCCGTTGACCATCACGGCGCTGCTCGAGTGGCGCGACGCGCTCAACGACAACCGCATGCTGCTGCGCGACGTCATCGACCTCGAGGCGACCTATGGCGGCGGCCCCGACGCGGCGGCGGCCAAGGCCGACGCCAACGGCGTCATCCCGCCCGGTCCGCGTCCCTCCATCCCGACGCCGCAACGCCCGCCAGCCATGCCCAAGCCGGCGCCCAAGCCGGCCGAGGCGACCGCCGAGGGCGGCGAAGCCGCCGCGCCCGGCGAAGAGGAGCAGAGCGACGAGGAGGCCAACGTCTCGCTGTCGGCGATGGAGGAGAAGCTCAAGCCCGAGGTTCTCAAGACGCTGTCGAAGATCGCCAAGACCTACGGCGACATGTCGAAGGTGCAGAACCGTCGGCTGTCGACCCTGCAGCGCGGTCACAAGCCGTCGGACGAGTTCGAGCGCAAGTACGAGCACTATCGCAAGAAGATCGTCGAGCTGGTGCGGACCATCCACATCAACAACGGCCGCATCGAGCAGCTGCGCGACCAGCTCTACGACATGAACCGCAAGCTGGCCCAGCAGGAAGGCAAGATCTTCCGCCTGGCCGAGTCGGTGAAGATCAAGCGCGAGGAGTTCCTCGGCGCCTATATCGGCCATGAGCTCGATCCCAACTGGCTCGAGAAGGTGCAGAAGCTACCCAACAAGGGCTGGAAGGAGCTCGCCAAGCGGCGCGGCGCCGACATCACCATGATCCGCGGCGAGATCGGCACGCTGTCGGCCTCCTCGGGCCTGCCGATCAGCGAGCTGCGCCGTATCGTGCGCACCGTGCAGGAAGGCGAGCGCGAGGCGACGCGGGCGAAGAAGGAGATGGTCGAGGCCAACCTGCGCCTCGTGATCTCGATCGCCAAGAAGTACACCAACCGCGGCCTGCAGTTCCTCGACCTGATCCAGGAAGGCAACATCGGCCTGATGAAGGCGGTCGACAAGTTCGAGT